>Ga0081539_10002186_pt1 | contig 28694 bp, 40 predicted proteins | sample TabmetS4T2R2_FD_71023 | JGI IMG/M metagenome (GOLD analysis project Ga0081539, IMG submission 71023) | Tabebuia heterophylla rhizosphere microbial communities from the University of Puerto Rico - S4T2R2 | ecosystem: Host-associated > Plants > Roots > Rhizosphere ... | reverse complement strand
AGCCCATCCGCGGCCCGAATCGCCGAGCCGCTTCTTCCACAGCGCGCTTTTAGAAATGGCGATCATTGCGCGGTGCTCCGCGGATCAGTCCGCATGAAATGCTCAAGCTCTTTGCTGGCGCGAAGCGAAATGATTCGGCCGGTTGCGCCCTCGGTGCACTCGAAGTTCTGCGGACAATCAGGCCGCTTCACTTTCCTGCTGAACGTTCCCGCGTCGATACCGATGCGTAGCGCAAACTCGTTCGGCTTCTCCGCTTGCTCGCGCAGAAACTGGCCAGGTCTCTCTTCGATCCAGTTGTTCATTTGCGAGGCAGTGCGAACACCGCTGCAGCTTTGGCGACGCGCTCCTGTTGGCGTGCGCGAAAATGGTTTACTCCATCGAGCGCCATTTCGAGCTTGGTAACGGGCTTCATGATCTCGCGCCGCTTTGCTCGTCCTCGCTCGCAGCGCTCGCCGAATTCGTTCCATTTGCGAATCGACTCTGCGTAATCCGCACGACGAGCAGCCTGGCGCGTGCTATTAGTCGGGCGCGCAGGAGAAGCGCATCGGGGTTGGAGTCGGGCGCTGTTAGTTCTTCCAAGGACCGGCGCCCCTCTCTTTTTTGGGGGCGACTTCATATCAGCCCAGGCGGGAAAATTATTTCAGTCGGCCTAATCACGCCGTGTGATCGCTGAATTAGTCCGAGCGTACCGAGCGGCCCGATCGTGTTGCTAAAATGCCCGCCGGTGTGATCGATGTTCACGGCCGCGCCAATTTCTTCGGCAGTCAGTTCCGCGCCGCCTTTCTCGATGATGACGTCGAGCATTTCCACGGTCTTGCCGCCGGCCGATCGCGCGCGCCGGACGCGCTGCCGCAACATTTCGTGATAGTCAGCGAGCGACGAAACTTTCTCAGGCATCCGGGCGAACTTCCGGCCTTCGTCGGTCAGCGAGAGCACGCCATTGCCTCTAACCACCAAACCATTGGTGGAGAGCGGCCCGACCGTGTTCGAAAAATGCCCGCCTGTCGCGTCGATCAGCGCGATCGCGCCGACCTGCAAAGTTGTCGGCGTAGGATTCCCGATTGATTCCAGCCAAGCCAACGCATCCAGGATGCGCTGCTGCGTCGCGGAAATCTTGAAATCACCGTCGCCAACTTGGGCGGGGTTTACCTGTCGCGCCGGCGGCGGCCGCTGGATTTGGGCAGGCTTTACCTGTCGCGCCGGCGGCGGCCGCTGGATTTGGGCAGGCTTTACCTGTCGGTGAACATTTGCGACGTGCTGGCCGCGAGAATCAAAGAGGGGCCGCACTGCTGGATCGTGCTCGCGTAACCGAATGAGAGCCTCGTTAATCGGCTTGAGCGCGTCGTCGAGCTCGCCGGCGAACTGATCGCGAAATTTCTCCAGTCGATCGACAATCTTCTCTGCGCGGGCGAGCTGGCCATCCTTGAGCACAGGCTTTTCGACCGTCTTGATCTCAACTTTTTGCGAGCTGTTTTTGTCGAGATGCACAAGCATTTCGCGCCGCTCGCGGTCCAACTCGGCGATCTTTCTGCGCAACTCCTTTGGATCGTCGGCTTTCGCGCGCTCGATTGTAGCGAGCATTTTGTCAGACAAATTCTCAAGCTCGATCTGCGACAGTTGCTTCGGCTCGATAGGTTTCACGCCTGGCTTTGGCGTCGAGCTCACATCCGCGGTGTTCTTCGGAGCGATCTTGATCTTCTCGCTGATCTCCAGCCATTGCGGGCTCCAGATGTAGCACTCGCCGACCTTGAGCTTCGGAAGCTCGTTCACGATGTCGGCGTCCAGACCTTTCTCCGCGATCCAACCGGCGATAGCTTTGCGCTCCTGGGGCCCGGTCATCTGAAACGCGAGCAGGCACTCGGTCTGATTCAGCACGTCTTTGTTCACGCTTTGCGGCCGCTGCGAGATCAGCGTCGCGCCGATTCCGAAGTTGCGGCCGAGCTTTAGCAGGCGCTCGTACGCGCCGACCATCTTCGCCACGTCGCCGCGCACGTGCTGCGGCACAAACTCCTGCGCTTCCTCGACGAATAGATGCAGCGCAGACCTGTGCGACTTCTTTCGGTGGAACAACTGCATGGCGAAGTCGGTCGCAAACCGCCGCTGATCGCTCAGTAAAAATCCGGAGACATCGACAACCGCCGAAATTTCTCGATCGACAATCAGATCGGCGATCAGTGCGCCGGCGCCGGGCTCGAGCGGTATGTCGCCGTGCATTCCGCCGAGGACGGGGATTTTGAAGGCTTCGTTTTTACCATTCTTCGAGACGCGCAATCCCCACCACACGCCAACCGGATCTAGCACGACGATCTGCGCCTTCGCATCGAGCATTTCCTCTGCGGCTTTCGTCGCCGCATAGCTCTTGCCGGAACCAGTCCTCCCCAAGACGCCAAACTTCTGCGTCACCGCGTCGATCGGCAGCGATAGCGTTGGCGAAATGTGCAGCTCGCTCACAACTTTTCCTCGTGCAGTTGTTGTTGAGCCTCAGGCGCGGCCGCGTGTTTTAACGCAGCGACAAAAAAGAAGCGCAGATACGGTGTGACGATGTTCAACGCCGCCAGGCAAAGCAGCGTCACGCAGAACAACTTTACGGACAGATAGATCGCCTCGGGCATTGTCGTTGGTGCCTTCATTGCGGTTGCTCGCTAACAGCAGTGACTCGGAACTTGCCCTCTCCGATTTCAGCGGCCGCGCGCGTTCGCAGCTTGTCGAGCGCTTCATCGAAGCTCTCGGCAGTAACGACGCCGGCGACGACAATCGAATCGTCGTGAGACTTGGCCCCGATGAAATAGCGGCGTTTCATGTCCGGTAGATTTTCCAGGACTTCTCAAGCTCGACCGCTTGCTCCGGAGTGAATCCCGCACGAAAGCGATTCCGCCAAACAACTTCCTCGTCCCCCGTCGGATAGATGTCGTACTGACGGCCAATGGTCGCGACGCGGCTGAACCACGCTTCAAACGCGCACTTTTTCGATTCGAGTTTACGGCTCCACAACTTCCACAGGCCAACAAGGCAAAGTGTGCCGGCTAACGCCCACGAGCCCCGCCAAAGTCCAAGCAGATAAACCAGCGCCGCGAAATAAACGATCCCGGCACATCTGCGCCAGCTCAAGCGAAACCGCAGCCGACGCCGCGTCGGTGTCACTCGTTGCAGGACGCTGTGTTGCATCACGCAGCTTTCCTTTCCACCGCCGCGCGCAGAGTGCGGATGTTATGTGCTCGCACCGCTTCGGCGTGCCACTCCTGCCACAGCGCAAACGCGACATCGTAAATAACAATCGCGCGGCGGCGCTGCTCGGGCGTCCGATCGTCGCAGAGTTTTCGCAGGCTTATCAGCCGGCGAACGTGCGGAGATAAACGCCTCACAACCTTACGAGCCTCCCATCGAAGCTGGCGAGTTTCGCGCGGCGGCAACGCTCTCTAAAGAATCGCCACTCTCGCCAAGTTTTGATGGCCGACGCCAGCGCCGCAGCGAAAAGGAAAGCAGCAATCATTCGTCGTCGGCCTCCTTTTGCGCGGCGCACGCGCTGCAAAGTGTGTGCTCGGCATCCGCCCAGGAACACGGCTCGCCGGTCCGTTCGCGGCAAGATCGACAATTATCGTCGGTGCAACCGCACACGCGGCACACTCCGAACGTCACGATTTCGTACTGGCTGCCGAAAAGTTCTAGCAGCGTTTCAGGCTTGCCGGTGACAGTGTTCACGCATCGCCCATCGGCGAAAATGTGCAGCACGCCGTGACCCATTTTGTCGGTCAACCCGCGAACGGCCGTTATCACCGACGAACTCCCTTCTTTGGCTCCGCGCTTTTGAAGATTTCGCGCAGCCGGTTAACGATCAACCCGCTCCTGTTCCTGTTCTCCTTCGGAGCTTGCTCGTCGATAGCGGTGACGAGCCAAGTTGGAATACTGCTGACGGTGATCGTCGTTGTCTCTTCGACCTGCTCGGTTTCAGGAGATGCCATCGGGAAAGCGAGCCTATGGCCGGGCGCAAAAGGCTGTCAAATAAAAAATATTGTCAGAAAATATCGGATATAAGACAATCGGGACTTCATGCGCGTTGCCATAGGGAAGGCCCTGAACGGATTCGCGGCGATGCTCACGCGGGACGAGATCCCGCCGGCGGCCGCGATCCTGGATGAGTTGCTCGCCGAGCTGCGCGATCTCGGCCGGAGCGATCGACACATTGGCGGGCTCGGGCGCGATCTCCGGAAGTTCACATCCAGATATCCGAGGCTCGAAGCCGTCGGAGATCGCGACATCGTCGGGTATCTCCGCGAGGTCGCCGCGCACGTAGCGCCGCGCCGGCGCGACAATGTGCGCGATGCAATCGTGGAGTTGTCCCGTTTCGCACGGCGCCGCGGCTATCTTCCGGAAGAGAAACGCTCGGCCGCGGAGAAGATCAAAAAGATCAAGCCAGGTCACGACGTCTCGACCTGGACGCCGGCCGAAGCGCGGCTGCTACTCGAAACGGTGGACCCGTTCTGGATTCCATGTGAAGCGATCGGACTCTTCGCCGGTTTACGGCGCAGCGAAATCTGGCGACTGGATTTGAGCGCGTTCAAATGGGACGTGCGCGATCGGCACGGCCAGCCGGCGCCGATGATCGCTGTCACGAGAAAAGTTGCGCGCAAAGTGCGCGTCGACCGCCTCGTTCCCATAAGTGAAAACCTCGCGGCTTGGCTTGCGCCGTATCGCGACAGGGTTGGCCCGTTGTACCCGGGCAACTTCAAAACGATCGAGAACAAGCACAGCGAGGGAATGGTCCGGCTTCGTAAGATGACGGGACTGCCGCGCAAAGATAACGCGAACCGTCACAGCTTCGGAACCTACAGACTCGCCATCGTCAAAAGCTACGAGCAGGTCGCCTTCGAAATGGGCAACAGCCCTAGGAAGGTGCGCGAGGATTACAATGATCCAAAGCCAGAGGACGATGCCATCGAATTCTTCGGACTGCTGCCGCCGGCGTCGGGCAAGATTGTTCCGCTGCATCTACCGCTTGAGTTTCGGGCGTAAGCGGGAGCGGGATTTAAACCCGCCCCTCCTATGTCAGACTAAGAAAGCGTTCGAGATCCCGGTCGCGCGCTTTCCATCCTGCGAGAAACTTCGCGCGCGGGCCGGTTGCGATCGATTCAAAGCGCGCGTCGCGCTCCTGGATGAAATAGCGCACGACAGCATCTTGATCGCACCTGCTCGCGGCGGCCAGGGTCGCAGGGCCCATGACGCCATCGACGTCGAGGCGGGCGCCACACACTCCGTTCAGAGCGCGCTGGAGCCACTTCACGGCATAGCCGCCATTAACGCGCACATCGAACTGCGAGATCGCGATCTTCTCAGGCAGTTCTTCGATTCGGTATTTGCACCACTCTTGCCAGTAAATTTCGATGGCCTGGTCGCGCGTCAGATTTTGAATGTCGACCCCGGGATGCGAGCTGGCGTCGATGCCGTACTTAGTCCAGCCGCCGCTATCTCCGGAAACGTTCTCAGCGACAACGAAATTCTCATCGCCCCAGTGACCGCGCGCGAAGCTCTCCTCATGAGGGAGAATGAATGCGATCGCTCGCAGGAACTTCGTCGAATACCGCTGGCGGCTGTCCACGCCGGCGCGGGGCTGTCAAACGCGCGCACACTCGACCGAAGAAATCGAGGCGGCCTTTCAACCCAGGCAACCCGCCCGCGAATACACTCCGACCGATCCGATGCGACGTGATGTGTACTTTCATTGAGGCGGTTTTTGAGTCGGCTCGATGCTTTCGGCAAAGCGGCTCACAGCAAATGAGCCGCCAGTTGCGACGAGCGTTGCGGTCGCGAGCTGGACCGACATCGGCGTGAGCCCGCGGTGAATCACGATGTCGTAAACGCAGAACGCGATCGCCGCGGCTACCGCGACCGAGAAAAGGACGCGCTTAGTCGACGGCGAGCCGTCGCCTTCACTGAGCATTCGCGCGATCCACGCGGTCATCAACGGCTTTTCGCAGCAATCCGCGCGCGAACAGTTGTGCGCGGATGTTTCTTTGCGTAACGCTCGGAAACAAAGCGGCCGGTCACCGCGCTCCTATAGACGTAGTGTGCCTTTTTCATTTTCAGAAAGGAATGCCAACGAACTTGCGGGCGATAAACCCGGCGCCGCTGGCGATTGGTTTGCGCAGAATCCACGCGAGCAGTGCCAAGTCGAAAATCACGAGCCGGTTTCTTTGGCGGGCGACATTTTTTGCTTTGGCGTCGGCTTTATCGGCGCGCGCGATCGCTTCGTTCTTTTCGGTCGCGGCGGTATTAGCGGCGTCGGTGATGAGCTTTGCCTGGTTTTCCAGCTCAGTGACGCGATCCTGGGCGTTGAGCAAATCTAAAGTGAGCTGGTCGATCTCGCGATTGGCATCGGCGAGCGCGAGTTGTAATTGCGCCGGATCATCGGCGGCGCGAGCTCTTGCGATCGCGCGTTGCGCCGCGGCGGCGTGGCCCTGGGCGGATACAATCTTTTCCCGTACGGGCGCGGCCGACGGCGCGGAGTAATGGAGTGATGGAGCATCGGGCGATGAGCAACTGACGGCGCACAGCGCCGTGGCTACAGCGAGAAGAGCGAAGCGCATCGAGCGGTGCGCCGATGTCAAAAACACTACTCGGGTCCGAGATGCTGGGAGATGGCCAGCATATGTCGATCTTCGGCCTCGGTGATTTCAGTGATGCGGCGTGGGACGTATTTGGGCACGGCGAAACCGGCCGCCTTGGCCAACTCCTCGACGTTCTGAATGTGGAGACAGGCCGCGCCATAGGCGTCGAGCGCGTTGTGTTTGGAAATGCGGGTCAGGATCAATTCGACTTTTTGGCGATCGACGATCTTTTCCAGGCGCGCGACGTCGTGCGCGTGATGGTCATTTGCTTGCTGCAGAAGCCTGGCCCACTCCGCCGTCGCGGAAGCGTGCGCGTCGGACTGTGCCTTGATCATGCGCGGGCGGGTCGAAATGTACGCCACTACGGCCGAGCAAATCGCGGAGATGAACAGCGCAATGGGCAGATTTTTCAGCGTCGCTTCGCTTGCGGTAAAGGTGAGTAAAGCGGTGCTCGCAGTGGGAAGAACTTTGGCGGCGAGAAGTTTGCTCACGCTGGCTTCGACTGCCGTCATTGGACAAAACGCGCGCCGATGAAGGTAAGATTCCATCGAGCTGCGAAAATCTGCCCGATCGTTGTCGCATCGTGGCTTTCCGTGTTCAGCTCCGCTGTGGCGTCGATGAGCGCCTGGTCGTAGATGTAGATTTTTGCCGCGGCCCTGGGCTGCCACACCGTCATCGCGTGACAGCGTTGGATCTGCCTCGGATCGGAGCGGTCGACGTAATTGATTGTCAGGATTCGAGTCCAGCACCCGGTGCGCTGCAGGCGCGCGGCAGCTTCGGTTGCGACAATCGCGCAGTCATTGCGCATCCTTTTGCCAACTGCGCCGGCGAAGAAATCGGCGCGGTCGCAAGCCGGTGGCGCGGTGCACTGCAGCTCAAGCGCAGCAATGAAGCCGAGTAGGAAAATGCGCGCGACGCGAGTGAACGCGTTGTCAATCTTGGCTGTAATTTTCGCGTGCGCGCTCACGCATTTCGCGCGATGTCAAAACGACCGCGGTTTACAGTTTCCGGATTTTTAAGTTAGATCCGACTTTGACGGTGCTGGTTCCGCTCGTCACTTTCAGATGCTGGATCGAGAATACCGGTGAGCCACTGCCGGCCGTCGTAAAAAATCCTCGAATCTGGATGACGCCTTCTTCGCTGGCTGTGGTCAGAAATGCAGCGCTCGCGATTGCGTCGGCATTCGTGCCGCTGCCCTGCATGGTTTGAAGGTTACTCGAGACGGTAGTAGCGCCGATGTAATTGGCGGCGATGCGAGTCGGCGCGACTGAGACGTGCACGCCGTATTTTGTTCCGGTCGTAACATTGCTGGTGGTGCAATAAAGGATCGCTTCAAACTCATAGCTGGAGCTCACCGAGAGGGTATCGGTGACCAGGCCAGTGACATCCACGAGCGATTGACCTGTTGTGGTCGCGTCCGAGCTCGTGACAGAATAAACTTTCCATCCCCCGGTATTACCGGGCACGCTCGTCACGGCCGGCGCGGCAAACTGACTTTCCGCGATAGCGCCGCTTAGATTGTTGAAAGCCGGCTGTGCCTTGCTGATGACGCCGGCCGCCGAGATGGCAGTGAGGAATTGATTCGACGCGCCGGTGTCAGCTACGACGGTCGTTCCTATCGTTCCGTTCTCATTCTTATCGTGAAAACGCAGATCGGTGGAATCACAGTAAAGTCGCTCTAACCCTGAGTTCGGAGTGCCAGGAGCCGCTACCGTGTTCATTCCGGTCCACCCTGCGAAAACGGTCACTCCGTTGGCGAAAGCGCCATTCGAGATGCGTCCGTTGATCCCAATCGTGAATAGGCTGCCGCCGGCGGCGTTTTTGAAATCAATGAAATTTCCCGTCGGAGAAGAATCGGTCGCCCGCGTTGCAGTTAGTACCGTGTCGCCATTGGCACCTTGGTTGAACGTGACGTTGCCGTCGAGCCGCGTCATACCGCTATCCACCCACAGAGCGTAAGCATTGGTCAGCGTGACGGAACCGGACGCGACCGGCGCGCCTTCGATGTAGACAGTCGCGCCCTGATTGATCGTCACGGCCGAGCTATCGGTGTAGGTCGGCTTATAGATCGAGAATTTGTTGAAACCCTTTGCGGTTGTAATCTGGGTCGTGCCGGTGATGGTCGTGGTCTGCGCGGAAATAACGACGTCATCCAGAACAAGACTTGTCGCGCTCGCCAGTGTCGTTGCAATGTTGAACGACACGCCGAGCGCCGACGCCGTCGTGTTGGTCAGGTCGAATCGAATTCCAGCGCCATCATTCTGAGTGAAGGTAAGCGGAAAATCATTGTGGGTAAGGATGTCGATCTGGCTGTCGTCGCTGTAAATCCTCGTGAAATCGAGCGAGCTGGTCAGCTTGATGTTGCTCAGGAACGTTTTATTGCTGAACGTTTCTGAGCCTGCCAGTGTCGCGAGCGTGCCGCTTGTCGGCAGGTTAAGGCTAGTGGTAGCGGTCGCCGTGAGCGTGATCGCGAATGCTCCGGAAGTGGTGAGATTGCCGGCAAGACTCACCGCCGAGGTGCCGATGACTACACCGCCAGGCAAATTCAGCCGATCGGCATCAGCGATCTGCTGCTGCTCGCCCGAGACAAGTACGAGCGGTTTCCGATCGGCCATATCTAGTTAGGCCGGCTCGGCGATAATGTCGATAAGCGCGGCGATGTCTTTGCCGGAAATCGTTGCTGCCTCCGGCAAGGTGATTTTGTGATCCAGAAAAATTTCGAACTTCGTTGCGTTGAGCTCGGCCAGCTCTTTCTTCCACCCTTCTACCGCCGATTCGTTTCCATCCTCGATGATGTAACTGTCGGGTAGGACCGTCTCGAGACGCGCCTGCAGCGCCGTAATGAGAGGGGCGTTCTTTTCTTTCTTTGCTTTGGCGAGCTGGCGTTCGCGCACTTCGCGCTCAGGCTTACCGTATTTCTTCACGAGTTCGGCGCGAAGTTTGCCAAAATCTCCCATTGCTTGCGCCACATCACGCCGCGTACGCGCGAGCGCATAGCGTTCTTTCACTGGCAGATCGGTCTCGGCGCTCAGCACGTCGAGCGCCTGCAGAAACTCGCCGTTGGCGACTGTCTCGTAACGCAGCGCGAATCGCCCGCCGCGTCTCTGTCTGCCGTTATTCATCGTCGACGGCCCGCTGCGGCCTTAGAGAAGGATCGGTCGCTCGATGTCGATCATGAGCTCGGTGGTGGAAATCGCGATGCCGATCCGCACGACATATTGGCCGGCAGAGGACGGAGCGGTCGTTGTCATTGCGCCGGCGGTTGCCGCGGAGAGATAGTAAACAGCGCCTGCGGTTAGGCCGCTCAATCCGGCCAGTACGCCGCTCGTTTGATAGCTGCCGGTCACTCCATTGGAGATCGCCCCAGTTGCGAGGGCAACTGCGTCCTTGGTTCCAGAAGCGTCGGCCTTCGCTTTCTTGCCAGTATCGGCCGCGGAGATATAAACGACGTCGCCGATCGCGTGCGCACCGGAATCTCCATTAGTGAGAGTTACAACGTCGACTTCCGAAACGACGGCGTTGAGAGTGTCGCCGCTTTGAATCTGCTGGATTTCGCCGCCGACGAGAACAAGAGGTTTGCGAGCTGCCATATATTGCGGTCAGGGCGTGTCAAAGCAAAACGGGCGTGCCGAGCCGCACGACGATCGTATCTGCGGTCTTCGCAACCGCGACCATCTGTGCGAATCCTGTCGTCGGCGGCGACGTCGAGAGCATCGTACCGTTGAGGAAAAGTTTTTGACCCGGCGACCAAGTCCAGAGCGGATTTGTGAGCGCGCCCTCGAGCGTGACTTTGCCGGTGAACCCCGCTACGATCGCGGCCTGCGTTAGCCCGAGCACGCGGCCGAAATGCTGCGAGTTAGAGGAATCTGCCAACGCCCCATCAATCGTGACGACGGCAAACTGAGCCAGGTCTTCGGCGGCATTTAGATCGACAACTGCCTCATCTTTGCCGTCCGCACCGCCCGCGCCGGCCGGGCCCTGTGGACCGGTGATGAATCGTTCGATAACGGTCGGTTGCGCGACGGTCAGCAGCTTGAGCTGTGTCGGTTTCTCGAGGGGCTCGACGACGACCGTTTTTTTGAGAACGGTGATCATCGTCTTATTTCTCGAAAGCGACCGGGCCTTTTAGCAGCCGGTTGATCGTGACGCCATCGGGCTCGGTGATCTCGAGCAGAAAAGTTGTCGCAGTCGCGTAATCCGGAGTGTCCGCCGCTGCAATGCGGCAATAGATGTTGAAGGTCGTGCTGTCGATCGTCGTGCCAGTGAGAACAATCTGTGTCGGGCTGGTGAGTGTCTTGATCGTCGCGCCGGAGTTGTCCAAGAATCGCAGCGTCGCGGCGTGCGAGCTTAGGTCGAAAGCGGCACCGTCCTCGTCCGCCCAGATGAGCGCGAGCTCAAAAGTGTCACCGGAAAAAATCTTGAGCCGGTCATAGTTGGCTGGTGAAACGACCATGCAGTCGAAGGCGGAGTGTCAAAACGCCGGCGAGCTGGCGAATGAAGGCGTCGGCTGTCAAAGATCATCACGGGAACGATCTTCGGGCCGTATGATCTCTACGCGAAAAAGTCTGCCCGGTTTGACTGCGCGCGCACGGGCGCGATGCCAAGCGTACCGGGAGTAGTTTATGACGGCGATTTCTCTGAGCCGTCCGAGGTGGGGCTGCCGATCTTCGAGAAACCGTTCCCGGAAGACCCGAAGAATTACGTTTACCGGGTGCCGTACTGGCAGGCGCAGGAGAGTTACACCGATCCGGTGATCGATGAGACCGGCCCCTACGGCGGCTTCGCCACCGGGATGGATTACAATTTCAAGGATATCGGCGGCGGGATCATCAGCTTCGAGCGCGAGTTTGCCCTGGTGCCGGATAGCCGCATCGGAGGCCGCGGCAGCTACGTTTACTCGTACCAGAACGTCGGCCTGGTGAGCGGCGCGGCGAAAACGATCTCGGAAAACGCGCTCACCACGCAGAGCTACGTGCAGTACGATTATTTTCACACCACCGATCCATCGTCGATTGAATTGCCGAATGCGCCGCGCGCGGTGTCGATCGCCTTCGGGGACGGCAGCATCATCGCGTTTCTTTACGGTTGGGGTTTTCTCAATCCGAACGACCCGATCCTGGCCGAGGACGCGATCCTTCGCCTCTGGAAAGGCAACATCTACGAGCGCCAGCAGCGGTTCATTATCTGTCGCGAGCTCGGAGCCTAACGAATGGCTGACGAGATCAAAGCGCCGGCGGAAGGCGAGCCGGTCAATCAGCTCTGGCGCACGGTCAAGGACTGCGTCGACTTCCTGAACGCGCTTCGCAACGGCAAAGTCAACATCTCGTATGACGTTCCCGATGACCAGCCAGGCGGCGCGAAAAGCAAAGCCGCCGGCAGATTCCTCTGGTCGGACAAGAACGCCGTTCTCGACCTGCACCTTCGAAAATCGAGCGACACGCAACAGCAGCTGAGGCCGTTCGAGCTGGTGAAGATCGACGATACACACATTCGCGTCGTTTACAGTTTGCTCGATGGCGTAGAGCCGGACGGCTTCAACTTAGGCGATGATCCGCCCTATGTCCTGGAGGTCAGTGGCTCCGGCTACGTGTATGGCGAGATCACGAAAGATGAGTACGGCGCGACAACGGGCCGCAGCATCGCGGTTGGCGCAAGCGTTCCGGCAAACGATCCACCTGACGATTTCAGGGTTCAGATTGGCAGCTTCTACACGGATGGAGAGGGCGCCCTTCACGTTTTCAACGCCGGCTACGGCCCGATCACGAGCTGCCGGGATTGGTTCTCATATCCGGCGAATTACACCTTCGAGTACTCGAACTGAGCGATGCCACATTGCTGCGATAGACCGCCGGATTTGGTCACTCAGCTTGAGGATGGGCATCCGCTACCGCAACAAGTGGATCCCGACTCTGACGATATCATTTCGTTTTACAAGGTAGAGCATCGCGTCCCGCTCTGCGCCTTTACATTCGGTGAATACATTTCGCCATCGCAAGGCGGCGGAGGCAATGAATACCTGCCCTCGCTCATGCACGATAGGCGCTTCTACCAATCGGCGGATTTCGGGCCTACAGGTGGAGGGCCGAGCACGTGGTCAAATGAGATTCGGCCGGACACTTTCTGGCGAACGCTGCGCGTTGATTACGTTAGTGGACGCTGGAAAGAGTGGAACTACTCATGCGATGGGCAAGTGTGCTCGCTTGATTATCAGCAGAGCGATCCGCCGCCAACCGGCCGACAAAATATTATTTCGATCGCACTGTCGAACGAGATCGTCCCCGACTGGCGGATTCTGCATGATCCGACCGCGAGCGGTTATTTGAAGCTCTGGCTTTATAGACTCTCGGAGCGCATCTTGGATACCGGAGTCGATTACGTAAGAGTGGATCTCGATCCTTACGTGTGGGCTGGGGCGCCGCCGTACCAGAGCAAACCCATTGGTATTTATGGAACGGATCCAAACACTGGCGACCCAAATAACCCGGACGCGCCCTGCAACATCATCGTAAGCGCACCGATCGATGTCAGCCAGGAGAGCGATCTCCGATACAGCAACAGACTCAAAGTAAAAAAATTTTCATTCCTTCCCGGCTACGAGCCACCCCCATACAATCCCGACGATCCCGACGATCCGGCGAACTACGATCCCACACTTTACGTCAATGGTTACCCGCCGCCGACAGGTTTTTGACCGTCACTTATTCTTTCCCGCGTCAGCGGTGTTCTCTTCGATCTTTTTCAGGACGTCGCTCCCGTCGAGGGCGTTTTTGAATTCTTCGCCGCCAAGATTTTTTTCGCTGTCTTTCAAGACGTCGATGCCGCGCTTGATTTGGTCGGCGCGGTTTTGATGTTCGAGGCTGCCGGCGAGATCGCCGCGGAGCGCAGCCTGGCGTCCGAGCTCCTGTTCGCGCAACGCTTCGCGCGCGGCGACGGCCGGATTCACTCCGCCTTTGCCGCCGATCAGATTGCTCTGCGCGAGTTCCTCGAGACTGAGCTGGCCACGCTCGCGATTCGAACGCGCGCTCGCGTCGGCCTTGCTTGCGAGCGCGAGCTGAGACTGTCGCCGCAACGACGCGGCTGTCGCAGGGTCGTTGTTCTTTTCGGCCGTCCGGATCTTCTCGGCGTAATCGAGCTGAAGCTTAACGAGCTCGGCAATCTGTTCATGATGGCCTTCCTGCAGCTCGAGTACCTTGGCGTCGTCTTCGGCCGCGTGAAGCGCTTCAAGCCGGGCCCGCACGATGTCGCGTTGCGCCTGCAGATTCTTGGCAAGATCAACATTCAGCTCGCGCGCTTCGTCCGGCCGCGCGGTCTGCAGCCGAGCGCGCAAAGATTCTTCTTCCAGTTTGAGCGCGTCCTCGTGGCGTTTATCGCCTTCGCTGGTGAGATCGGCTTGGGCAATGGCCAGCGCCTGTTGTGCGCGTTTCTCGGCCGTGACGCGCTGCGCTTCTTCCAGCTCGAATTGCGCAGCGTCGACCTTTTCCTGAGCTGTTTGTCTTTCTTCATCGGTGCGCGCCGCGTTGCGGTCGCGCTCGGCGGCGACCTTTTTACTTCGTGCCAGATTGACGTCGACATCTTCGCCGTAGCCTTTGATAAAACGGACGTCGCGCTGTTCGTCGATGGCGCGTTGTTGCGCGTCGAACTTGTCGTTAATCTTGTTCGCCGCGAGCTCGCCTTCAGAAATTGCTTTGCGGCGCAGCTCTCCTCGCGCATCAGGCGCGAGATTTTTGTTGGCGTCGATCTCGGCCAGCTTCTGTTTCGTAGCGAGCTCGCTCTTGAGCAGCTCGCCTTTGCGCTGGCTCTGATTTGCCGCGACTTCGTTTGCTTCGCGTTCTTCTTTGGCCAACTCGGCGATGCGCGCCGACCTGGCGAGGATGCCTTCGAGCAAATCTTGCTCGGCTTTCAGGCTCGCGTCGGCGACGGGCGTTTGACCGATGTTAAAAACAGATTCCGCGTTGATGGCCAGCCGCGCCCCAAGTCCTTCGCGCGATTTGCGCAGCTTGTCGATCGCCTTATCGGCGTCATCGATCTGACGCTTCAAATCGTCGAAGCTGGCACCCATCGGTTTGGCGAGCTCGGTGCGTGCCTCCGTCGTCGCCTTCTTCATCTCGCCGATCGCGGCGACGCCTTTCACGATCGAGACGACGATTGCGATGATGCCGGCACTGGCGCCTAACCCTATCCGGAAAATGCGGTGGACCGCTTCGAGGCCGCCGGCCAGGTAACTCGCTGCGTCGCCGCCAGAAAGCATCACGCTGCTCAAACCACGGACGCCGGTCACGACGCGGCGTTCACCGCGCAGGATGCTTTCAGTGCCGGCGCCAGCGCGGTTGCCGCTCTGTTCGATTTGTTGCGCCGCGCGCTGGAAACGGCCAGTGGCGGTCTGCAGATCCCGGTACATCTGATGTGCATCGAGATCGAGTGAAACGGAGACGTCCGACATTTTGTGCTGGATGCTCCGCAGTCAAAGAGCTATGATCGGCGCCCTTCGGTTTAATGAGCGCGCGGCAACTGTTCTACGTGATCCTGGGCGCGATCTTGTCAGCCGCACTCATCATCGGAGTGGTTCTCGAGACAAAGCGGGCCCACGATCGGCAAACCCAAGCGATCGAGGAAGCGCAGAAAGTTCTGCGCTAAGCCGCTCGCCGGAGTGAGCGGGTTTCTTCGCGGACTGCGATCTGCAATTGTTTGAGCATGCGCTCGTGGGCAATGGCGAGCGCGCGGCTCATCGCCGCCGGCGCAAGGACGCGCGACGACCACGGAAGCGGGCTGGTAATAATGACGCGCGGATTCGAGCTGGTAGAAAAATCGAAACGCACTTGACCGATGCCGTGCGCCTGGCGCGTGATCCAGTTAGCTGTGATGTCGGGAGCGCCGCTCGGCAAACGAGATCTCAGCCCACGAATGCTGCCGAGTTGGCGTGCGACGTCGGCCCACACTCCTTTGCTGAATCCGACGTTGTCTTGACGCTTCCCTGTGTAAGCGGCCAGCCGACGCGGATCAGTAACGACGAGCCGCGCGCGTTCGGAATAAACGCGACCGGAGCTGAGACTGCGCGCAGCTTTATGCAATGCGCCGCCGTCGAACGATCCGAACGGCGTTCCTTTTAACGCATTCCCATGCACGTTGAGAATGGCTTGGCAAACATCGTACTCTCCGGCTTTGTAAGCCTTCCAGAACAAGACTTGCCACTTATGCGGCGAGATCGTTTCGTAAGCGCGGCCAGGCGTGCGGTACACCTTCGCTATATCGCGCGCGACGGCCTTTCGCCCCATGTCGCGCGCTTCGGCCCCCGTCCCGTATGGAACCGCGCTTCGCGAAAACGAAAGCGCCGTGCCGCGCGCTTCCGAGACAACAATATCGGTGAGCGGCCGCTGCAGCACTTTCCCGATCGCGCGGATTTTTAGTTGCCCGCGGTCAAGCTTTTTTACTTTGATCCGGAGTCGCATTCTTCTTTCTGTGGCGGTCGACGACCTTCTTAGTAAAGCGCGAGCGCAGCGGATTAAATCGAGGTAGGTCTTTGCCGTATTTGGACATGCGGTCGCGCTGGATTTGGCGGACGTACTGAAACAGCGCCGGCATCGGAGTATCGAGGATGCTGTCCGCGTCCCATCCGTAGGCAGACGCGATCTCGTGAATCATTGCTGCGGCGAAGCAGGCGTCGGACTCGGATTTCCCGCCGCTCGTCGGCGGCTTATCCAGGAACATGCGGTCGAGGTAGCGGTCGATCGCGCGTTTCCAACATTTTGCGTCAGGCCAATCGCTGGCGACTTTCTGAGCAATTGACAGCCGGGCGGACTTGTCACCGGGCGAATAGGATGGTGAAATTCGCCAGAGAAAAAGAGTAACGTCCTGCGGCCGGATTGTACCGCCGCAAAGGAAGCGCGAGCGCGCGCGGCAAAGCTGCAGAAACATGCGCAGCGTGATCAGCCGCACTTCGAGGCTGCGGATCTTTTCAGTAACACGATCGCCGAGAAACGGTAGCTCTCGCCAGGATTCCTCGAGCCGCGCGCCGCGATTATAGGCGCGATTATAACCTGGGATTTGCGAATGCAGCACGCCCGATGGCGTGATGTCAGTTCTTAGGTCGGATTGAGCAGATCGCGGATCTCGACCTTGAGTTTGATGAGGTCTTCGATCTTCCAGGAGCGGCCGACTTTGGAAATTTTCATGGGGAATTCGACGCCGCCGACGTCGATGAGAGTGAAGGGTGCGCCACGCAGAGGAGCCTTTGTGGATGCAGCGGGGAGCTGGAGCGTCATCGAGCCAGTGCCGATTTCATCGATCAGCACTTCAGCCTCAGCCTTGCCGTACCTGTTCGGTCGGGTAAGCGGCTTGGTCGGTTGCTCGTATTCGATGTCTTCGGCAACAAAGACGACTGGACCGTCCGGCGTGTTGATTGTGACGTCCTGGCTGCCGAACTGCAGCGAACCGTCGGAATGTACGCCTTCGGGATCTGGCATGGTGTTATTTCCCGGGTGTCAACACGGCTAAGAGATCACGCGCGCGTCGACCGCGGCATCCGCAGTGTTCGCGTTGGTCGTGATGTTGAGCCGAATGAATTCGATATTTTGCTCGCTCGGTTTTACGACGAGCGGAGTGGCCACAGAATTGTCATCGAGGTTCGAAATGGAACTCGCTCCATTCGACCAGTTGATTTGGTCGGTGCTGGTCTGATAATTGACCGCAATCCCGCTGCCGACGTTCTCCGCCTTGAAGCGGAGCGCGCAAACTTTTCCGCCGACGAAGACCGGTTTCGAGGTGCCGGTAAACAAACCGGGGACAGTTTTGGTCGCCAGATCCTCGGTGGCGGACTTGAAAGTTTTGTACTGCTCGGTCGAGCCGGCAGTCAGCGTGGCGAGCAACGCGCCGGTCACAGCTCCCGCGAGCGTGGTCGGCAGACTGAAATTGGAAGCGCTCTGGGCGAAACTCCAAGCGAGCTGGCGCGCGATCGCGATGCGGTCCGTGATATTGACGTAGCTGCCGGAAATCGCTCCGCTCAGATGCGGATGCGCTGTGGTTCCGGTGTGATAATCGGAGCCGTCGCCGGCGCCGTCCGCGTTGATCGCCTTCTTGAGATTGGCTGCTGTCGCGGCCGCGTTTGCGCCGATTTTCACATCGAACGCTTGCGCAGTCGTGGTTTTGAAACGGTAGACTTGCGTGAAACCGGCGAGTCCGATCGTCAGGGTGTCGCCGTCAGCAGGATTGTTCTCGACGCGGATTTGCGCGGTGCCGGCGGTGCCCTGCCCATAAACGGTTACCGTGCCCGCCTGCGCGGCGCTGAGGCCTGCTTTGGTGAGGCTTTTGAATAACGCGGTCGTTTCAATCTCGCGTTTGCCCAGGAGGGCGTTGGTTTCACTTGAGGCGGCGCTGCCGACTATGCCGATCGTCGAAAGGTTGCCGGTGTCGGCCGCGTTCGAGCTACGCGCGATCAGTTTTTCACCGGCCGCATTTGGCTGCGTCGCGATCGGCTTCGAAGAAGCGAACGAGAAAACCTGAGAACTCATTGCAGGTGAGTTGAGCTGTCAAACAACGAGCGCGTCCCAGGCGTCGGTGCGAATGCTCCAGCGGGCGTCGAATGCAAGCTCGCTGCGGTCGATGCGTGTTTCCGGATCCACGCCGCGGCTCATACTGTTTTCGGTGAAAAGACTGAAGACGTGCCAGGGCGCTACGTTGCGATCGATTAGCGCAGGGGCTTCCTGCGCGATCGTCCGGACGCTGCCGATCATGGTCGCTTGTTGGTCCGAGTTTTCGCCGCGCACGGTTTCGAATCCAAACACGAACAGGCCTGACCACTCGTCCCAGTAATCTTTGCCGTTGTAGCGGTGCTTGTGGGTGGTGCGCTTTGCGCCGCGGAGCTGCAGTGTCGTCAGTGGATACTTGATCTCGCCGTCTGAAAATTCGACCTGTGCGTTTAACGTCGCATCGACGGCATCGAGAACGGTTTTCCATGCAGTCTCGAGCGCAAACTCGAAGGCGAGGAAATCTTTGAGAGTCGGAGCCGGCATTAGTGATCGGCTTTGAACAGCATGTGCGTGATCGGATCAAAGTCGTCGACCTCGGCCGCGACAATGACGAGTTGCTCTCCGTGGAGAGTCACCTTGCTTTTATTCAGCTCGAAATTCATCGCGGCGTAATCCTCATCGAGCATGTCTGCCTGTGTGGCGAGCTCGGGGAGCGACTGGTGAAGCTTTTGCGCGAGCTTTCGGTCGACCGCTCCGGAGATGCACTGTTTCGTTACCGCGCCGCATGTTATGTTCACGCCCGCGACCGCGAGGATTGCCTTGAACGCTTCGCGGATCTCGGCCTGGGTCTGCGCATCCATTGTTATCAGCCCTGTGTGTCAGCGTGCGGCGCTTCTTTGCGCGGCCGTGCTGAGTCGTGGCGGAGCCAAGCGCTTTGCGCACATCCGCGATCTGGCTGCGGACCTGCGCGATCTCACTGCTGCGCGTACTCACCCAACCGAAAGCGAAACCTTCCTCGATCATTTCACTTTGCTCGGCGATCAAGAGTGAAATGTAACGGTCTTGAAGATCGACAAGCGTCTGCAGCGTCATCCGAATGCCTGGCCAAATTCCTCGACGTAGCCCACCGGGCGCAGATGCCGCAGTCCTCGGACGCCGGCGCAAATGTCATCCCACCACGCTTGCTGTTTAAGTATGTCGATAACCTGATGTGCGTGGCCGCTCTCCGCCGCCGCGACGAGCTTGCGCGCAGCGCTTTCGCGCAACACGACCATCAGACCAGGCTCGCTATGGCCGAGGCATTTCTCGCAGAGCGTGCTGCTGCCGCAATTTTCGCAACGTGGGACAAGGTGAAGCTCGCGGGACATTCCGCGAGTTACTGAGCACCCGGCGCGCGAGCGAAGCTAAAAACGAATTGTTCCGCGCGGTAGAACGTGCGGCGCTTAGTTGAAACGCACCCAGGACGTCGCCGGAACAGTGAGCCGTTCGATGAGCGATTCGGCGTAACGCTTCGGCAGCCGCCGGCGCGCGTTGAGTTCGAAGCTTTTCTCATTTCCCTTCGTGGGGTGGAGCGAGAAGAGTGCCGTCAGCAGACTGCCCGCGGTTTTTACCACCCAGGAAACATCTTCTTCCGCAACGACGCGGCAGATCGTGTCGGGCTTTGTTTCGACAACCGCCGTGTAGGTGTCGCCGGCGAAGGTCACGTCCTTCCCCCGCGCCAGCTCGCGCAGCGCTACTTTGATCGCGTCGAGCCGCGACTTCTTTCTCTCGAGCGACGCAACTTCTTTCGCAAGCTTGCCGCCTTCGTCGACCAGCGCGCGGATCTCCGGCTCAGACAGTTTCTTCGTTTCCGTGGGCGTCACTTCGGCACCTCGTCGGTTAAAGCCTGAAATAACGCTCGTGCACGGTCACGGGCAAGATTCTCAATAGTCGGCCGGTTCGGATCCAGAATGCCGCTCAATCCAGGATTCGGGAATTCGGCGCCCGCAGTTTGCTTTATCGTCTTGCCGTTCATCTCCACTTCGCGCGTGACGATAACTTTCACGACCGGCTAACAAAGCACAAAACGCGCTCGCGGGATCGACTCCGCAGAGCGCGTTTCGGGAAGCAAATTTCGGGTTTAGAACACCAGGCTCAGAGTTCCGGAGACCGCCGTGTTGTCGCCGCCGGCTGCGAGCACCGCTTGGCCGAGACGGATGTACCGTTTCAGCCCGATCGGAAGCTTGAACTGGTAAGCGATCGCGCTGCCGCCAGCGCCGCCGGCGCCGGTTGCGACCTGCGCGGGCACATCGGTGCACGTCGACCAACTGGAATTGTCGTCGCTGTGCTCGAGCGTGACCGTGACAGTCTTCGCGTCGACCAGTGAAGGCGTCGCCGGCAACTCGATCAATCCTTCGACCTCGGGAACGCGGCCAGGATTGACGTTGGCCGTGTCGATCGCGGAGCTCGAGTTCGAGGCCCCCGCGGCCGGCAATGCTTTCGTGACACTCAGGTTGAGGTCACGAAGTGTTCGTTGGTTCACCATAATTTTTTCCTCGGGTTTACTTCGTTATGGAAATTTTAGTCCGTCCAGCCCTTTCGGTTAGTTATACAGTCCGGCGCGGTCGGTCGTGCGCAGCGAATCGGTCGGCTGGATCAGGATGTCCTGGCAGCTCGTCGGGACGTCGGCGAACACGCCGCCGCCGCCGACTTTGTTGGAAACGTTCACCGTCGCGCGCGACTTTTGCAGGTAGCTGCGCGTCGGTCCGTTCATGAACCAGCGCATCTTCGACTTGTCGGCCTGCAGCGCGAGCGGAACTTTGGTGCCGAGCAAATCGGCTGCGACAGAATCCGTGAACGGATTCGCGGAAGTCACGCCCTTTACGCGGTAGATAGCTTCCGGCCGGTTCAAGACCAGGCCGAGATAGCTGAGGAAATTGTTGCAGAAGGCCATCGCGAACTTCTCGGGATTGTCCGAGACTTTGACCTGCTGCTTGATCCATTGATCCATCAGCGACATGCGGCCGCCGTTGCCGATGAGGAAATTCACGCCCTCCGGATTCACCGGGCCATCGGAGAGGATGACCAGGTAGACGCTCGAACTGTCGGCGTTGTCCGCGCCGCCGGCGCTGATTTGGTTCTTGGTCGTGTCGACCTGAGTGCTGAGGCCTTTGAAGCCGTCAGCGGAAATGTTCGTGCCGTACCAGAATTGCTGGCAGAGCTTGATGATGCTGCCGCGCAGAGTCGCGCTGCCTTCGTCCGCGAGAATGTCGCCGGTCTTGAGATCGGCGTTCTCGGCTTTGGCCGCGATCACGATGTCCTCGCCGATCTGCATCTGCGCTTCGAAAAGCGCCATGCTGCCGGTCTCCCGTTTCCACGCGCTCTTTTGCAGCGGAGTGCCGCCGCCGACTTTGCGGAAGTCACCGGCCGGGAGCTCGGTGCGAGTGAGCGTGCTGTAAGTGATCCCCGACTTTGGATAAGCGGGAACCACCTGAAATTCGGGCGCGTAGGTGAGCACGCCCTCGATGAGAGATTGAACGCCGACGCCGCTGCGGGCAGCGATGTCGAGGAGAGTGTATTTTCCGGTCATAAATTAGTGCTGTTCGGTCTTCGGTTCGAAAACTGACGCGAGGCGTTCGAGCGGTGTGCCGGCGGCGACGCGTGCGTCGTCGGTTGTGAAATCACCGGCGCCGGCCTGCTTGCCCGGCAAATCCGCGCCCATGCGGGCTGCGATCTCGCGCGACTTTCCGTCCGCGGCCGCTTCGACACTCGTCTTGTTCGCTTCGAGCTCGGTTACCTTGGCCTCCGCCTTTTCGGCGCGGGCGGTGAGCTCGGAAATTTGCGTGTCCTTCTGCGCGATCGAAGTTGCGTGCGACTCGGCCGCGGTGTTCAGCTCGGCGATCTTGCTGTCCTTTTCGGCGATCGCGCCGGCATGAGTCTGCGCGGCAGCCTCGAGCGTGGAAATTTTTGTGTTGGCCTCGGAGAGCTTCGTGTTGGCTGCGGCGAGTTGGCCGGTCAGCTCTTCGATCTTCGCGTTTGCTTGCGCGAGCTCTTCTTTTTGGGTCACGCTCGCGCGAGCATGTCAACTGCGAGCGTTTTTAGAATTCAGCAAGCACCGCCGACAAATCCGGCATGATCGCGTCGACCAGGCCGGCTTCGAGAGCGTTGTCACCGAAGAAAGATTGTCCCTGCATCGTTTCGTTCGTCACGTCGGGACGTTTCGAATTCACGGCATCGCGGAACATGGTTCCGATTTTCGAAACCTCGGCCTGAAACATGGCGCGCTCTTTTTCGGTAAGCTCTTTCCACGGCGCACCCATCGTTTTGTATTCACCGTCCTTGATCTCGTTCACCTTAAGTCCGAGATCCTCGAGCCGGCGCGTGGCATCGACCAGCGCCATGTAGACGCCGATCGAGCCGACGTCCGAGCTCGGAGTGCCGAAAACCTGGTCGGCTTGACTGGCAATGTAGTAGGCCGCGGAACAACACAGCCCATCGGCAAATGCAAAAACGTTTTTCGATTTCGCCAGATCGGCGACGCGCTGAGCAGACTCCGGAACGCCAGTCACGCTGCCCCCAGGAGAATTCATCACGAGGAGCACGTTGCGAAGGTCCGGATCCCGCGCGGCCGCGACGAGAGCCGAATCAAAATCGCGCAGATCGTAACCGCCGAAGCAGTCCATCTCGAATTGCGTGATGTGCTTGTCGATGACGCCGTCGACGTGAATGAGAGCGGTATCGAGTGAAAGGCGCTCGGTAATATTGTCGAGGCGTCTCGCTTTATCTTTCGGTTGCAGTTTCCCCATGCGCGCGGGTGAGGCGATCTCGGCACCGCCGGGGCCGACAATTGGCTGGACCGGCTGGCCGGACATGACGGCGAGCAGCGCATTTTCGAAACCGATGCGCGTAGCCGTCTCGAGCATGACCGGCCGGCAGAATAGTTTTGTGAAAAGCCTCTCGTATCTCATTGTCGGTATTGCCGGCGTGTCATAGGCCGGCGGCTTTCTCGGCCTGGCGCGTTTCCCACTGCAGCCGCGCGCGCTGGCGTTTCCAAGCGTCGATCGCGAGGGAATGTTCGCGCTCGATCCTGTCGAGCTTGCGCGATTTATCCAACGCGGTTTCGAAGTCGTCGTACTCGTCCGGCTGAAGCTGCGTGTAGGCTTCTTCGGCTACCCGGAGAAGAGTCTCGCAAGTGAGCTGCGCGTTTTGGAAACGTTCCTGCGCATCGCCGAGCGAGCTCAGGCGCAAGGCGGCGCGGAGTTGCTCCAATTCGATTCGCTCCTGTTGTTCGCGCAACTGTTTCATCTGCGCTTCGCTGCCGACGATTATGATGTCCATGACTTAGGCGGCCGCTTTCTCCTCCTCGTTGTCGTCGATCGCGTTCTGAATCTTGTTGTCGGTCTCGGCCGGATCAGCACCTGGCGCATTCACAGTGCCGGGCTTCGGCGCGCGCCAGAGCGGCAAATTGTCTTTTAATCGCTGCAGATATTCCGGCGGCGCACCTTCGGACTGCGCGATCTTGATGAATTCGATCGGTTCGCGGATCCACTGCCGCATCGTCGCCTTGTAGTTAAAGCCACGCGCGTTGCAGTACTCGCGCATGGTGATGAGACCGTTAGCGAGCAGCTCGATCAGGATTTGGTTCTCCCTGCCGTTATCGATCGTGACGCGCGGCGGCATCTGCCACGACATTTTCAGCGCCCAATTCGGATCTTTGAACGCCGGCAGCTTGCCGACCTGAATGCGATGACTGAGATAGCGGAAGGCGATCGGAGTGCAGAAGCGGTCGATCAGGCGCTCGCCCAGGATTTGGAAAAACAGATCGGCGCGCGCGAGAATGAAGCGCTGCGTGTTGCCGTTGAGCTTGCTCGGGTTCCAGAAGAATTCACTCGGAACGCCCGCGCCGGCGAACACGTCGCGGAAAAGCAAATCGCTGATGAACGGCTCAACCAGGGGCGATGGCGACGTCGCGGTGATCAGCTTCGCTTCGCCGTTGGGATCATCGAAGTAAATGATGCCGCCGCCGGCGGCGCCGAGCATCTTCTCCATCTGCGCAGAGTTCGGGTCCGGTGTGCCGTCGTCTTTGACGCCCGTGTTTTGGATCGCGCCGATCGCGCCGCGCTTGCGAGTTTTCTTCACGCCGCGCAAAGCAAGCGCGAGAATCTGATGCGCTTTCGCGCTGCGCGTGGCCAGCTTCTTGAGCTCGTGAATGTCGACGAGCGGATTGATGCCCTGGGCGAACTCGGTGATGCCGCGCGTCTGATTAACCGCGTGCGGCTTGTACCAGTGAATCATGCGCGCGCGGTCGATGCGTTCGTATGAGCCCTCGAAAGTGCGGACGTAGTAGCCGGTCGCGCGCGTGTTTTTATTGAGCTCGATGCCGTCGATCACGAGCTTGTCGGCCGGAATGACTATGGGAAGCGGAGAACCGATCTCTTCGCTGTCGTAAAGTTGGAAGCACGGCTCGCCGATCCAGTTTCCGTCGACCTTCGCACCCCATTCCTTACTTTCGGTGAGCGCGGCAAAGAATTCCCCGCGCACCAGGCGTTGCTCGATCGCGGTGGTCTGCGCTTCGTAACCGTTGCGGCGGCCGGCCAGGTCGCAGCGCTCCGGAGTAAGGAAGTAAGTTTCGAAATCGCGCTCGGCTAGGTCGATCTGTTTTGGATCATCCTCGCTGTCGATTTGCAAACTGACGCCCTTGCCGATCGTATGCCTCGCGATGCCGGAGATTCCTTCTTTGACGACGCCGAATTTTTGCCAGACCCACTCCGCGCCCTCGTTCAGAGATTTGCGCGTGCGCTGCGTAATGTAATGCCGCGAATCGGGCGGAATGAGAAAGCGCTGGTTCGCGCGATCGAGCGATCCGTCGACGGTGTCGGCGAAAGCGTCACTGCCCCAACCTACCCATGCAAATGGCCACCAGTTCATTGGCACGGAGGCGGACACGGCACGTAGCCGCAGCCGGAAAAGTCGATAAAGGTGATCGGAGAATCGCCCGGATTGTTCTCGTAGGTTTTGATCGCGTCGACGAACGCCTTGAACTTCTGCGCGCGCGTCAGGCCCGGTACCTGCCAGGTGAACTGCTTGCCGTTAATCGAGGAATCGACCAGCTCTTTGTCCGCGGCGCCACCGTTTGCGAGTTTGTCGAAGAGCGCATCGCGCTCGTCTTTCAGCGGCTCGATGTCGTCAATCTGCTCGGCGTAACTGATGAGCGCTTGGGTATATTCGGCGACGTCCATCCCATCGCCGGGCGAGTGTCAAAGAGTGGCAGGATTGACTCTTTGGCATCGACGTCTGTCGACATGGGCGGGTCGGCTCGAATAAGATCACCGGCCCTGCTCAGTTTCCTCGGGAGGTGCCATAAGACGGTACGCCTTCCCTTCCGGGGACGCGTCTGCTTCCTCTTCGGCTTCGCGTTCCTCGGTCAACTCAATGAGACGTTTCGTGATGTCTTCGCGCAGGACTTCCTGCTCTTTTTCCATGTCGCCGAGGTGATTGCCCTGCTCGCCTTCGACGTCCCAAACGAGTTTACCGTTTTCTTCGCGCGTAAACTCGGCGGTGAGCTGCGCGAAGTAATCTTTGTCGAGGTTCACCGGCAGCCACCACAGCGCTTTTTCCTCTTTGATGTTGTGATAATAGAGCTGCTGCTTGAACCAATCGTCGAAGTACCAGACCAATTCGATCTGATCGTCCATTACCGGCGCCGTCGTTACGATCTTGCCGCGCAGTTGCGCCCGTGTGCCGCCTTTCGACGGACTGAACACATGGGAGTTTTTCAGACAGAACTCATAAACTTTTTTGTTCTGTTGCGCTTCGAATCCGGAATCGATTAAGCCGGCGGTGACCTGATACTCCTTCACTTCGCCGGAGGCGACTTTGAAACGGTAACGGTTGATCTCGCCGTCCCGGTCGGGTTTAATGCCGGCGAACTCCTCGATCTGATCCCACGACACCGCGGGCCCGTAATCGATCAGCGCGCTCCAGATCGGCCGGTCCGGATGATCCCACAGGATGCCCCAGGCCCGAATGCCCCACCAAAAACCGAAGCCCTGAACGTCGACCGTCATCGTAAGCAGCTCGGGCTCGAATGGCAGCTCGCGCAGCACATACGGCCGCGGACAACGTTTCACCGCGCGCTCGATGTCGGTTTCCTTGATCGTCGTGGCGTAGCGGATGAACGGCAGACCGAGATCGGAATTGTAGAAATCGTGCAGCTTCTTTACCGAGCCGCGCGCCTGCAGAAATTTTTTCGCGAGCTGTCCCCAAGTCTCGAACGGTGAATAAAGCGCGCTGATGTGCGCGGAGATGTGATCCGCAGGCGCCTTCGAATTGTGGGCCCACCAATCCTCTGCAGTCGCGGCCTGCGACAACATCCAGTTCAGTTCGGTATGCTCGATGTCTTTTCCGCAATGCGCGCACTCGTAAGTCGCGCCGACTTCGACGGCAGAGAGATCGTATCCGGATTTTATTTTCTCGATGTCGCCGCTCGTGCTTTTGCGCTCGGTCCAAATCGCGAATTGCTCGAACCTGACGCGGCCGGTTCTCTCGAGTCGCGTCTCGCCGGCGGGCAGTGGATTGCCGTCGACGTCGAACGGCACGTCCTTTTCCTCGGAGAAAAAGGTGAGCCGCTGGCGCTTGTTGCAATGCGGGCACGGAACGTAGCAGTAGTGCTGGCTGCCTTTGAGAAACTCAACCCAGGTGTCCGCCGTATCGACGGTCGGCGTTGAGTTTTCGAGGATCTTCCGGGTCTGATGAAACTGCTTCGAGCGGACCTTGGCGAGATCGGCGCTCGACGATTCGCGATCGAATTTGTCTTTGAGCTTGTCGCGCTCGTTGAGCACGACCATTTCGGCCTGGAAGCCGCCGAGGTCGGAGGCGCTGCCGGAGCCGGCGAGACGCAGGATGCACCCTTTGAAGTGCATCATCAGAGTTGTCCACGTTTTCGGACTGATGATTGCCTGGTCGGCGACGGGTTTGCAGGCGAGCACGAACGGCTGCAGCTCCGATCGCGAGAAATCGCGCGCTGTCTTGCGCGTCGGATCAACCCACAAAATCGCCTGCGGCCAAATGTCGATCTTGTGCAGAACGCAGCAGATCGCGAAGAGCGTGCCGCCAACGCGCGCGCTTTTACAAAGAGTGAAAACGCGGACGTGCGCGCGCCAGTACAAATCCCAAAGACCGCGATAGATCGGGAACCGGTCCGTTTTTAACGGACCGGGGTTGACGGCGCCGGCGATGACCGGGATCTCGACATGCGCGTCGATCCATTCGCAGAGCCGTTGCAGCGGCCGCGGCTTCATGACCGCGCGAATCAGACCGGCGATGATTGCGGCGCCGCGCGTCATGGCTGAGTCTGCGCGCGTGGCCGCCGACGACTTTTGGAGTCCTTACCTTGGGAGGAAGTACGAGATTTACTTTCCGGCAGGCTTTCAGGAGATCGCTGCGTCTCTGATTCAGCAGGAGATGGAGCGGCGGTTAGAGGCTGAGCTCGTCCTGTCGGCGGCTCTTGAGGTTGTACTGTTTCGGGACGAGTTGCGGCGTCGTCGTTAGGTAATTCGCTTTGCAGCAAATCCTGCAGCGCGAGTCGGCCGAGCTCGCGATAAATACCGTCCACGCATTTCGTCAGCTCGCCACGAAACTCCGGGGTGCGATCGGCAAACAGTCGATCGACAACCGCCGGCGTGACGTTCTCGAGGTACTGGCAGCGACCGAGCGCCTGCAGAACGCCGTCGACTTCGCTTTGCAGTTTCGTTTTGATCGCGTGGAAATCGCGCAGACCAATGAGCCATCGCGCGGCCGATCCAGGAAGCATGTTGAGCGCGGTCCGGAAGCCGGCGAGCATCTGACCAACGGCCGCGGAGATCTCGTCGATCGAGACGTGCTTCTTTTGTTCAAGATCGAAGTTGTAAACGGCGCGCTCGTAGTCGACGCGCGCGCGCAGCCTGTCCCAATGCGCCTTTGTTTCTTCGTCTGTTTCGTCGTCAGGCTCGTCCTCGAGATCGTGCGCTTCCATGAAGCGCAGCCAGGCGTTGACGTCATGCCGGCCGTCCGCGCGCGGCTTCGGCAAGTCTTTTGCGTTTGCAAATTTCTCGCGCCATTTCTGAATGCACCGGCGCGACCGGCCGATCTTGTCGGCGAGCGCGTGCCAGGTTTTGGCGAAGCGGCCGCTGCTGTTTTCTTCGTTCGAGGCTTCGAGAAGTTTGATCTCGCGCGCGGTCAGAGTTTTTTTCTGCGCGATCTTCGCGACGATGTTGCGCAGATTGAGCCGCCGCGCTTTCGCGATTAGTTCAGGGCTGAGCAGCAGCTCGCCGCCTTTGGACTTCACGCCCGCAGGCAGAGAGTCAAGCCAATCTACGGGCCAATCCGGCTGATTCCGACTGGCTTCATGGCCTTTTGTGCACGGGTCAGAGTTTGCGCTGTGGCCACTCTCGCGCGCTGGCTTCGGCTGATTTCCGTGTCGCTCCGGCGCTCATTCACCGCAGAATGATCGCCACTGCCAGCACGAGCAGCAAGACCAGCACGAGCGCCCGCCGCTTTTCGCGGCGGGTGCGCCCCCGCCCAGCTTTCCCTCCCGATTGCAGCGCCCCTTTTTTTCGAGCCGCCTTCTCCGCCTGTTCCTTTTTTGGATCGGAAGACTCCCGCCCTAACACCA
>Ga0081539_10002185_pt1 | contig 28705 bp, 23 predicted proteins | sample TabmetS4T2R2_FD_71023 | JGI IMG/M metagenome (GOLD analysis project Ga0081539, IMG submission 71023) | Tabebuia heterophylla rhizosphere microbial communities from the University of Puerto Rico - S4T2R2 | ecosystem: Host-associated > Plants > Roots > Rhizosphere ... | reverse complement strand
CTGCACGGCGTTCGTGTCCTGAAATTCATCAACGAGGAAAAAGCGATAACGTTCGGACGTGCGCGCCAGCACCTCCGGCCGTTCGAGCAGCGTCAACGTTCTCAATTCCAGGTCGTCGAAATCGAGCGCCGATAACTTCTGCTTCTCCTCGTTCAGCCGCTGGTCGATGCGCATCAGCAGGTTGACCATCTCCAGCGCGTACTGCCGCGCGAACAGATCGAGACAAACCTGCGGCACGCGGCCCTGAAGATTCCTGGCCCAGATCAGTTCGTCCAGCGCCTTCACGTGATCCGCCACGGAGCCACGCAGCGCCGGGCGGGGACCGCGAAACGTTTCGACCAAACGGCAATAATCCGCGAGGGTTTCGTGCGACGGAATCGACGTCAACAACCTTCTCGCTTCCGACCACGCCGCCAGCACTTCGGCTTGATTGTCGAGTGCAGCTCGCGTCGTGCGCCGCACGCGCAGGAACTCCGCCATCGTGCGCTCGAGCTCTTCGAGCGCGCGGGCGTGATCTTCTTCGGTGGCGTGAACGCGACCGGTCGCGAGCGCGAGCTCTTCGAACGACAACCCCTGGCCGCGCGCTTCGCGATAAAGTTGCGCGAGCGCGGCCGCCAGCCGGCTACGGCCGACGCCGAGGGTGAGCCGCGAAATCTCGACGTGACCGCCGCTGATGAAATCCGACAAAACTTCCTGGACCGTCAGCTCCAGCATCATCGCCGCGCGATGCTCGTCCAGCAGCAGAAACTGCGGATCGACGCGCGCTTCGATCGGAAACTCGCGTAGGAGCCGCGCGCAGAAACCGTGAATCGTGGTAATCACCGCGCCGTCGAGCGTGCGTTTGTAGTTGAGCCAGCGGCGGCGCTCCTCGTCGATCGCGATGCGCAGCATGTGATTGAGATCGGCGCGCAGGCGTTCGCGCATTTCGTTGGCGGCGCGATTGGTGAACGTGATCGCGACGATCTGGTCGATCGAGAGACTGTGTTCGCGCAGGATGTGGAGGTAGCGCTCGACCAGCACGGTCGTCTTGCCCGAGCCGGGTCCGGCCGTCACGGAGATGTGCTTGTCGATGTTGTAAGCGGCTGCGGCCTGTTCCGGCAGCAGCACGCGTTGCTCTTTCATTTCTTGCGTTCGATTCGATCGCGATCGTAGCGGCTCACCGCGCGGTAATCGCAGAAGCGGCAAGTCTTGAGACGCTCGGCGGGATCCACGCGAAAGTCGCCGGCGCGCATGCGATCGAGAAACTCCCAGATCTTTGCGACCACTTGCGTGCGGATCTGCTGCCAGTCGTCGTCAGAAAAAACCGAATTCTTCGCGCGCAGCCGCAGGTAATCGAGCTGGCTGGCGCGATACAGGCCCTTGTTGCGGCGGTCCTGCGCGCCGCGAATCACGTAGTAACCGCCGCCGGCAATCGGATGGTCCGGCAGGATCAGTTTTTCGAGCGCCTCGAGATAGATCGGCAGTTGCAGGCTGCGGCCGGAAGTGATGTCGCCGCGGCTAGAGCCGGTCGAAAGCTTGTAGTCGTACGCGACGACGGTGTTGTCGCGCGCGACGTCCACGCGATCGATCTGGCCGCTGATCTTGATCGACTCTTCGCCGACGAACGTCTCGCGCGTGATTTCGAGCGGCTCGTCTTTCGACTCCGGATCCTTCGCCGCTGACTTCATGCCGCCGAACGCGACTTCGAAATACGCGGGCAGCACTTGTTCGCGCTCCGCTGCTTCCTGAACCTCCAACTCGTAGAGCAGCACCTGGTCGAGCAGGATCTTGCGAATCTCGCGGTCGATCTTCCAAATCTGTTTATTGAGCGGCGGCACCACGCGCTCGTGCTCGTCGAAAACCTTGTCGGCAATCGTGGCGAGTTCGGTTTGCAGTTTCCGGCGATCGAGTTTGTGCAGCGGCTCGCGGCGGTGTTGTTCGAAGAAGCGCCGCAAAATGTCGTGCAGCAACTTGCCGGCGTCGATCGCCTGCAGGTCGAGCGCCGCTTCGCCGCGCGGCTCGAGCCGCAGCACGCGTTGCGCGAAGAAGCGATACGGACAGTTTCCATAAACGCTCAAGCCGCTGGCGCTGTGAACGAAGTCAGGACCGAATTTTTGTTTGAGCAAGCGGAGAAGATCGGGATTGGTGATGATGCCGTCGTACGGGCCAAAGAATGGCCCGCAACGTTCGCGCTCGATCTCGATGCGCCGGAGCGCGCTGTCGCTCAAGAAGCCGTCGTTGCGCGCGAGCGTCAGCAGGCGCTTGATGCGCGGCTGCGGCAACAGGCCTTCGCGCTGGCCGCGATGCAGGTGACGCTCCTGCTGCCGCACGAGACTGATCTTCATCTCGTTGGTGGTTGACGCGTGGGCGAGGTGCTTGCCGTCGTAGTCGCGGCGGACGATTTCCGTCTCGACGCGATAAGGCGCAATCGCGCGGCGCAGCTCGTCGATGTAATACGACGCGACCGTTTCGGTGTCGTCTTCGAGCAACAGCGGGCGGCTGAGATAGAGCCGCTCCGTCGCGCGGCACGCGACCTGGTAAAAATAGTGTTCCTCTTTGAGCAGCGTGTTGGGCGAGATGTCTTCGAGCGTGAGGCCGGATTCGCGCAGCCGGTCGCGTTCTTCGTGTGGATAGATCCAGTCGCGTCCGGCGGTCAGCGGAAAGCCGCCTTCGATCAAACCGGCCATGAACACCGCGCGAAAACGCAGGCCGCGCACGTCGGTAGCTTCGAGCACGCGCAGGCCGTTGCGATCGGGTGCGCCGAAGAGTTGCGACTGTGAACCCAGCGAGCGTCGCACTTCCTGCAAGAGGGTCGAAAGGCGAACGGTCCGCAGGGGAGATTGGGCAGATTGAGTACTAACAGTCGACGGTGTCACCGTTGTTGCGTTTGCCGCGGTTTCGATGCTCTTCACGGCGGCGACGAACGCGCGGCGCAGCGCTTCGAGCGCGTTGAAGTTGAGCATCACTTGCGGCAGTTGCTGTTCGTCAGTTTCTTTGCGCGCGGGCTCGGCAATCTGGTCGCTAAAGCCAAAACGGTCCAGCAGCCGCATCAGCTCCGCGCGTAAGTCGGTGAGCTTTCCTTCGCGCGGCACCGAATAAAGCAGCTCCGCAAACCGGCGCACGACGAGGGCGGTCCAGGCGAGTGCCCAGGGCTGAATGTCGCGGGCCGGGCGACGTTTCTTCTCGACGCCCTTCTCGTCGAGCTTCACGATCTCGGCATTCTCGACGTTGTCGGCGATGTCGGTCTCGCGATCATGCGCGCTCGCGTCGATGCTCAAGACTTCCTTCGTTGCCGTCGCGCCCGGCAAATCGGTGAACAGTTTGTGCGCGCGCGCGCGCCACGCGCTGACGGTGAGATCGCTGCCGACGTAAGCAAACGCGTTCTCGAGCGCGTCGGCGTCCCAGAAGCCGATGCGGGTGCGCGAGTCGGGCGTCGAGAGATCGCTGTGATTCTCCTCGAAACGAGACGCGAGGATCCGCAGCTCAGCATCGCTCAGCCGGAAGTATTCGGATTTGATCAAGTCGGCTAACTCGGAAATGCGCGTCGCCGGCTCGTCGTTTTCCGTCGCCAAGCCTTCGAGCAGCGTCAGCAGCTTGAGCGCCGCGCGATTCGCGGGCACGTCACCCGCCTCAACTCGCAGTTCGAGGTTGCACGGCAGAGACTCTTCCTCGAGCACGCGCGCAATCGTCGTGGCGTAAGCCCCGCGCTTGCGCACGACCAGCGCACAATCGGCGAGGTTGTAATTCTCGGTCAGCACGAGCCGCTTGATCTCGCGCACGATCGTGCGGATCTCCGTGTCGCGATCACCGCATTCGAGGTAACGAATCTCCTTCGCGGCAAACTCCGGCGACGAAAGTTCATCAGGCGAAACGTCGTCCGACGACGTGAGCGGATTGAAAAGGCGCTCGCGCAGTTGCGCCAACACGCCCGGCGGCGACGCGTAATCATGCGTGTGCACCAGGTCAAACGTCGCCATGCTCTGCAACTGGCCGATGGTCTCGCCAAACGGAATAAAGATTTCCTGGTTCGAATCGTCGTGATTGAGATTCACGACCACGTCCGGCACGCGCGGGATCAACTGCCGCAAGATCTCGCCCTGCACCGGCGTGAAATCGAAGAAGCCGTCGATGATGAAGAGCTGCACGTTTGCCAGCCACGGCACGCGCACGCCGCGGCCGTCGATGATGCCGCGCAACACCTGGAGCGCGTGCAACTGATCCAGGTCGGCTTCGGTGAACTGGTGCCGGTCGAGCAGCGCGTTGTAAGTCGAGTAGATCAGCTCGACTTCGCGATCGAAATCGAGTTGGGTGATGCCGCGCGGTTCGTGACCGCCTTTTTCGGCGTCGCGCGCGCGAGCGTTGAGAATCTCGGCGAGTTCCGCCGGCGTGCGAGCGGCGCGTTCGATCTCGCCGAGCAGCGTCGATACGCTGTTCACGCAGCCTTCGCGGCCGGCGAGCGGCGCAAACGCCTTGAGCTTGTTCGTCGCGAGTAGCTGGAGCAGCACCTGCGAAATCAGGCTGCGCTTCAGCGGCAACTCGTCTTCGTCGATCGGAATGCGCGGCGTGAGACCTTCGCCGTTGTCGTCGACGGTCGAATACAAAATACGCCGGACGAAACCGCGAAACAGGTGCACTGGCAGCTCGCCCCAAACACCGCGATTGCGATTGCCGTCGAGAATCTGCTGCGTCACCGCTTCGAGCAGCGGATACGAAGCGGCGAGATAGAGGAACGCATCACTTTGATTGTTGGCGACGAGTTTGGCGCAGCGCTCTATGAGCAGCGCTCGATTGTTATTGAGTAGAGGACCTAGCCAGATTTCCTTCACAACTGAAACTACTTATTACACGGATTATTTTCGGCTGTCACCCGCCTGGGCACTGTGAGCTTTTAAGAGGGGAAAGTCATCATCCATCAGGGCGGTCGGGGATTCGGGAAAGAGCCCGCCTTCGTCGAGCGTCAACACGCGCGCGGCTTTGTCGACCGGTTCGAGCGTTTCGATCTCCTCGCCCGCAATCGCGCCACGCTCTTTGAAACGGCGCGCGGTGACGAGCACGCGCGTCTCGAGCGAGCGCACGCCTTTGTTGTAAGCGTCGAGCGCGCGATCGAGATTGCGGCCGATGTCGTCGAAGTATTTGGTGAACGTGCGCAGGCGATCGTAAAGCGTCTTGGCGAGATCGCTGACCTCCTGCGCGTTTTCGGCCATCTGCTCCTGGCGCCAGCCGTAAGAGATCGCTTTGAGCAGCGCGATCAGCGTCGTCGGCGTCGCGATGATCACGTTCTGAGTGACGCCGTCTTCGATCAGCTTCGGATCGTTTTCGAGCGCGGCGCTGTAAAACGTCTCACCCGGCAGAAACAGCAGCACGAATTCCGGCGTCGGCTGCACGGTTTCCCAGTAAGACTTGCGGCTGAGACTCGTGATGTGGGTGCGCACGTGCCGCGCGTGATCTTTCAGCCTGCTGACGCGAATCTCTTCGTCCGTTGTGGAAATCGATTCGTAAAACGCATCGAACGGCACCTTCGAATCGACGACGATCGTGCGGTTGCCGGGCAGACGCACGATCATGTCCGGACGAATGCGGCCGTCTTCGCCGTTGACGGTTTCCTGCTCCATGAAGTCGCAATACTGCAGCATGCCGGCGAGCTCGACGACGCGGCGCAACTGAATCTCGCCCCAGCGGCCGCGCACGTGCGGCGCGCGCAACGCTTTCACCAGATTTCCCGTCTCGCACTGAAGCTGTAGCTGCGATTGCGTCAGTCCTTTCACTTGCTCGCGCAACTCGGAATAAGCGCCGGCGCGGTTCTTTTCGAGTTCGCCGATCTTCAGGTCGACTTTGTCCAGCGACTCTTTCAACGGCTTGATGAGTTCGTTGATGGCGGTCTGGCGCCGGTCGAGATCGCCTCTCGCGTTTTGCTGAAACGTTTCCAGGTTCTGCCGGGCGAGATCGAGAAAGGAGCGGTTGTTGTTGCGCAGCGCATCCGCGGAGAGCGCTTTGAAGGCATCGGTGAATTTTTCTTCGGCGCTGCTGAGCAGCGCGAGTTTTTCCTGGGCAGCGCGGCGTTCGTCTTCGAGGCGTGTTTGCAGCGCGAGCAGGTTGGCGAGGTTGCCGGCGTTCTCGCCGCGCAGACGTTCGCTCTCGTCTTTTTCCCGATCGAGCGCTTCGTTGAGATCTCGGAGTTGTGTCTCTTTGCCGTTGAGGCGTTCGAGGAGTGTGGCGCGTTCGGCTCGGGTGAGGAGCCAGAGAGAAAAAGCGCCGATGGCGGACCCGAGAGCCAGCGTCGACACGGGGAGTAACACGTCCATGCGGCGGATTCTAACACCACTGACCACAAAAAGAGCTACAAAAACTCTGAGGAGCCCCAAGATATCGTTGCACGACGTGTTCGACGTAAGGAGATGAGGAGATAAAATCCGATTACCGGCCAAAGCTAATTTCAGCGCCCGAAGCTCGCGACCATGCGCTCGTAAATCTTTCGCGTGACGCGCACGTCGTTGAGGTTGTACTCGCGGATCCGATCGAGCTTGCCGGCCTGGTAAAGATCGAAAACCTTGCTGCCCTCGACGTCGGCCGTCTTGCTCGACTCGATTCCCAGCGCCCAAGCCACGTCGTCAAGACTCACGAAGCGTTTCCCGCCCAGCCACCAGCGATGCATCGTGTCGAACACACCGCGCACGTTGTACTCCGCCAGGTTCACAAATGGCCGGGCCTGAATCTCATGCACCAAACACCGCTGGAAGATGAACGGCAGGTCGAAGCCGATAACGTTGTGACCGACGAGCTCGTCGCAGTCGCAATCGAAGTCTTTCAGCAGCGCGAGAAAATCGAGCAGCGCGCGTTTCTCGGGTTGTTCAAAACCCTCGGTGTCGATCCCGAAGGCGTGCTCGCTGACTTCGGGTCCGAGACCCGGAAACTCGACGCCCGGAATTGGTCCGACGTGGACGGCGATCGAGAGCACACGCCCCGAGGTAGCGCTCAACGCGCCGAGCGCATAGCAGCGTTCCTCTTCGGCGGCGATGTCTTCGAGATAGCGTTGCTGCTGTTCGACGCGCATGTTGCCGAGGCGCATCTGGCGTTCGAGTTGTGGGCCGACGCGTTCGCGAAAGTCCGGCAGGGTCAGTGTCTCGATGTCGAGCGTGAAGGCACGCGGAACCTGCGGCTCGGCCTGCTGGTGCTCGCGATATTTTTCGATCGTGGTGGAGCGATATTCACTAAGAACGAACTGATTGCGATCCTGGAAGCTTTCGAGTTTGCCTTTAACCGCCCACAATCCGGGTTTCATCTCCTCCTGGTTTTCGGCTACGTCTCCCCACAGTCGCAGAAAGATCGAGCCGGTGGCGTTGCGGGCGGAAACGTCGTAGTAAAGACGGCCTTGCTGCGTGCGGCGTGCGCGAACGGAAGTAACCAGCAGGATCAGCCACAGCTCTTCGCCGTGCGGGATCTCCGGAATGGGAATATTCGCTCTCACCTGAACCATCCCATTCGGCCGGTCAGCATCAGGCCGAGCATCTTGTAGTCAGCCATGAACGACCAGAGCGGATACTTGAACGTTGCCGGCCGGTTCTTTTCGACGAGGAAGTGGGCGAGCCACGCGAAGCCGTAACCGGGAACCAGCGCGAGCAGGAACAGCCACCACCTGCCGGTGGCGATGAAATAAATGACGAGCGCGACGCCGATGGTGGTGCCGATGAAATGCAGGACACGCGTGCCCGGGCGGCTGTGTTCGCTCACGTAGAACGGCCAGAACTCGGAAAACGACTTGTAGCGTGCGTCGCTCATGCGAACAGTTGCGCCAAGATTGATGGATCGACGGGCTCGATCGCGACCAGCTCGAGGTTTTCTTCGACGTGTTCGACGCGGCTCATGCCGACGAGGGCGGTCGTAATTCCCGGCGCGGAACGGACGAACTGAAGCGCGGTTTGCGCGTCGGTGCGGAGTGGACCGAGGGTGGTGCGGATCTGTTCGGGTAAGCCGCGGGCGAGCCGCGCCTGCAGGATCGATGCGCTCGCGATTACGGTCACGCCCAGTTGCGAGGCGTCGTGCGCGACGGCGATCGCCTCGGGCATCGCGAGATTGAACGGCAGTTGAATGAAACGAAAACCGTGATCGTCGCCGCCGGCGCGACGCGTGAGTTCAACCATCTTCGCCAGCGAATGATGTTCGCGCGACTGCGCCGGGGTACGAAAGCCGTTCCACGTCGCGACGCCGTAGTAGCTGAGCTTGCCGTTGCTGCGGTTTTGTTCGAGACGTTCGAAGGCGAGCTGCAGGCGGTGGTAGAACTCGTTTTCGGAGACGTACTGGAGCTGCGACTCAGGATTGTGGATGTAATAGACGTCCACGCGTTCGACGTTCAGATTTTTCAGGGACTGGTTGAGCTGATTTTCGAGGTACGCCGGCGTCATGCAGTGGCTGCCGCCAACGATGTCGTCGAACGAAGCGATGCCGGGTTTGACGAACGTCTCTTCGACGTAAGCGCGTACGTCGCGCGGTGGTGCGTCGTCAAACGGCAGGTATCCGCCTTTCGTGCAGATCACCAGCTCGTCGCGCGCGAAGCCGTGTTCGGTTGTAAGTGCTTTCAGCGCGTCCCCGATCGAGCGTTCGCTGCGCTGGAAGCGATAATTCGCGGCGCTGTCGATGACGTTCACGCCGAGTTGGACGGCGCGCACGACTGCGTCTCGGTAGCGAGCGTCAGTTTCCGCGTCGGGGTTGCCGAGATAGGTGCCGATGCCGATCGACGAAAGCTGCAAACCGTCGCGCACGCGAAAATGGTTTGGCGCGGCGCGTGCGGCGAAGCGTTCGCGATAGCGCGCGGTGCCTTCGGGTGTGGCGTGGTTCGCGAGTGACATTTGCCACGCATGGTAGCACGCCTGCGTTTCTCTTATCGGTTTTCATCACCTTCTGAGTGACGTCGCGACCGGGCGCTTACCGGCGGAAGCGTAGGACTTTGTGCTTTCGACTTGGTACTTGTTACTTTGTCTGCATGTCGCTGGACATTTCAAACGCAGACCTCGACGAGATCTCGTCGCGGGCGGCGGCGCTTGTGTCGGAATACTTTGCGAGCATTCGCGAGCGGCCGGTGATGGCGCCGAATCACGCGGGTAAGACAAAGGAGTCGGTCAACATCGAACTGCCGCTCGAAGGCCGCCCGCTCGAGCAACTGATCGAAGAGTGTCGCACAGTGATGGATCTCAGCCGGCACAACGGTCACCCGCGTTTTTTTGGTTACGTCGCGTCGCCGTCCACACCGATCGGTGCGTACGCAGACCTGATCGCTTCGGCCCTCAACGCAAACATTACATGCTGGCGTTCGGCGCCTGGCGGCACTGAGATCGAGCAACTCGTCGTGCGCTGGCTCGGCTCGTTGATTCGTTACGACGACAACGCGCGCGGACTGCTGACGAGCGGCGGCTCGATGGCCAATATGATCGCGCTGCTGATCGCGAGCCGTCGCAAGGGCGGTGTTGAAGCCGCGCGGAAAGGGCTGTGGAACGCCGGCCGGCCGATGACGATCTACGCGTCGGCAGAAGTGCACATGTCGATCGCGAAAGCGGCTGACATACTCGGCTTCGGGCGCGATCAGGTGCGCGTCGTTGCCTGTGACGAAAGACAACGCATGCGCGTCGACGAACTAAGAACACGGATTTACACGGACAAGCGCAACGGACTCAGGCCGTTTTGTGTCGTGGGCAGCGCGGGCACGGTGAACACCGGCGCGGTCGATCCGCTGGCGGAGATCGCCGGCGTTGCGGTTGAGTTTGATCTGTGGTTCCACGTCGACGGCGCTTACGGCGCGCCGGGAGCGATGGTCGAGCAGAAGCAACCTCTCTTCGCCGGACTCGAACGCGCCGATTCGGTTTCACTCGATCCGCACAAGTGGCTTTATGTTCCCGTCGACGCGGGTTGTCTGTTGTTCCGCGACGCAGCCGCCGCCGTCGCGGCGTTCAGCACCGAAGAAGCTGATTACATCAAGGTGCATGGCCTGACCGAAGACGCTGCGTTTGCTTATTGGGATTACGGCGTCGAACTCTCGCGCCGCTTTCGCGCGCTGAAAGTCTGGTTGACGCTTGGGTATTACGGCGCGCGCCGCATCGCCGAGGCGGTCGCGGACGACGTCGCGCTGGCCGCGTATCTCGGCGAGCTGATTTCGCAGGCGGATGATTTCGAGTTGTTGGCGCCGGTGGAGTTGAGCATCTGCTGTTTTCGTTACGTGCCGCGGCAAAACTTGAATGAGCAGGAACTCAATCAATTGAACGAACGGATCATGGCCGCAGTGCAGAAAGGCGGACGTGCGTATCTTTCGAACGCGACGGTGAACGGGAAGTTTGCGTTGCGGGCTTGTATTACGAACTTCCGCACGACGAAAGCGGACATCGAGCAAACGCTCGCGGTCGTTCGCGAAGTCGCGAGACAGTTGGGCAGGGATGAACGCGGATGAAAACGGATGCCCGACAAACGATGTATGGTCGCGAGCTTCAGGTGGCTGTCGAGCTTGCGCGGGCGGCGGGGGCTGCGATTCTCGCGCAGTACAAAAAACCGCTGCACGTCGAACAGAAAACCAGCGCCGACGACGTCGAACCGGTCACGCAAGCGGATCGAATCGCAAATGAGCTGATCGTCAACGGCCTTAAAAAAGAGTTTCCTGCCGACGGCATACTCGCCGAGGAATCGATCGATACCGAGCGCCGCCTCAGCAAGTCGCGCGTGTGGATGGTGGATCCACTCGACGGCACCAACGGTTTCATTGACGGCAACGGCGACTTCGCCGTGCAGATCGGTCTCGTCGAAGAAGGGGAACCGGTTGTCGCGGTCGTTTATCTGCCGCTGACGGACGTGTTGTATCGCGCTGTGCTCGGCGGCGGCACTTGGATCGAGGCTGAACCAGCGGAGGGGATTAAAGCCGAAAAGACGATCGGGATTCAGGTCGAAAGAGCCCTGGTCTCCGATCGCGAAACGTTCGCGGAGATGCGCCTCGCGGCGAGTCGCTCGCATCGCAGCCCGCGCATGAATAAAGTCGTCCAGCGTTTTGGTTTTCGCGAGGAAGTGCAACGCGGATCGGTCGGCATCAAGATCGGACTGCTGATCGAGCAAACGTGCGACGTCTACATTCATCTCTCGCCACGCACGAAACAATGGGACACGTGCGCGCCGCAGCTGATCCTGACTGAGGCGGGTGGACGGCTCACCGATCTCTTTGGCCGGCCGTTGAGTTACAACGTTCCGGACGTCAACAATCGCAACGGGCTCGTCGCCAGCAACGGCGCGGCCCACGATTCGATCATCAAGACCCTCGCTCCGCTACTGGCGGAATTTGGCCGAAAACCGGCCTAGACATTGGCGATTGCCGATTGCCAATTGTCGATTTGGTAGGTAGGCTCCACTCTCTAAATCGGCAATTGGCAATTGAAAATTGGCAATGCGGAAATCCTTTCTCACCTACTTTCTGATCTGTGCTGTTCCCTTGTTGCTCCTCGCGGCGCTCAACTACTGGAATGCGACGCGCTCTGTCGATTCTACCTTGAGCAGAGTCGTTGAAAACGATCTGAACTCGTTCGTGGTCAACGTCGACGAGGTGTTGCGAGATCACGAGAGTCTGCTGCTGAAAGCAGTTCTGACGCCGGAGATAAAAGGGTTTCAAAACGATGCTTCGCAGCGCGCAAAGGCGGAGTCGAGTTTGAAGTCCCTCCTGGACCTGAGGGGACAGTTCCAAAGCGTGGCTTTGTTCGATCGTAATCACCATCCGGTGTTGTTTGTGCCGGCGGCCTCTGAGCCTGATGGGCGAGTGTGGACACTACAAGGAAACGTGCTCGTTGATCGGGTGATCGAGGACGCCTCATGGAAAAAACTGCTGCAATACTCCGTCCCGCTGCACAATGAAAACGGCGGAAACGAAGGCGCGCTCGTCGCTACTATCGATTTGCAGCGAATGTTTGCGAAGCTGTCTCAATCGCTCGGCGCGAGATCGAGAACTGAGGCGCGGCCCATGGTGCTCGTTCGCGATTCACAAAACGCGGTCATCTTCGATTCGGAACCAATAGTGTTTTACGGCGCTCGCGCTCCGCGACGTTCCACGGCGGACGCTCCGCTGCCCCGACTCGGTCTGAACGTGACTGTCTCGCGAAACCAGGCGACGTTCATGTCTGGTGCGCTTCGTTGGGGGTTCGCGGGTTTTTTGGTGGCGCTGCTGCTCGCATTGCTCGCAGCGTTCTTCCTCAATCGACACGTCCGCTCGCGTTCGCGCGGGATGGCGCGCGTCGAGGAAGATCTGTCGGCGATCGCGCACGGCGACATCGATCGCCGCATCGAGCTGCAATCAAGTGACGACGCGCGCGCGATCGCGGACAACATCAACGCCATGACCGCGCAGTTGCGCGCCCAAATCGCCCGCGAAGAAGAGTCGCGACAGTTTGAGTCGTTCGTTCGCCTCTCGGCCATGCTCACGCACGATCTCAAAAACGCGATCGAAGGCTTGTCATTGACCGTGACCAACATGGAGCGTCACTTCGATAACGAACAGTTTCGCATCGATGCGATGAAAGGCCTCACGAATGCGACTGACAAACTCAAAGTCCTCGTCGCGCGACTTAGCCGGCCCCTCAGCAGCATGAGCGGTGAACACAAGCGGCCCACGAACACGGATCTGGTGCCGATTCTGAAGCGCGTCGTCGCGATGACGGCCGAACCCGCGCGCGGCCGGCACACGATTCAAACGAAACTGCCGGCCAATCTTTACGCGCTCGCCGATGCCCGGAGCGTCGAAGAAGTGATGGAGAACCTGATTCTCAATGCGCTCGAAGCAATGGGTAATAAGAGCGGCACCCTCACGATTGAAGCCGGGCCCGATGCCCACGGCGATCCGTCGTTTTCCGTCAGCGACACCGGCCCGGGAATGAGCCGCACGTTCATCGACAACCGTCTGTTCCGTCCCTTCTCGACCACGAAGAGACAGGGCATCGGTCTCGGACTCTACACCTGCCGCGAAGTGATTCGCGCCGGCGGCGGCTCGATTGAGGTGCAATCAGTCGAAGGCGCTGGTACGACTTTTCGCGTCGTGCTACCATCGATTTCAAACGACCGGCGTAACTAAGAAGGAAGCGGCAAAGCCTTCTAAAAAGCATGCCCGTTGCGCCAGTTCCTCTTGCAGTACCTGCCCAGGAGTTCGCCGTTCAGCGTGATCGAATGGCCCGGCTCTGTAATGGAATGCGATTAAGAAAATGAGTGCGCAGATACAGCCGAAAGGGACAGTGCTTGTAGTCGATGACGACGAAAACGTGCGCAGTGGACTTTACTGGGCGCTGACGTCGGACTATCGCGTGTTGCAGGCGGCCTCGCGTGAAGAGGCGTGTGCGCTGATCAACGACGAAGATATCGAAGTGGTCGTCAGCGATCTGCACTTGCCGCCACACACGGACGATCTCGTCGAAGGTTTGGCGCTGATCGATCTGGCTCGCGCGCAGGACCCGCCGCTGCAAGTGGTCGTGATTACCGGCAGTGATTCCAAGCGAGCCGCACTCGAAGCGGTGAAGCGCGGCGCGTACGGATTCTTTGAAAAGCCACTCGACTCAGCGGAGTTGTTGCACATCGTGAGTCAAGCCGCGCGCCTGCGGCAGTTGGAAATCGAGAATCGCCGACTGCGCGAAGAACTGGCGCGTCCGCCGGGTTTCTCGCACCTGCGCGGGACGAGCCAGGCTTTGGAGCGCGTGTTGAAGCAGGCGCGGTCAGTGGCGGCGACGAGCGCGACAGTGTTGTTGACCGGTGAGAACGGCACGGGCAAGGAGATGCTGGCGCGTGCGATTCATCAGGAAAGTCCGCGCGCGAGTGGACCGTTCGTGGCGGTGAGTTGCGCGGCGTTGCCGGAGACGTTGATCGAGTCTGAGCTGTTTGGACACGAACGCGGTGCGTTTACCTCGGCGTTGCAGTCGCGCAAAGGCCGATTTGAGCTCGCGAACGGCGGCACGTTGTTTCTGGACGAAGTCGGCGAGCTGAGTGCGGCGGTGCAAGTAAAACTGCTGCGGGTGTTGCAGGAGCGTGAGTTTGAGCGCGTCGGCGGCACGCGCACCTTGACCGTCGACATTCGCCTGATCGCGGCCAGCAATCGCGATCTCGAAAACGAGGTGAAGCTGGGACGATTTCGTCAGGACCTGTTTTTCCGTTTGAACGTGGTGCCGCTGGCCTTGCCGCCGCTGCGCGAGCGACCGGAAGATATTCCCTTGCTGGCAGCTCATTTCGCGTTGAAGTCGGCGGAGAAACACGGCCAGCCGACGCTGGAATTGCAACCGGAGCTGATCGAAGTGCTGCAAGAGTACGAATGGCCGGGCAACGTGCGGGAGTTGGAGAACCTGATCGAGCGGCTGGTGGTATTGAGTAACGGGCCATCGCTCGGGATTGAATTTGTGCCGGAGAAGATGTTGCGCGCGCTGCCCGGAACGAGCTCGACTGACGAGTCGACGCTGGAAGGCGCGGTGGCGGCGTTGAAGCGGCGAATGATCGTGAACGCGTTACAAACTGAGGGAAACAAAGTCGCGGCGGCGAAGAAGTTGGGCATCAGCCGCTCCTACCTGCACCGTCTCATTAATGAATTCGACATCAGCCACAGATGAACACGGATGACACTGACCTGTATAATCCCTGGTTGTAATGGCCAGCCTGCAACAACGCTTACCCGAGAACGTGCCGGGGGATTTCTTCGTCGACTCGACCTGCATCGACTGTGACACGTGTAGCCAACTCGCGCCCGCGATTTTTCGCGACCACGGCGACCAGTGCAGCGTCTATCACCAACCGCAGAATGAAGCCGAGACAAAACGCGCGATGATGGCGCTGGTGTCGTGTCCGACCGGATCGATTGGTTCAGTCGCACGGCACGATGCGCACCTCGGCATCGACGCGTTTCCGCTGCTGCTCGACGAGAATGTTTATTTCTGCGGGTTCACTTCGGAATCAAGCTTCGGCGCGTGGAGTTACCTGATTACTCGGCCGGAGAGCGAAGGCGGGAACGTGCTGATCGACTCGCCGCGGTTTGCGACGCAACTCGTCAAAAGAATCGAAGCACTCGGCGGCGTACGGACGATGCTGCTGACGCACAAGGACGACGTCGCCGACCACAAACTGTTCCAGAAGAAATTCGGCTGCGAACGGGTGATGCATGCGGACGACGGCGCCGCGCGACTCGGAGCCGAAGTAGTGATTCGTGGTGAGGAACCGTTTCAGTTGGACGCGGACGTATTGGTGATTCCGACCCCCGGCCACACGCTCGGTCACGTCGTTCATCTTTACCGCAACAAGTTTCTACTCACTGGCGATCACCTCGCCTGGTCACCAAACCGGCAAACGCTGACTGCTTTTCGCAGTGTCGCGTGGTATTCGTGGCCCGAGCAGATTCGCTCGATGCAAAAGCTGTTGGCTTACGAGTTTGAATGGGTGCTGCCCGGTCACGGAGACATGCATCACGCCGATGCTCGCACGATGCACCGCGAGTTGGAGCGCTGCGTGGCGTGGATGAAAACCAAGTAGTTCCAGTTCACCTGAAGAGGAAAACTAATGACTCGAAACCAGAAAATAGCCCTCGGTTGTGGTGGTGCGGGATGTTTGGGATTGATCGTGGTGGCGATTGCGAGCGCTGCAATTTATGTCCTGGTCTATCGCCAGCCGGCGGTGCGTCGCGTGGAACGGAATTACAACATAAACCTGAACGACAACTCCTCGAACTCGAATTTGAACTCGAACTCGAATCTGAATTCAAACTCGGAAACGAATTCGAACTCTGAATCCAGCTCGAACTCGAGTTCGAGTTCATCCGCATCCGCCTCATCCCTGTCTAACGACGACAAGCATAAACTCTTTCAAGCTGCCAGCATGACGGGCGATGGCGAACTCGTCAGACGCGTGCTCGTGAAGATCGGTTTGATGAACGAAGACTACACGCCCGGCGATAAATATTCTGCTTTCATGGGCGAGCACATTAGCTGGGGCGCGAAGAACTACGATTTCATCGCGTCAATCAACACGCCCGAAAAGGCGCGCGCTTACGTCAACGAACATTTTCCCGAGTAGTAATTTGAAACCTGCGGAATTTATGGAACCGTCTCGCATTCGCAACTTCTCGATCATCGCGCACATCGACCACGGCAAGTCGACGCTGGCCGATCGCCTGCTTGAGCTCACCGGCGCGTTGTCGGAACGCGAGATGGAAAACCAGGTGCTCGATAACATGGACCTGGAACGTGAGCGCGGCATCACCATCAAGGCCCATGCAGTCAGGCTCGACTACAAAGCACAGGATGGCCAGCGCTACGTGCTGAACCTGATCGACACGCCCGGCCACGTCGACTTTTCTTACGAGGTCTCGCGCTCGCTTTCGGCGTGCGAAGGCGCGCTGCTGATCGTCGATGCGTCGCAAGGCGTCGAGGCGCAGACGCTGGCGAACACCTACCTCGCGATCGAAAACAATCTCGAGCTGATCCCGGTCATCAACAAGATCGACCTGCCCGGCGCTGAACCGGAAAAAGCGATCGAACAGATCGAACACTTCATCGGTCTTGAAACGCACAATGCCATTCTCACCAGCGCGAAAACGGGCCAAGGGGTGGCGGACGTGCTGGAAGCGATCGTGCGCGACATTCCGCCGCCGAAAGGCGATCCGACTGCGCCTTTGAAGGCGCTGATCTTCGATTCGTGGTACGACTCGTATCGCGGCGTCATCGTGCTTTTTCGTGTGATCGACGGGACGATTCGTCCCGGAATGAAGATCCGTTTCTTCAACGCGAATCGCGATTACCAGGTCGAGACGTTGGGCGTGAATCGTCCGACGCCGACCCCGATCGATCAGCTAAGCGTCGGCGAAGTGGGTTTTCTGACAGCGTCGATCAAGGCGGTGGCCGACGTGCAGATCGGCGACACGGTTACCGAAGCCGCGCGTCCGACGCGCGAACCCTTTCCGGGTTTTCAGGAGATCAAGCCGATGGTGTTTGCCGGACTTTACCCGGTGGACACGGCGCAGTACGAAGAGTTGCGCGACGCGCTCGACAAGCTGCGCTTGAACGACGCGTCGTTTTTCTACGAGCCGGAATCGTCGGCCGCGCTTGGCTTTGGTTTTCGTTGCGGGTTTCTCGGGTTGCTGCACATGGAGATCGTGCAGGAGCGTTTGGAGCGCGAGTTTAATCTCGATCTGATCACGACTGCGCCCGGCGTGCGTTACATCGTGACGACCACCGACGGGCAAACGATGGAGATCGACTCGCCGGCGAAGATGCCGGATCCCGGCCGCATCGCGAAAATCGAAGAGCCGATCATTCGCGCCGTAATCCTGACGCCCGACGAACATCTCGGCGGCATTCTGCCGTTGCTCGAAGAGAAGCGCGGCATTCAGAAAGGCTTCGAGTACATCGCGGCGAACCGCGTGATGCTGACTTACGAATTGCCGTTGAATGAGATCGTGCTCGACTTCTACGATCGTTTGAAGTCTGTTTCGCGTGGGTATGCTTCGCTCGATTACAACCTCGCGGGGTATTGGCAAAGCGATTTGGTGAAGCTCGACGTGCTGGTGGCGGGCGAGCCGGTCGATGCGTTGTCGTTGATACTTCATCGCAGCACCGCGCAGCCGAAGGGACGCGCGCTGGCGGAGAAGATGAAGCAGTTGATCCCGCGGCAACTGTTCGAGGTGCCGATTCAGGCGGCGATCGGCAACAAGGTAATCGCGCGCGAAACGGTAAAGGCGCTCGGCAAGAACGTGATCGCGAAGTGTTACGGCGGCGACATCACGCGCAAACGAAAGCTGCTCGAGAAACAGAAGGAAGGCAAGAAGCGGATGAAGAAAGTCGGCCGCGTGGAAATCCCGCAGGAAGCGTTTCTGGCGGTGCTGAAGGTCAACGAGTGATCTACTGTTGATGATTGATCGTCCTGAGAACGAGTTGTTGCTCTGCTGCGCGCGGACGGAAGCGTCGCCAGTGACTGCGAAACGCATACGCGCACTGGCCGTCTCGGACGTTGATTGGAATTATTTGGTGCGCGTTGCGCGGCGACACTCAATCACCCCCCTTCTTTACCGCCAACTGGAGCGTCATGCATCGGAGTTAGTTCCATCTTCCTTTCGCGCGCAACTAAAACTTCAATATCAAGAGAACTCCGCCCGCAACACGATTCTCACCGCGGAGCTCTGCCGCCTGATCGAGCTATTCCGAGAACAAGGCCTCGACGCGATACCTTACAAAGGCCCGGCCCTCGCCGTCTTCGCCTACGCCAATCTCGCCTTGCGCCGCTTCGTCGATCTCGACGTGTTCGTCAGAAAACAAGACGTCCCGCGCGCACGCGATATTCTCTTTCGCGAAGGCTACACGCTTTCAAAACCACTCACGGCCGCGCAACAGGATCTGCTGCTGCGCACGCAGCACAACTTGCAGTTTGCGCGCGACAGTCGCCGCCTGCTGCTCGAACTGCACTGGGAAGTCGCTCCTCACTTGTTCGCTTCATCCGTGCAGGAGCACGAACTCTGGCAAAACCTCACCACGATCACGATCGACGGCCACAAGCTGAAGGCACTCTCAGCCGAAGACCTGCTGTTCTCCTTGTGCGTCCATGGCTCGCGGCATTTATGGGAACGACTCGGCTGGATCTGTGACGTCGCTGAACTGATCGCGCGGCACGAGCTCGATTGGCGCGCGTTGCGGCGCCGCGCCGCGGAGACTGATAGCGAGCGCATGTTCCTGCTCGGCCTCTACCTCGCGCAAGAACTGCTGCAAGCAAAGTTGCCGGCAGAAATTCAGCAGCGTTGCGCGGCCGATGCGCGGCTCAAGGCGCTCGCCGCAAACGTCATCGAACATCTTTTCAACGGACCCACGCACGTTCCCGCGACCGCGCGCGAGGTTTTCAAATACAACCTCGGCGTACGCAAGAGCGCGTCGGCGCGCGCCCGTTATCTCGTCCACGTGCTGCGTCCGACGGACAGCGACGTCGGCAGGCGCTCTCTTCCGCCGCGTTTCACTTTCGCCTACTACTTGATGCGTCCCTTTCGCCTCATTTTTAAGACATAAATTGACGGATCTTTTTTCACGTGCTAGTTTCCCTTGGATCGAAGGCGCGTGTTTATGAAGCTTCGAATCTCTGCTAACCAACTAAAATTTGCCGCGCTGGTGTTCGGGCTACTTGCGTCTTTCGCAAACGCGTCAGCCCAACAAGCTCCCGATAAAAAACCGGCCAAGAAGCCGAGCTTCACGCTCATAGTGAAGACGCGGCCGATTCTGAACCTGTCGCTGAAAGCCGAAAAGGCGAGTATGGCGGAGGTCGCCCACGAGTTGTCGCAACGCTTAAAAATCCCGGTGTTTCTGGGTCCGGAACGACAGAAGGAAACGATCTCGATCGACTTCAGCGAACTGACGCTGGAACCGGCGCTGCAACTGATGTCGCCTGCCGTTTACGTCGATTACGAACTCGACACCGGCTCGAATAACCCGCCCAAAGCGCTCGGTATCTTCTTCTTCGATTTGAATCAGAGCGAACCGCCCGCCACCGCAGTTGTGAGTGGCTCGAATCAATCACTCCTGGTCGAGGGCAACACCGAAGACGGCCTCGACTCCGAATCCGACGAAGCAAAGAAGAAGGCGGAAGAGCAACCGCTGCGAGTGCATTACGAGAACGGCATTTTGACGGTGAAGGCCAAACGGCAACCGCTGCCCCTCATCTTGCTGAAGATTGGTGAAGAACTCGGCATCCCGGTCGACATTCAAAACGAGCGTTTCGATCCCATTGACGCTGATATCTCAAAACTGCCCATTGAGGATGTTGTGCGCCAGCTCTCCCCCAACATCAAGCTTTACTATCGAGCTGACCTCACGCGATCCGAAAAGCGCGCCCTGCGGCTAGTGCTTGCCGAGCCGGCAAAGAACGCGCAACAGGGACCTTGAAGCAGTTTGCAATGCTGTCGCTGACGCGTGGTCCGAATTTTTGGTTGCCACGAAGTCGAGCAACGCCCTATATTACTGACACTGACGCGAGGAGGCGGCAAATTGGTAAAGCAAAACGATTTCGTTAGTGAAGAAAGCTCGGTGGTGAAGAATGAAAATACCGCTGGCGAGATCAAGCAGGGCAAGAAACCGTTCGTAGAGCCGGCGATCTCTGTTCCCGTTGATGTGCTCGAAGCGACGACATTTTTTGAAGTAGCAACCAGCGGCGTGGTCAACTAACTAATAGAAATTCCATTGCATGATAGGTATTCAGGTCCTCGACCGACCGGCCTCGCAAAGTTTTTATGCGGTAGCCGGTCGGTTCTTGTTTGTCCAGATTTTTGATCGCGCACTCGTCGCCACGATCGAACGACTCTTTGCCGGCTGGCAGCTTACGCCAGTCTCTTTTCTCGATCGCAGTCCTGACGTAAACGTAGCTTTTTTCTCCGTCAATCAGTTGCCGGAGATCCCCTCCTCCCTTAGTTTCACGCAGTTTGACGTTGCCAGCGACGGACGCTGGTACGCAGCGGCGGACTTTTTTTACTTGAGATTTGAAAACTCGTTAGTGCGTCTCGAACCTCGGGTCGGTTCGGACATAGTTGATGTTGCGGTCTGGATAAAGCAGACCATTGATCCAACGGACGTTGAACTCGCACGCATCGCATCGTTTGCCGTTTGCGCGGCGCTGCGGCGTTACGGTTTGTTTGAGCTGCACGCGGCGGGGGTCGTCGTTGCCAATAGCGATGACGGTGTGTTGATTGTCGGCCCGTCCGGCAGCGGCAAATCAACGCTCGCACTCAAGCTCGCAACGGCGGGTTGGCGTTATCTCTCGGACGATGAACTGTTGCTGAGCGCCACGGATGGAGCGGTTGAAATGCGCGGTTTTCGCAGCTTTTTTGCGCTGGCGCCGGCCGCGGCCAGCGCCGGTGCGACGCGCAATTTTAAGACGTGTTTCGAGCCGGCGGCTGTGTTTGCCGCGCCCGCAGTGGCGTGTGTCACGCCGCGCTACGTGCTGTTTACGTCAGTTAGCGAACGAAACCAAACGCGGTTGCGAAAGCTAGATCAAACTGAAACGATGACGCGGCTGATTCGCGCCTGTCCGTGGGCCACCTACGACACGGCGATCGCCGGGGCAAACTTGAAGCTGCTGTCACAACTCGCGCGCCAGGCGACCGGTTTCGAATTACTCGCCGGATCGGATCTGCTGGAATCCGGCGAGGCGTCACGAACGATTCGCGCCGCCTGCCACCCGTGAATCATGGAAACGACCAGCCAGTTCAGCAACGACTATGGTCCACAACGTTTGAGCGTCGAGCTGGCGAACATCTGCAACCTTCATTGCAGCTACTGCTTCCGCTCTGAAGAGAATCTCTACAGCCAACGCGCCGAATTCTTTCCCGTCGAACTGCTGCGGCGCGTGATCGATGAAGCACGCGAGGCGGCGCAGATCACTCGCGTCAGCTTCACCGGCGGCGAGCCGACGCTTCATCCGCAGTTTGCCGACGTGCTCGACACAGTCGCCGCCGCGGATCTCCAGGCGAGTTTCGTCACGAACGGCTGGCACTTCGAACGCACGTGGCCGGCACTCGCTGCACATCGCGAAACCATTTCGCACGTCGCCTTCAGTCTCGACGGCATCGATCGCGAAACGCACGATCGCTGGCGCGGCAAGGGATCGTTCGAACGGCTGGTGCGCGCGTTTTCACGTTGCTACGTCGCGCAACTGCCGTTTGCGATCAAGATCATCGTTCGTCGCGACCTCGTACACCAGCTCGAACAGATCGCGATCTTCGCCGCGCGCATGGGCGCCGCAGCGTTGAACTTCGTGCACGTGATGCCGACCTCGAGCGGTTTCGAAAACAGTCTCGCGCTCAATCGCGACGAACAGCGCGCCGTGGAACAAGAGATCGCGATCCTCGCGCGCATTTTCAAAATGAAGATCGGCATCGACGTCGGCTATTACAACCTCGACGTGCACCGCGCGCCGTGCGCGCCGCTCGCCGGCACTAACATGAACGTCGATTATCGCGGCCGGCTTACTTTGTGTTGCAACCTGTCCGGGTTTCGCGGCGCTGAAGCTGAGTCGGACGTCGTTGCGGATCTGAACATCGAGTCGTTTGCGTCGGCCCTCACCAAACTGCGCGCACTGGCCGCCACGCAACTGGAGAGACGACGAGCCGCGCTCACGGCGCTGCAAGCCGAAGGAATCACGCCCGATCTCTACGCCGGTTCACCCTGCCTGTTCTGCCTCCAGAGTTGCGGCAAGATCCCCTGGCATCATGGTGTTCACTGATCTGAAAGGCTGGCTGCCGATCGATGCCGTGGTCGTCGATGGCCGGCCGGGACTTGCGTGGATGGAGTTGGACGGCGTTGATTTCCTCGAGCCGTTCTTTCAACAGACCATCGATCGAGTCAAGTCAGAACAGCCCGCACGTCGCGAACTCTTCACTGAATTCGACACGCTCGTCCAGCTCGAGCAGACGTTCGACAGCGTTCCTCCCACTGGTTTTATTTTTCACTCGTCACGCTGCGGCTCGACGTTGCTGGCGAATGCGTGCCGCGCCCTGACGGGCGCGATCGTTCTTTCCGAACCGCCGCCGGTTGACAAACTGATCGCGCGCTTCATCACCGACACTGACGAGCACGGCACGAAAGCAAAGCTCTACTCGATCTTCGTGCGCGGAGTGGTGAAAGCGTTGGGCCAGCGCCGCACGGGCGACGAACGACATCTCTTCGTCAAATTCGCGTGTTGCAGTGTTTCGCAAATCGAACGCCTCCAGCCCCTGTGGCCCGACGTGCCATGGGTTTTTCTTTATCGCGATCCGGTCGAAACGATCGTCTCAAACATACAGCACCCGCCGTCGTGGCTATTGGATGAAGATCGTCGCGTGCTCGCGTCGATTACGGGCACTTCCAGCGACACCGTTTCGGCCATGACAATGGAAGAACTCTGCGCCCGCGCCGTCGGCAGCTTCTACTCAACTGCGAATCGTGTTGCAAACAACCGCGCGCTGTTGCTTAATTACAACCAACTGTCAGTGGCGGAAATTTCAAAGGTGATGCAGTTTTTCGGTGTCAGACCCGCGGCTACCGAAATGGAAACCATCGCTCGCCAAAGCCAAACGTATTCAAAGTCGTTTTCGGAAAAGCGCACGTTCGTCGCTGATGCTGACGCGAAACAACGCGCCGCGAGCGACCACGTGCGTGAGATGGCGGCGCGCTGGGCCAACGGACCTTATCAACTACTCGAACAGAAAAGATTGGAAACACAAACGTCATGACGCCAACGAATGTAACGACCGGCCGGCACGTCGTCGTCACGGATTTCGACGGCGGCGAGGGCATTCTCGTCGACCTGAACACGAAGCGTTATTTCCAACTGAATGAAACCGCGATGATCGTTTGGAAGGGACTCGAGCAAGGTAAATCGATCAGCGAGATCGTCGCGGATTTTACCGACAGCTACGAAGTCGAACCCGATCGCGCCACGCTGAGCGTCGAACGACTGCTGAACAGTTTTCAACTTTACAAACTAGTCAGCGCGAGCTAATGAACCGGCTGAAAATCAAATACGCCGTCCTCACTTTCGCCATCTTCCTTCCCCTGCTCTGGGCCTTTGTTTTCGTGCGCAACCTGTATCCGGTGGCGACGTGGAACGTGATGATGGCGCCCGGCGTGCTCGAACGCGGCCGCACCTACTGGATCCTGCGCGGCGAAACGGTCTCCGGCGAGACGATCGACATTCGTCCCATCACGCTCACGAACGCGATGTACAGCCGCACTTGGACGATGGTCAACGCGACCGTCGATAACCAGAGTTTCAAAATCCCCAACCTGCATCCCGCCAACGCGGAGCTGCTGCGTCAGAGCGGCGGCCTCGAAAACTTACCGCCGGGCGCGCGCGTGCCTGATTTGCTGCGCGCGTGGGGCAATCTTTACAACGAGCGCCTTGCCGCGGCTTCGCCGCAACGCCTGAAAGCGATCCGCCTCGACATGTATCGCTGGGAAGGCGGCAGCTACGCCAACTACGACAAGTTCATCGAATCGTGGCGCCAGGATTTATAAATCGCGTCGTTCCGTCGAGCGCTTTCGCCCTCGGCGTCGCGCGCGTCGTCGTCAACGGCACGTTTCTGGGTTCGGTTCTCGTTACTTCATTCTCGGCGCTCGGCCGGTTGCCGGTGACGATTCTGCGCCCGGCGGGCGTGATGAAGTTTCTGCCGTGGAGTTTCTACGATCGGCTGCTGACGCCGTCGGGAATGGTGGTTCTCGAAGTCGCGCTGATCGTGTCGCTGGCGTTGAGTACGGCTGGATTGTTCACCGCCGCGTCAACGAAGACTTCGTTCCTGCTGGTGTTGTTTTACCAGGGTTTGGTGCGCAGTTTTGGCCATTTCAATCACGATGAGATGCTGGCGGTTTACTGTCTCGCGGTGCTGGCGTTCACGCCGTGCGGCGACGAGTTTTCGTTGGACTGGCGGTGGAGAAACAAGACGGCCGCTCAGCCGGCGTTTGCTTACGCGTATCCGATGCTGCTGATGCAGTTGCTGATGGCGTGGGTGTATTTCAGCGCGGCTTTGATAAAACTGCGCGCCGGCGGTCTGGGTTATCTCAGCGCTGACAACCTGCCATCGCTGGCGATCTATCACTCGCTCGACAATCTGCACGATACAGCGTTTCGACTAGCCTTCTGGTTGCCGCAAGTGAGGGCCTACACGCCGGTGGTGATGGCGTTGGTGTTGTTGTGGGAATTGGCTTTTCCACTCGCCGTTTTCTTTCCCCGGCTTCGTTGGTTGCTCCTCGGCGCGGGGATCGTGTTCCACCTCTCGACCCTGTTCTTTATGAATATCTTTTTCCCTCACCAGCTCGTGCTTTACCTGCTTTTCATCGACTGGGACCGCTTTTGTAAAACTCGTTGACTCGTTTTCAACAGGCATGCTACGTTTTTTTGCCGCACTGAAGATCGTCGGCCTACCTAAAAGGAGATAAACAGGAATGTCTAAGTCATTTCGGGTTTCGCTGGTATTCGCGAGCCTGGTACTTGGTCTGTCGCAAGTCGCCGTCGCGGGCGGTTTGGTGAGCCAGACCAGGGAGGCGGCTACGAACACTGCCGAGACGAATAGGTCGTCGTCTCTTAAACGCGGAAAGAAGAAAAAGAAAAACAAAACAAGTGCGCCCACGATCGTGGTGTTAGGCGCTTACTCCCAACCAACTGTAGCCGAACCTGTTTCTGTTGGCCCTGTCGCGACCAGTACGACGCCCGTTCCTCCTACGGCGCCCGCTCCAGACACACGACGAACGCTGAACATCGCGAAGACTCCCGGAATCCGTGTTGCACCGATTGAAGATCCACCACCGGCGAACGTGGCGAGCGCGGGACAGCTGGTGATTTCTGAGTTCCGTCTTCACGGCCCAAACGGCGCACAGGACGAGTACATCGAGATCGCTAACGTGAGTGGCGCGGATCATACTGTTGCGGCCTTGTCTGGCACCGGCTACGGCGTTGCGGCATCGGACGGCGTCACCCGGTGCTCGATTCCAAACGGCACCGTGATTCCGAACAAAGGTCACTATCTCTGCGTCAACTCCGTTGGTCATAGCGTCGCGGCATATCCCGCAGGCAATGGTACAACCGCCACTGGCGATGCCACCTACACCCTCGATATCCCTGACAATGCCGGCATCGCTCTCTTCAACAACAATTCCGCCGGCGGAGCCTACACGCTCGCCAACCGTCTCGACGCCGTTGGCTCAACCGATGAAGCAAACACGCTCTACAAAGAAGGCACGGGTTATCCGGCGATCGTTCCGTTCGCGATCGATTCTGCCTTCTATCGCGACAACTGCGGCAAGGGCGGGTCGATTACCACCTTTGGCGCGTGCCCCACGGGTGGACTGCTCAAAGACACCAACAACAACGCCGCCGACTTTATTTTCGTCGATACGAACGCCACCTCCGCCGGCGCCGGCCAGCGTTTGGGCACCCCCGGACCAGAGAACCTCAGTTCACCGATCGAGCGGACCGCATCGTTCGCGGTGAACCTGCTCGACCCGTGCGTCCCCGCTCAGTCACCGCCGAATCGCGTGCGCGACTTCACCTCCGATCCGCCGAACAACTCAGCGTTTGGCACCTTGGATATTCGGCGCACCGTCGTCAACAACACTGGTGGAAACGTTACGCGCCTGCGCTTCCGCGTTGTCGACATCACGACGTACCCCACTCCGAGCGGCATTGCTGATTTGCGGCCGCGAAGCTCGAACGCGGTTGTTGTCACTGTTGACCGTCCTCCTTGCGGCAGCGGCTCCAGCGCCGTTACCGTGAATGGAACCACGCTCGAACAATGGGACCCGCCGGGACTAGGGACGGCGTCGCAGCCAAACGGCGGTGGTTTCAACTCATCGATGTCGGCGGGGACAGTGACGCTCGCGACTCCGCTCGCGAACGGCGCCTCGATCGACCTGCGTTTCCTGCTCGGCGTTCAAGAAACCGGCAGCTTCAAGTTCTATATCAACGTCGAGGCTCTGCCGTAACGACTCGGGGCGAGTTGCGGATCGAAACGTTCGTTCGAGGGAAAGCGATAAGTGACGACGTATTCGGGCGGTGAGTTTTCGAGTATCGGTCCGTCTTCGGCTTCCAGCCAGGCATGTCCCGCGACCTTGCCGTCTGCTTCGTTGCGCACGCCGAAGATAATCCGCGTCGAGATGCCGTGGCGCGCAAGGTAGCGGCGCAGGACCGCGGCGCGTTTCCAACAGATTGGCTTGAAGATAAAGACGTCGGCGGAAAGCACCTGATCGATCGCGCGCGCTAGATGTTGCGGCACGGCGCGATCCGCTGACCGCGCCTGCTTCGTTTCACCGCCGGCTACGATCGCCAGCGCCCGCGGCAACGAATAACAACGCGCGGCGACCGAAAGCACGCCTACCCACCACGCCATCCGGAACAGCAGCAACGCCTCGTCGGGACGAGCGAGAAACTTGCGCGCGGCGCGGCGTGTAAGGTTGAGAGTTTTCGGAAGCGATCTCATTCGTTCGGCGAAAGATGATACCGCACCCACGTTTGAGTTTTCACACTCAAACGGCTAGTCTTGAACCACATTGCCTTTACATTAATCACCTCGTAGTTAACGGATGAAGGAGGATCTGTGGCGGTTATTCGTCCCTTTCGTGCTTTGCGTCCGCGGGCTGATCGCGCGCAGGCCGTAGCCAGCGTGCCTTACGACGTGGTCAACACCGAAGAGGCGCGCGCCCTCGCTGCCGGAAATCCCCTCAGTTTCCTGCATGTGTCGCGGCCCGAGATCGACCTGCCACCCGGAACCGATCTTTACAGCGACGCCGTTTACCGCAAAGCGGTCGAGAACTTCGAAAAGCTGATCGCTGAGTGTCCGCTGGAAACGGAAGCGGAGCCGAGTCTTTATCTGTATCGCCTGATCATGGGCCGTCACGAGCAGATCGGCGTCGTCGCCGTTTGCTCGATCGATGAATACGACAACAACACGATTCGTAAACACGAACGCACCCGGCGCGACAAGGAAGACGATCGCACGAGTCACATGTTGATGCTGCGCGCGCAAACGGGACCCGTTTTTCTGACCTACCGCACGCGCCCGGAAATCGACAAACAAGTTTCCGCGGCTGTCGAGGCTGAGCCGTTGTTCGACCTGACCCCCGCCGACGGCGTGCGCCACACCATTTGGCGGCTGACCGACAGCGAAGCACTCGTGAACAGCTTTGCGTCAGTGCCGTTGCTATACATCGCCGACGGTCATCATCGTGCGGCGAGTGCGAGCCGTGCGCGCGCGGAGTTGCGCGAGCAGAGCTTCACGCACACCGGCAAGGAAGATTACAACTACTTTCTCACCGTCATCTTTCCCGATTCGCAGGTGCAGATACTCGCTTACAACCGCGTCGTCCGCGATCTCAACGGGCTCTCCAAACAAGAATTTCTCGACGCTTTGCAGCGGCAGTTTACGGTCACTGAAAACTCCAGCCCCGCGCCCGCACAACGCGGACAGTGGAGCATGTATCTCGACGGCCGGTGGTACGGGCTGCAACTCGCGCCCGACGCGACGCTGCCCATCGGCACGGTCGGAATGCTGGACGTCAGCGTGCTTCAGGATCGCCTGCTCGACCCGATCCTCGGCATCAAGGACGTTCGCACCGACAAGCGCATCGACTTCATCGGCGGACTACGCGGCACGCAGGAGTTGGAACGTTTGGTTAACGAAGGCAAAGCGGCGGTCGCGTTTTCACTTTATCCGACGACGGTCGAGGAACTGTTGATGGTTTCCGACGCCAACGAAATCATGCCGCCGAAGTCGACGTGGTTTGAGCCGAAGCTGAGAGACGGGTTACTGATACACTCCATCTAACACTATGCGCGTTTTAGTAGCTGACAAGTTCGAACAGTCCGGTCGCGACGGCCTGGAAGCGATCGGTTGCGAAGTCTCGTACCAGCCCGATTTGAAAGACGAAGCGCTGGCCAACGCCATCGCCGAAGTCGCTCCGGACGTGCTCGTCGTCAGGGGCACAAAGGTCACGGAGCCAATGCTGGCCGCCGGGCCAATCAAACTGGTCGTGCGCGCCGGTGCCGGTTACAACACAATCGACGTTGCTGCCGCTTCGAAACGCGGCATTTACGTCTCGAATTGTCCGGGCAAAAACTCGATCGCCGTTGCCGAACTCGCGTTTGCGCTGATTCTCGCGCTCGACCGGCGTATCGTGGACAACGTCGTGGCGCTGCGACGCGGCGAATGGAACAAGAAAGAGTTTTCGAAAGCCCGCGGCCTGTTTGGCCGGACACT
>Ga0081539_10002184_pt1 | contig 28707 bp, 29 predicted proteins | sample TabmetS4T2R2_FD_71023 | JGI IMG/M metagenome (GOLD analysis project Ga0081539, IMG submission 71023) | Tabebuia heterophylla rhizosphere microbial communities from the University of Puerto Rico - S4T2R2 | ecosystem: Host-associated > Plants > Roots > Rhizosphere ... | reverse complement strand
CGCCTGTTGCCGACTCCCCGGACGAGCTGCTGGAACTGATCACCCGAGAACTTGCCTAAACTCAGCCCTTCGTTAAGGGGCGTCCACATCGTGGATCAAGAAGGAAGAGGTGCCTTCTGAGCTGGGAAGATAGGACTTGCTGAAGGTCTATCGATCCCGCGTGGAAGGCACCTGCCAGGTGAAGGCTACCGGAACGCTTCCGAAGATCATCGTGACGGCTGGCGGGCGTGGCGTGGTGGGCCATGCCGGGGCACGGCTATTGACCGATGTGGCTGAAGCGGTCGGGTTGACCGGTGCGTGTAGTGACGCCCTGGCCGGGTTGCGGCAGCGGCGTGGTGGGCACGATCCGGGCCGGGTCGTGGTGGATCTGGCGGTGATGCTCGCCGACGGCGGTGAGGCCATCTGCGACCTGGCCGTGCTGCGTGATCAGGCGCAGCTGTTCGGGCCGGTCGCGTCGGACCCGACCGCGTGGCGGCTCCTGTCCAATCTGGACGAGACGATGCTGGCCAAGGTGCGGGCCGCGCGGGCGCAGGCCCGGGAACTCGCCTGGGCGCAACGGTTCGAGACCCGCGGCGGGCTACCGCAGGCCACCGCGGCCGGGCAGCCGGTCCCGGGTCTGGTCCTGGACCTGGACGCCTCGATCGTGCTGTGCCACTCGGAGAAGGAGTCCGCCACCGCGACCTGGAAGAAGACCTTCGGCTATCACCCGTTGTTCTGCTTCCTGGACAACACCCGGGAGGCGCTGTCCGGGATGCTGCGGGAAGGACGGGCCGGGTCGAACACCGCCGCCGATCACATCACGGTGCTCGACCAGGCGCTCGCGCAGATCCCCGACCCGCATCGGCACGGCACGGCACGCCGATCCTGATCCGGTCCGACTCCGCCGGCTCCAGCCACGACTTCCTCGCCCACATCCGCCGACTGCGCGAGCAGGGCGTGGACACCCGGTTCTCGGTCGGCGTCGCGATCACCGACCCGATCCGGCAGGCGATCCTGTCCGCCAAGCAGCACGGCCAGTGGGTACCCGCCCTGGACAGCGACGGTGAGCCCCGCGACGGCGCGCAGATCTGCGAGCTGACCGGCCTCGTCCCCGGCGAGGGGTTCCCGGCCGGGACCCGGTTCATCGTGCGCCGCGAACGCCCGCACCCCGGCGCGCAACTGTCCCTGTTCGACACCATCGAAGGCCTGCGCCACCAGGTGGTGGCCACCGACACCCCACCCGGACAGGGCTCGATCCAGTACCTGGAAGCCCGGCACCGCGGCCACGCCAGAGTGGAGGACCGGATCCGTTGTGGCAAGGACACCGGCTTCGGCCGGTTCCCGTCCCGCCTGTTCGCGATCAACGCCGCCTGGCTCCAGCTCGCGCTGACCGGCATCGACCTGCTCGCCTGGACCCAACTGCTGCTCCTCGATGGTGACCTGGCCGCCGCCGAACCGAAGAAGCTGCGCTACCGGCTGCTGCACGTCGCCGCCCGGCTCACCCGCACCGCCCGGCAAACCCGGCTCCGCATCGCCGAACACTGGCCCTGGGCCACCCAGCTCGTCACCGCGTTCCACCGGCTCACCGCGCTACCCCGACCGGTCACCTAAACCCCGCACCCCGACCCGGCAAGTAGCTCCGGAGGAACCCGGCCACGCGCCGGGCCCTCGCGATGCCATGGACCAGAAACGTCGCCCGAACAAGGTCAACCACAGCCCCCAGGGACATGATCAACAGTTAGCGAAAGACTGAGGCTAGCCGTCGGCGACCTCGTCGCGCCACGAGTGCTGTGGGTTGAAGGCGAGCAGCTCACCGGCCCGGTCGATCGCAAGCAACGTTTCGTATGTGCCAATGTCCCGAGTCAGCTTGACGTCGGGGAATACCTCTCTTAACAGGTCCGCTGACGGTCGGTTCATGATCGTGTCCGCAGCCGCGATGATGAGATTCTCAGCACCCGTGATGGGCGCATCTATGGCGAGGCGACACGCAAGCGCAACGTCGCGGACGTCGATGTAGCCCCACAGGTTCCAGGCGCGGCTGTGGGGGTCAGCCCAATACCCGGGAACCTTCGTATAGTCCTGGGTCAGCTGAATGTTGGACAGCCGTAGGCCGATGAAGGGTATCCCCGACCATTGCGCGATGTGCCTCGCGGCGGTTTCGCTGACCACTTTGGACAAGGCGTACGACGACCGGGGAATCGGATAGTGATCTTCGTCGACCGGCGCGTAGCGCGGTGGCGCCTGCTCGTCAAAGGCCAGTCCGAGCGTGGTCTCGCTCGACGCCCACACGACTCGGCGCAGACGGAGCTGCGCCGCGGCGAGGAAGACGTTGGCGTTCATCGTTGTGTTCCGGTTGAAGGTCGTGGCCGGCGTGGTGATGCCCGGGGCCGGGATGTTGGCCAGGTGTATCACCGCGTCCACGCCGGCGAGGACTTCGACCACCTGCCCGTAGTCGGTGAGATCAGCAATCATGATCGGTGCCGAATCTTCGGCTGGTCCGGACCGTTGGTCGGTGGCGACCACGTCATGGCCATGCTCGAGGAGATCGCGGACGACCGCTCCGCCGGCCTTGCCGCTGGCGCCGGTAACGCAGATGGCTGCCATGTGGTCGCTCCTGTCGTGAGATGCCCGGATGTGGCCGCTTAGCCGACGAAGTAGGACGTCGGCAGGCCAGATACCCCGGGACGTGCCCGGTACACGCTTCCGGCCTGCGGCTGTTCGCCATTGGGCACATTCTCCCTGGATGTCGTCATGTAGAGCTCGTCGAGGCCAGGACCACCGAAGGTACAAGCGGTGACCTGGCTGACAGGTAAGGGGATGACGTCGTCAAGCACGCCGTCCGGCCCGTACCGCCGAACCGCCGACCCGCCGAAGAGCGCGACCCAGACGCCTCCGTCGCGGTCCACCGTCAGGCCGTCGGGAAGGCCGTGTTCGGCGCGAATCTCAACGAAGGGTCGGCGCCGGCCCAGGCCGGCCACCGGGTCGTGATCGAATACGTCGATCCGTTGCGTGACGCTGTCGACGTAGTAGGCGGTCGTCCCGTCGGGGCTCCACGCCAGGCCGTTGGAGATGGTGACGGACGATAGGACAATGTGAACCGACCCGGTTGGCTCCAGGCAATAGAGCCGGCCGGCGCCCGGCGACAGGTTGTAGGCCATCGATCCGCAGTAGAACCGTCCTTGGGGGTCACACCCTCCATCGTTCATTCGTACCCGGGGATCAGTCCAGAGATTCGGCAGCCGATGCACTGCGCCATCGGCGTCGACCAGGGCGAACCCACGCTCTGTGGCGACCACCATTCCGCCGGTGCGGCGCGGCCGGAACGCCGCCGCGACGGACCCGACATGCAACCTGTCCCGCAGAGCGCCGGTTGGGTCCACTGAGACGATGTCGCCGGCGAGCATGTCGACGAAGCGGAGGCCGGCCCAGTCAGGCGACCAGACGGGTCCCTCTCCGTGAAACGCGAGGGGCTCGGTGAATTGTTCGACGGTAATGCTCACGGGTAACTCTCTTACTTAGGGGTGAAACCACGTCCGGAAAGGCGTGGCGGGGCCCGGCGACTGCCGCCGTTGTGGAGGTGACATGTCACATCCATCCTCCGTCCACGATCCACTTCTGGGCGGTACACGCCCGACTATCATCAGCGGCGAGCCAGAGCACGAGGCGGGCGACATCCGCGGATTCGAGCAATTGCGGCAGGCACTGCGCCCGCTCGATCGTCGCCTTCGCCTCGGGCGTGATCCATTGGGTCAGCTGCCGCTCGGTCATGATCCACCCGGGGATGATGCAGTTGACCCGGATCCCGTCAGGCCCTAGCTCCCGGGCCAAGGTGCGGGTGAGGCCTTCGATGCCGGCCTTCGCGGTGATGTAGGCGGGAAGGTCGGTGAGGTCGATGTGCGCGCTGATCGAGCCGAGGTTGATGACCGAACCGTGACCCGCACCGCGCATCATGGGTGCTGCGGCCTGGGTGGCGAAGAAGTGGTGCCGCAGATTGACCGCCATCCGGTCGTCCCACGCCTCGACGTCGATGGTGTGAACGGAGTGGCGCTCGTCGCTGGCCGCGTTGTTCACCAACACCGTCACAGGTCCGAGACGCTCGCCGGTGACCGCGATGGCCTGCTGCAGTGCGCCGATGTCGCGCACGTCGCAGTGCCGGTACAGCGGCACGGGATGCCCGGCATCGCCGATGGCCTGGACGAGCGCATGAGCGGCGTCGTCCTGGAGGTCCACGAATGCGACCCGGACACCCTGCCCGGCGAGATGCCTCACGAACTCGGAACCGAGTCCGGTGGCGCCGCCGCTGACGAATGCCACCTGGCCGTCGAGGCTGGGATAGGTTGCGAACCGCGTTCCGTCGTCGGGGGACGTCATTGGCCCGGCACCACCACGGCTCGGCCCACGGCCCCTCCGGTCAGGGCGGCGTGGGCCTCGATGACGGCGGCCAGCGGATACGTCTGGCCGAGCAGCGCGTCGATGGGTAGCCGACCGGAGAGGCGGGCAGCCTGGCACCCCACGGGCTGGCCGGTGAGGCAATAGACCCACCGGCCGCATCGGGGCCGCCACATCTGCGCGACCGTGTCGCCGGGCGCCACACGGTCGACGTCCGGACCGACGGCCTGCACTACCCCGGCGTCTTCATGGCCCAGGACGATTGGTAAGGGGCAGGCGATGTCACCGGTCAGGTAGTGGTGGTCGCTGTGACAGACGCCGGCGGCGTCCACCCGCACCCGTACCTCGCCGGCATGCGGCCGATCGAGGGTTACATCCTCGATTCTCAGCGGGGCTCCGGCCTGGTGCAGGACAGCCGCTCTCACGGCCTGGCCGCCGAATCAACGCCGGCGTACCAGCCCTCGGCCGTGTTGGCAGTGACCGTGGCGAAGATGTCGTCGCACCGGACGCCCGCTGGCGTCAGGGCGGCAGCCTGGTCGATGCGTACGAGCGGCACGTCGGCTACCGGGCCCACGCCTCGGTGCTGGTGGTGACCGGCCCGCCGGTCGTGACGGACTCGCCGATGGCGAGGCTGATCAGGTGGTCCTGGAGGCCGTCGGCCAGCGGATACGGCTCCGGACCGTCGCCGCGGGCCCAGGCGCCGGTCGCCTCCAGCAGCGCGGCGACACCGATGTCGTCTTCGGAGAACCGGGCACCGAGGAACGGATTCCGGTACACGACCCGGCCGTCGAGGCTGATGTGGTCGAGGTCGAAACCTTCGAGATTGAGGTCGATGCCGGTCTGCCGACGGATCAGATGCGATTCGACCGGCGTTTTCGGGTCGACCAGCCGGACGAGCCGGTCATCGACGAACTCCCCGATGGAGCCACGGATGGTGATGCGCCGCGTCCGCAGTGGGTTCCACCACTGGTTGTCAGTGAAGTCGTACAGACCCATCCGGTCACCGAAGTCCATCGTCGCGATGGTCGTCGACATGTCCCTCGGGGTGCTGTTCCCGCTCCAGCCGGCGAAGCTGAGCGGGTCGACCAGCGGTCCGGTGAACGCGCGGGCGGAAACAACCGCGGACTCGAACCGGACACCGAGCAGGCCACGGATCATGGATACCGCATGGTAAAGGTGCGTCGACGACACCTGCACCGACGTGGGTTGCCCGATGATGCCGTCACGGATCAGCGCCAGCCGTGTCGCGTGTGCCGGCATCAGAAGATATTGCTCGGCAACCTGGACGAGGCCGCTACCGCCGACGTCGTGCCAAAGGGCGCGCAGGCCCTCCAGGTCGGGTGCCGGTGGCGTCTCGGCCAGCACATGCGCGCCGAGGCGTACCGCCTCACGAGTGGCGTTTGGGGTGACCGCCCAGGGTACCGACACGATGACGAAGTCTGGTTTGTCGGCGCCGAGCAGTTCCGCCGTCGAGCGATGGGTAGGAACCCCCCACTCCGTGGTGACCTGTGCCCCCCGTTCTGCCGACCGCGTGACCACGCCGGTGACATGGAACCGGTCGGGCGCCATCCGAGCTAGGCGAAGGAAGAACATCGACCGCCAGCCACTGCCAATCACACCGAATGTCGTCGTGGTCATCAGTGCTCCCGGGGTTCGAGGTCAACACTTAGCGCAGTCATGTCTCCTCCGGCGCCGCCAACCCGGCGAGCTTCTCCCACAACGCGTCGGGAGTGGGAGGAGTGGCCAACTCGAGGGTCTAGTCGATGCGCTCGGGCCTGGACATACCCACGATGGTGGAGGCGATGCGTGACTCGCGCAGCGAGAACTGCAGCGGCCGCCGCGGCGATCGGCACCTGATGGCGCCGGCAGGTGGCCTCGATCTGGGCGGCTCGGTCCAGGACGGCCCAGTTCTGCGGTGCCGACGCACAGCAGTGTGACCGTCAGGCCGGTTGTGCCCAGACGCCGGGAACGGGGCATTGTCATGGTTGTCGGCCTCACCGCGGTCAGCTATCTCGGAGTTGCTTGCTCAGCGACTCTCGGACGGCGCAGTTCTCGAAGGCGAACGAGTCGGCGAGTGCGACCAGCTCGATGTCGTCGAGACCTCGGAAAAGCTCGGCGTACTCCGGCACCAGCGGCTGAGCGAAGGTGATGTTGAGCAGCAGGGTCCGCACCCAGTCGAAGCGACCCCACGGGTACGGGTCGAAGTGCGGGAACTCCCGAGCGATCAGGTCCTGCACGGGTCGGGTGACCTCGCGGAGCCCCTCTCCGTCGCTGCCCCATTGGTCGGCCGCGAGGCGGTTCTTCTTCGCGACGAAATCGTCGAACCGCTGTCGGTACGGCGACTCGGGCCGGGCGTAGGTCAGTCCCTGCCGTCCGAGGTCTTTGTACATCCAGATCGCGAAGCCGGCGTTGTACCGCCGGTAGATCTCCAGCTGATCATCCACGATCTGACGGCGGTCGGCGTCGAGAGTCGCATTTCCGGTGTAGATGGCCCCGAACTCTCCGACGAAGACCGGTGTGCCGGTGTCGCGCATGTAGCGGGTCCGCTCGAGGAACTTCTCCTCCACCCGGTCGCGATCGATCCAGACGCCGTCCGTCTCGCCCGGATAGTGACCCCCGCGTCCGAGACCGGCCGGCACGTAGTCGTGGAGCGTGTAGACGGCGTTGTCCAGCGGCTCGTCAAAGATGCCGAACTCGGTTGCGTAAGTGTTTCCGTCCAGAAACAGCGTGTGGTGCGGGTCGACCGCCCGGACCGCCGCGCTGAGGCGCTGGTAGAAGGGTCCGACCACCGCGCGGGATTCGTCGGCGGGCTCGTTGACGAGGTTGTAGCCGGCCACCCAACGTTCCGTCTTGTAGCGGTCGGCGATGGCCTCCCACAGGTGGACGGCACGGTCCTGGAAGTGCGGGTGTTCCCAGAACGTGGCGCGGTGCGTGGGGTTGTCCGAGTGCCAATGGTGGTTCTGGTAACCCGGAAGCGCGTGCAGATCGATGATCGAATAGATGCCATGCGCAGCACAGGCGGCGATGGCGCGGTCCAGATGGCGGAAACCGTCCTCGATGATTTCGAACGGCCGGGCGTCGGACTCGATGTGACGGTAGTTGATCGGGATCCGGACGGCGTTGAGCCCGAGCTCTGCCAGGAATAAGGCGTCGGCGTCGGCGAAGAAGGCGGTCGACAGGCGATCGAAGAACAGGTGATACTTCTCCGAACCGAGCACGTCCAACACCGCGGCCCGCATCATCGACTCGTTCGCCGGATACCCGGTGATGAAGTTCTCCATGTTGAGCCAGCCGCCCAGGCACACTCCCTTGAAGCGGATCGGATTGCCGCCCCCGTCGAGCATCTCAGCGCCGCGAGTCCGCACATGCTGGAGCAGGGGATCAACCATGAGGCCCCCCGGTTTCGAAACTCTCGGAACGTTTCCAACTCAAGCACCGGTGGAAGACGTTCGCACAGGCTATGCAGACGACTGCACCTCGTCAAGAGTTCGATAAAGCCCAATACATGCTGCATTGACGCCCGTGCCGTCGCGGCCTACCGTGCGACATAGAGGACCAAACCTCATCGAAACTTTCTGTGGACCTTCGCCCGCCAGCACCTGCCCGGCACCACGAGGACCCGGTGCCCGTCTTACCGGGCCGGCCTCGACGATGGCGCAGTTTGAACGCTCAGGAACCGCCGTTGATCACAACGCCGTTGCGGCGGGTGACGTCGGCGAACCAGCGGGCGCTGTCCTTCGGAATGCGCTGCCGGGTCTCATAGTCGACATAGAACAGGCCGAACCGCTTGGAAAAGCCCCACGCCCATTCAAAGTTGTCGAGCAGAGTCCACACGAAGTAGCCGCGAAGATCGATACCCTCGTCGATCGCCCGACGGGCAACCCGGAAGTGGTCCTCGAGGTAGGCCACCCGTTGCGGGTCGGCGACCGTGCCGTCAGGCCCGGGCTGGTCGGCGAACGCAGCACCGTTCTCCGTGATGTAGAGCGGGATCGGTCCGTACTCGCGGTGGACCCGTTCGAGGACGTCGTACAGGCCTTGCGGGTCGATCTCCCAACCCATCTCGGTCTTCGGCAGGCCGCGGTCGACGGGTTGCACGTCGGCGCTGCCCACCCAGGCCGGCGAGCGGGCAAGCGTTGGCTGCGGCGTTCCGGAGGCGCGCACGACATGCCGGGTGTAGTAGTTGATCCCGAGTACGTCCAGCGGCGTATTGATGATTTTCTGGTCGCCCTCCGCGACGAATCCCATGTCGCTGATCTGGGCCACGTCCCGGCGCAGGTCCTCGGGGTAGCGGCCGCGCAGCAGCGGGTCGAGGAAGATCCGGTTACTGATCGCGTCCACGCGCCGGGCGGCGTCGACATCGGCCTCGGCGTCGGTGGCCGGATCGACCGGATACAGGTTGAGAGTGATGCCGAGCGTGCTGGTGGCGTCCTGGCTCCGCATCGCTTCGATGGCCAGTCCGTGACCCAGCATGAGGTGGTGCGCCGCAGCGAGCGCGGCCTCCGGCTCGGTCCGGCCGGGAGCGTGGTGGCCGCTGGCATAGCCGAGGAAGGCCGAGCACCAGGGCTCGTTCAGGGTGGTCCAGTGCCGGATGCGGTCGTGCAGCCGGTCGTGCACGGCGGCGGCGTATTCGGCGAACCGCTCGGCGGTGTCGCGCACCGGCCAGCCGCCGGCGTCCTCCAGCACCTGCGGCAGGTCCCAGTGGTAGACCGTGACCCACGGCTGGATCCCGTGGCCGAGTAACTCGTCGACGAGCCGGTTGTAGAAGTCGAGGCCGTCGTGGTTGAGGCCGCCGCGCCCGTCCGGCTGCAGTCGAGGCCAGGCCAGGGAGAAGCGATAATGGGTGACCCCCAGGTCGGCGAGGAGCCCGACGTCTTCCCGGTACCGGTGATAGTGGTCGACGGCGACATCGCCGGTGTCGCCGTTCTGAACCTTGCCGGGCGCGTGGGCGAAGGTGTCCCAGATTGACGGGCTTCGCCCGCCCTCGTGCACCGCGCCTTCAATCTGGTAGCTCGCCGTAGCGGCACCCCAGGCGAACCCGTCGGGGAAGTGGAGCACCTCGCCGGCGGCGGTCATGCCATCGCTGCTCATGGGGATCCTGCCTCTCCTGCTGCATGCCGCCGGCGCCAACCACCAGGCCCTCCTCTGTCCGGCGCAGGAGATTGACGAAATGCATTCCAGCACATCATGGGGCACAACCAACCGCGATGCAGCTACGAACGCTTCGCCACCGGCATTCGTAGGGACAGAATTCGCCTCGGGTTGCCCACCATCAGCCGGTCGGTCAGCTCGTCGCCCAGGCGTTGCCGGGCCCGGGGCAGAAAGCGGGCGGGTAGGTACGTGAGTCCCGGCATCCCACCGTAGGCCCGATACCTGCTGCGTCGGGCGACATCACCACCGAGCAGCACCCGACTCGAGTCACCTCGGGTGAGTACCTCCTCTAGGCAGTCGAGGATGGCCGAGTCGGGCGCCTCCCGATGCCGCGCCATCCCGTCGTATCCCAGGTAGGTGCCAGCCAGGGTGACCTCGGCGTGCAGGCCGGGATCGAGGTTGCGGTCCGCGTGCGCGAGAATGACCCGGTCGGCGCTCAGCCCATCCTCGGCCAGCGTCTCCACAACCTCCCATGCCGCGGACCCATGCTCGAGGTGCACCATGACCGGCGCTCCCGTTGCGGTCGCCGCGGCGGCGACGGCGGCGAGGACCCGCCGTTCGAACGGGTTGATCCGCCAGTAACCGATTCCCGCCTTGAGGATTCCGGCCCGGACCGGATCTCCCATCGGGCCCACGGCCGGCGCGTCCCGCTCGGCGCTGTCCCGGGCCGGCAGCCCGTCGCGAACGTCGGCGGTGAAGCGCGCAGTGAGCTGTGCCGTTCCGCACTCCAGGATCCAGTGTCCGGCGGCGTAGTGCTCCTGCCGATGAGCCCCGGTGGCGTGCACGACCGTCAGCCCGGTGCCTGCACTGATCCGGGCGACGGCGCCAGGGTCGCGACCGAGTCCGGTCGGCGTGGCCTCCACCATCGACTCGATTCCCGCACGGCGCAGGGCGGCAGCCTCGCGGCCGCTGGCCTCCTCGTCATTCAGTTCGTCCCCGGCGAGCAGTGGCGAGGTCTGAAACAGGTGCTCGTGGTAGTCGCACGGGCCCAACTCCACGGCCGGGCGGTCGCCGAGCACGGTGCGAACCATCGCTTCGACGGTATGCATGCGGGGTTCGGAGACAGCCATGGCGACGCCTTTCCTGTCGATGAAGTAGTACCACTACACGAAATGACGCCTCTGCTCGACACCAAACCAACGGGGTTGACCCCAGCCCGTGAGCAACGTAGTTTCGCTACATCGCGCGGCCCTTCGAGGGAGCGGAATGTTGACCTCTCATCATGTTCTGCCCGAGCCGGACAGGCTGACGATCGGTGCCGACGGCGTGCTGACCGGACGTACCGGCCAATATGTGAAGGTGTTACGTGACCTTGCTGGTGTGTACCACGACGCCGATGCCTTCCGAACAGCAGTCGACGTCCGCGGCCAGGACCAGGTGGCCTATCGGGTCGAGGAGCACCGCACGCGGCGGACGCGGGTCAGGACTACGCAATCATCAGTCGGGCGGGTGGAATGGCCCAGCTCGTGATCTCCGACGATGCCGGAGGCTGGACTACCCGGCCCAACCCGAACCACATGGGCTACCGACAGGTGGCCGCATGATCAGGAATGATCCACTCTCGACGATGGAGGCGGTCGGCGTCGTCCCGGTCATAGAGATCGACAACGAGGCGGACGCTGTTCGGTTGGCGCGGACCCTGACCGGTGCCGGCCTGCCGGTCGTCGAGATGACCCTGCGCACGCCGACCGCCCTGGACGCAATCGCAAGGATCGCCGCTGAATGCCCCGAGTGTCTGGTCGGCGCCGGCACCCTGCTCACCGCCGAGATGGTGCGGGCAGCCGCCGAGGCGGGTGCACGGTTCGGTGTGTCGCCGGGTCTGAGCGCGGCGTGCCTCAGCGCGGCCACCGAGTATGGTCTGCCGTACATCCCAGGCGTGGTCACTCCTAGCGAGGCGATGGCCGCGGTCGATGCGGGCCTGCGCCACCTGAAGTTCTTTCCGGCGGCCGCCTACGGGGGCCCGCCTGCCATCCGGGCGCTGGCAGCGCCTCTGGCAGCGACGGGAGTCCGGTTTCTGCCCACCGGAGGAGTCACCGCCGGAAACGCAGCCGATTATCTCTCCCTGTCGTGCGTGTTCGCCGTCGGCGGGACCTGGCTCGCGCCGCGATCCGACATAGCGGCCGGCCGCTGGGACGACATCGCGGCCCGCGTCCGGGCGGTCGCCGACATCCGCGCCAAGGTGGAGGCGCGATGACCAGCCCCCACCACACCCTCGTCCAGCTGCCGGCTGCGGCCACGGTTCCGACGCTGTACTTCATCGGCGTGACCACGGGCAGATCATCCATCCGCACCGTGTTCCCGCTGTGGGCCGCCGAGCTGGGCATGGGCGACGTGCGGCTGGTCGGCATCGACCTGCCCGTGCACGCGCCACGGGACAGCTACCGGCACGTGGTCGACTTCCTCGCCCGCGATCCGCTGAGCCAAGGCGCGCTGGTGACGACCCACAAGATCGACCTGTACGAGGCGTGCCGCGACATGTTCGACGAGATCGACCCGCTGGCGCGCCTCATGGGCGAGACCAGTTGCCTGGCCAAGCGCGGTGACCGGCTGCGCTGCTCCGCCAAGGATCCGATCTCCTCCGGGCTCGCGATCGAGGCGTTTCTGCCGCCGGGATACTGGAGCGCCGGCGCCGCCGAGGCGTTTCTGCTGGGCGCCGGTGGATCATCGATCGCCATCAGTTGGTACCTCGCGCGTCCACAGCACGGGCCGGACCGCCCAGCGCGGATCGTGGTATCCAATCGCAGCCCCCGGCGACTAGAGACGATTCGGCGGGTGCACGCCGAACTCGGCACGAACATCCCGGTGGAGTGCGTCCACACCCCCGAACCACTGGACAACGACCGCATCCTGGCCGGGCTGGCGCCGCGTTCGCTGGTCGTCAACGCCACCGGACTGGGCAAGGACGCCCCCGGATCACCGCTGACCGACGCCGCCCGTTTTCCACAGTCGGCCGTCGCGTGGGACTTGAACTACCGGGGCGACCTCAAATTCCTGGAACAAGCGCGCGCGGCGGGCCACGTACAGACCGAGGACGGCTGGGTGTACTTCGTGCACGGGTGGATGCAGGCGATCGCCGAGGTGTTCGACGTCGACATCCCCACCGCCGGGCCCTCGTTCGAGGCGCTGAACCGAATCGCGGCGACGGCCCGGTGACGAGCGACGACAGCCGGATCCTCGTCACACCGCGGTCGCTGACCGAGGCCGGTCTGGACGCCGTCCCTGAGCTGGAACCGTTGCGGCGCAAGAACTTCACGCTGGTCGGTGCGCCACCCGGCCGGATGCCCAGCGAGGAGGAGCTGCTCACGCTGGTGCCCGGGTGCGTGGGGTGGTTGGCGGGTGTGGAGCGGATCAGCGCGCGGGTGCTGCACGCGGCCACCGAACTACGAGTGATCAGCCGCAACGGCACCGGCACGGACGCCATCGACCGGGCGGCGGCCGACCGCGTGGGAGTCCGGATCCGCTCGGCGCCTGGCGCGAACGCCCAGAGCGTCGCGGAGCTGACTCTCACACTTGTTCTGTGCGCCGTGCGGCATGTTCCCTGGAGTTCCGCAGCGCTGCGCGAGGGAAGTTGGCAACGCTCGCCCGGCTCGGAGATGACGGAGTGCACGGTTGGGGTGGTGGGACTGGGCGCCGTGGGCCGGCGCGCGGCGACCCTGTTCACCACGCTCGGTGCCCGGGTCGTCGCGCACGATCCGTTCGTCGTCGACACCACTGTCCCGCGAGTGGAACTCGACGAGCTAGTGGCAACGTGTGATGTGGTCAGCCTGCACTGCCCCCCGCCCGCCGGCGGAGCCCCGCTGATCGATGCCAACCGGCTCGCCCACGCCGCGCGCGGCAGCGTTCTGGTCAACACAGCGCGGTCCGCACTCGTGGACGACAAGGCGGTGCTCGCCGCGCTCGAGGACGGCACGCTTCGGGCCTATGCGGTGGACGCCTTCGACACCGAGCCACCCGAGCTGACCCCGCTGCTGCGGCACGAGCGGGTGATCGCCACCCCCCACCTCGGCGGCTACACACATGCCAGTGTCAGCCGGGCCACGAGCGTGGCGGTGCAGAACCTCCTGGCCGCCCTCGAGGAAGAAGCGACATGACGACGGACACCCCTCTAATGGAGAGGCTGACCCGCGCACAGGAACGGCTACGGCCATCGGAACGCAAAGTCGCCGAGCTCGTGCTGCAGGACCCGGCTCGGGCGATGCGGCTGAGCATGGCGGCCGTGGCCGGCGCTGCCGGGGTCAGCGAGCCGACGGTGATGCGCTTTTGCACCGGCCTGGGCTTCGACGGCTTCCAGTCGTTCAAATACGCCCTCGCCGAGGCTCTGGCCATCGGGATTCCCGTCACGCACTCGGCGATCCGGCCCGACGACTCCGTCGAGGCGGTCGCGGCGAAGATCTTCGATCACACGCTGAGCAGCCTCGACCGCACCCGCCGCTCCCTGGCCCCCGGCGCGGTCTCAGCAGCCGTCGACCTGCTACTGCAGGCACATGATGTGCTGTTCGTCGGGCTCGGCGCCTCCGGAATCATCGCGCAGGATGCCCTGCAGCAGGCGGTGCTCTTCGGCGTGCCGTGCGCCGCCCCGGTCGATCTACACCAGCAGTTCATGTCCGCGTCGATGTGCCGGCCCGGCAGCGTGCTGGTCGCCATTTCCAACACCGGACGCACCACCTCCATCCTCGAGATCGCCGCTCAGGGACGGCGCCGCGGAGCAAAGGTCATCGGCGTCACCGGCGGCCCCGGTCCCCTGCTCGAGACGGCCGACGTCGGGGTCGTGCTGCGGACCTTCGAGGACACCGACATCTACACGCCGACGATCAGCCGCCTGGCCGGCCTCGTGCTCATCGACGTCCTCGCGACCGCGGTCGCCGTGCGCCGGGGTCCCGAGCACCTGGAGCGGCTGGGACAGATGAAGGAGGCTTTGTCCTCCTTCCGGGGCAGCAGCGAACGAGATCATCGCTCGCTGCCGTCCGAACATGGCCGAGGACTGCCATGACCAGCCGCCCCGACGCCGTGCTCGGCATCGACGTCGGCACGAGCGTGGTCAAGGCCGGCGTCTTCACCCTCGACGGCCGGATGCACGCCACCGCCAGCCGACCTGTCGCGTTGCAGCAGCCGAGCTCCGGCCGGGCAGAGCAGGGCCTGGACGACCTCTACCGCGCTGCCGCGGACGCGACACGCCAGTGCCTGACCGGCTCGCACGTGGCGCCGGCACGGATCGGCGCCATGTCCGTGGCCGGGCAGATGGCTGGAGTCGGCATCGTCGACGCCAAGCACCGTCCGCTCGCCCCCTACGACTCGTGGCTGGACACACGGTGCGCGGCGGTCGTCGACGAGCTGTCGCAGCGGCTGGGCAGCCGAGTCACAGCGGTCGCCGGCTGCTCCCCCACGATCAGCATCGGGCCCAAAATGCTATGGTGGCGCCGACACCGCCCAGACGTCTGCGCAGACGCCGCGGCGTTCGTGACCGCCGCCGGATACGTGGCCGGACGCGCCGCCGGACTGCCGGGCGGAAAGGCCTTCATCGACCCGTCCTACCTGCACTTCACATCCGTGGCGGACGTGGGACGCGGTCGATGGGATGAAGCCCTCGGCCAGGCCGTCGGCATCGACCCCGACCTGCTACCCACCATTGTGGAGAGCACAAGCATCATCGGCGAGCTCAGCGCGCAGACCGCGCCAGACTTCGGCCTTCTCGCCGGGACACCCGTCGCCGCCGGTTGCGGCGACACGGCGGCCAGCGCGCTGGGCTCCGGCGTGACCGCGGCCGCCCAGGCGTTCGACATCGCCGGGACGGCCGCCGTGTTCGGCATCTGCCTGCCGACGTTCGCACCCGACACCAGCCACGGCACCCTGATGACGATGCGCGCCGCACTGCCGGGACGCTGGTACTCCCTCGCGTACGTGGGAGGGGCCGGACAGGTGATCGAGTGGATCTGCCGCGAGATCTTCGGCCACGTGGCGGTCGAAGACGCCGCCTACGCGCAGCTGGCCGCCGCGGCGGCCGAGGGCTCCCCGGGCAGCGACGGCCTGGTGGTGCTGCCCCACTTCTCCGGGCGCATCGCGCCGGTGGCACCCGCCCTGCGCGGCGCCGTCATCGGACTGTCCCCCACCCACCGTCGCGCCCACCTCGCGCGCGCCACGCTGGAATCGATCGCGTTCGAGTATCGCCGTTACGCAGACATCGCGCGGATTCTCGCGCCCGGGTCATCGATCGAGGAGGTCATCGGAACGGGCGGCGGCAGCCGCAGCCGGGTCTGGAACCAGATCAAGGCCGATGTCCTTGAGACTGCCTACCGCCCCGTGACCGGCGTCGAGTCGGGCACGCGCGGCGCCGCACTGGTCGCGATGGCGGCACTCGGCCACGACCTTCCGCCGCTCGACCCCGCCGCGTCCGGACCCGTGGCCATTCCGGATGCTGCGACCTCGTCCGCCTACCGTGCCGCGTTCGCGCGCTACCAGCGCTGGTCCAATCGGATGATCGAGGGCCACCAATCAGAATCGTTCGAGACCGGCGAGATCGGGGAGAAGCTCTGAATGTCCAGGAGGCGGATCTGCATAGTGGGGGCCGGCCGGGTCGGCCGACTGCACACCCGCAACATCACCGAACGCGTCGGGCATCGCGCCGAGGTCGCGGCCGTCGTCGACCCCGTTCGGCACGTCGGCGAAGAATTGGCGGCCGACTACCAGGTGCCCCTCGTGTGCTCGTCGCTGGACGAGGCGCTCGAACAGGGTGACCTCGACGGCGTGGTCATCACGACACCGACGTTCACGCACCATCCGCTCGCGGTCCAGGCCCTCGACGCGGGGCTCCACGTCCATCTGGAGAAGCCGATGGCGATGAACCTGCGAGAGTGCGCCGAGATCACCGCTGCCGCCGAGCGAGCGGGCACGGCGCTGCAACTGGGCTTCATGCGCCGCTTCGACCCCGACTTCGTCCAGGCGGCTGAACTGCTGCACAGCGGCGCCATCGGCGCACCGGTCATCATCAAGTCGCTGACCCACGGCCCCGGCCTACCCCCACCGTGGGCCAACGACATCCGTACCTCCAACGGCATGATCGCGGAGGTGAACAGCCATGACCTGGACACCGTCCGCTGGTTCGCCGACGCGGCGCCGGTGGACATCCACGTGCGCGTGGCCAACTTCAAGGGCGCCGAGCGGGGGGTGTCGACGGACCACTTCTACGACACCATGCTGGCCACGATCACCTTCGAATCCGGAGCACTTGCCAGCGTCGCCGGCGTGTGCCCGGCCGACTACGGATACGACGGGCGTGTCGAGGTGACCTGCACCGGCGGGATGCTCCAAGTGGGCGAGCCGGGGCCAGCCGGGCTGGTCACCATCTCGGCGGCGCAGGCCCAGCGCTGTGCGCCGGTTTTCAGGTCGTGGCGCGACCGGTTCGCCGAGGCCTACGTCCGAGAGATGGTCGAGTTCGTGGCCGGGATGGACGGTGGTCCGGTGCGTGCCGGCGCAGAGGACGGCACCCGCGCGGTGGCCCTGGTGATGGCCGGCACACTGTCCATGTTGGAGGAGCGCACGGTATCGCTGACAGAGGTCACCTCGCCGGCCTTCGTCGCGTCGTGGCAGACTGCTGCACGGCCGGAGGCGTGACCGTGCAAGCCGTCGTCTACCACGGTCCGCGGGACCTCGCCGTGACGGAGATCCCGGATCGCCCGCTGCTGCCGGGCGACGTTCGCGTCACGGTCCTGAGTGCCGGTGTCTGCGGCACGGACGTGCGCATCTTCAAAGGGGAACACTCGGCCTACGCGGACGGCGGCGGACGTGTGCCCGGACACGAGATCGTCGGACGGGTAGCCGAGGCGGACACTCTCCCACCAGGGGTGGCCCCCGGCGACACCGTGTTCATCGCACCCAACATCGGCTGCGGTCATTGCCGTCAGTGCGCGCGAGGCAATGAGAATCTGTGCGCTACAACCGAGGGGATCGGCATAACCCTCGACGGGGGATTCGCCGAGCACGTCGTGGTGCCGGCCAGGGCGGTCAGCCGAGGCAACCTGATCCGCCTCGATGACGCGGGCGATACCGACGCGGCGGTCCTCATCGAGCCGCTGGCGTGCGTGCTCCGCGGTCAAGACAAAATCAATGTCGGGACCGGCGATACCGTTCTTGTCAATGGTGGAGGTCCCGTGGGCCTGCTGCACGTCGCCCTCGCCAGGGCGCGCGGTGCATCGCTCGTGATCTGCTCGGAGCCGTCTCCGGAGCGGCGGGCAGCGGCACGGACGGCCGGAGCTACGGTCGTGGTCGATCCCGGCACTGGCGACGTTCACTCGGCCGTGGCTGAGGCGACCGATGGGGCTGGCGTGGATGTGGTGATCACCGCCGCGCCGGTGCACGCGCTGCAGGCTGCCGCCCTGCACCTCGCCGCACCCACCGGCCGGGTCCTGTTCTTCGGCGGCCTGCCCCACAGCCGACCCACGGTGGAACTCGACACCAACGCGATCCACTACAAGGAACTCACCGTGGCCGGTACGACTGCCTCGACACTCGACGACTGCCGGCGGGCAGCCGAGCTCGTGGATCAGCGGCGGATTCCACTGGATCAGCTGGTCTCCGACCGCATCGGCCTCAACGACTTCGCGCAGGCAATCGGCAAGGTGCAGGACGCCACGGCGCTGAAGGTCGTCGTAAACCCTCGACAGCGCAAGGATGCGACCTCATGAAACCCCGCCTGCTCCCCGTTCACCTGGAAGACCGGCCGGCTGATTCGTTCACCGTCCAGCTCGCCTATCTGCGGGAGCTGACCGGCGAGCTGGTGGACTGGCTGGATCCCGCGCCCATCGATGCCCCGGTGCCCGCCGAGACAAGCGCGGTGGTCGTTCCGGATTTGAACGGCGCTGCGTATCGCATGGTCGACGCGTTCCGCCGGATCGACCGCCCGATCCTGCTGATCACGTCGGAGTTCGGGACCGTGTCCATGTGGGACTGGGAGATCCGCGACCACCTGCGCCGCCGCGGCGTCGCCACCATCGCCCCGACCTCGTTGCAGGAGTGCGAGGACATCTGCCGGAGTCTGGCCACCAAGGAGGCATTGGCCCGATCCGCCATGCTGGTCTACCAGGACGACCTCGGAGCCGGGATGCAACCCGACATCTTCAAGCGCTTCTACTGGTGGGAGGACGAATGCGTGCGCGACATGCAGGCCGCGTTCGGCGTCGCCGTCGAACGGCGCAGCTTCCGACAGCTGGCCGCCCGGGCCGCCGCCGTGCCCGACGCTCGGGTCGACACCGAGTGGGCGCGCATCGGTGCGACTGTGCCGATGGTGGGGCTTCGGCCCCGGGCACGGGCGGACGCGCTGCGGCTGTACCTTGCGTTGCGGGACGAGCTCGACGAGGCCGGTGAGGTCATCGCCGCCGGAGTCAACTGCCTCAACGAGTCGGCAACGTCGCCCACCACCCCGTGCCTCGCCTGGAACCTGCTCTTCGAGGAGCGCGGCCTGTTGTGGGGGTGTGAGGCGGACCTTACGTCCATGCTCACCGAGACGCTGGTGCACAAGTCGTTGCAGGTACCGGTCATGATGACCAATCTCTACCCGTTTCTGATGGGTCAGGCCGCCCTCAAGCACGAGGGCATTCCCTACTTCCCCGACGTCGAGGAGCCGGAGAACCACATCCTCGTCGCGCATTGCGGCTATCTCGGCGAGGTGCCGCGGTCCTGTGCGACCGAGTGGACGGTACGCCCGCCGGTACTGAAGATCATTGATGAGAACGCCCATGCCATCGACGCTCGGTTGCCGGAGGGCCCCACGACGATCGTCAAAATCGCCAGCGACATGTCCACCCTGGTCGTGACCCCGGCCGTGTTGTCGCGCTACGTCCAGTACGAGAATTCCGACTGCCTTAACGGCGGCGTGCTACGCGTCCACGACGGATACCGCTTCGTCGAGAGGCTGCCGTCCCACCACGCCGTCCTCGCCCCCGGCGCCCTGACCCGGCGGATCGAGCTGATGGCCAGCGTGCTGGGCCTCACCGCCGAACGACTCTGACACCGCGCATGTCCCGCTCGAGGAGAGCTCCGTGCCATCAGGCGGCGGTTCCGTCGCGCGCTCATCGTGCGCCGAGCTGCTGCCTGGCCCGCTCGAGGACGCTGATCACCGCGACGGTCTCGGCATGGTCGTGCACCGGTGACTCAACGCGGCCGTCGGCGATGAACCTGGCGGCGGCGTCGGCTTCGTAGTGCAACGCGTCGTACGGATCCTCGAGTGCCTCGTCTGTCCACCGGGCGGCGTCCGGATCGGGTCCCCACATCGCCTTAGTGGACAGCATCAACGCGCTCGGCCGGATGAACGGCGGTTCGATCTCGATACGACCGCCGGTTCCGGCGATGACGGCGCGCACCGGTAGGGCCGACCGCAGCGACGTGGTCGCCGCCCCGATGGCGCTGCCGTAGGGCAACGTCAGTTGAGCGTGATCATCGACACCGGTCTCGGCGAGCGTCCCGGACGCGGTCACCGGTCCGGGCGGCCCGAGCACCGAGGCGATGAACGACACCGGATACACGCCGGCGTCCAGCAGGGCGCCCCCAGCGAGGGCGGGGTTGAACAGCCGGTGCTGCGGGTCGTACGGCATGACGAACCCGAAGTCGGCGGACACGTAGGTCACCTCGCCGATGGCGTGTGCGTCGAGCAGTTGCCGAAGCACGTCTGCCTGCGGAAGGTACCGGGTCCACATCGCCTCCATCGCGAACAGCCCGCGGTCACGGGCACGCGACGTGATCGCGATCGCGTCGGCCTCGGTCGTCGCGAGGGGCTTTTCCACGACGATGTGCTTGCCCGCGTCCAGAGCGAGCTCCGCGAGCGTTCGATGGCTGTTGTGCGGTGTGGCGATGTAGACCACGTCCACATCGGCCAGATCGAGGAGCTGCTCGATGGCGCCGGCCGTTCCGGTGATGCCGTGGCGCGCCGCGAACGACGCAGCGCGCTCCGGCGCGCGGGAACCGACCGCCACCACCCGTTGCGTGCCGTGCGAGCGCAGTGCGTCGACGAATCGTCCCGCGATGCCGCCCGGCCCAATCACACCCCACCGGAGGCGGGGCGCCGGTTCGGGACGGCGTGGCGGCGGAATGATGTTGTCCTGAGTCATGTGCGGTCCAGCCAGAGATCGGGCGGTGGTAACAACTCGCTCGCCCGCACCCAGAACTCATCCGGGATCGGCGTGCGCAACGCGGTGAGGAGGCGGGGAAGACGGTCCGGTTTGGAGAAGCCCACCACCGTCATGTCGATGCGTTGATCGCGCAGCGAATGCTGCACGGCGGCGTCCGGAAGCGAGACGCCGAGCTCGTCGGCGAGATCGTGCAGGGCCGCGGCGGCCGCGATGATCTCCGGTCGGGCCGGGTGGTAACCGTAGAGCGGCCGCGCGCTGCGCGAGGCCAGCAGGCCGCCGCCGAGGACCGCCGCGTTCGCGATGCCCAGGCTCGCGGCACGGGCCCGGTCCACCAGGTCATCGGCGCCGCGGTCGAGCAGCGTCAGCCGGGAATGGGTCAACAGCACCTCGAACACCTCGAGGTCCAGCATCCGCTGCATGGTCGGGGTATGCCCGCCGGCGACGCCGAGGTGACCGATCACCCCCTCGTCCCGCAGGCGCACCAGCGCCTCGACCGCACCGCCGGGCTTCTCAAAGCCCGCATCCGGGTGGTACTCGGGATCGTGCAGGTAAACCAGCGGGAGGTGGTCCATGCCCAGGCGGGAACGGCTCTCGGCCACCGAGTCGAGCACCCGGCGACCCGAGTAGTCGCCGTCCTTGGCGTCGACCTTGGTGGCGACGAGCAGTCCCTCCGCCGTGGCGCCGGCGTCGCGCAGGGCGGCGCCGATCCGCTCCTCGCTCTTACCGTTCGAGTAACCGTTGGCCGTGTCGATCACTCGGATCGGGCTGGCCAGGATGTCGCGCACGATGCCGACGGCCTGCTGTTCCGGAGTGTCATAGCCGAACAACTCCGGCATGCCGCCGAGCGGGCCGCCGCCCGCCGCGACCGCCGACACGGTGAGTCCCGTCGCGCCGAGCGGCCGGAGCCAGTTCGACGACTCCGGTGTAACCGGCGGGCGTTCTCCCCCCGATCTTGGAGTTGTGGTTGCCCTTACGCCTGATTCATCCGGTTTCATGCCAACCACAACTCCAAGATCGCGGGGGTCAAGAGGTGTTACGCGAAGGGATAGGACACGTACGCGAACCGCCGCGAGTCCGGCGCCCAGCTGTTGACGTTGATCGTGCCCTGACCGCCGTGAACTGCGATGCGGTCCCGGGGCGTGGACCAGTCGTCGGTGCTCACGACGACAAGAGTGACGGGCAGATCGGCGGGGTGCCCTTCGGTGCCGGTCGGAAACTCGATGTAGACGGCGAGACCGCCGTCCGGTGACAGGTGCGGGAACCAGTCGACGGTGTCGCTGGCCACCAGTCGTTCGACCGCACCGCCGCCGTCGGGGATACGGGCCAGCTGGGCGTGGCCCGGGCGGTCCGCCCAGCGCTCGGTGTTGAAGTAGATCCACTGCCCGTCCGGCGACCACTCGGGTCCGTCGATATGTCCATCACCGGTGTCCAGGACCACCGATTCGGATCCGCCGCATGCCGACGTCAGAGCAAGCCTGCCCGGCTGATCAAAAGTGCTGATCCGGACGTAGGCGAGCCGTTTGCCATCGGGCGATACACCGTGCAGGAAGTGCCACACGTCGGGCTCAGAGGTCACTCGGGTGACCGCACCCCCGGCGATGTGGCCCCGGTAGATGTGCTTGTCCATCGCCGACAGGAAGATGTGGTGGCCATCGGGATCCAGGACATGGTCGTTGTTGACCTCCGGCAGGCCCTCGTGCTCGATCCGAACCGGATCCGAACCGGCTTCGGTCCCGATCGACCACAGAACGCCGTCGCCGTTGACCAGAAGTGCCTGCCCGTCCATCGTCCAGTTCGGCGCCTCGAAGAGCACGTCCCGACTTTCGTGCACCACGACGTCGTCACCGGTATTGACATCGCGGACGTGAACGCGTGCGACCTGACCGGTTGCCAACGAGCGGTAATGCGACACGGAGAAGTCCCTTCTAGGCCTGAGCTTGGAGCGGTTTCGACGACTCGCCGGCATGCCATGCGGCACCGTGGACCTCGAGCATGACGCACAGCACATTGTCACGCTTCACACCCAGCGCCTCAAACTCGTCCACAATGGACCGCATGGCGCCCTGCTTCTGGTCGTCGGTGTAGCCGACCTGAGCGACGATTTCCACGAAGATGATGTCGTCGCGCTGCTGGTTGGGAAACGTCGGTGAGTAGACCATTTCACCGGGCTCATGGAGGCGGAAGATCTGGAAGAGATCGTCTTCCGGCATGTCAAAACCGTTGACCATTCCGGTCAGCACGGCCCGGCTGAACTCCTTTAACCGTGGTTGGTGTGTGCGGTGCAGGTCGATGCGGGCGTGCGGCATGGCCGTCCTTTCTGTTCTGCGACGGACGAATGAGCGTTTACTTGAGCGCGCCGGCCGCGAGGCCGCGTTCGAAGAATCGCTGGAGGAGGATGTAGGCCACCACGACCGGCAGGCCGGTGAGGACCGCGGCAGCCAGCACCTTCGTCTGATCGTTGTTGTACTGTCCGACGAAGAACGAGGGAACCAAGGTGACCGTCTGATGCTCCGGCGTCTGCAGGAACAGCAACGGCAGGAGGAAATTGTTCCAGGCGTTGATGAAAACCAGAACCACCACCGCCGCCATGATCGGACGGGTCAGCGGCAGGATGACGTGCCAGAATGAGCGGGCGACGCTGGCACCGTCAACCCGCGCGGCCTCCAAGAGCTCGTTGGGAATGCCGTCAACGAAGTTTCTCGCGAGCAGGGTCGTGAACGGAACCTGCAACGCGGCGACCGGCAGAATCACCGCCCAGAGCGTGTTGTAGGCACCGATCCTCGTGACGGTGGCGAACAGTGGGGCAAGGAGCACAACCTCGGGCAGCGTCAAGGCGGCGAGCAATGCCCAGAAGTAGATCTCCTTGCCGCGGATGTGCAACTTCGAGAACCCGAACGCCGCCGTCATCGTGCAGATCAGCACGATGACGATCACAGCGGCCGCCAGCAGCGCGCTGTTCAGGAAGAAGCCGGGAAGCAGCGGGAGGGACAGTACCGTGCGGTAGTTCCCCCATCCGGAACCGGCGAGCGATCCCTGCACCATGGCCACGAGCGGGAACACGAACGGGATCACCAGAATCGTCAACAGTATCTGCAGCAGAACCTTCGACCGGATCCGGCGTGTCTCAAACATCAGCCCCACCTCGTCGACGTCCGCCGGCATTGATGACGATGGCGGCACCGACCGCCAGAACCAGCAGCACCACCGAAAGCGCCGCCCCGTAGCCCACCTGCGACAGAGACACGCTGACCCGGTAGATCATCGTTCCCAGGAACTCGGTCGCGTAACTGGGACCGCCACCGGTGATCAAGAAAGGAATGTCGAAGGTCTTCAGCGAGCCGATCGCGGTCAGAATGGCGATTGCGATCGTGGTACCCCGCACGCCCGGCCAGATGATCGACGAGAGGATGCGCAGGTCGCCGGCGCCATCAATCCGCGCTGCCTCGAGGATCTCCGGCTCGATGTGACTGATCGCGGCATAGTAAAGCACGAACACGACACCGGTGGACTGCCAGATCTGCACCGACATCACGATCAGCAACGCGATCGTGCCGTGTGCGAACCACGGCTGGGCGAGCCCTCCGAGCCCGACGGCGCGCAGCACGTCGTTCAGATTTCCGTCCGGCGCGAAGATCTGCCGGAACACCGGAGCGGTCGTGGCTGTCGCCAGCACCACGGGAATGAAGATCAATACTTTGTAGAGCGTGCGCAGATACAGTCGCGAGTGCAGCAGACACGCGAAGACCAGGCCCAACGCGACCTGCACGGTGAAGGTCACGATGAAAAACACGAGGGTGTGCCAGAGCGAGGCCCAGAACACGTGGTCCTGCAACATCCGGGCGAAATTGTCCGCACCGACGTTCTCCTGTAACGGGCTCGCGCCGTCCCAGTCCAGCGTCGAAATGTAGCCGGTGTAGATGATGCAGTAGTAAATGAGCCCCACCGAGAACAGCATGGCCGGCAGGATCCACGGAAGTCCCCGCGGACGGTGGAGCCGGCCAGGCCGGTGCACCGAAATCCGTCCCCTCGATGCACCGACCTGCCGCGGCGTCCGCACCGCCGTCGATCCGTCACTAGCTCCCCGGGTCATTTGTGCTCCGAGTCGGCCACCGACTGAATAGCAGCAGCCGCGTCCGACGGTGACTTGCCGCTGACGACCGCCTGACAGGCGTCGATGAGCGCCTGGCTGACCTGGGCCGAGATGCCGACGGACCGCGCCTCGCTCGCCTCACCGAGTCGCTTGCTGACGTCCTCCAGCGCAGGGCGCTGCAGGGCCGGGTCGACCAGCTTGACGTTGTCGAAGTTCGGGCCGACACCGTTGAGGGTCGGGAAGGAATCCATGTTGTCGGCGACGACCTGCTGGCCCTCCTTGGTGTGACCGAGCCACAGCGCGAACGTGACCGCGGCGTTCCGGACCTTCGACTTCGCGTTCACCGAGTTACCCGCGTCGGGATCGGCGAACATCGGCGACGGGTTGCCCTTGCCGGCGACGTCCGGGAACGGGGCCGGGAGAATCGTGATCTTCTTGGTGTCCGTGGGCACGCCGGCGCCCTGCAGGGCCGCGGTCAGGCTGTTCACCGTCGCGTACTGCTGGTACCAGGTGCCCATCTGCACCATCGGCACCTTGCCGGTCAGGAACGCGTTGTTGACGTCCGGATACTGCTGGATCCCGACCGCGCCCTCGTCGAGGATGCCGTTCTTCGACATGGTCTGCAGGATCTGCAGCGACTGCACCATCCCGGGGTCGGTCCACTTCTTCTGACCGCTAATTGCACCGGTCCAGGCACCGGGCTCGACGCTGTCGGCGATCGAGTGCAACGTGTCGATGACGAAGCCGGCAGTGCCCGCCAGCCCCTCGCGGAGGCAACCGAGTCCGTTGGCCCGGAACGTCTTGCACACGGCCACCCATTCGTCCATGGTCGTCGGCGGCTTGACCTTGTACTTGTCGAACGTTCCCTTGTTGATCCATACGATGCCGGCGCCGACCTTGGCGAACTGAGCCGCGACGAGACGGTCCTTGACTGTGAACGCTTTCGCGCCGGCCGCGTACACCTTCGACTGCCAGTCATCGCCGAGCAGCTTCTTCACATCCGGGGTCAGGTCGTACGCGTACGGGGCGAAGGTCTGCGCCGAGAACGACCCACTCGCGTTGACGGTGTACACGTCCGGGCCGTCTTTCGACGCCAGTGCCGGCCGAAGAAGAGCGGCGTAGTTGTCGATCGGCACCTTCTTGTAGGTGACCTTGATCTGCGGATACTGCTTGTTGAACGCCGCGATCTCGCGGGCAGCCAGATCATTGTCCGGTGTCCAACTCCACCAGGTGACGTTCCCCTGAGTCGCAGAGCCACCATCGCTCGATGTCGACCCGCCGCCACCGCCGCACCCGGCCAGCCCGAGCGAAACGAGCGCGCCGACCGCGACGGCGGTCGTGGCAGCTCGCCTCATCGTGGGAAACGTCCTGATGCGACCGCCGATCCTGCGCTTCCAACGAAGATTCATCGTCCCTGCTCCTCTCGGGGATGTACCTGCTTTTCCACCGTTAGCCGCGTACGCTAGCAGCGAACGGGCAACTTAGATAGGGTACGTAAGTAAGTTTCCGGCGGAGGAGGTGCTGTGACTCAGCGCAATGGCGTTACCGCTGGTCGCGATACAACGGGCATGATCTTCGATCTTATCCGGTCCGCGGGCACGGTGAGCAGGGTGCAACTTGCCGGGCGCTCGGGTCTGACCGAGGCATCGGTCTCGCGCATCGTCAAGCAGCTTCTGGCGGATGGCGTCGTTGCCGAGACCGGTCGCGGTGTCTCGACCGGTGGGAAGCGCCCGACGTTGCTGGAGCTGAACGCGAGCTCGCGGCACGCCGTCGGGGTTTTACTCGGTGACACGCGCATCAGCTTTGTGTTGACGGACCTCGCCGGCCGAATCGTCGTCTCCACCGAGTCCGAGGGAATCGCGCACCAGACCCGGTCGGCTGTGGTGACTCGAATGGCCCGTGACCTCGAGACGCTCATCGACGACGCCGGCGTGAACCGGTCGAACGTGCTGGGGGTCGGAGTCGCAACCCCCGGCCGCCGAGAGATCAGCGGGTACCTGACCCGCGCTCACCCGCTCGACTATGCCGAGTGGGCCTGGCACGCTATCGAGCAGGACCTCGCCGACGCCACGGGGATGCGTATCACGGTGGAGAACGACTCCACATGTGCGGCCATCGGCGAGTTCTGGATCAGTCGGGCGCCCGCGGCGAGCCACTTCGCCGTACTGAACATGGCCCACGGCTTCGGCGTGGGCCTGGTCACCTCGGGGGACGTCTACCGCGGTTCCACGTCGAACGTCGGGGAGATCGGGCACATGGTCCTGGACGTCGACGGACCGGAGTGTCCCTGCGGTAGCAGGGGCTGCCTCGAACTCCTGGCATCCCCACTTCGAATTGCGGACAAGGCACGCCATGTGGATGGGCTAGCCGACCGGCTAGGCATCAGCCGCGCCGGCAACGACAATTGGGAGGACTACGAGCGCATCGCCGGTGCCGCCATGGAGGGCGACACCGATGCGCTCGCTCTGATCGAGGCATCGGCGCGGATTCTAGGCGCCGCGCTCGTGTCGCTCACCAATGTGCTGGATCTCGACCATGTTGTCCTGACCGGCCCCGGGTTCGACATCGCCGGCCCGATCTATGCCCGCGTGGTAGCAGATGAGCTGGACCGGCTCGCTTTCGTCCGAAATGTTCACGCAACGGCGGTGCGCCTATCGGAGTCCGCCAAGGACTCGTCGGCTCTGGGCGCGGCGACTCTTGTCATCCATCAGCAGCTCGGCGGGTTTCGGCGGGGACCCGGTATCGCAGGAGATCTGCCGACGCCTGCTGCGGTTCCCAGTACCTGAACCTCTGGCCTGTCCATACGTTCGCAAAGTAAGGACAACCACTGTGCCCCTGAGCATGACCGAACCCGGCTTTACGCCGCTCTTCGACGGCGTGAGCCTCACCGGCTGGCGCGCCATTCCGCGTACCTATGGCCGGATGTACCCCGGCGGTCCCCGGGTCCTCGACGTGGTCACCGACTTCCCAGCGGACTACAACGAGCAGGCCGAGGCGTATCCGGCGGTATGGACCATCGAGGACGGCGCCATCGTCGGCCGCCAAGATCCGCCAGGTTCCGGGTGGGGTGGCTATCTGATCACCGAGCGATCCTTCGGCGACTTCGAGCTCCGCCTCGAAGCCAACCCCGACTGGCCGGCCGACACCGGCGTCATGCTCCGCCGCCGCCCCGACTCCTGGGAGGGGCTGCAGGTGCTCATCGACCACCGGCAGTCCGGCTCTATCGGTGGCTTCTACGGCAATGGGATCGGTGGGTTCCACGCCGTTCCCTTCGCTGTGGACGCCGTACGAGACGCCGCCGGCAAGGCCGTGGGGCTACGTGGCGACGATCCCGCAACAACCGTCGAGCCCTTCACCGCCACCAAGCGGGCCATGTTGACCAGGAGCGCGGACCTGGAAACGTTCCTGGCGACCTGGCGCTTCGGCGACTGGAACGAGTTCCGCATCCGGTGCGTCGGCGGCCTGCCGCTGGTCACCGTGTGGATCAACGACCTTCTGGTGGCCGAGATCGACCTCGGCACCCTCCAGGCACCCAACTACGCCCCGGACAAGGTGTCGGAGCGGCTCGGTCGGCGAGGACACATCGCTCTTGAGGTTCACGACACGGACCCGATGCTCGGCGAACGCCGATGGGGCCACGGTGCCCGGTGCCGTTGGCGCAACATCCGCATCCGGGAACTCTGAGCATGCAGCGAGAGGGAGCTTGTCATGCCCGCATGGATCTGTTCGAAGTGCGCCGTCCAGTACGCCGATACGGACCGACCGCCGCACCATTGCTCCATCTGCGAGGACGAACGGCAAGGCATCTCGCCGGACGAGCAGACGCTCGCATACGTTTCCGTCGAGCCCGAGGGTGACGAGCCGCGGGCACGACGGAACCTCGCGGCGATTCCGGCGGCCGGTGGTCCGGACAACCAGATAACCGAAGGGGTCAACGAATACGACGGACCCGAGTACTCCCCCGACGGCGAGTGGATCTACTAC
>Ga0081539_10002183_pt1 | contig 28719 bp, 29 predicted proteins | sample TabmetS4T2R2_FD_71023 | JGI IMG/M metagenome (GOLD analysis project Ga0081539, IMG submission 71023) | Tabebuia heterophylla rhizosphere microbial communities from the University of Puerto Rico - S4T2R2 | ecosystem: Host-associated > Plants > Roots > Rhizosphere ... | reverse complement strand
GGCCGCCTGGGCCTTGGGTATGCCCCGCTCTATAGCGTCCACGATCTTCCGACGCAGGTCTTCTGAGTACGCTTTCATCGGCCCATGATCCCATGCGGCCCATCCTCATCGCAACACGCTGTAGGAGAAGTCACCGTGGCGGCCAGCAGCGGCCTTGGCGGGGTAGGCAAGACGCAGCTCGCGTGCGAGTTCGTCTACCGATACGGGCGGTACTTCCACAGCGTCTACTGGTTGAACTTCGGGGATCCATCGGGTGTCCCAACGGAGGTGGCTGCCTGTGGCGGTGTCGCAGGCATGAACCTGCGCCCGGAGTTCTATACGCTGTCGCTAGATGAACGAGTTGAGGCAGTGATGGCAGAGTGGAAAGGAGAGCTTCCGCGGTTGTTGGTATTCGACAACTGCGAGGACGAAGAACTGCTTGATCAGTGGCTTCCGGACACTGGAGGCTGCAGGGTCTTGGTGACAAGTCGCAGGGCTACCTGGGACCCGTCCTTGGACGTTACCGACCTGAACTTGGGCGTGCTAGACCGCGCTGAAAGTGTGGCGCTGTTGCGAGAATACCGTTCCGACTTGTCCACTGCAGACTCCTGTCTTCACGCTATTGCCGAAGAACTCGGCGACCTGCCGCTGGCCCTGGATCTCGCGGGTCGTTACCTCAAGAGGTACAGCCGCGAGGTGACTCCCACGGACTACCTAGCAGACATCCGGCGGCCCGAGCTCTTGGAGCACCCGTCCTTGAGGAAGGCCAGGGGAATCTCGCCGACGAAACACGACATGGACGTCTGGCGCACATTTGCATTGAGCTACCGGCGTCTTGACAACCACGAAGAGACTGATGAAAGAGCAATAAGGCTGCTCGCCCGGATCGCGCGCTTGGCGCCTGGCCAGCCAATGCCCGAAGAACTCCTCACGCTATCGCTCGATCCCTCTGGCGACCTCGGCGCCCGACCCTCAGTTCCTCCGACGCTGGTCCGCGACGCTCTAGAAAAGCTCACTGAGATCGGACTGTTGGGTGAAGAAAGTGACGGAACTTACGGGATGCACAGGCTGGTGGCGGCCTTCGCCCTAGCGGAGGTAGAAGATGAGGAAGCTCAGGCCGCTGTGGAAGAGGCGTGTGCGCGTGCGGCTGGGGAAGCGTTCTCGGAAGGTCACCCTGCGAGACAGGAGACACTTATGCCACACGTCAGACTACTGGCGGAGGAGGTCTTTGCGCGGGTAGACGGCCCCGCGTCGAACCTATGCATGGCGGCGAGTATTGGTTTCCATCAGCTAGGCAACTACGACGACGCACTGACATACGCGCAGCGGGGGGTAGATATAACTGCGGCCCTGTACGGTCCTAATGACCGTGTCACCTTGCAAAGGCGCAGCAACGTGGGAACTATGCTCCACTCAAGGGAGGAGTGGGACGCCGCAATGGCCGTCTTCGAGGAGGTCCTAGAAGCCCAAGAAGCACACTTAGGACGCGAAGACATAGACGTTGCCGCGACCCTCAACAACATCGGAGCACTCTTCAGGCGCGAGAACCGCTTCCACGAGATGCTGCCGATATATGGTAGGGCATTGAGTATACGGGAGCGCGTCTGGGAGCAAACTAGGCGCGAAGATCCTGAAAGGAGGGCGAACGCCTACAGGGTCGCAGAGAGCTATGCCAACATGGGAGCGCTACTAATGGACCTAGGCCGTCCTCGACAGGCAGGGCCCCATTTGGACAGCGCCTTGAGCATACTCGGCGGTGAGTTCGGAGAGAACCACGAGCGCAACGCTGGCTGGCTCATCCTTCGCGGCGCTGCACTGCGGGCACTGGGAGCGGACCCTGAGGCTGCCGAGAGCATTCGTCGCGCTCTCGATATATACGATAGCGTCGGCATGGGTGACACCGTTAACGCGGCTGGGGCAATCGCGAACTTGGGGGCCCTCTTAGCGGAATTGGCGGAGGAGGACGGAGTCTACGAGGAGCAGCGCGCGCCACTTCGCGAGATGGCAGGTGGCTGGCTGCAGGGAGCACTGACCGGTTCAGCACAAAACTATGGAGACGAGCATCCCTTGACGGGTGGATTGCACGGAGAGCTGGGAAGGTTGCGAGATGCACAAGGGGCCACTCAGGACGCTCGCCGTCACTGGGAGCGAGCGGAAGCCTGCCGCCAGCGCAATCTACAGGGCGCGGACGTGGAGGCGGCAGCCGCGACCGACGCTGCGGCTGGCTGGCTCATCCATTGGGGCTTGTATAAGGAAGCCCAAGTGTACTTGGAAAGTGTCTTGGTGGTACGCCGGGACGTCTTGGGAGAAAGAGACTTTGACACCTCGACAAGCCTCTTCAAGCTCGGTATTCTCTTCCAACGTCGGAGGCTTGACGCGCAGGCGCGATCGTACCTCGAACAGGCGTTGGCCCTCCGTGAGCGGGTGTGCGGGCGGAACCATCTCGCTGCCGAGATCGTGCGTGACAATCTAAGTCTCCTTGACGACGGTTCTCCACGTTAGACGACCTTGCCATCGGACGGTACCGCCGGAGCACAGTGTTCACACCGCTTAATTTATCCGGGTACACAAGATCCTAACTTTCGAAAAAGTCCCGACCTGGCCGAATGCCTCGTCGAGTCCTGCAACCTCGGCGTCGGAGAGCTAGGCATAGGTATCAATAGTCTGCGTAATCTAAAAGAATCCTACTTGTGCGTTATGCTGGATAGCGGTCTCTGACAATGCGCTGGCAACATCTACCAAGGAAGGTGGGACGTATGGATCTAGATACAACGAGCGAGCCGACCACAGCGATGCAGAGGAACTCGCCCGCGCTGCGGGAGTCGGATTGCGGCGTACCCATCTTCAGGGTGTGGGAAAGTCGGAAATGAACCCCAAAGATCGCGAACGGCTCGTCTATCACGCGCGGAAGATACTTGAGTTCAACTGGACCGGTCAGTACACGCAGCCGGGGCCGCGGCTGTATCCACACCAGTGGTCGTGGGACTCGGCGCTCATCGCCATCGGGTACGCGCACTTCGATCAGGAGCGGGCGGAGAAGGAGCTTCGGCATCTGTTCTCCGCCCAGTGGGGGAACGGTCTTCTGCCCCAGATCGTCTTCAACCCGGGCTTCCACGACTACTTCCCCGGCCCCGGTTTCTGGCACGCCAGCGAGAGCCCGGACGCCCCTAGAAACCACCGTACTTCCGGCGTGGTGCTGCCGCCCGTGCACGCGACGGCGGTCCTGGCGCTGTACGAGCACGCTGAGGATAAGGAGAAATCCGGGAAGTTCCTGGAGCACGCGTTCACGAAGCTGGCGGCGTGGCACGATTATTTGTATCGAGAGCGGGACCCCGAGGACGAAGGGCTCGTGTACATCCGGCATCCGTGGGAGAGCGGCATGGACAACTCCCCTGTGTGGGATGGGATCATGCAGCGGATGCAACTTCGTCCAAGTGAGATCCCGAAGTACAAACGGGCGGACACCCTCGCTGTTAGCCCGCAGGATCGCCCCGCCAGCGCCTCCTACGACCGCTTCGCCTGGCTGGTGAAGTTCTTCGCCGCCCGCGGGTACGACGAGGAACGTATACGCGAGGACTGTCCGTTTCTGGTGCAGGACGTACTCTTCAACACGCTGCTTTGCCGGTCGGAGCGGGATCTCGCCGAAATCGCACGCGTGCTTGGCGAAGATCCGTCACCCTTCGAGCAGCGCGCCGAAAAGACGAAGGAAGCCATCAACAACAAGCTCTGGGACACAGAGCACGGTATCTACCTTGACTACGACCTCGTGACCGGCGCCCAGATCCAGGTGTATTTCACCCCGAACTTCCTGCCGCTCTTTGCCGGCATCCCCAGCGCGGAGCAGGCGCAGAGCATGGTAGATACCCTGGAGAACGCGGGGTTCGGGCTTTCAGACGAGAACATAACGCCCGTGCCCAGCTACGACATGCACGGCTTCGGCTTCTCCCCGGTGCAGTACTGGCGGGGTCCTGTCTGGATCAACATTGACTGGTTCCTCATGCGCGGGCTCACGGACTATGGATACACCGATCAGGCACAGCGTCTGCGGCAGACCATCGTAGACCTCTGCTGGCAACAGGGCTTCTACGAGTACTATGATCCCGTAACTGGAGCGGGGCAGGGATCGGACCTCTTCTCGTGGACGGCGGCCTTGCTCCTGGATGTGCTCTTGGACGAAGGGAGATAGATCGTGCGTCTGGACGGCAAGGTAGCCATCGTCACCGGATCATCGCTGGGGATCGGCAAGGCGATAGCGGTCGCGCTCGCCCGCGAGGGCGCCGCGGTAACCGTGAACTACAGGAGCCACCCCGAAGAGGGGCAGGAAGCCGTGGAGGAGATTCAGAATGCCGGCGGCAGGGCCATCGCCGTGCAGGCCGACGTCTCCAGGCCGGAGGACGTGAAGAACCTGGTCGGCAGGACCGTGGAGGAGTTCGGGCGGCTGGACATCATGGTCAACAACGCGGGCATCGAGGAGAAACACCCGTTCGTGGACACGCCCTTCGAGGTGTGGGAGAGGGTGATCTCCGTGAACCTCACCGGTGTCTGGCTTGGCTGCCAGGAGGCGGCAAGGCAGATGATCCCGCAGGGCGACGGGGGACGCATCATCAACATCTCATCCGTGCACGAAGACCTGCCCATGCCAACCAACGCGTCCTACTGCGCCGCTAAAGGGGGTGTCATGATGCTGATGCGGACCATCGCCGTTGAGCTGGCTGAACACGACATCACGGTGAACAACATCGCCCCCGGCGCCATCGAAACCCCGATCAACCAGAACCTCAAGGAACACCCCGAGCAGATGAACGAGCTTCTCGCCGAGATACCGCTCGGCAGGATCGGGCAGCCTGAGGAGGTAGCGGGACTCGCGGTCTATCTGGCCTCGGACGACGCCTCCTACTCCACCGGCAGCACCTTCTACGTGGACGGTGGCATGATGCGCCAGTCAGGAAGCCTGTAGGGTAGCTTGCACCACCTTTCCCAAATAGAGAGCCAGGCAGCGCCGCTCCTTGGTTGCCTGCGTCTGCAAAAGCGTATTGCATTTTATGCGTTAACTATGTGACAATTCAGAAAAATCTCACGGCGCCGGGACGGCGCGAACGGAGGGGGGAGAATGCGTCGTCTTGCTATGGTTTCCCTGATGGTTCTTGCGGTTGGTGGTGCGGTGCTTGCGGGGACGACCCTGTTCTCGAAGGAGACGAAGGCTAAGTGGGAGCCGTACACCCAGGTGGTGGACAACGCGACCGGGCGGTTTGACGCATCAAGGTGGGGGGCGACGGGCCAGGGTGATGGCTACGTCGGCAAGAACTACAAGTTTGCCAGGCCATCGGAGGGTGACACCCCTGCACTGTTCAAGATGCGGATACCGAAGACTGCCCTGTACACGGTATACGCCCGCTGGCCCGAGGACCGGGGTTTCAACGGGGCAGCCCGAATCGGGGTGTTGACGCCGCGTGGGCTTCGGTGGACGGTGGTGGACCAGCGGACCAGGGGCGGCGAGTGGGTGAAGGTCGGCACCTTCGAGATGGAGGGGGGCGACAGGTACAACGTCAGGATCTCACGCGACACCACGGCTGATGACCCAGACAACGGCGCGGACCCCAAGAGGGGAGATGCGCCGGCAGCCAGGAATTCCATCTGGTTCAGGGGAGGCTCCAGCGATATCGGCGGATACGTGGTGGCCGACGCCATCAAGGTGCGGAAGGCATTCAAGTACGACGTGACGGGCCAGGACGTGCTGCGCGAGGCTAAGACCTGGGTGGGCGAGGAGTACACCCTTGGCGGATGCTCCAGGGAAGAGGGTGTGGATTGCTCGTGCCTGACACAGCTAACGTACGGCGCGTTCGGCATCTACCTGCCAGACAATCCCGGAATGCAATACGGTTATGGTGAAGAGGTCGCGCGCGAGGACATTCAGCCGGGGGATCTCGTTTACTTCAAAGAGCATGGACCGGACAAGAGTATCTCCCACGTCGGGATAGCCACAGGCGACGGGTACATGATCCACGCCTCTTCCTTCACGAACAAGGTGAGCGTTGGCAGGATCGAATACGTGTACGGTTACTACGGCGCGAAACGCCTGCTCCCCGAGCCTGATACAGAACCCTGATCTTTGGGTAAAGTCTGTTAATGTCGCGTGCAAAGGCATTGACTGCGAAAGGAAATGGCATGAACGAAGAGACTCAGCAGCGGGTCGTCACGCTCCTGGCGGCCGGTATAGCTTTCGGCATCAGCCGCTACGTTACAGACAGGTTCATAGACATACCCGATGAGCGGGGCATCAAGGACGACGTTCTCGAGGCCGTCCTCAAGGGCGCCACGACCGCTACCTCCACCGTCCTGGCTTCGCTTCTGGTGCGCCACCTGCTTGGCAGGCTGTAAGGGTCTTTACCGACCAGAATTTTATTCCCGGCCCTCCGATTGCTTTGGGCTGGCTGAGACGCTACACTCACTCGAATGCGTGATTTCCAGAATACAACCCGGCGGTCCGGCAGGTCCGCCAAGCGTTCCCGTTTCGTGTACCGGCGTCGGCGAATGGGGATAGCGATGTTCGTGGTCGCAGCGCTTGCATTGGCGGCCTGGGTGGGTGCTATCTCGTTCCCCAACGCGTTCCCGATTACGGTTGGGCTGAAGTCTCACGAGAATGCCCGTTCCGATCAACCGAAGGACCCTGATTCCAGCGTCGGCTCCGAAGGAATCGCTTCCACGGAAGCCGTCTCGGAGAAGTCAAATCTGGGGAAGGCCAGGCTGGATGATCCCGCGGACGAACAGGCAATTGATAATGCCTCGCAGGAGATCTCCGACGGCACTATCAACGTGCTCGTGTTGGGCGTAGACAAGCGTCCCAACAACCCCGTCGAAGGTTACGGGTCGCGTACCGACACCATGATGCTCGTCCAGATCGAACCTGACACCGGCAAGATAGAGTTGCTCTCCATACCGCGGGACATGTACGTGGAGACCTCGCCCGGTGAGAAGGACAAGATCAACGCCGCCTACAACTATGGCGGCATCGAGCAGGCGCGGGCCGTCGTAGAGAACTTTACCGGCATCCATGTGGACAACTACGCCATCGTGGACTTCCAGGGTTTCTCGGAGGTGATCGACGCGATGGGCGGGGTCACGCTGAAGATAACGACGGAGTTCCCGCCGAACTGGAAGATGGAAGAAGGAAAGGTGCAGACCCTCGATGGCCGCCACGCCCTGCTATACGCCCGTTACCGGGGGACACCGCGGGCCGACCTGGAGCGCATAGAGCGCCAGCAGGAACTCGTCGCCGCCCTGCGCAGCCAGGCGCTTAGCTGGCAGTCCATTACCAAGCTGCCCCAGTACATCAAAGTCATCAACGAGAACGTCGAGACCGACATGGACCTGGATATGGCAGTGGCCCTGGCCCGGCTGCTGATCCAACACGGACGTAACGCCCAGATGACCTCCACCCAACTCCAGGGTGCGCCGACCACGCTGGACAACGGCAGCCAGGTGCTCATCCCGGAGGACGACGTAAACGAGACCATCCTCAAGAACTTCCGCAACTGACCTCGCCAGCGGCGGATCGCCGCCGGGCCGGGGGCGGCATTCCCTTCCATTCTTTCATCGGCTTGCAGCCGGTCCTTCCGTTTGACGGGTCGTAGGCTGTGGACAGCGCGGGAGCCTTGCGCCCGTAGCGTAAAGGGGGCTGGACGGGGACGAGAACGCCGGGGCTACTGCTATAATCCGGCGCAGGTTTAAGGGCGAGCGAGAGTGGTGGAACGGGAGACACGCTAGATTTAGGATCTAGTGCCTTCGGGCGTGCGGGTTCGAATCCCGCCTCTCGCACATCGCCAGTTCCGAAGTCCTGACCGGTGGTCGAGTAGAGTGGAGCGTATGACGGCGAACGTAACGAAGCTGGAAGATAACAAGGTCCGCCTTGACGTGGAGGTCTCGCCCGAGGCCGTGAAGCAGGGCGTTGAGGAGAAGGTTCGGGAGTTGGGCCGTCAGGTGCGGGTACCCGGCTTCCGTCCCGGCAAAGCGCCGCGGCGCATCGTGGAGAACCACCTCGGGCGGGACTACATCTACTACGAGGCGCTGCAGGAGAGCCTGCCGACCTGGTATTCAGAAGCCGTCGTCGAAGCCGACCTGCGGCCCATCGACCGGCCGGAGATAGAGTTCGACAACCCGATCTCCGAGGAAGAAGGCTTCAAGTTCTCCGCCACCCTGGAGGTGCGTCCGGCGGCGTCCCTCGGGGAGTACAAGGGCCTCGAAGTTCCCCGGCGCGAGGTCGAGGTCGAGGATGAGCAGGTAGACGCCCAGGTCGAGGAGATGCGGGGACAGTTCGCAACGCTTGCGGCGGTCGAGGACAGGCCCGTGCAGCAGGGCGACTTCGTGATCCTGGACTTCAACGGCGAGCGGCTGGCTGGCGGCCCGATCGAGGGTGCGCAGACCGAGGACTACATGATGGAGGTCGGGCGCGGGGAGATGCTCCCCGAGTTCGATGAGAACCTGGTCGGGATGAACGCCGACGAGCACAAGCAGTTCGGTGTGACGTTCCCGATGGACTATCAGGAGGAGTCGCTGCGCGGCGAGTCCGTGCTGTTCCGGGTGCACGTCAAGGAGATCAAAGAGCGCGACCTGCCGCCGCTGGATGACGAGTTCGCCAAGGAGGCCAGCGAGTTCGAGACGCTGGAGGAGTTCCGGGCGGCCGTCCGCGAGCAGCTGGGCGAGGCCCTGGACCAGCAGGTAGACGCGGAGTTCCGGGGCCGGGTGCTGGACGCGGTGGCCGAGAGGGCCGAGGTCGAGATACCTGACGTGATGGTCGACGAGAAGGCCGACGACATGGTCGCCTCCTTCGAGCGTAGCCTGGCGGCCCAGGGTATGCAGGCCGAGCAGTACTACGAGCTGGCTGGCGTGAAACGCGACGAGATGAAGAACCGCGTTCGCGACGATGCCGCCGACGCCGTGAAGAAGGAACTGGTCCTCGATGCTGTCGTGGGGGCAGAGGGCATCGAGGCCGACTCGCACGAAATAGAGCACCAGATAGCCCATCTCGCCGAGGACTCCGGCCGGAGCGCGGAGGAGATCGCGGAGACCATGCGCGCCAACGGCACGTACGCGCTCCTCGAAGAAGAGGTAGCCCGGCAGGGCGCCCTCACTTTCCTGGCGGAGAACGCCGTTGCGGTACCCATGCCGGAGGAAGAAGAGAACACCAGCGAAACGGATGACGGGGCACAGGAGCCTGGAGAGGGCGAGGCGCTCGTCGAGTCCACGGTCGAAACGTCACAGGCAACTACAGGCGAAGCCACGAGCGAAGGAGAGAAAGAATGAGTTACGACATCAACGGCGTCATCCCCTACGTCATAGAGCAGAGCCCGCGCGGCGAGCGGGCCATGGATATCTACTCGCGCCTGCTCAGGGACCGCATCATCTTCCTGGGAACGCCGGTTGACGATCAGGTTGCCAACGCGATCATGGCGCAACTACTTCTCCTGGATGGGGAGGACCCCGAGCAGGACATCAACCTGTACATCAACTCTCCCGGCGGTAGCGTGTCGGCGGGGCTCGCCATCTACGACACCATGCAGTTCGTAAACGCGGACATCCAGACGACGGCGCTGGGCATGGCGGCCTCGATGGGAGCGTTCCTGCTGGCGGCCGGCACGAAGGGCAAGAGGAACGCGCTGCCGAACACCCGGATTCTGCTGCACCAGCCGAGCGTCGGCGGCCTCGCGGGGCAGGCATCGGACGTGCAGATCCACGCCGAAGAGCTCATCCGCACCAAGCGGCGTCTGAACGAGATCCTGGCCGAGAACACCGGGCAGACCTACGAGAAGGTGGAGCGCGACACCGACCGGGACTACATTATGGGACCGGAGGAGAGCGTCGAGTACGGCGTGATCGACAACATCGTTGGTCGTCGCCCAGAGGTAGAGTAGGCGAACGAGGATGCGGATAAGCTCGCGGAATCGCAGGATGGCGAGAAGGGGGAGGGCCTAGGCGCATGAGGGACCCATCGGACCAGTTGCAGTGCTCTTTTTGCGGGAAGAGTCAGCGTCAGGTCAGGAAGCTCATAGCAGGCCCCGGCGTCTACATCTGCGACGAGTGCATCGAGCTGTGCAACGAAATCATCGACGAGGAGTTCTCGGGACCAGAGGTTCTCAAAGACGACGACCTCCCGAAGCCGCGTGAGATCAACCGCATCCTCAACGAGTATGTGATCGGCCAGGAAGAGGCCAAGAAGGTCCTCTCCGTAGCCGTATACAACCACTACAAGCGCATCTCGATGGGCTCAGCCGAGGCTTCGCCCGACGGCACGGAGCTCCAGAAATCCAACATTCTTCTCGTCGGGCCGACAGGGAGCGGCAAGACGCTCCTGGCCCAGACGCTGGCGCGCATCCTCAACGTACCGTTCGCCATCGCGGACGCCACGGCGCTGACCGAGGCCGGTTACGTGGGCGAGGACGTGGAGAACATCCTGCTCAAGCTCATCCAGGCCGCCGACTTCGACGTGAAGAAGGCGGAGACCGGAATTATCTACATAGACGAAATAGACAAGATCGCGCGCAAGTCGGACAACCCGTCCATCACACGCGACGTATCCGGTGAGGGTGTGCAGCAGGCTCTGTTGAAGATACTTGAGGGAACGGTAGCCAGCGTTCCGCCGCAGGGAGGGCGCAAGCACCCGCACCAGGACTTCCTCCAGATAGACACCAAGAACGTGCTATTCATCTGCGGCGGGGCGTTCGGGGGGCTCGAAGAGGTCGTGCGGCAGCGCATCGGCAAGCGGAGCATCGGCTTCAGCGGTGATGTGGAATCGCGTCTCAAGGAGGAGAAGGACGAGATCCTCAGCCACTCCCAACCGGAAGACCTCCTGAAATACGGCCTGATCCCCGAGTTCGTGGGACGGTTGCCTGTAATCTCGACTCTCAGGAGTCTGGAACAGGAGGACTTGATCCGCATCCTCACCGAGCCGAAGAACGCCCTGGTGCGCCAGTACCGGCAGTTCTTCCGCTACGACAAGGTGGATCTCTCGTTCACCGACGAGGCCCTCGGCGCAGTAGCCGAGCTGGCGCTGGAGCGGGGGACCGGCGCCCGCGGGCTGCGTAGCATCCTGGAGTCTGCGCTCCTGCCGACCATGTACGAGTTGCCTAGCCGCTCCGACGTAACCAAGTGTGTCGTGGATGCCGACACGGTGAAGGACGGCGTGCAGCCAACGCTCACCACCGGCGCTAACGCCAAGTACTCCTACGATGAAGAAGAAACCGCGTAGGTGAAACCGCGTAGGTCGCTTCGCTCCCCGTGAGTCGAGAAGAATACGACTCACGAACCGGATAACGTTTCGCTAGCGCTGAAAGGCAACGCACCCCCTTGAGCCAGCAGATCCCGAAAAACTACGATTACCGCTCAGTCGAGGGGCGCATCTACGAGGAGTGGGAACGGGCCGGTGTGTTCGATGCGGCCCCAGACCCTGAGAAGGAGTCGTACTGCATCGTCATCCCGCCCTCCAACGTCACGGGGGCGCTGCACATGGGCCACGCGCTGAACGGTTCCATCCAGGACGCGCTCACCCGTCGGGCCAGGATGAAGGGCTACGAGACCCTGTGGCTGCCGGGCGTGGATCACGCGTCCATCGCCGTTCAGAATGTGGTCGAGCGCAAGGTCATGCGCGAAGAGGGCAAATCGAGGTGGGATCTCGGTCGCGAGGAATTTATCGAGCGCTGCCGCGAGTTCGCCCTCAACACGCGGGAGCGGATACTCAGCCAGTACAGACGGCTCGGCGTCTCGGTGGACTGGAGCCGCCTGCAGTACACCATGGATGACTCCTACGTTGATGCCGTTCTCACGGCCTTCATCAAGCTGTACGAGGACGGTTTGATCTACCGCGGCAACCGTATCACCAACTGGTGCCCGCACGACCGTTCCGCCATCAGCGACCTCGAAGTGACCTATGAAGACGTTGATGGCCAGCTCTACGGCGCCCGCTACCCGTTCACCGACGGCAAAGGCCCCGGACCCGACGGCAACGGCTACGCGCAGGTATTCACCACCCGTCCTGAGACCATCCTCGGCGACGTGGCACTCGTCGTCAACCCGGACGACGAACGGTACAGGGATCTGGTTGGCCGCCGGGTCGAGGTGCTGTTTGTGGACAGGGAGATCGAAGTCCTTGCCGACGAGCACGTAGACCCCGAGTTCGGGACCGGCGTCCTCAAGGTGACCCCGGCGCACGACCCCAACGACTTCGAGATCGGCGAGCGGCTGGGCCTCGAACCGGTCAACATCATGAACCCGGACGGCACCATCAACGAGAACGGCGGCGAGTTCACCGGCATGAGCCGGGAAGAGGCCCGCCTCGCCGTGGCCGCAAGGCTGGATGAACGAGGTTTGCTCGGAGAAGTGCGGCCGTACACGCACAGGATAGGGCACTGCGACCGCTGCGGGGCGGTCATCGAACCCTGGCTCTCTGAGCAGTGGTGGTGCTCGATGAAGGAGCTGGCAGAGCCTGCGATAGAGGCGCTTCGGGAAAATCGGATCACGGTCTATCCAGATTCCTGGCGCCGGGAGACGATTCGTTGGCTGGAGAACATCAGGGACTGGAACGTGAGCCGCCAGCTCTGGTGGGGGCAGCGCATACCAGTTTGGTACGGCCCGGACGGTGAGGTCGTTGCTTCCAAAGAGTCGCCGGGCGAGGGTTTCGAGCAGGATCCAGACGTTTTCGACACCTGGTTCTCCAGCGGCCTTTGGCCCATCGCTACTTTAGGCTGGCCCAATGAGGAAGCGGAGGATCTCCGGTACTTCTACCCGACGAGCCTCCTCTCGACGGCGCGCGAGATCATGTACCTGTGGGTGGCGCGCATGATCATGATGGGCCTGCGCTTCCGGGGTGAGATCCCGTTCCACAAGGTCAACGTCCATTCCATCGTGCTCGCTGAGGACGGCACCAAGATGAGCCGCTCCAAGGGCAACACCCTCGACCCCCTCGACCTCCTCGACGAGTACGGAACCGACGCCGTGCGCTTCGGGCTCCTCTATCAGTCCTCGACGCAGGACTTCCCGTACTCCCGCGAGCGGGCCGAGATGGGCCGGGCCTTCGTCACCAAGCTGTGGAACGCGATGCGGTTCGTGTCGAGCTACCCGGCGGAGGTGGAGGGGCCGGAGGGACCATCAGCGTCTGAGCGTTGGATCCTCTCTTCCCTCAACCGCACCGCCCGCCGCTACGACGAGCTTCTAGAGGGATGCGAGTTCTCCGAGGCGATGCGCCTCGTCTACGACTTCGCCTGGCACGAGTTTGCTGACTGGTACATCGAGATCTCCAAGTTCGCCCCCACCTCCGAATCCCCGCGCGTGCTGCGCGAGGTCTTCTCCGGGATACTCAGGCTCCTGCATCCTGTCATGCCGTTCGCCACCGAGGAAATGTGGCGGATTTTGGGCGAGGACGGTTTGCTGGCGCGGCAAAGCTTCCCAGAGTTCACACCGGAATTCGACGATCCCGAAGCAGAAACCTTGCTAGCGCGTACCCGGCAGGCTGTCTCCGCTGTGCGCTCATTCCGGGCTGAATCGAAGATAGAGGGCGAACTGGAAGGCCGGGTACCGGACGGCGTGGACGAGGAAGTGTTCGTAGCTCTGGCTGGCGTGCGTCCGGTCGAAGACCTGGACGGCGCGATACGGGCGACGCTCCCGGCGGGCGACGTGGCGGTGGAGATCGTGTTGAGCGAGGATCTCCGTCGCGGCGAGGTGGAACGGCTGAGGAAGGAGATAGATCGGGTCGAGGCCGAGGTCCGCCGCGCGGAGGGCAAGCTCTCCAACGAGAAGTTCGTCCAGCGCGCCCCGGCCGAGGTCGTCTCCGGCGAGCGTGAGAAGCTGGAAATGAACAACCGAATGCTCTCTACCCTCAGCCGGCGGCTCGAAGAGTACCTCCCATAAACCCCCGCACCACGACAAACCGATCTTACGCGGCGGTCCGCGAAGAGCTGGACCGCCGCCGGCGCATCGCCCTAGGCTTCGGGCGCATCGAGGCTCTGCTCGCGCACCTCGGTAACCCGGAGCGTGGTCTCCGCGTCGTCCAGGTTGTCGGCACCAACGGCAAGGGTACGACCGCCGTGGCGCTCTCCGGCACCCTGGAGGCGCTCGGTCATTCGGCGGGCGCTTACCTCTCGCCGCACATACTTTCGTACACCGAGCGGGTGATGGTCCACGGCAAGTACGTCACCGAGGGAGTCTTCGCCGCCGCAATGGACGAGACGATCACGATTGCGGACGGGCACGGCATACCTGCCACCCAGTTCGAATTGCTGACCGCCGGCGCTTTGAAACTTTTCCGGGACGCCGGTATCGAATGGGCCGTGCTGGAGGCCGGGCTCGGTGCCCGCCGCGACGCGACCACGGCGGCGGCTCCCGAGATGGTGGTGTTGACCAACGTGGATCTCGACCACACGGAGTTGCTCGGCGACACGGTGGAGGACATTGCCCGGGAGAAGCTCGCTAGCCTCGCCTCCGCCAGAATCCTCGTCTTGGGTACGCGGGAAGCCCGGGTCGTGGAGATCGCCCGCCGCGAGTGCGAGAAGTCTGGCGTCCACCTCGTCGAGGCCGCAACTGAACCGGGCATCGGATCGCCCGGGAAACCCATGCTTCCGCCGTACGCGGAGCACAACGTCCGCATCGGCATCCTAGCGGCGGAATTACTCACTGGGGAGAGGCTGGGTGCGGAGGCCGGGGTACGCGTGGAGCGGCAGGCTGTGGGGAGTCTGCCCGCCCGCTTCGAGCGGCACGAGGTACGCGGGGTGCCGGTGATCGTGGACGGCGGCCACAACGTCGCCGGGCTTGAGGCTGTGCTCGACGCTGTGCGCGCCCTCTACGGGGGTCGGCCTCTGGGCGTAGTATTCGGCGTCTTGAAGGACAAGGACATCGTGGGTATGCTTTCCCGGTTGAGCAAGAAGGCTCACGTTCTCGTGCTCACACGCCCGGACAACGAGCGGGCCGCTGATCCGGAGTGGATCGAGCGCGAACACGGATTACGAGACCTTGGAGGGAGGCGTGCCAGGGTGGAGGTAGACGTCCGCGACGCTCTGGCTGCGGCCGTCGCGGAGATGGAGAAGATAGGCGGGGTGGTTCTGGTTACGGGTTCCCTGTATACCGGAAGCCTGATATTGCGTGGCCTGAGAGGGGCTACGTGAAGACGAGCAGCGCGTGGAAGCTCGCGATATTGCTCTTCATCGTGGCCCTCGTGTCCTTCGGGCTCGGCTACCAGGCCATGCTGAGGTTCCTGGGATGAGCCAGACGATCATCGCGGCGCTTCAGACGGACCCGGATCCCTTCCAGGTCATCAACGATGTCCTGAATAGTCCGGCACTGCGCATTACCTGGCAGGTCCTGATCCTGCTAACGGTAATTTTCTGGCTGGCTCTGGTCTACTGGACATACACTGACGCCGCCCGCCGGGACACCGTGCCCTTCCTGTGGGGCATGGTCGCCGTTCTGCTACCGTTTTTCGGAACCCTGATCTACCTGATCATACGCCCCCCGGAGTATGCCCTGGACTCCCGCGAGCGCGAACTGGAACTGGCCGTCCTCGAACGCGAACTGCGCAGCAGGGTGCTTTTGTGCCCAAACTGCCGCTCGGTCGTTGAGAAAGATTACCTGATCTGCCCCCAGTGCGGCTGGGAACTCAAGAAATCGTGCGTACACTGTGAGCGGGCCATAGACCTGAACTGGGACCTCTGTCCGTACTGCGAAACGGACCAGCGCACGGGCAAACGCGTCCGCTAGCAAGAACAAAAGGAGATTAATCATGGAACAGACCCTCGTGCTCGTGAAAGGTGATGGCGTGAAGCGGCGTTTGATCGGCGAGATAGTGCACCGCCTCGAAAACAAGGGCCTGGATATCCGGGCTCTGAAGCTGATGGACGTAAGCCGCGAGCTTGCCGAGGAACACTACGCCGAACACCGCGAGAAGCTGTTCTTCGAGGAACTCGTGGAGTTCATCACCTCCACCCCAGTCGTCGCCATGACCGTTGAGGGAGAAGGCGCCATACAGACGGTGCGTAACCTCATGGGCGCCACCAACCCGGCGAACGCCGCCCCAGGCACCATCCGCGGTGACCTGGCCCTCAGCATGCCGGACAACCTGGTCCACGGCTCCGACTCCCCGGAGAGCGCCGAACGAGAGCTCGGCCTCTTCTTCGGCTGATCGCAGTTTACTGACCTGACAGCCATGCAGTTCGTGCTCGCCTCATCCTCGGCCCGGCGGGTGGACCTTCTCCGCCAGGTCGGCTTCGACTTCGAGACCCGTACCAGCGGCTTCCCCGAGGTCACCCTCGAATACCCGAAGGCAACCGCTGAAGCCAACGCCCGCGGCAAGGCACTCGCCGTTGCGGAACACGAACCCGGCATCGTGCTCGCCGCCGATACCCTCGTGTACGTTTCCGATCCACCCGGAACTGAGCACATTCTGGGCCAGGCGAAGGGCGTGGGGGATGTGCGCGAGATGCTCGGATCGCTGCAAGGCAGAACCCACGAGGTCCATTCGGGGGTCGCGGTAGCCGCCAGTGGGGAGGTCTCCGTGCGCCACGCCGTCACCACGGTGCGGATGCGGAGTTTGAACGAGGCGGAGATCGAAGCTTATGCCGCGATGGGTGAAGGCGTTGGCAAGGCCGGCGGGTACGCTATTCAGGGGCGGGCAGCCGTGTTCGTGGACTGGATCGGGGGCGACTACACCAACGTCGTCGGCCTGCCGCTGGCACTTACCGTCCGCATGCTCGAAGCTCGCGGGGTGCGCTGGTACCGTTAGGTACTTACAATGGCCGCATGGAGCAGCGCCGGTACACCATCAAACAGATGCCCCCGGAACTCCGGCCACGCGAGCGACTGCTGGAGGCCGGTCCGCAGGCTCTCTCCGAGGCAGAATTGCTCGCTATTCTGCTGGGGATCGGCAGCCGCGAGAGGACGGCGGTAGAGCTTGCGGGGCAGGTGATCTCCGAGAACAATGGCCTCTTCGGGCTGCACAAGGTCACCGTTCACGACCTCGTCCGGCTGCACGGCATAGGCGAGGCCAAGGCGTGCATAATCCTGGCTGCGGTAGAGTTTGGGAAGCGTCTTGGGCGCGTTCGCAACCCCGGACGCCCCGTGATATCATCGCCCGCGGATGTTGACGGGCTGTTGAGGGGCCGGATCGCCAATCTCGACCGGGAGAACTTCGTCGCCGTGCTCTTGAATACCAAGAACGAAGTAATAGAATTCCCGACCATCTCGGTTGGGACGTTATCTGCTTCGCTTGTTCATCCCCGAGAGGTCTTCAAGCCGGCGATTCGGGCGAGCGCGGCGGGCGTGATCCTGGCGCACAACCATCCCAGCGGCAAGACCGAGCCGAGCCGCGAAGACCGTGAGGTCACGCGCAGGCTTACGGACGCCGCCGGAATAGTCGGGATAGAGGTGCTGGATCACGTGATATTAGGCCATGAGTACTTTAGTATGAAGGAACACGGTATGCTCTAGCGGAGGCGTTCGGAAGGCGTCTGCGCTGGAGGTGGAAACTTGAACGATATTTGAGTGGATGGGGACCGGTATGTTTGGAGGACTTTTCGGGAGGGATGTTGCGATAGACTTGGGTACGGCGAACACGCTAGTATTCGTCAAGGGGCACGGCATCGTGCTCTCCGAGCCCTCTGTCGTCGCGATCGACACGAAAACTGACAAGGTCGTGGCCGTGGGATCAACGGCCAAGCGGATGCTCGGACGCACCCCCGGCAACATCGTCGCCATGCGGCCCCTCAAGGATGGCGTAATAGCCGACTTCGAGGTGACGGAGAAGATGATCGCCTACTTCATCCGCAAGGTGCAGCCACAGCGTCGGTTGTTCCGGTCCCTGATCGGCCCCCGCGTCGTCGTGTGCGTCCCGTCGGGCGTGACGGGAGTTGAACTACGGGCTGTCAAGGAGGCTACCGAATCGGCCGGGGCGCGCATCGCTTACACCATCGAGGAGCCGCTTGCGGCTTCCATCGGCGCGGGATTACCGGTAAACGAGGCGCAGGGGTCCATGATCGTGGACATCGGCGGCGGCACGAGCGAGGTCGCGGTGATATCACTCGGCGGCATCGTCACCAAGTCTTCGATCCGCATCGCTGGCGACGATATCGACGATGCGATCTCCACCTACATCCAGAAGGAGTACAAGCTGGCCATCGGCACGCAAACGGCCGAGCAGCTCAAGATCGAGCTCGGCAGCGCCTTCCCGCTGGAGGAGGAGGAATCGGCCGAGATTCGGGGCCGCGACCTGGTGGCCGGGTTGCCGAAGACCATCGTCATCACGAGCGAGGAGATCCGGGAGGCCATCAGCGTCCCCGTGGACGCGATAGTGGCCGCGGTACGCGACACGCTGGACCGCACACCGCCTGAGCTGGCTTCTGACATTATGGATCGCGGCATGGTTCTGGCCGGGGGCGGGGCACTCCTCAGGCATCTGGACGAACGCCTCCGGCGCGAGACGGGTATACCGGTGCATATTGCGGACGAAGCCCTGATGTGTGTCGCCATCGGAAGCGGGCGCTCGCTGGAAGAGATCAGGTACTATCGTAGCGCTCTCTCGGCTTCCTAAAGGGTCTGATGGGACGTAGGAAGTCGGGATCCGCGAGCGGGCTTGCGGCCCTCTTTATTCTGTGCATTGTTAGCCTGGCCCTCTTTACCGTCTACGTGAAGGAAGGCACCTGCACGGGTGGCGGCTGCGGCCCGCTGCACACGGTCCAGCTCGGGGCGGCGGAGGTACTGAGGCCGGTGCGCAGCCTGGTCGCCACCGGGGTAAGGCCTTTCGAGGACGCAATGGGGGCTGCGGAGGATGCCATCCAGCGGGGCGATGAGGAAAAACTCCGCAAGGAGGCCATGCAGAACAGGGAGCTTGCCGCTGAGGCGTCGCGGCTGCAGCAAGAGAACGAGCGTCTGAGGAAGCTGCTGGATGGGCAACGGCCAGACTACAGGTACGGGCCCCTTGCCAACGTCATAGCGCCTGTGGGAGATCAGTTCACCAACAGGGTTATCATAGACGTGGGCAGCGCCGACGGCATAAAGCCGGAGAAGCCGGTTATATCTGGCAACAACACGCTCGTCGGACGCACCACTGAGGTCAGCCGTCACACCTCCGAGGTCATGCTGGTGACCGACCAGATGTTCGCGGCCGGCGTCAGGATCGTGCCGCCCGCCGAGTTCGACCGCACCACGGGAGGGCTGTCGCCGGAGGATGGGGATATCGACTCCTACGGTGAGGGCATGCTCCGCACCGGCTGGGAAGAGTACCTTGGCGTCGAGTACGTGGATCTCAGCTCCGAAGTGAAACGGGGAGACTTCGTGGTCACCAGCGGCCGGGCCGGGGAGTACGAGCTGCTGTTCCCGCCAGGTCTCCTGGTCGGGACCGTCGAATCCGTGAGCTCCGAAGATATAGACCAGTTCAAGAAGATCGTGGTGACCCCGGCCGTGGAGCCGCAGGATCTCGAAGAGGTGCGGGTGATCACCGATTGGTAGCGTGTCTGGTGGCCACGTGTTGTTAGCCCGGTGATGCGGCAATCTATCTCCCGGGCCGTGCTGGTGGTTGGGCTGGCCGCGTTGCTCGAAGCTGTGCTCTCGCCGTATCTCACCTTCGGCGGCGTCTCCCCGAAGTTCACCCTGATCGGGGTGGTTATCGCCGTCTCGGGGCTGAGGGACTTGCAGGCTGTGCTCCTCGGGTTCTTCGGGGGTGTAATTTTCGACGCACTGGGCGGCGGCCTGGGGTTCTTCGGGGTGGGGGCGCTGGGCGGACTTCTTGCGGGTATACTGTCGGCTCGCGTGGGCTCCGTGCCGCGCAAGGGGACCGAGGTCTTCCTGCTGGCCCAGGTTGCCGGTGTGGCGGTCGCGGCGCGTGACCTTATCGGGCTGGCCGCGATCAACCTGTCCGGCCTTCAGGGCCCACCGCTGGAGGAGTTCCTGGTGACCGGGGTGCTCCCGGACGCGCTGCTGAACGCCCTGCTAGCCTACGTGGCGGGCAGGTGGATATTGAACTTCGTAAGAGGCAAGGAGGGTAGATGAGCCTTTCCCGCACGGGAATCCGGCCCGGAGGTTCAGCATCTTGGGCAAGTTGAGGTCTTTGGATTGGATGCTGCTCCTCGTCTCACTGGCTCTTTCGGCTGCGGGCATCATGGCCGTGTACGTGGCTGGCTCCGAGGCCCGGCAGTACTATGCGACCAACCAGGCCATCGGCTTCGTCGTCGGGCTCGTTGGGGCCGTGTCGCTGGCGCTCTTCGATTACCGGATACTCAAGCGTCACCTGCGGTTGATCTACGTGATAGTGCTGGTCATGCTCCTCGTGGTGACTATCGCGGGTGAGATGGCCGGTGGCGCCCAGCGCTGGATAGACATTGGCCCCGTGCAGGTACAGCCTTCCGAATTCGCCAAGCTCTTCATGGTCATCGTGCTAGCCGGCTTCTACTCGGATATCTACGTCGGGGATCACCTGAACTTCCTCAAGGGACTTGGCATCGTGTGCCTCCCGGCCCTCCTGGTCTTCATGCAGCCGGACCTGGGAACCGCGCTGGTTTTCGGGGCCGTGTTCTTTACGATGTCGTTCATCGCGGGCGCCAGGATCATCCAGCTCGGGCTACTCACGGCTTCGGCAGTTGGGGCTTTCTTGCTGGCGGTCAAGCTGAAAATTTTGGAAGAGTACCAGGTGGCGCGTCTTACGACGTTCCTTGACCCGAACGCGGCCTCGACGGATCTTGGCTACCAGGTCGCGCAGTCCAAGACGGCCATCGGCTCCGGCGGGCTCACAGGCAAGGGCATGGAAGAGGCAACGACGCTCTCCAGCCTGGGTTACCTTCCAGAGGACCACACGGACTTCATATTCGCCAACCTGGCGGAGAGGATCGGCTTCGTGGGCTGCCTGGTGTTGTTGCTGTTGTTCCTCGTGCTGGTGTGGCGGATACTCCACGTGGCGACCATCTCAAGAGACCGCTTTGGCGTGCTGATCGCCGTTGGCGTCGCCACGATCTTCCTGTTTCACGTGTTCGTAAACGTCGGCATGACTATGGGCATCATGCCGGTCACAGGCATCCCTCTGCCTTTCATTAGCTACGGACGAAGCAGCCTGGTGGTGAGCGTCATTTCCCTGGGGTTGTTGCAAAGCGTCGCCATGCACTCCCGCTCCGAGGGCGTCAAGCCAGCCAGCGTTTGACGCTCGTTTCGTGAGCCGTAAGTCGAGAAGAACACGACCTCACGACTCACGATTTACGGGGGCGAAGCGACTGACTGGTCGGAGGCGGATTCGGCGGTTATACTGTGGATTCAGCGTGTATGATCTCGTGTTTATCCAAATCCTAGAAGCTTCGGGAGCGGTGTTATGTTTGCGGTCGTAAAAAGCGGTGGGAAGCAGTACCGGACGGGCGAGGGCCAGGAACTGATCGTCGAGCGCCTGAAAGGCGACGTGGGAGACACGGTCGAATTGCCGGTTGGCTTCGTGGCCGACGGGGAGGGGTTTGACCTGGGAGAGCGGACGGCGAAGGCCGAGATCCTGGAGCACCTGCGGGGCGACAAGATCCACGTCTACAAGTACAAACCGAAGAAGGACTACAGGAAGAAGACCGGACACCGGCAGGAGTTGACCCGCATACGTATATTGGAGGTTTCGGATGGCTCATAAGAAGGGCGGAGGCTCGTCGAGGAACGGAAGGGACTCCGAGGGCCGGCGCCTCGGGGTAAAGAGCTACGGCGGCCAGCGGGTCAACGCCGGCAGCATCATCATCCGCCAGCGGGGCACGAAAGTCCATCCGGGCCGGAACGTCGGCAAGGGCTCGGACGATACCCTATTCGCCACGGCGACCGGTGTGGTTAGCTTCGGCCAGCGCAGGGGCCGGAAAATGGTCAGCGTGGTCGAGGAGCCCACCGTCGAGGAGGCAGCGGTCTGATCACGCGCCACGGGGGTCGCTAGGCCCTTTGCAGTTCGTAGACGAAGCCCGTTTCGTAGTCCGCGCAGGGCGCGGTGGTGACGGCAGCGTTTCTTTCAACCGCGAGAAGTACAAACCGCGCGGCGGCCCTGATGGCGGCCGCGGTGGCGACGGTGGCTCCATAATCCTGCGTTCCACCGAAGACCTCGCCACCCTCGAACCCTACGCCCACCGCAACCTTGTAAAGGCCGGGCGCGGCGCCCATGGCTCGGGCAACAACCGGGCTGGCGAGCGCGGAGAGGACGTGGTGGTCGAAGTGCCCGTCGGCACTCTCGTATTCGACGAGAACGGCTTGCTCGCCGACCTCTCCGAACCGGGCGAGAGCTTCGTCGCTGCCACGGGCGGCGAAGGCGGCCGTGGCAACGGTTCGTTCGCCACCTCGACCCGCCAGGCCCCGGCCTTCCGGGAGAAGGGGATTCCGGGGGAAGAACGTGAGATACGCCTGGAACTCCGCGTGCTCTCGGACGTTGGCCTGGTCGGCTTGCCCAACGCCGGCAAGTCTTCGCTGCTCGCGGCTTTAAGCGCGGCCCGCCCGAAGGTCGGAGATTATCCCTTTACCACCCTGACGCCCAAACTCGGGGTCGTGGACGAGAAGCGTTATCGCGAGCCCTTCGTGGTGGCGGACATCCCCGGCCTCATCTCCGGCGCAAGCGAGGGCAGGGGGCTCGGCAACCGCTTCCTGCGTCACGTGGCGCGGGCCCGTCTTCTGGCGCTAATGCTTGATGCGAGCGAGGACCCGGAAGGCGCCGAGGCCACCCTTCGGGCCGAACTGTACGCCGCCCGCCTCTCGGAGAAGCCCGTCGTGACCATCCTGAACAAGATAGATCTGCTCGACGAAGAACTGCGGGAGTATCTGCTGGAGGCTTTCCCGAATGCCATCCAGGTTTCTGCAGCGAGCGGGGAAGGCGTTGAGGAGCTTCGTGACTTGCTGGAGGAACGGACGCGGACGCTTGAAGAGAGGGAAAAACCCACATCCGGGGAGACTGCGCGGGAGCATCGCGTGTTCAGGCCGGCGTGGAGGGGGCTGCGGGTGGAGAGCGTAAACGGCGGTTACGCGGTGTTTGGGGAGGATGTGGAGCGGACGGTAACGAAGACAGACTGGGAGAGCCCTGAAGGAGCGGAGCACGGCTGGCGGGAGCTGGAGAGGAAGGGTTTGGTGGCCGCGCTGCGGAAGGCCGGGGCCAGGCCGGGAGACGAGGTGCGTATAGGCGAAATGGAGTTCGATTTCCGGTGAGGGCACTTTGCGGGTAGGGATATTCGGTGGGACGTTCGATCCCATCCACCTGGGACACATGATCATCGCGGAACAGGTGCGCGAGGAACTGCGGCTGGAGCGCGTGATCTTCGTCCCAGGTGGCATCCCGCCGCACAAGGAAGCCTCCAGCGTGAGGGCCAACGCCACGGATCGGCTGGCTATGGTCGAGGCCGCCGTTTCCGGGAACGAGCGCTTCACGGTGGAGCGGGTGGAGGTAGATGCCGGGCGTCCCATGCATACCGTGGATACCGTGCCCATCCTCAAAGAACGGATGCCAGGCAACGAGTGGTACTTCATCACCGGGGCGGACGAGGTGTCGAATCTGCTCTCCTGGAAGGAGCCGGATCGTCTTCTAGAGGAGGTAATCATGGTGGCAGCCACCCGCCCCGGCTACGACCTCGCGGCCCTCGGGCATCTGGAGGCCAAGCTCAGGAACTTCGACCGGATCGTACCCGTTGAATGCTCGCGGGTGGACATCTCCGCGACGGCCATCCGGCGCAGGATGCTGCAGGGCAAGAGCGTACGCTACATGGTCCCCAACGGCGTGTACGGGATCATCGAGGACAGGGGGTTGTATGAAGGCGACGGAAAGCGCATCGAAGGAGGAAGCTTGACGGGGAAGAAGACCTCATGAACCGTGACGACGGTGCGGTACAGCGCGGCGCCACGTATGGCGTCGAGGACGGCGAGGCCCTAACGCGCGACATGGCCGTTACGGCCGCGCGGGCGGCGGCCGACATGTTCGGGAAGGACGTGCTAATCCTGGACCTCAGGGAGGCCGTCTCGTACACGGACTACTTCGTGATAGCCAGCGGCGAGACCGAGCGCCAGACCCGGCGCATCGCCGAGGAAGTCATCGAGAAGATGAACGACGCCGGTTTCCGCCCGCGCTCGCGGCGCCTCGATGAAGGAACCGCCTGGATCAGCCTAGACTACATAGACATCGTGGTCCACATATTCACCGACGAGGCCCGCGACTACTATCGTCTGGAATCCCTCTGGCGCGGTGCGCCGCAAGAACGCTGGGAGGAGTAAAAGGCGCGGGCGGTTGCATCCCGGCCGCCTTTCGTTGACACCTCCCGGCAAGGCAAATATACTCACCGGGTCCGAAGTTTCACCATTGGGGCCGTAGCTCAGCTGGGAGAGCGCCGCGCTGGCAGCGCGGAGGTCAGGGGTTCGATCCCCCTCGGCTCCACTTTCCGCAGTGTCAAAGCTGTTCAATAGCAATTGCCTCGAATATTTCCCGAGTAAGATCCCAACAAGATGGCCCCTGGTACTCGACCCGCTAGACGAACTTAAAGTTGCCCTACGATTCATCCAGAATTCATCGCCATCTGTTCCCATCAACCGATCTGGGCATACTTCGCAAGGTGAGTAGATCGGCCTGACCGCGTGGCTAATTCAAACTTCGATACCACGACCCGCCGCAGGGATATTGATCCCCAAAAGTCTCTTGCGGACTTCTTCAGGCATCATCTTCCCCAGATCGTCGTTTGCGCCCTCGTGGTGGCCGTGCTCGCCGGTGGCGCATTGTATGCATCCCGCGTTTCGGAGAGCGCGCCGCGTGTCGTATACAGCGTCTCGCTGGAGAAGGTACAGCAGGATGTCCAGCAACCGCTCCTGGTAAACATCAACACGGCGGACGTGGAAGAACTGGATGAACTTCCTCAGGTCGGCCCTGCGACTGCCGAGGCTATCATCCAATACAGGGAGACGAACGGTCTCTTCCGTACCGTGAGCGAACTGGAAGAAGTGCCAGGCATCGGGCCAGCGACGCTCGAAGAGATAAAGCCCTTTGCAACGGTCTGAAACGAGAACCGCACACGAACCGAAGCTAAACTTCAAACCGCCCGCGCGGCTGGACCCGTGGGCGATCACGCTTTCCATCTCCATCGTCGCAGAAACCGTCGCGCCGCCACTGGCCACGGCATTGATCCTGGCGAGCTTGGTCGTGTGCGCCGGGGCGCTTCTGTGGAAGGATCTCGTCCCAACGGGCTGGCGTCCGATGATGGTGCTTCTGCCGCTGTTCACGGTAGCCGGGGCTGGGATAGCGTACTTGCACGCCACGACGCCCGATCCGCTGGCGGACCTCGCGGCGGTGGAGCCGGGAGAAGTCACCATTGTCGGCAAGATTGCTTCTCCTCCAACACCTGTCAGCTACGGTTACACGGCGGACGTACGTGTGGATCACCTGTGGTACGACGGGCACGAGATCCTGCGCGGTGGCGGGGTCGAGGTTTTCGCGGGCGACCTGAACCTTGGCGTCGGGGATCGCATCAGGGTGGACCGTGAGATCTCGCTTCCCGATTCCCCCGACGATGACTTCGACTACGGACGCTATCTTGCGACGAAGCGAATATCCGCCCTCGTGTACGCCACCTACGTGCGCCCAATGGGCGGGAAGGGTTGGATCGGGGAGGTCCACCGCCGTACAGACGTGGCCCTCGGATACGGGCTTCACCCGGACGAGGCCGCCGTCGTGCGCGGCATGGTGCTCGGTGATCGCTCGCTCATCCCGGAAGATCTGGATACGGCGTTCCAAAGATCGGGTATCACCCACGTTCTGGCGATTTCTGGTCAGCACGTGGCGGTGCTTGCAGCAATGATCTACTTCGTGCTGCGGGCGCTGGCCGTACCGGTGATGGTTCGTAGCCCGGTGACGCTCGCCCTGATCTGGCTGTACATCGTCGTCGCGGGCGCGCCACCTTCGGCGCTCCGGGCCGGCGTCGTGGCGACGTTCGTGCTCGCGGCCCCGATCTTTAATCGCCAACTGGCGCCACTCCATTTCATGACCACGATGCTGGTCGCCGTGCTCGCGTACAACCCGCTGCTCATCTACAGCACGGGCTTCCAGCTATCCGTTGCCGCGGTCTTCGGCATCCTGCTCCTGCGCAAGCCCATGCAGGCTTTGCTGAAGTCCACGCTCTTCAAGCCATTCAACAAACCGCCTGAGACCGTTTCGAACCTGCTTGCGATCTCGCTCTCGGCCCAGGTCGCGACGGCCCCGATCATCGCGGCGACCTTTGACAACGTATCCGTGATCGGTGTGCTCACCAACCTGATCGCGGTTCCTATCTCGGGCCCGATCTTGACCCTCGGCCTCCTCGGTGCCATTGCGGGAAACGTCGCGCCATTTCTGGCGTACCCGATCAACGCCTGCAACGGCTTCCTCGTCACCATCCTGGAGTTCACGGCGCGCGGCGCATCCGCGATGCCTTTCGCCACTGTCGCCACGCCCGGCATCTCCCTGCCCCTGATCGGGCTTTTTTACATCGGTTGTGTCCCCGCCGCCATCGCCGAGTCCTCATTTCCCGAGGAACGCTGGCCCTTGTGGGCGGCGCTGTTTCTCGCCTGGACAACGGGATGGCTACTACTGATCGGCGCGACGAACGGCTAGAATAGGCTTGATGGCTGTTTATCTACTCTTGGGCGATGACGAGGAACGTAAAGCCCGCAGCGTGGAGAAGTTGCGCCGGAATCGGCAGGTGGATTCCTTCGACGCCTCCGACGCCAGTCCCGAAGAGGTAGTCTCTGCGTGTAACTCGTACTCGCTGTTCGGAGATGGGGCTTTCGTGCTGTTGAGGAACCTGGACGCCTGGAACGCGGCCCAGAAAGCGAAGGTCGTGGATTATCTGGCAGATCCCTCGCCCGAGACGGATCTGGTAATGCTCGGCACGAAGCTCGGCTCGCGCGAGAAGTTGCTCGCGGCGGTGAAGAAGGCCGGTGAGGTTCACAACCTGGAGCAGCCGACGGGTAAAGCGCTGGTGCGGTGGGTAGTGGGTTTCGCGAAGAAGCTGGGTCTGGAACTCCCTGAAGACGTGGCCCAGGACCTCACGGAACGGTGCTCGGGGGACAAGACCCGCGTCACGCGGGAAGTCGAAAAGCTCTCACTTTACGTTGCGGATCGTCCGGCCACGGATGAGGATGTCGCAGCCCTCTGTCCGCCCGACGTGCAGGGGAACATCTTTGCCTTCGTGGACGCGCTATCCGCTGGAGAGTGCGGCAAGGCTATGAAGCTGCTGGAGGATCTCCTCGCAAGTGGCGAACCGCCGCTCAGGGCTACGTTCATGATCCGGCGTCAGTTCCTGCTTCTCGCCCGCTCCCGCGCGATGCTCGAAGAAGGCGCGGCCCGGAGCCAGGTTGCAAGCGAACTCAAGATACCGCCGTTTGTGGCCCGCAAGCTCGAAGAACAAGGACGCAGGGTGCCGGAAGAGGACGCCGAGCAGGCGCTGGAGTACGTTCTCCACCTGGAGAGCGGTTTGAAAGGCGGGAGCAACCTCAATTACGAACTTCAGATGGAGCTCGCCGTGATGGGTTTATCTAGGTCTGGCGATCACTAGATTTACCTCGCTTTTGCGGATCGTCAACGACGAGCCATAGTGATCTGAGAAACCCCGAGCGAAGATAGGTACTGAGAAGCAGAAAACGGACGCTTCCATATAGGAAGCGCCCTGGCTCGTCCTGGACCAGACTACATACAGTCCTTGCGAATCAATTGGATCTACATGTGGTTGGGGCCGTCGTCGTCGCCGTGGCGGTGGTGACGGGGGCCGTCATCCGCGCTGTGGCTTGTGTAGACTATGCCAGTGCGAGAGCGATCCTCGGTGTCGTGCTTCGCGTATGCCATGCTCCTTACAAAAACATCGTCGCTGTGGCGCAGATGACGCGGACTATCGTCAGTACTGTGCCTCGCGTAGGTTGTACTGGCGCTGGTGCTGTCGTCGGTGCCGTGGCGCAGGTGATGCAGGCTGTCATCCGTGTCGTTGTGCAGGTGACGTGGACCGTCGTTGGAGCCGCGACGGTGACGTGGATTGTCGTCTGCGCTGCGCCTCACATAGGCAGTGCTGGTGCTGTCGTCAATGCGCTGGTGATGATGGTGACGCGGGCTATCATCCGTGCCGCGCTGCTCGTAGACCTTGCTGCTTATGGATCCCTCGTCTGACTTTGGCGGTGGCGTGGACCATCCTCCGCGCCATGCCTTTCGCGGGTCTTGCTGATGCTGTTATCGTCTTCAGCGCTGTGCCTTGCGTCGGCCGTTCTCGTGATAATGCTGGTACGGTCGTCTGCGCCGTGGCGGTGGTGGGGACCATCGTCCGCACCGTGCCTTGCATAGGCCGTGCCGATGCTGGCCGCGACCAGACCTCCCGCAACAACCAGGCCCGCCAGGAGCTTCGCCATGAACGTTCGCCTTGCACCCATTTCCGGATTCATCTTCAGCCTCCTTTAGTCTCCTTCGGTGCGAGATCATGATGCACCGGCGGACTTCCGTTGACCTCTGCGAAAGAGATGATTCTCGCCTATACCAAATCGCAGAGGCGATACTCCGCTACCCGGAAACCGAGAGCAGCGTGTTCCCGCCACGCTGGAACTCATAAGGAACCTGCCGGATCTCCACCCGATAGCCCAGCGCTCTCAGCCCATCCATCACCGGCTCTAGAGCGGATTGCATAGTAGATGGACCGCGTGGCATCATGCGCGCATGAACGCCTACTCCGAAGACCTCAGGAAGAAGATCGTAGATGCACTTCGCCGGGGTGCCACCAAGACCGAAGCGGC
>Ga0081539_10002182_pt1 | contig 28755 bp, 28 predicted proteins | sample TabmetS4T2R2_FD_71023 | JGI IMG/M metagenome (GOLD analysis project Ga0081539, IMG submission 71023) | Tabebuia heterophylla rhizosphere microbial communities from the University of Puerto Rico - S4T2R2 | ecosystem: Host-associated > Plants > Roots > Rhizosphere ... | reverse complement strand
TCGGCGAGGATCAGCGCCTCCTCCAGCAGCTCCCAGGTCTCCTCGTCGATCCGGTCGAAGAGGCTGGCCGAGATCTCCTCCTGCAGCGCCTGGCGGCTTTTCGAGAGGCTCTCGCGCAGACGCCGGAAGACCCCACGCCCCTGCTTCTCCTCCTCGGGAGCGGCCTCCGCCGCCTGCGGGGCCCGCTCCCCAAGGTCGACTATCTCCTGCCAGCTCGTCGCCATCTCGCGGCAGGCTAGCTAGACCTTCCACGAGTCTGCATTTACCCGTCTTGGAGACGGGCCGGAGCAGAGTCGTGGTCTCAGGCGACGGCGGAGAGGGCGCCGCCACCGGCGCCGTCCTCGTCTTCGTCCTCGCCCGCTTCGCGTGGGAGCCGGCGGGAGACCACCTTGGTGACGCCGTCGCCGCCCATGCTGACCCCGTAGAGGACGTCGGCGGCGTCCATCGTCCGTTTCTGGTGGGTGACGATCACGAACTGGGCGCGGTCGGAGAACCGCCGGATCAGCTGCAGGAAGCGGTCGATGTTGGCGTCGTCGAGGGCGGCCTCGACCTCGTCGAGGATGTAGAAGGGGCAGGGGCGGGCGAGGAAGACGGCGAAGACGAAGGCCAGGGCGACCAGCGACTTCTCGCCGCCTGACATCAGCGAGAGCTTGCGGGTCGACTTGCCGTTCGGGGTGACTTCGATCTCAACCCCGAGCTCGTCGCGCTCCTCCTCCCCCTCCTCCTCGGGCTCCTCGTCCTCGCTCGGGACCTCCTGCTCGCCGCTCGGGCGCTCGGACTCGCGCACCGGCCGCAGGCTGACCCGGCGCAGCCGGCCGCGACCGCCGGGGAAGAGGTGCTCGACCATCTCCTCGAAGTGGGCCGCGGTCGCCTCGAAGGTCTGCTCGAAGGCGCGCTCGATCTCGGCGTCGATTTCGCGGATCAGCGACTCCAGCTCGCGCATCGCCCGCTCGGTGTCCTCGCGCTGGGCCTGCAGGGCCTCGACGTGCTCACGCGCCTCGGCATATTCGCGCTCGGCCAGCGGGTTGACCGGGCCGATCTGGCCGCGGCGGCGCTCCAGCCGCTGCAGCCCGCGATCGATCTCCGCCCGCTCCTCCTCGCTCAGCGCCGCCTCGGCCGGGGGGATCTCTTCGCCGAGTTTCTCGGCGATCTGGCCGAGCTCGCGCTCGGCCTCGGCCCGGCGGTCGCCGAGGTGGGCGGCCTCGACCTCGGCTTTGGTCAGCTCGTCGGCGGTCTCGCGCAGCTTCGCCTGCAGCGCGTACTCCTGCTGGGAGCAGGCGCGCAGTTCGTCGGCGATCTCGTCGCCGTCGTCCTCGCCGCCGACCACCCGGCCCTCGGTGCGCTCGACCCGGGCGCGGATCGCCGCCCCGGCGCCCTCGACCGCGGCCAGCGCGGCGCGGACGTCGTCGAGCAGCTCCTCGCCGGCGGCGACGCGGGCGCGTAGCGCCTCGCGATGGCGCTCGCCCAGGAGGCCCTCGGCCCGCAGCGCGTGGCGGGCGGCCTTTTCGGCCCCGCCGCGGAGCTCGCCGAGCGCCGCCTCGCGGGCCGACTCGGACTCGCCGTCGTCGCGGACCACCTGCAACTTCTCGCTTGCCCTGCGCAGACCCGCGTCGACCTCGCCCAGCTCCTGCTCGAGCTGGCGGGCGCGGGCCGCGGGGGCGCCGCTGCCGCCGACGTCGAGGGTCAGCGGTCCGAGCTCGCCGCGCAGCCGCTCCAGGCCGGCCTCGAGTTCCGCCTCGCGGCTGGACAGCCCGGCGACGCGGACCGCAACCCGCTCCTGGTCACCGCGCAGCTTGGTCAAAAGGCCCCAGGCCTGGGTGCGCTCGCGGTCGCGGGCCGCGAAGCGCTCCTCCGCCTCGCTGCGCCGTTTGCTGACCGCGCTCAGCTCATCCTCCAGCTTCGTCCGGGTCGCCCGCGCCTTCTCGGCAGCCTTCATCGCCGCCGCGACGCGGTCGGCGCCGAAGCGCAGCTCCTCGGAGACCAACCGCCCGCGCAGCCCGAGTTCCTCGCGCTCGATCCGCGCCCCCAGCTCGGCCGCCTGCGCCTGGCGCTTCAGCGGCCGCAGCCGGCCGCGCGCCTCGCGCTCGACGTCGAGCGCCCGGTCGAGGTTGTCGCGGGTGCTGCGCAGCTTCAGCTCGGCCCGGCGGCGGCGCTTGCGGTGCTTGCCGAGCCCCGCCGCCTCCTCGACCAGGAGCCGGCGCTCGCGCGGCTTGGAGTGGACGATCGTCTCGACCCGGCCCTGGCTGATCACCGAGTGCATCTCCTTGCCGAGGTTGGTGTCGGAGAGCACGTCGGAGACGTCGGCGAGCCGGGCCCGGGCCCCGTTCAGGCGGTAGACGCCCTCGCCGGAGCGGTCGAGCCTGCGCTCGATCGCGATCTCCGAGAACTCGGTCGCGGCGCGGCCGTCGGAGTTGTCGATCACCACCTCGACCTCGGCGGCGCGGCGCTGACCGACCCCTTTGCCGCCGGCCGAGATCACGTCCTGCATCGAGGCGCCGCGGATCGCCCCCGGGCTCTGCTCGCCGAGCGCCCAGAGCACGGCGTCGGTGATGTTGCTCTTGCCGGAGCCGTTGGGGCCGACGATCACGCTGACGCCCGGAGAGAACTCCAGGTTCGTGCGCTCGGGGAACGACTTGAACCCCTTCATCGATATCGATTTCAGATACATGTGCTCGCGTCCTCCGGCCTGCGTGCAAGGCCTACGGAAGGTTCGCGCCCGCCTCGGACGGCCCCGGGCCGAGGCTACCCACCAAATTGCGCCAAAGCCTGCTCCGCTGCGACCTGCTCCGCCGCCTTCTTGCTGCGGCCCTCGCCCGACCCGACCTGCTCGGAATCAACGATCGCCGCCACCTCGAAGGTTCGCCGGTGCGGGGGCCCCGTCGCGGCGATCACCTCGTAGCTTACGCGCGCCCCGCGCCGCGCCAAAAGCTCCTGCAAAGCGGACTTGAAGTCGATCCGGGTTTCCGAGGCGAGCTCGATTCGCGGCTCGAAGGCGGCGGCGACCGCCGGGGCGGTGCGCTCGAACCCGAAGGCGAGATAGCAGGCCCCGATCAGCGCCTCGGTCGCCTCCGGGACCGGCCGCTCGCCCTCCAGCAGGGTCCTGGCCGGGATCGCGGCCTGGACCCCCTCGGGCTCGTTCGCGCTGAGCATCTCCGGGACGCCGAGCTGGCGGCCGATCTCGGCGCAGGAGACACCGCTGACCGCCTGGTTGTGGATCTTCGTCAGCCCGCCGGAATCGATCGCGGCGAAGCGCTCGTGCACGCGGCTGGCGACGGCAAGGCCGAGCACGCTGTCGCCGAGGAAGGCGAGCCGCTCGTAGGAGTCGATCCGCCGCTCGGTCCAGGAGGAGTGGGTCAGGGCCTGCCGGCGCAACTCCTCCGGCAGCGCCGCGACCAGCTCCGAGAGCGCCGCGATCGCCGAGTCGGAGCCGGTGGCCAAAGCTCAGGCTGGGGCGTGCTCGAGGACGAAGCCGACCGCGTCGCCGACCGTCTCGATCCGCGTGGCCTGCTCCTCGCTGACCGTGACGCCGTAGTTGTCCTCGAGCTCCATCACCAGCTCGTAGAGGTCGAGCGAGTCGGCCTCGAGGTCCTCGCGGAAGCGGGTCGTCTCGGTGATCCGTTCGATGTCGACTTCGAGCTCCTCGGAGAGATGCTCACGGACGAGGGTGAGAACTTGGTCGCGATTCATCCCCGGTGGTCTATCACGCGCCCTCCCCGGCAGCGAGAGCGGCGCGCCCGGCGCCTCCCTCGCGCAGGAGCGCGGCGGTGCGCCCGACCGCGTCGACCTCGGCGCAGCGGGCGGCGAGGCGAACCGCGTTGGCGATCCCCTCGGGGCCGGAGCTGCCGTGCCCGACGACCGCGATTCCGCGCAGCCCCAGCAGGATCGCGCCCCCGGTCGTGTCCGGGTGCAACTCGCGTTTGAGGCCGCCGAGGGCGGGTTTCAGCAGCAGGCCGCCGAGCGCCGAGGCGGGGTTGGAGCGGGCGGCGTCGGAGACCGCGGCGGCGACCGCCTTCGCCGTCCCCTCCAGCAGCTTCAGGGAGACGTTGCCGGTGAAGCCGTCGGTGACGACGACGTCGACCTTGGCGGCGGGCAGGTCGCGGCCCTCGACGTTGCCAGCGAAGTTGAGGGTCCCAGCCTCGCTCAGCAGGCGGTGCGCCTCGACCACCTCCTCGCGGCCCTTGCCGGACTCCTCGCCGACCGTCAGCAGGCCGACGCTGGGCTCGGCGACGCCGAGCACCGCCTCGCTGAAGGCGGCGCCGAGGAAGGCGAACTGGACCAGGTGCTGGGCGCGGACCTCGACGTTGGCGCCGACGTCGAGGAAGAGCACGGCTTTGCCGGGGACCGGGAGCTGGACGGCGAGCGCCGGCCGCTGCACGCCCTTGATCCGGCGCAGGCCGAAGGTCGCGGCGGCCATCGTCGCCCCGGTCGAGCCGGGGCTGACCAGCGCTTCCGAGCGCCCCGCGGCGACGTCGGCGGCGGCGCGCACGACCGAGGCCTCCTTCTTCGCCCGCACGGCTTTGACCGGGTCCTCCTCGTTGCCGATCCACTCGGCGGTCTGAATCACCTCGATGCCCTCGACGCCGTCGAGCGCCAGCGCCCGCTGGGGCCCGAAGACGCGCACGCCGATCCCGTCCGCGGCGGCCAGCTTCGCGCCCTGCGCGAGCACCTCGAAGCCCTGCTCGGCCCCGTAGCCGTCGAGCGCGACGGTGACGCGGCGCGGCGGCGCCACGGGTTACTCGGAGTCGGAGGCGGTGGTCACCGTGGGATCGGTGACCTGGTGGGAGATGACCTCACGCCCGGCGTAGGTGCCGCAGATCGGGCAGACGCGGTGCGGCAAACGCGGGCTGTGGCAGCGCGGGCAGCTGTTCAGGCGGGGCTTGCCCGCCTTGTGCTGGGCGCGGCGCTTGTCGCGGCGAGCGCTTGAGGTTCTCTTCTTCGGTACGGCCATTGCGACGCGGGATGGTAGCGGGTCAGTAGACCGCGCGGACTACCGCAAGGTCGTCTGCACGCCAGGTGATCTCGCCGCCGCTCCACTCGGCCAGGTCCTCGGCGCTCTCGGGGAAGTCGTGGGCGGGGTCGATCGGGGTCACCTGCGACTCCGCCCTGACCACGTCGGCGACGACCAGCGCGCGCGAGTGCTCCCGCACCCGACGGAACAGGTTCCGCTTCTGCTCGGTGTTCAGGTGGTGGACCGAGAGCACGCCGATCACCAGGTCCCAGGGCCCGTCCGGCAGCGGATCCTCGATCCGCGCCAGCTGCACTTCGTCGTACTCCTCGCGGGCCCGGAAGACCATGTCGGGGCTCGAGTCCAGGCCGATCACCCAGGCTTCCGGATGGGCCGCGATCAGCCGCCGGGTCGTCTCGCCCGTGCCCATCCCCAGCTCCAGAACGCGCGCGGGCGGGAACGGGATCGCGGCGATCGCCGCGTCCTGCAGCTCGTCGTAGCGCGGCACCTCGGCCCGGATCGCGTCCAGGTAGGTCTCTGGTTTCCAGTGGAATTGGCCCATCTCGTAACCTCGTGAAGTGCCCCATCGTACGACCATCGATCTCTCCAGCCTCAACCTCTCCTTCGGAGACGGCAAGCGACTGGAGCTACCGGTCCAGATGGAGCCCTTCGAGCTCGGCGGCCAGACCTACGTCGCCGACCCCGAGGAGGTGCGGGTGCGCCTGGAGGTCTCGCGGCCGGCCGGTGGCTTCGCCCTCCACCTGATCTTCCCCGTCCACCTCGAGGGACCCTGCATGCGCTGCCTGGAGCCGGCGGTCCTGGGCCTGGAGGTCGAGGCCCGCGAGGTCGACCAGTCCGACACCGACGACGAGGAGCTGCGCAGCCCCTACGTCGACGAGGACGAGCTGGCGATCAGCCGCTGGGCCCACGACGCGACGATGCTCGCCCTCCCCACCCAACTGCTCTGCCGTCCCGACTGCCTCGGCCTCTGCCCCACCTGCGGCGAGCCCCTCAACGACGCCGACCCCGGCGCCCACGACCACGGCGGCGGCAAAGACCCCCGCTGGGCTGCGTTGGACAACCTCAAACTCGAATAGGGGGAGAACCCAACCGCGTCGGCGCCTTGCCCAGTGGATGGCTGCCAGGCAGGAGACGGGAGTGATGGTCGATTTCCTCTGGAAAGAGGAGCGGCTCGCCGTCCAAATCGACGGGCCGAACCGACGGCAGCGAAACCCCGACGAAGCGCGCGCCGACCTGATCCTCGAAGCCGCCGGCTACCGGGTCCTGCACCTCACCGAACAGGAAGTTGATGAGGAACCAAACCGAATCGCCGAGCTCTTAAGGCGAGAACTAACGCGCCCTGGGTAGCGCTTCCGGCTTTCGACACGCCCTGGCGTGCTCAAACCCGGAAGGGCGGAGCTTCTTCCAGCTTCCGACAAGGAGCTGGTGCAGCCGCCTCGCCACGACGGGAGGTCACCCGGACCCTCCCGTCAACTAAGGCTGCTCGAGCTCCGCGGCGGGCTCTTCGTCGCGGCCGGCGAGGCGGTCGCGGCCGCGCTGCACGGCGGCGAGGAACTTCTGCAGGTTGACTTCGAGGGTGTTGAGGATCTCGTCGGCGTAGTCCTCGGCGCCGAGGCGGATTTCACGCTCGCGGTTGCGGGCGTCCTCGACGATCTCGTCGGCGGCGCGCTCGGCCTGCTTGGTGACCTCCTCGTCGGAGATCAGGCGGGCCTGCTGCTCGCGGGCCTCGCGGACGATTCGCTCCGCCTCGCGTTTGGCCTCGGCCAGCATCTCCTGGCGCTCCTTGACGATCCAGCGCGCCTGCTTGATCTCCTCGGGGATCGTCGCGCGCATCTGATCGAGGAGGTCGTAGATCTCCTCGCGGTCCACGCGCACCTGATCCGTCAGGGGGACGGGACGGGCGTTGTGGACTACGTCGTCCAGCTTGTCTATGAGGACCAGTACGTCCATTGGAAGATCGTAAGCCTACGTGTACGCGGGGATTTTGGTGAATATCGCGATAACCAGGGGCGTTTTTTGCAAGCGCTCGCCCAGGCGCCCCAGACTGGAGGGACAGCCTACCGCTCGGGCAGGCGGTCCCTGAGCGCAGCGGCGACCGGGGCCGGGACGAGGTCGGAGACGTCGCCCCCGAAGGTCGCCATTTCCTTCACCCCGGTCGAGGAAAGGAAGCTGTAGTGCGGCGAAGCGATCACGTAGATGCTCTCGATCCCGGGGTCGAGCTTGCGGTTCAGCTGCGCCATCTCGAACTCGTACTCGAAGTCGGAGATCGCCCGCATGCCCTTGACGATCGCCTTCGCGTCGTTGGCGCGGGCGAACTCGACCAGCAGGGTCGAGAAGATCTGCACCTCGACGTTGCCGAGCTCGGCGGTCGCCTCCTCGATGAAGGCCTTGCGCTCCTCGGCTGTGAATAGGGTCTTCTGCTTGCGCAGGGGGTTGTTGACGACGCCGACGACGACGCGGTCGAAGACCCGCGAGGTGCGGGCGATGATGTCGAGGTGGCCGTTGGTCACCGGGTCGTAGGTGCCGGGACAGACGACGGTGCCGTTGCGCTCGCTCACGATTTCTCCCCGTAGATGGTCACGTCAGCGGCGCCGTAGCGGCGCTGGCGCAGCGGCTCCAAGGACTCGACCCGCAGCGGCCGGCGGGCGCCGCTCTCGACGATCGCGCGGCCGCCAGGGGCGAGCAACGCGGGCAGGTGTTCGGTCAGGGGGGCGCTCACGCGGTCGGCGAGTTTATAGGGGGCGTCGACGAAGACGAGGTCGTAGCTACCCCGGTTTGTCCCCTCCGATAACCCCGCCAGCCAGCGGCCGGCGTCGGCGCGGACCAGCTCGACCCGCTCGCCGAGCCCGAGCCGCTCGACGTTGCCGAGCGCCGGGCGGGTGTCGCGGTCGACCAGGGTGGCGCGGGCGGCGCCGCGCGAGAGCGCCTCGATCGCCAGCGCCCCGGTGCCGCAGTAGAGGTCGAGGACGGCGGCGCCCTCGACCCGGTCGCCGAGCGCCGAGAAGATCGCCTCGCGGACCCGGTCGGAGGTCGGCCGCACCTGCCACCCCCGCGGCGCGACGAGGGTCCGCCCCTTCAGCTCTCCGGCGATGACGCGCATCGGGCCATTAGAGCGGGATTGGATCGGATGCGCCGGCGCCGAAGCGGCGGCGGGCGGCTTCGAGCAGGGGGCCGAGCTCGGGGGCTTCAAGGGTGCCGTAGCGCTCCAGCAGGTCGAGGACCTCGCCTTTGGCTTCGAGCAGCAGCGGCAGGTCGTCGGGCAGGTCGGCGACGGCGAAGCGCGGCATCCCGGACTGACGGGTGCCGAGGATCTCGCCCTCGCCGCGCAGCGCATGGTCGACCTCGGCGAGCTTGAAGCCGTCGCCCTCGGACTCGACGGCCCGCAGCCGCTTGCGCGCCAGCTCGCCCGCTTCTTCGGCGAACAACAGGCACTGCGAGGGGTGCTCGCCACGGCCGACCCGGCCGCGCAGCTGGTGCAGCTGGGAGATGCCGAAGCGCTCGGCCCCCTCGATCACCATCACGGTCGCGTTGCCGACGTCGATCCCGACCTCGATCACGGTCGTCGCCACCAGCACGTCGGTCTCGCCCTCGGCGAAGGCGCGCATCGCCTCGGCCTTCTCCTCCGGCCGCATCTGGCCGTGCAGGACGCCGACCCGGAACTCGCGGAGCTCGCCCGCGCGCAGCCGCTCGGCCTCGACCGAGGCGGCTTTGCCGGCGACTTTCTCCGATTCGGAGACCAGCGGACAGACGACGAACGCCTGGCGCCCCTCGCGCAGCCGGCGGCGCATGAACTCGAAGGCTTCGCCGCGCTGCTGCTCCTCGACCAGCCGGGTCTCGACCGGCATCCGCCCCGCCGGCAGCTCGTGCAGGGCGGTGGTGTCGAGGTCGCCGTAGGCGGTCAGCGAGAGGGTGCGCGGGATCGGCGTCGCGGTCATGTGCAGGACGTGCGGCGCCATCCCCTCCACCCCCTTGGCGTCGAGCGCGCGGCGCTGCTCGACTCCGAAGCGGTGCTGCTCGTCGACGACCACGAGGCCGAGGCGGGCGAACTGGACGGTCGGCTCGATCAGCGCGTGGGTCCCGACGAGAAGGCCGAGCTCGCCGCTGGCGAGCTGGCCGAGCGCGCGTTTGCGGGTCGCCGCCGGCGTCGCCCCGGTGAGCAGCGAGAACGGGATCGCCTCCGCGCCGAGCAGTCGGTCGAGGGTCAGCGCGTGCTGCTCGGCGAGGGTTTCGGTCGGCGCCATCAGCACCGCCTGGTAGCCGGCTTCCAGCGCCCGCAGCATCGAGTAGACGGCGACCACGGTCTTGCCGGAGCCGACCTCGCCCATCAGCAGACGCTGCATCGGCTCGCCGCGGTCGAGGTCGGCGTCGATCTCGTCCAGCGCCTTCAGCTGGTCCCCGGTCGGCTCGAACGGCAGCGAGTCGAGCCAGCGGCCGACCAGCTCCCCCGGCTTGCCGAAGCGCGGCGCCGGCCGCGCCGTGCGCTGGCTGCGCTTGCGGGTCGCCAGCAGCGCCTGGTGCAGGAACAGCTCTTCGAAGGCGAGCCGGCGGCGGGCCGCTTCGAGGTCCGCCTCGCTCTCGGGGAAGTGGATCGCGGTGAACGCGTCCGGCGCGGCGGCGAGCTGCCGCCGGGTCCGCAGATCGGCCGGCAGGCCCTCGACGACGTTGGGCGCGAGGGCCACCGCCCGCTGCGCCCATTCGCGGATTTTCTGCGGCGGCAGGTTTCCGGTCGCGGGGTGGATCGGCACGAAGGAGCCGCCCTCGGGCGCCTCCCCGTCCCCATCGCCTGCGCCGACCGAGACCAGCTCCCACTGGTTGACCGCGAGCCCGCGCTCGGTCCGTTTCCCGGTGATCAGCAGGCGGGCGCCGGGGGTCAGCTTGCCGGCCACCCAGGGCTGGTTGAACCAGGTCGCCCGCACCTGCCCACTCGAATCCCCGACTTTCACCCCGACGAAGGTCAGCCGGCCTTTGCGAAAGGGCCGCGGCTGCGCGCCCAGGACCTCGACCAGCGTCGTCCCCGTCTCCCCCACGCCGATCTCCGCCAGCGGTCGCAGCTGCATGTCGCGATGGCGGCGAGGGAGGCGCAGCAGCAGGTCCCAGACGGTCGCGATTCCGGCTTCGGACGCCGCCGCGGCCGATTTCGGGCCGACGCCCTGGAGCACCTGCAGGCCGGCGTCGAGCACGCTCGGCCGGGGCCAGTGGATCGGGGCGGCGCGGAGCTCGGCGGGCGTCAGCTCCCGCTCCCCCGCGAACGAGCGCACTACTGCGCCGCGAGCAGCCACCACCAGCTCGGCTGTCCCCCCTCGTGGGTCTCGATCTCGACCCCCTCGGGGACGTGCGTGTCGATCTCCGAGAGCGGGATCGGCGCGTCCTCGCCGGCGATCACGGTGACGATCTCGGCCTCGCTGGCGAGGTGCTGGATCGTCGAGGTCAGGGTCGAGCCGGTGCCGCCCCAGGCGACGATCTCGCCGTCGGCGAAGCCGACCGCGTCGCCTTTCTTGAACCGGCCCTGGGCGTCGTCGCGGGCGGCCGGGGCGACGCCGCCGGTCTCCACCCCCGAGAGCGCCTCCTCGAGCCGGTTCGCGTTGTCCTCCGCCGAGGCGCCGGGATCGAGCTCGACCAGGGCCAGCAGGCTGGCCTGCTGGGAGAGCGCCGGGACCACCCGGGCCGGCTTCTCGGAGAGCTCGCAGGCGCGCTCGGCCGCCATCACCACGTTCGAGGACGAGGGCAGGACGAGGATCTCGGCGGCGGCGACGCTGTGGATCCCGGCCAGGAGCTCGTAGGTCGAGGGGTTGAGGGTCTCGCCACCGGGGACGACGGTCGCGCCGAGCTCGGCGAAGAGGCGCTGCATGCCGTCGCCGGCGGCGACCGCGACCACGCCGGTCCGGCCCGCCGCCAGGCGCTCGCTGCGCTCGGCCATCTGCGCGCGCATGTCGGCGACGTCGAGGTTGGTCACCTCGCCGGCCCCGTCGAACAGCGCCACCGCCCTCTCGGGCTCGTCGGTGTGGACGTGGACCTTCAGCGTGGCGGTGTCGCCGACCACCAGGACCGAGTCGCCGAGGCCCTCCAGGCGCGGCAGGAACTGGCGGCTGTCGAGATCCTTGCCGGCGACGATGAAGTTGGTGCAGTAGCGGTAACGGCTGTCCTCGTGGTGGGGCAGGCTCATCCGCGGCGCCTCGTGGTGGGCGACCTCGGGCAGCTCGCCGTCCTCGCCGCGCAGCCCGGCGACGACCCCGGCGAGGATCAGCACGAGGCCGTGCCCGCCGGCGTCGACGACGCCGGATTCGCGCAGCACGTCGAGCTGCTCGGGGGTGCGGGCGACGGCGCGCTCACCGTCTTCGATCGCCCGCTGCAGGACCTCGGCCAGGACCGCGTCCTGCTGCTCTTCGCCGACGTCGCGGCCGAGCCGCTGCTTGTCGGCTTCGAGGTGGGCGAGCTGGCGGGTCAGCGAGTGGGCCATCTCGCGGAACACGGTCAGCATCGTGCCCTCGGCCGGCTCGCGGACCGAGTCGTAGGCGGCGTCGGCGGCGCTGGCGAAGGCGGCGGCGACCAGCACCGGGTCGACCAGCTCGCCGGGGCGGCTGGCCAGCTCCTCGGCGGCGCCGCGGACGATCTGGGAGAGGATCACGCCGGAGTTGCCGCGGGCCCCCATCAGCGCCGCCCGGGCCAGCGCCTGGACCAGCTCGGTGCGGCCGATCTCGTCGACCTCCTGGCCGTCGAGGCGGTCGAGTTCCTCCATCACGGCGCGCAGCGTCATCGCCATGTTGTCGCCGGTGTCGCCGTCGGCGACCGGGAAGACGTTGAGGTCGTTGACCTCTTCGCGGCGGGCCTCCAGCGAGGCGTAAGCAGAGGTGATTACCCGCCGGAAGCGGGCGATCGATGGATCGGGCATCGAGGGGAATCTATCCGGCGCCCGCGACGTTCGAAAGGCGTTAATTGTCAGAGAACTTTCAGGGAACGGAGCCGCTCGCATTGCTAGCGTGCCCGACTCGATGCGCTCCTTCGCCACCTGGATCACGCACCACCGCAAGACGGTGATCATCGGTTGGATCCTCGCCCTGATTGGGATCGGCATGCTTGCGAGCTCCGCCGGCTCTGACTTCAGCGAAGAATTCAAGCTGCCCTCCTCCGACTCCCAGGAAGCCTTCGAGCTGCTGGAAACGAAATTCCCGGCGCAGTCGGGCGACACGGCGCAGATCGTCTTCAAGGCCGCGGGCGGGGCTGACTCGGCGGCGGTGAAACAGAAGATGGAGGGCGTCTTCGCAGAAGCCGAAGATCTTCCCCACGTCAGCGAAGTCGCCAGCCCCTACGTCAAAGGCGGCGCCGGCGCGGTCAGCGACGACGGGACGATCGCCTACGCGACGGTCCAGTTCGACGTGACCAGCGACAAGCTCGCCGACAAGGAAGGCAAGAGGCTGATCGAAATGGCCGAAGCCGCCAATGGCGACGGCCTCCAGGTGGACGTCGGCGGCCAGCCGATCGAGGAAGCGCGGGCCGAAGAAGAACAGGACTCCTCGTTCGCGATCGGCCTGTTGGCGGCGATCGTCATCCTGCTGATCACCTTCGGATCGGTCGTCGCGATGGGGCTGCCGCTGGTCACCGCCCTGTTCGCGCTCGGCGTCGGCCTCAGCGTCGTCACCCTCGGTACCCACGTCTTCGACACGGCGGAGTTCGCGCCGCAGTTGGCGCTGATGATCGGACTCGGCGTCGGGATCGACTACGCGCTGTTCATCGTCACCCGCTTCCGCAACGCGCTTGGCGCCGGACTCGAGCCGCGCGAGGCCGCGATCCTCGCCACCGACACCGCCGGCCGCGCCGTGCTCTTCGCGGGGATCACGGTGATCATCGCCCTGCTGGGGATGTTCCTACTCGGCCTCAGCTTCCTCTACGGGGTGGCGATGGCGGCGGCGATCGCGGTCCTGTTCACGATGATCTCCTCCCTGACCCTGCTGCCGGCCCTGCTCTCGCTGATCGGCCGCCGGATCGACAAACTGCGGATCCCCGGCTACGGGCGCAAAGCCGGCGTCGACGACCACACCTGGTGGCTGCGCTGGAGCAAGACGATCCAGCGCAAACCGGCGGTCTGGGCCACCCTCTCCGGAGTCGTCCTGATCGCGCTCTGCATCCCGACGCTCTCGCTGCGTCTGGGCTCCAACGATGCCGGCACTGACCCTGCCGGGACGACCACCCGCGAAGCGTACGACCTGCTCGCGGAAGGCTTCGGGCCGGGCTTCAACGGGCCGTTCGCGATCGTCGCCGAACTGCCCTCGAAAGGCGACGACGCCTCCTTGGTCGAGCTCAGCCGGACGCTTGAAAACGAAGAAGGCGTCGCCGCCGTCACCGACGTGACGATGAACGAGCAGGGGAACACCGCCGTGTTCCAGCTCTACCCGACCTCCTCGCCACAAGACGAGGAGACGACCGAGCTGCTCAACCACATTCGCGATCAGGTGATCCCACCGCTGGAGGAATCGACCGGCGCCACCGTCCACGTCGGCGGCATCACCGCGATCTTCGAGGACTTCGGCGACGCGATCGCCGAAAAGCTGCCGCTCTTCATCGGCGTCGTCGTCCTGCTCTCGGCGCTGCTGCTGACGATCGTCTTCCGCTCACTGCTGGTGCCGCTGAAGGCGGTGGTGATGAACCTGCTCTCGATCGGCGCCGCCTTCGGGCTGATCGTCGCCGTCTTCCAGTGGGGCTGGGGCGCCAGCATCATCGGGGTCGACGGCACCGGACCGATCATCTCCTTCTTCCCGATCTTCCTCTTCGCGATCGTCTTCGGGCTCTCGATGGACTACGAGGTCTTCCTGATGTCCCGGATCCACGAGGAGTGGGAGCACACCCACGATGCGACCGCGTCGGTAACCCGCGGCCTCGCCCTGACCGGCCGCGTGATCACCGCGGCGGCGGCGATCATGATCACCGTCTTCGCCTCCTTCATGCTCGGCGACGATCGGATCATCAAACTCTTCGGCCTCGGCCTCGCGGCGGCCGTCTTCATCGACGCCGTGATCATCCGCTCGGTCCTGGTCCCGGCGATCATGCAGCTGCTCGGCCGCCGCGCCTGGTGGTTCCCCGCCTGGCTCGACTGGCTCCCCAAGCTACACGTCGAGCCCGAGGAACCGCCGAAAACCGGCGAGCACGAGACGGTCGCCGAGCGCGCCTAGGCGCACCTCGGGGGCGCCGGGGCGCGCGGGACCCCTCTCCGTGAATTTGTCGCACGACCTGAAGGTCGTGGCTCCCGAACGATGAGTCCGCCTATGGCGGACTGGAATCAGTACAGGGCCTTCGGCACATTCCCGGAGAGGGGTCCCGCGCGCCCTTCCGAGCCCGCGGCTTCGCTTCTTCGACGCTGCTTGAGTCGGTTGAGGTCGTCAAGAGGTTCTCTGGCCAAGCCAGAGTGGTGACGGCGATGAGCTAGTAGCAGAGCTACTTGCGAAGAGGCGGCGCCGCTATGGCGCCGCGCCAGAGGGCCTCAGGCGGCCTTGGTGACCTTGTTGGCCTTGAGACAGCGCGTGCAGACGTAGGTGCGCAGCGGGCGACCGGCCTCGGTGATCCGGACCTTTTGGAGGTTCGGCTCGAAGCGGCGCTTGGTGGCGACCATCGAGTGGCTCCGGGACTGGCCGAAGCCTGGTCCCTTGCCGCAGCTGTGGCATACCTTGGCCATAAGGACGCGGGATTATGCCAGTTCGCGTTTGTGGAGGGACATGCGGGCGACGGTGAGGGCGCCGTTGCGGCCCTGGTCGCGTTTGCCGCCGCCCGAGCGGGCCAGGGCCTGGTCCATGTTGTCGCAGGTGATCACGCCGAAGGCGCAGGGCACGCCGGTCTCCAGCTGCACGTCCTGGATACCGCGGGCCGACTCGGCGCAGACGAAGTCGAAGTGGTCGGTCTCGCCGCGGATCACCACCCCGAGGCAGACGACGCCGGCGTAGTTGCCGGTCAGGGCGTACTGCTTGGCGGCGAAGGGCAGCTCGTAGGCGCCGGGGACCGAGGCGCGCTCGACCTGGCCGGAGGGGACGCCGAGCAGCTCAAAGCCCTCGTCGGCCCCGGCCAGCAGCCGCTGCGCCAGGTCCTCGTAGTAGCGGCCGACGCAGACCGCCCAGCGCTGGGTCGCGAGGTAGCCCTTCTCCTCGTCCGTGAACGTCTCCAGGAACTGCCCGTCGCCGTCAGCCACCGCTGCCCTCGGCGGCCTCGGCGTCGTGCTCTTCCTCGTCGTGGATCATCTCCTCGTCGAGCGGCAGGCCCTGGTGGTGCAGCGAGTGGCCCATCTTTTCGCGCTTGGTCCGCAGGTAGGCCTCGTTGTGGAGGTTGGGCGTCGATTCGATCGGCACCTGCTCGGAGACCGAGAGGCCGTAGCCCTCGAGGCCGACGATCTTTTTCGGGTTGTTGGTGAGGATGCGGATCGAGGTCAGCCCGAGGTCGCCGAGGATCTGGGCGCCGATCCCGTAGTCGCGCAGGTCGGCCGGCAGGCCCAGTTTGAGGTTGGCCTCGACGGTGTCGGCCCCCTCCTCCTGCAGCTTGTAGGCGCGCAGCTTGTTCAGCAGGCCGATCCCGCGGCCCTCCTGGGAGAGGTAGAGCAGGACGCCCTGCCCCTCCTCCTCGATCATCGCCAGCGCCGATTCGAGCTGTTCGCCGCAGTCGCAGCGCATGCTGTGGAAGACGTCGCCGGTCAGGCACTCGCTGTGCACGCGGACCAGCACGTCCTCGGCCCCGTCGACCTCGCCTTTGACCATCGCCACGTGGTGTTTGTCGTCGACCAGCGAGCGGTAGCCGACCGCGGTGAAGTCGCCGAAGCTGGTCGGCAGCGCGGTCGCGACCACCCGTTCGACCAGCTTCTCGGTCCGCCGCCGGTAGGCGATCAGGTCGGCGACCGTGACCATCTTCAGCCCGTGCTTCTCGCAGTAGGGGATCAGGTCCGGAACGCGGGCCATCGTGCCGTCGTCGTTCATCACCTCGCAGATCACCCCGGCCGGGATCAGCCCGGCGAGACCGGCGAGGTCGACGCTGGCCTCGGTGTGGCCGGTGCGCTCGAGCACGCCGCCGTCTTTGGCCCGCAGCGGGAACATGTGGCCGGGGACGACGATGTCGCGGGGCCCGGACTTGGGGTCGATCGCGACCTGGATCGTGTGCGCGCGGTCGTGCGCGGAGATTCCGGTGCTGACCCCTGTCGCGGCCTCGATCGTGACCGTGAAGGCGGTCTGCAGCGGCGCCTCGTTCTTCGCCGCCATCACTTTCAGCCCGAGCTGGTCGCAGCGCTCGGAGGTCAGCGCCAGGCAAATCAGCCCGCGCGCCTCCTTGGCCATGAAGTTGATGCCCTCCGGGGTGGCGAACTGGGCCGCCATCACCAGGTCGCCCTCGTTCTCGCGGTCTTCGCCGTCGCAGACGACGATCATCCGCCCGCGGCGGATCTCCTCGATCGCCTCCTCGATCGTCGAGAAGGGGCTGTCGGTGGAGGTGCGCTTGTCGTCTTGCTCGGTCTCGGTCATCTGGCTCACAGCTCGTCCTTTCCTGCGAATGGTGACACCAAACGCTCCACGTACTTGGCGACCATGTCGCTCTCGACGTTGAGCTTGCTTCCCGGCTCCAGATCCCCCAGGGTCGTGCGCTCCAGCGTCTCCGGGATCAGCGAGACCTCGACCCACTCCGCGCCGAGCTCGGCGACGGTGAGGCTGACCCCGTTGAGGGCGATCGAGCCCTTGTCGATCGCGTAGCGCAGCAGCGGCGCCGGCAGGCCGACGCGGAGGCGCCGCGCGAAGCCGTCCTCGCGGCTCTCGAGCACGGTCCCGACGCCGTCGACGTGGCCCTGGACGAGGTGGCCGCCGAGCCGGTCGGAGGCGCGCATCGCCAGCTCCAGGTTGACCCGGGCGCCGGCCAGCAGCTCGCCGAGCGCGGTCACGGTCAGCGACTGGTTCATCGCCTCGGTGTCGAAGCCTTCGGGGTCGGCGGCGGTGGCCGTTAGACAGCAGCCGTTGACGGCGACCGAGTCGCCCAAGCCGATTTCCGGTCCCAGGGTGGTGGCGATCCGCAGGTGGGCGCCGTCGTCGTCGGCGTCGAAGCGCTCGATCGTGCCGATGTCTTGCACGAGGCCGGTGAACATCACCACTCCTTGAAGCGGGACGTGATCAGGGTGTCTGCTCCGACCGTCTCGGTGGATGACTCCAGGGCGCTCCGGCGGGCGGGTCCTGTCGGGGAAGGGGACCCACCATGCCCTGCGGTAGCTAAAGCTTCCTCGCCCATGGGACCCCCTACCGCGCCACCCGCCCGAGGCGCGGATGGAGTTCCACCCAGGAGGACGGGGGCGATGAAGATCTTCGATTCGTCGATCTGATCGGCTGCGGCGAAGGCGCCGGCGAGCACGCGGCCGCCCTCCAGGAAGATGCTGGTGAGGCCGCGGCGGCCGAGCTCGGTGAGAGCTGAGGTGACGCGGTCGGCTGGGGACTCGCCGGAGGCGGTGATGAGCTCGACGCCGAGGTCCTTGAGGGCGGAGAGGCGGGCGGGGTTGGCGTCGGGGGCGACTACGACCAGGAGGGGTGAGCGGTCGAGGGTGGCGAGGAGCTGGGAGCCGCAGGGGAGGCGGGCCTCGGAGTCGAAGACGACGCGGACCGGCTGGCGGGCGCCGGGGAGACGGGCGGTGAGCAGGGGGTCGTCGGCGAGGACGGTGCCGATCCCGACCGCGATCGCGTCGCTTTCCGAGCGCCAGCGGTGGACCAGTGGCCGGCTCGACTCGCCGGAGATCCAGGGATCGTCGCCGGGCGCGGTCGCGGTCAGGCCGTCGAGCGACATCGCCAGCTTCAGGGTGACCAGCGGCAGCCCGGTGCGGGCATGCTTGCGGAAGGACTGGTTCAGGAGGCGCGCGGCGGCGGCCTCGGCGCCGGCGGCGAACTCGACCTCGACACCGCCGTCGCGCAGCATCCCCGGGCCGCGCCCGGCGGCCTTCTCGGAGGGGTCGTCGGAGGCGATCACCACCCGGGCGACCCCGGCCTCCAGGAGCGCGTCGGTGCAGGGCGGCTGGCGGCCCTCGTGCGCGCAGGGCTCCAGGGTCACGTACATCGTCGCCCCGGCCGGATCCTCGCCGCGCGCCCGGGCATCGGCCAGGGCCGCGCGCTCGGCGTGCAGGCCGCCCAGCTGAGCGTGAAAGCCCTCCCCGATAACCTCCCCGTCCCGCACCACCACCGCTCCCACGAGGGGATTGGGACTGACCCGACCGCGTCCGCCCTCGGCGAGTTCCAAGGCCCGATCAAGAAAATCGTGGTCAACCGATTGACGAGTCAATCAACCAATTCTAGCCACGAGTCAATCTGGCTAAGCAGGCCAAGGACGCAGGGAGCGTGGCGTGCTCTGCACGCGAGCGACCGAGGACGCCGGGATGCGACGCCATATTGACTCGCGTCCGAATACTGTGGCCTCCCTGTGAAGCTGATCATCCAGATCCCCTGCCTCGACGAGGAGCAGACCCTCCCGGCCACGATCGCCGACCTGCCGCGCCGGGTCGAGGGCTTCGACGCGGTCGAGCTGCTGGTGATCGACGACGGGTCGACCGACCGCACTGTCGAGGTGGCGCGCGAGCTCGGGATCGACCACATCGTCCGCCTGACCAACAACAAGGGCCTGGCCGCCGGCTTCCAGGCCGGGCTCGACGCCTGCCTGAAGCTCGGCGCCGACGTCGTCGTCAACACCGACGCCGACAACCAGTACAACGGCGCCGACGTCGCCAAGCTGGTCGCGCCGATCCTCGCCGGCGAGGCCGACATGGTGGTCGGCGACCGCCAGGTCGGTACGATCGACCACTTCTCCGACTCGAAGAAGGGGCTGCAGCGGCTCGGCAGCTGGGTCGTGCGGCGAATCTCGGGGACCGAGATCACCGACGCCACCTCCGGCTTCCGCGCCTACAACCGCGAGGCCGCCCTGCAGCTCTCGGTCGTCGACAACTTCACCTACACCCTGGAGAGCTTGATCCAGGCCGGGAAGATGCTTGTCGCGGTCGACGAGGTCGCAGTCGGGACCAACCCGCAGACGCGCGAGTCGCGGCTGTTCGGCTCGACCGGCGGCTACGTGCGTCGCAACGGCCTCGCGATCCTGCGGATCTACGCCCGTTATGAGCCGCTGCGGGTCTTCAGCGGCGCCGGCGCGGTCGTCCTCGTGCTGGCGCTTGCCGCCTGGACGCCGTTCCTGCTCGACTGGATCTTCAACGGCGACTCCAGCGGCCACGTGCAGTCGCTGATCCTCGGCGCCGTCCTCTTCATCGCCGCGATCCAGCTGTTCGCGCTGGGCGTGATCGGCGACCTCCTGGCCGGGCAGCGGGTGATGACGCAGCGGGTCTTCGAGCGGGTGCGGCGGGTCGAGCTCGCGGTCGGGGTCGAGCCCTCGCACTACGAACGCGGCGAGCGCGCCCCGCAGGACGGCTGATGTCGCGGACCCGTCGCGGCGCCCAGCGTATGGGTGTCAAAAAAGGCGAGACCGCCAGCAGCGCGGAGTACGGGAAAACGGCGAGCTTCCTGGCGATCGGAGTCGGGCTCACCGGGCTGATCACCTACGCCTACTTCCTGATCGCCTCCCACACCCTCGACAAGCAGGACTACGGGCAGATCGCGGTCCTCTGGTCGGCCGTCTTCATCACGATCTCGACCCTCTACCGGCCGGTCGAACAGCTGCTCTCCCGCCACATCTCCGAGCGCCTGGTCAAGGGCGAACCGATCGGCCAGCCGATGCGGGTGGCCTCGGGGATCCAGGTCGGCCTCGCGGTCGCCTTCGCGGTCGTCGCCCTGGTTCTCCGGGGCCCGATCCAGGACGACCTGCTGGAAGGCAACGAACCGCTCTACTGGGTCTTCTTCGGCGCCGTCCTCTTCTACGCCGCCTCCTACTTCGCCCGCGGCTACCTCGCCGGGCGCCGCCAGTTCGGCCCGTTCACGGCGCTGATCCTCTCCGAGTCGGTCTTCCGCACCTCGTTCGCGGTCCTGGTCGCGGTCGGGCTGCTGAGCGGCCAGGACATGGTCGCCGTCGGCATCGTCGCCGCGCCCTCGCTCTCGCTGATCGTCGTCCCGATCTTCTTCGCCTGGCAGGCAAAGAGGGCCCGGAACGCCCCCCCTGCGCCCGCGACGGAGAAGGTTCCCGAGGGGGACTTCTCGATGAAAGAGGGCTCGGGGTTCGCCGCTGCCGTACTGGTGATCATGTTCAGCGAACAGGCGTTCCTCAACGCCGGGCCACTTGTCATCCGGGCGCTCGACGGGGCCGCGGCGGCCGGGTTCATCTTCAACGTGCTGATGCTGGCGCGGGCGCCGCTGCAGCTCTTCCAGGCGGTCTCGACCAGCATCCTGCCCCACCTGACGAGCCTGCACAGCTCCAAGGACTCCGACTCCGAGCGCGAGTTCCATCGCTCGGTGCGCGGCGTGCTGCTCGGGATCGCCGGCTTCGCGGCCTTCACCGCGGTCGTCGTCCTGATCGCCGGCCCGGAGCTGATGCAGGTCGCGTTCAGCAAGGAATACGAGTACGACCGGACCGCGCTGCTCCTGGTCACGCTGGGGATGGGCCTCTACCTCGGCGCCGTGACGCTGAACCAGGCCTGCCTCGCCCAAGGCCAGGTGCGCCGCGCCGCCGCCCGCTGGATCGCCTGCGCCGCCTTCTTCATCGCCTGGAACTTCGTGCCGCTGATCTCCGACGAGTTCCGCCGGGTCGAGATCGGCTTCGCGCTGACCGCCGGCATCCTCTTCGCCCTGCTCTACCTGGTTTACCGACACCCGCACGAGCGGCCCGAGGACGTGCCCGCGCCGGGCTCGCCGGAGGAGCTCGAGGCGCGCCTCGCCTCAATCGACGAGAACGTCTGATTCCGGCCCGCCGACGCGGAATGTAAGCGGTTCATTAGGGTTCGTTGATGAGCGGTCATGACGCCGAGCTGATTCTGATTGCCGGCGTCCTCCTGGCCGCGGGCATCGCGGGAGTCCTCTTCGCCGACCGCATCCGCGTCCCCAGCCTGCTGCTCTTCCTCGGCCTCGGAATCCTCGCCGGCTCCGAGGGGATCGGCGAGATCGAATTCAACAACGCCGAGCTGGCGCGCACGCTGGGAACGATCGCCCTGGTTCTGATCCTCTTCGAGGGCGGCCTCACCGCCGGCTGGAGGGAGATCCGACCGGTGCTCGGCACGGCTGCTTCGCTGGCCACGGTCGGGACCCTGGCCACGGCCGTGATCGCCGGCTTCGCCGCGAAGCTGATCTTCGACCTCAGCCTGCTCGAAGGGCTCCTGGTCGGCGCCGCGATCGCCGCCACCGACTCGGCCGCGATCTTCGCCGTGCTGCGCAACTCCACGGTCGAGAAGCGCCTCGCGCGCTCGCTCGAGGGCGAGTCCGGGATGAACGACCCGGTCGCCCTGCTGCTCGTGATCGGGTTCATCGAATGGATCCAGGAGCCGGGCTTCGGAATCGCCGACATGATCGGCCTGCTGGCGGTGAAACTCGCCGTCGGGATCGTGATCGGGGTGGCGATCGGGAAACTGGCGACGCTCACCCTGGAGCGGGTCAAGCTGCCCTCCGACGGGCTCTATCCGGTGGCGACGATGGCGATCGCCGGGCTCTCCTACGGGATCGCCGAGCTCGCCCACGGTTCCGGCTTCCTGGCGATCTACCTGACCGCGCTGGCGCTCGGCTCGGCCCGTCTGCCCGCGCGCCGCACGCTGATCGCCTTCCATGAAGGGCTCGGCTGGATCGCCCAGATCTCGCTCTTCATCCTGCTCGGGCTGCTGGTCTTCCCGAGCACGCTGGGCGAAGTCGCGCTCGAGGGGCTGGCGCTCTCGGCGGTGCTGATCTTCCTCGCCCGCCCGGTCGCCGCCTTCCTCTCGACGGCACTGGCGCCGTTCAACTCACGCGAGAAACTGATGCTCGGCTGGGCCGGGCTGCGCGGGGCGACGCCGATCTGGCTCGCCACCTTCCCGGTCGTCGCCGGCGTCAAAGAGAGCAACGAGCTGTTCTCGATCGTCTTCTTCGTCGTCGTCAGCTCGACCCTGGTCCAGGGGGCCAGCTTCGAGCCCCTCGCCTCCCGCCTCGGCCTGACCACGAGCGAACCGGCGCTGCCGCGGCGGATGCTTGCGACCGGGCGGATCCGCGAGATGGGCGGCGAGGTGATCGCCTTCAAGCTGCCGCCGGGGGCGGCCGCGGTCGGCCACCCGGTGCGCGACCTGGCGCTGCCGCGTGAGGCGCTGGTCAACGTGATCGTGCGCGAAGGCAACGCGATTCCGCCGCGCGGCTCGACCGAGCTGCGCGAGGGCGACGAGCTGCACGTACTCGCTCGCAGCGAGCTGCGCGACGAGGTCGAGGCGTTGACCGAGACCTGGAGCGACGGCCCGGTCGGCAAACCGCCGGCGCCGAAGCTGCCACGGCGCGGCGCCTCCCAGGTCTTCTCGGTGCGCCCGGCGCGCCCAGACGAGGACCCGCTGGCGCTGGAGCGGGTCAACGACGTCGCCGTGATCGCGGTGATGCGCACCCGCAACGACCGCCCCGGGGCGATGGTCGCCCTCGCCGACGGGCGCTACGCGGTGACCGGCGAGATCGTCGCGATCGGCGGCCGCCGGGCGCTGGCCGACTGGTGCGAGCGCCGCGCCGCCCGCGAGGGAGTGAACGCCGCCGAGCGGGCCTGGTGGCAGGAGGTCACCGGCGCTCTGATTGCGACCGGCTAGGGCCCTACCCCGTCTTCGGTCTCAGACAGCGCCGGCTGCCGACACGATGTCGAGATACGCCTGCGCGGGGTCGGCGGCGCCGAAGACGGCGGAGCCGGCGACGAAGAGGGAGGCGCCGGCCTTGGCGACCGAGCCGGCAGTGGCGACGTCGACGCCGCCGTCGACCTCGATCTTTGCGTCGCCGACCAGCTTGGTGAGGCGTTCGATCTTGGCCGGCGAGGCCGCGATGAAGGACTGGCCGCCCCAGCCGGGGTTGACGCTCATGCAGAGGAGGACGTCGGCGAGGCCGGAGAGCTCCGAGAGCGCCTCGGCCGGGGTGCCGGGGTTGATCGCGATCCCGGCCAGGCAGCCGAGCTCGCGGGTCGCGTGCAGAGTGCGGTTGGTGTGCGGGGTCGCCTCGTCGTGGAAGCTGATCGAGTCGGCGCCGGCCTTGGCGAACTCGGCGATCTGGCGCTCGGGCGCCTCGATCATCAGGTGCACGTCGACGGCGCCGCCGGCGTTGTGGACCTGGTCGGCGATCGCGCTGAGGACCAGCGGCCCGATCGTGATCGGGGGCACGAAATGGCCGTCCATCACGTCGAAGTGAATGACCCGGGCGCCGGCGTCCATCACCTCTTCGATCTGGGCGCCGAGCTTCGACATGTCGGCCGAGAGGATCGACGGCAGGACCCGCGGCTGCTGGATCAGCTCCCAGATGCGCTCGCTCATCGGGCGCAACCTACCTGGATCGGCGGCGTTATCCCTCGCGCAGCATCGAGGCGCCGCAGCTTTGACACTGCAGGTCCTCGGTCTGGCTCATCCGCGCGATCGTCCCGTGCTCGCCGCAGTTCGGGCACTGGGAGACGAGTTCGAACCGGCTCAGGCAGTTGACGCAGCGCAGGCGGCCGGGCAGCTGGGTCGGGCGCAGCCAGGGCTCGCCGCAGTTCGGGCAGGGAGCGCGGTTGAGGACGCTGCTGCCGCCCACTTCGGAATCACTCATCGACTAATCATTGCGTTTTAGGCGGGCGATGAAAAATCCGGTGGTCCGATCGCGGTCGGGGCGGAGCTGCAGGCAGCGGGAATCGTGGGTCGAGGCGAGGCCCGGGGCGCGGGCGCCGAGGTCCTCCAGTTCAAGCGCCGGGACGTCGTCGGAGCCGGCCGCGGCGAGCAGCGCCGCGACCCGATCCTCGTTCTCGGCGCGGGAGATCGTGCAGGTCGAGTAGACCAGCGCCCCGCCGGGCCGCAGGCAGCGGGCAGCGGTGCGGAGGACGCCGTCCTGGATGCCGGCCAGGCGCTTGATCGTCCCCGGGGATTTGCGCCAGCGGGCGTCGGGGCGGGAAGCGAGGGCGCCGAGGTCCGAGCAGGGGGCGTCGACCAGGGCGAGGTCGAACTCCTCGGGCAGCTGCATGCTGGTCGCGTCGGCCTCGAAGATCGTCGCGCTGTGCAGGTGCAGGCGGGTCACCTGGGCGGCGATTTCCTCGGCCCGGGCGGCGTCGAGCTCGACCGAGATCAGCTGGCCGCGGTCGCCGCGGCGTTCGGCGATCTGGCCGGTCTTGATCCCCGGGCCGGCGCAGAGGTCGAGCACGTGGTCCTCGGGGCCTGGGTCGAGCACCTCGACCACGGCGGCAGAGCCGCGGCTCTGCGGGGTCAGCTCCCCGGCCGCGACCAGCTCGGCGACCAGCGGCCCGGTGCGCCCGCTGACGACGATCGAGGCCGCCGCTTCCAGCGGCCAGCCACCGGCGGCCGGCGCCGCCTCCACCCCGGCCTCGCGCAGCTTCGCCAGCGCCGCCTGCGGATCGCGCGCCCGGAAAGCGACCTCGCTTGGTTTGTTGCAGGCGGCCAGCAGCGCCCGGGCGACCTCCGGCCCGAGCTCCTCCCACCAGAGCCGGACCAGCCAGAGCGGCGCCGAGTGGGCGACCGCCGCCTTCTCCGGGGTCGAGTCGTCGCCGAGCAGGTCGGCGAGCAGCCGCTCCCGTTCGCGGGCGGCGCGGCGCAGGACCGCGTTGACGAGCCCGGAGGCGTGGCCGTGCTTGGCGCTCTTGACCAGCTCCACCGCCTGGTCGACGGCGGCGTGGTCGGGCGTGCCGTCGGCGAACAGGAGCTCGTAGAGGCCGAGCCGCAGCGCCGCCAGGACCGGCGGGTCGAGCAGGTTCGGGGCGCGGTCGGCGAGCCGCTCGATCGCCGCGTCGGCGGTCCCGCGGCGCTGCACGGCGCCGTAGGCGAGCCGTTGGGCCTGAGCGCGCTCGCGGCCCTCGAGCTCGAGCCGCTCGGCCCCGGCGCGGAAGGCGCGCTCGGTGTGGGCGCCGTCCTCGAAGGTCTCCCGGACGGTCGCGAAGGCGAGCCGCCGGGCGGGGGCGATCACGCCAACTGCGGGAGCTCGTGCCCCCGGAGGTAGGCGTCGGCCGGCATCGGCTTGCCACCCGGCGGCTGGACAACGTCGACTTCGAGCACGCGCTCGGCGCAGGCGATCAGGAGGTTGCGGTCGGGCGACTGCGCGACCGTGCCCGGGGCACCGCTGCCGTCGACGGCCCGAGCCCGCTTCACTCCCAGCCGCTCGCCCCCGGCCAGCTCCAGGTAGGCGCCGACGTGCGGGGTCAGGGCGCGGACCCGGGCCGCCTCGGCGCTCGCCGGCCGGGAGGGATCGATCCGCCGCTCGGCCGGGTCGATCTTCTCCGCGTAGGTGACCGCGGCCTCGTCCTGCTCGGCGAACTCGAGCTTTCCAGCCTCCTGCAGGTCGAGCGCCCGCACCAGCAGCTCGCCGCTCAGCGCCGCCAGCCGCTCCGAGAGCGCCGCGAAGTCCTCCTCGGGGCCGATCTCGACCCGCTCGCTCAGCGCCACCGGCCCGGAATCGAGCCCGGCGGTGAGCCGCATGATGCAGGTCCCGGTCTCCGCGTCGCCGGCCATGATCGCGCGCTCGATCGGGGCCGCGCCGCGCCAGCGCGGCAGCAGCGAGGGGTGCACGTTCAGCAGCGGGTACTCGGAGAGCAGCGGCTCGCGGATCAGCTGCCCGAAGGCGCAGACCACCACGGCCGCCGGCGCCGCGGCGCGGAGCTTCGCCAGCGCCGCCTCCTCGTTGACGTCGGCGCTCTGCAGCAGCGGCAGGCCCAGCTCGGCCGCGAGCTCGGCGGCGGGCGGCGGCAGCTCCCGGCGACCGCGACCGCGGCGGCTGTCGGGCGGGGTGACGACGAGGCTCGGCTTGTGGGGGGATACGGCGAGGCGCCGCAGGACGGTGGCGGCGAACTCAGAGGTGCCGAGGTAGGAGGTCCTCACGCGTCGGTGCGAGGCTCGCGCAGCTCGTCGTCGCCACCCTGGTCGTCCTCGGCGCTCGGCGGGTGGTAGCTGCCACCCTCGCGCAGCGCCCGCAGCGCCCCCTTGCGCTGGGGACGGCTGGTGCGATCGAGGATCAGGATCCCGTCGAGGTGGTCGATCTCGTGCTGCAGCACCCGCGCCTCGAGGCCGGCGGCCTCGACGACGATCGGCTCGCCCTCGACGTCCTGGCCGCTGACCCGCGCGAAGAGCGGGCGTTCGACGTCCATCGAGACCCGCGGCAGGCTCAGGCAACCCTCCTCGGCGACCACGACTTCGTCGGAGAGCCACTCGATCTTGGGGTTGACCAGCGCGGTCGGCTCGGCGTCGGGGCCGGCCTGGAAGACGAGCAGCCGGCGCAGCACGCCGAGCTGGGTGGCGGCGAGCCCGACGCCCATCCCGTCGCGCATGATCGCGATCATCCGCTCGACCTCGGCCCGCAGCTCCGGCCCGAAGGACTCGACCGGCGAGGCCACGCTCTTCAGCACCGGGTCGCCCCACTTGACCACGTGCGCGAGCGCCGCTTCGCGGCGCCGGGTCAGCTCGGCTTCGAGCTCCTTGCGCTCCTGCTCCTCCGCCCCCGTGGCCTGCTCGTCACTCACGCTTTCGATTGTATTTGCGACGTGAACCGCACGGGTACCGGGCCGCGAATCGCCCTCGCCACCTGCGCCGCCTTCCCCCACCTGGCCCCCGACGACCAGCTGCTGGGCGAGGCGCTGGCGGCGCGCGGGGGGCGGCCGGAGCCAGTCGTCTGGGATGCGGAGGGCGTCGATTGGGGTGGATTCGACGCCTGCGTGGTGCGCTCGCGGCGATCGAGGTCGAGGGCGAGACCTCGCTGATCTATGTCGGCGGCGAGCTGTGCCACACCGTGCGCAAGCGGCCCCGGGAGGGCGACTTCCGCGTGCAGCCGAGCTGGGGCGGCTCGGTCGCCGCGGTCGAGCCGAGCGCGGCGGAGCTGGAGGTGGCCGCCGCGGCGCTGGCCCCGCTGGCGGAGACCCCGCTCTACGCCCGGGTCGACCTCGTCGCCGGCGAAGACGGCGGGCCGCTGCTGATCGAGCTGGAGCTGATCGACCCCCACCTGTTCCTCGCCGAGCACCTCGATACCGCGGCGGCGCTGGCCGACGCGGTGCTACTGGGGATCGACGTCGACGCCGATTGAGACGTCTTTGAGGCCGCGGTCGGCGGCACGGCGCTCGACCACGGCGCGGACGGCGGCGACGGTGCGCTCGCGGTCGGCGGCCTTGATCAGGATCCGGCGGCGGTGGCGGTTGCGGACCCGGAACATCGGCGCCGGTCCCAGCAGCTCCGAGCCACCCGGGAGCGCGGCGCGCAGCTCGCGGGCGAGCGCCGCCGCGACCTCCTCCAGCTTCGGCTCCAGCTCGGAATGGAAGTTGATCCGCACGAGGTGCGAGTAGGGCGGGTAGTTGAGGATCCGCCGCCGCGAGAGCTCGCCCTCGAGGAAGCCGGCGGAGTCGTGGCGGGCGGCGTGCTCGACGCTGGCCGCGCCCGGCGCCAGGGTCTGGACGATCACCTCTCCCCCGGCGGCGCCGCGGCCCGAGCGGCCGGCCAGTTGGGCGACCATCGCGAAGGTCCGCTCCTCGGCGCGGAAGTCGGGGAAGCGCAGGGTCGCGTCGGCGTCGAGGATCGCGCTCAGCGTCACCTCGGGGAAGTCGTGGCCCTTGGCGACCATCTGGGTCCCGACCAGGATCGCGCTCGGGGCCTCGCCGAACTGGGCGAGGATCCGGGCGTGGGCGCCGCGGGCGGCGGCGGTGTCGGAATCGAGGCGGAAGACCGGCATCGGCGCCAGCCGCTCGACCAGCAGTTCCTCGACCCGCTCGGTTCCCGCCCCGGCCTGGGCCAGGGTGGTCGAGCCGCACTCGGCGCAGGCGCGCGGCGCCGGCTCGGAGTGGGCGCAGTGGTGGCAGACGAGGCGGCCGCTGCCGCGGTGGACGATCAGCGAGACGTCGCAGTTCGGGCAGCCCCAGTGGTGCCCGCAGGAGCGGCAGGTCAGCCAGGGCGCGAAGCCGCGGCGGTTGATCATCACGATCGCCTTCTGGCCGTTGGCGCGGACCTGCTCCAGCGCCGCCCAGGTCTGCGGGTGCAGCGGGCCCGAGCGCGGGCTTGCTTCGCGCATATCCACCAGGTTGACCGGCGGCATTCGCAGCCCGTCGACCCGCTTGCGCAGCTCCAGGCGCGGCAGCTCCAGCCAGGACTCCGGGCGCGGGGTCGCGGTCCCGGCGACCAGGACCGCGCCGGCGTCGGCGGCGCGTTTGCGGGCGACCGCGCGGGCGTCGTAGGTGGGGTCGCCCTCCTGCTTGTAGGAGGGGTCGTGCTCCTCGTCGATCACGACCAGGCCGAGCTCGCGGACCGGGGCGAAGACGGCAGAGCGCGGGCCGACGCAGACGCTCGCCTCGCCGCTGCGGAGGCGCCGCCACTCGTCGTAGCGCTCGCCGGCCGAGAGGGCGGAGTGCAGAACCGCGAAGCGGTCGCCGAGCCGGGCCCGGAAGCGGGCGACCGCCTGCGGCGCCAGGCCGATCTCGGGGACCAGCACGATCGCGCCCCGCCCCCGGGCCAGCGCCGCCTCTACCGCCGCCAGGTAGACCTCGGTCTTGCCGGAGCCGGTGACCCCGTGCAGGAGCTGCTCGCGGGGGGCGCCAGCCTCGCCGTCGAGGGCGGCGAGGAGGGCGTCGACGGCGTCTTGCTGTTCGGGCAGGAGTTCGGGGCGCTCGGCTGGCGCGGCCAGCCACGGCGCACCCGGCGCGCGGCGCAGCTGCGAGCTGCGGGTGGCGATCAGCCCGCGGGCCTCCAGCCGCCGCAGGGGGGCGCGGTCCGAGCCGCCCGCGCG
>Ga0081539_10002181_pt1 | contig 28771 bp, 27 predicted proteins | sample TabmetS4T2R2_FD_71023 | JGI IMG/M metagenome (GOLD analysis project Ga0081539, IMG submission 71023) | Tabebuia heterophylla rhizosphere microbial communities from the University of Puerto Rico - S4T2R2 | ecosystem: Host-associated > Plants > Roots > Rhizosphere ... | reverse complement strand
GACCACGCGGATGCGAAGTCCCATGTGCCCTGCGTGTACTGATCCGTGTCGTATGAGATGTTGTTCTCGTCGCGACGGAGGGCGCCTTTGACGCCGAGCGTCGTGCCGACGAAGTTGTTGAAGCCGCGACGGAGCTCATTCTGCCGGTCGTAGCTCGCACCGACGACCCATGACAGGGGGCGTCCCGCGAGTGAGCCTTGCCACGACCAGCGCACGTCGCCGCCACCGAACTTGCGGTCGAGATCGACCACGCCACCCGAGCTGGTTGCGGGTGCTTGCGTTCCAGTGGGAATCGACAGGAACTGCTCGACGTCACGATGCCCGTAGTAGCCGAGCACGCGCACGGATTGTGTGTCGGTGAGGTCGAGATCGTAGATGAGCCCGGCTTGCTGTTGCTCGAGGCTCTTGCGCGTGTTGAATTGCAGAGCGACGGCGGCTGTCTGGTCCGGGTCGTCCGCGAACTGTGCCGGGGTCAGGCCCAGCGTATCTTCTGCATCGGGGCGCGAGACGCTGTTGGTGATCAGTGAGAGCCGGTTGTTGTCGTTGATGGTGTAGTCGAACTTGCCGTTGAAGGACTCGTTGCGTGCGCTGCTGTGTTCGCGATAACCGTCGACGATGAAGTGCGTGAACGCGGCGTTGTAGCCGAATGCGCCCGCCGCGCCGCTTGCACTGAGGCCGGCGCGGAACGTGTCGTAGCTGCCGTATGCGATAGCGCTTCGCAGTTGTCCGGGGGTTGCTCCATCGGCCGTGAAGAGCTGGATGACGCCGCCTGAGGAGTTGCCGTACAGCGCAGAGAACGGGCCGCGCAGGATTTCCACGCGTTCCGCGGAATCCAGGTTGAACTGCGAGACCTGACCCTGACCGTCCGGGCCGGTGGCCGGGATGCCGTCCTGGTAGACACGCACGCCGCGAATGCCGAATGCAGAGTTGGCGCCGATGCCGCGGATGGAGATCTGCTGGTCCTGGGCGTAGTTGTTCCGGTTGCGTGCGAGCAGGCCCGGGACGATGGCGACGTCGTCCGCGAGGTTTACGCCGAGCGCGTTCTCACGGAGCTGATCTGCCGGGACGCGGCTGATCGCTGCGGGCACGTTGAACAGGGCCGCTTCGAGGCGGGTGGCCGTGACGACTACCTCGGATGGCGTCGTGGGTTCGCTGGTCGCGTCAGGCGCCGCGAAAGCGACCGGGGCAGCGGCGGCGGCCGCCAGCCAGGCAAGGGAAAGACGCGCAGGTGTCATCGGCAACCGCCAGGGTCGAGTTGTTTGCCGACGACTCTAGGGGGCTGAATTGACTGTTGAAATCGAGATTTTCATGAATGGCCGGAGAGGACCACCCAGGGGCCGGTAAGGGGGCCCGTTCGGGCCCCCAACCAGATCGATCAGAAGGCTACGGCTTCAACTGGCCGCGGATTTCGCCGGGTTTGTTTTCGGCGCTGTGGACGTTTACGTACAGGTTGCCGGCCTTGAAGGCTTCGTATTGCGCATCGGTCAGCATCGAGCCTTCGGGCACGGTCCAGGTGTCGTCACCGCTCTTGGTGAGGGTGATGATGGGCGGGCCGGCCTTGCCGGGGGGTGCTTCGTGGATGTGGGCGGCGGTGCCCATGAGGCCGGTCGTCTTGACGCTGCCCTTCACGGACTTGTCCGCCCCGATCGTGATCATGCCTTTGCCGGTGGCCTTGGTTTCCACCGCCGGCACTTCGTCCTTGCCGGTGAGCATCACATCGCCTGCAGCGGCCACACCCATTGCAGCCGTCAGCACCATCGCAACCGCGGTACGTACGAGAATCCTGTTCATACTGTCTGCCTCCACGTTGTTAGACAAATCGAACAACTTCTTCCCCGGGCGCGCGAGGCTAGCACAGAGCCTCAAGGTTTCAACGCGAACACCAGCAGCGATCGCCCCGTCGTCTCATATTCATGTTTCGGTTCGAAGTCGGCGCGGGCCTCCTCGAGGTCCGGGATGTTCGTGTCGATGATCAGCGTCCAGTGCGCGTGCTCCCCGAACTCGGGCAGGGTGAATTTCACCACGTCGTGGTATGCATTGAAGATGAGCAGCAGCGTGATGTCCTGTCCGCGTTGCCGGAGGCCCGTGGGCTGGGCGCGCCCGTCGAGCACCATGCCGAAGCAGAGCATCCGTGTGTCCTGCCACTGCTCCGGCGTCATCTCGTTCCCCGAAGCGTGAATCCAGGTGATCTCGCGGATGTCGATGCGCTCGTTGACCGCATCGCCGGTCAGAAAACGGTTACGACGGAGGATCGGATACCGCCGCCGCATCGAGGTCAGGTGCCTGACGAACTCGACGAGCGCGCGCCCCTCATCGTCGATGTTCCAGTTCAGCCACGAGATTTCGTTGTCCTGGCAGTAGGCGTTGTTGTTGCCTTGCTGGGTATGCCCGAACTCATCGCCGGCGAGCAGCATCGGCGTGCCCTGCGAGAGCAGCAGCATCGTGAGGAAGTTGCGCCGCTGACGCTGGCGGAGACGATTGATCTCCTGATCGTCCGTCGGCCCTTCCGCGCCGCAATTCCATGACCGATTGTGGTTGTGGCCGTCGTTGTTGTTCTCGCCGTTCTTCTCGTTGTGCCGCTCGTTGTAGCTCACGAGGTCGTTGAGCGTGAACCCATCGTGCGCAGTGATGAAATTAACGCTCGCCTGGGGCCTGCGACCATACTTGTCGAACACATCTGGCGAGCCGAGCAGACGTGGAGCGACCGCTGCCGCCGCCGCCTCGCCGCGCCAATAGTCGCGCACCGTGTCGCGATACTTGTCGTTCCATTCCGCCCAGCCCGGCGGAAATTCGCCCACCTGGTAACCGCCGGGACCGCAGTCCCATGGTTCGGCGATGAGCTTCGCGCCGACGAGCACGGGGTCCTGCGAACAGCACTTCAGGAATCCGCTCTGATTGTCGAAGCCGTTCGCTTCGCGCGCGAGGATGGTGCCGAGATCGAAGCGGAAACCGTCGACGTGCATCTCCGTCACCCAGTAGCGGAGACTGTCCGTCACCATCTGGATGACACGCGGGTGACTCAGGTTCAGCGTGTTGCCCGTGCCGGTGTCGTTGATGTAGTAGCGCTTCTTGTCGGGGATCAGCCGGTAGTACGACGCGTTGTCGATTCCTTTGAAGCTCAACGTTGGGCCGCGCTCGTTGCCTTCGGCCGTGTGGTTGTAGACCACGTCGAGGATCACCTCGAGGCCGGCGTCGTGGAAGCGCGCCACCATTTCCTTGAACTCGGCCACGCCGCGTTCACGGTCCGCGACGTAACGCGGGTCCGCGGCGAAGAAGCCGATGGAGTTGTAACCCCAGTAGTTCGTGAGCCCGCGTTCGAGCAGGTGGCTGTCATTGATGAAGGTGTGGATCGGCATCAGCTCGACGGTGGTGATGCCGAGCGACTTCATGTACTTGATGACTTCGGGGACCGCGAGCCCGCCGAACGTGCCGCGCAGACGCTCGGGCACTTCGGGGTGACGCATGGTGTAGCCGCGCACGTGAGTCTCGTAGATCACGGTCTGGTCCCATGCGACCAGCGGCTTGCGATTGCCTTTCCAGTCGAAGTCCTGGTCGACGACCACGCACTTGGGCATGAAGGGGGCGCTGTCGCGTTCGTCGAAGCTCAGGTCCTCGTTTTCGGCGCCGATCTGGTAGCCGAACACTGCCGGGTCCCACTCGAGCGCGCCCACGTGCGCGCGTGCGTAGGGGTCCAGCAAAAGCTTGTTGGGATTGAAACGGTGGCCCTGCTCGGGCTCGTACGGCCCATGAACCCGGTAGCCATAGACGGTGCCCGGCCGCGCTTCAGTGAGATAACCGTGCCAGATCTCGTCCGTGTATTCCGGCAACTCGACGCGCTCGAGCTCCTTCTCGCCCCGCGAGTCGAAGAGGCACAGCTCGACTTTGGTCGCGTGCGCGGAGAAGAGCGAGAAATTGACTCCCCTGCCGTCCCAGTGGGCGCCCCGGGGGTGGGGCAGGCCCTCGCGAATGTTCATGCGTCCCCGCGTAATGCTCAGCAGACGCTGGCGAACGCGTGAAAGCCAGCCAGGTTCCAGTTTTTGAGGCACTGTCCAGGGAGCGGTGGTTTGAAGAGAAAGGTACTAGCGATTGCGGTCGATGGCGCGGGCGAGGAGGTAGGAGGCTTCGAGGAGCGGAAGATCGAGGTCGTGCTGCTCGGCCAGGCGCACGGCGTATCCCATGGTTTCGTCGAGCTCCAGCGCTCGGCCGGCCTCGAGATCCTGCAGGGTCGAGAGGCGATGGGTGGGTGAGTTCTTGTGGAACTCAGCGCCGATCGACGTGACCATTTGCATGGCCGTCGTCTCGGGCATTTTGCACATCGCTGCGACCGGAAACATGGCTTCGTCGTTGAGTTGAACGCCGCAGGCGGAGGCGAGCGTTCCGACTTCGCGTATCAGGCGCACGAGCACCAGTGCTGCACCGGGGTCTTCCAGGTACTTCCATGTGGTGAGGCGCGTGGTGACTGCGGCTGCTGCGAGTCCGACCCAGGCGGCGAACTTCGACCACTCTTGCGAGCGAATGTTGGGGACCGCTGTCGAGCGGACGCCGGAAGCTTCGATCGTTCGTGCGATCTCCTCGGCTCGGGGTGTGATGGTGCCGTCCAGGTCTCCGAGCATCAGGTTGATGTTGCGCGTGAAGCTCACTTCGCCGGAGGGGAGCATTTCGCCGCTGAAGTTGGCTTGTGCGCCGAGTATGTAACTGCGGTTGCAGGTTGCGGTGAGGATCTCGTTTTTCATCACGCCGTTCTGGAGTGAGAACGCGCAGCCGATGTCGGACCCGCGCAAGGGTTCCAACGCGGTGGCTGTGTCGATGGCTTTTGTGGTGACGACTAGCACGTCGGCGCTGCGGAGATCTTGCGGATGCGTGATGGTTCGTACGGGTGTCGAGAAGTTGACGAGGCCTTTGATGCGCAGGCCATCTGCATCGATCTGGCGGGCGCGGCGCTCGCGCACGAGCATGGCGACTGAATGACCGGCGCGTGCGAGATGCGCGCCCAGGATTGACCCGATTGCACCCGCGCCGAGAATCGCGAACTGAGCGTGTGACATGGAGGCCAGTGTAGGTGATGCGCTCGCCGAGTGCTGGCACGAAAGTGCCATGTTGGCGTTCAGCGACGCGCAGTGACGATGCGGTCGGCTAGCTCGGCCAGGGCCTTACTCATCTGCTGCGGGAGCGCGGCGATCGAGCAGCTGCCACCCGCAGGCGGGATGCGAATGACTTCGTAGCCACTGGCCGCGCGCGCACGAGCGCTTTGCGGGTCAACAGGAGCGCTGCCACGGTCTTGTGTCGTCGTGTCGGCGGCGCCGCTCGCGGCAGTTTTGCTCTGCCACGATGCCTTCAGTGTGACTGCGCAATTTGTGTCGCCCATCAGCTCGTCGATGTCGACGGATAACGTTGCGGGTTGCTGATTGGCAGCTCGCGAAAGCAAATTGGCGGACAGCACACGGCGAATCATTTCATCGAGGGGCGCCGCCCAGCGATCCTGCTCGCTGATGCGAACGCGATTGGCATCGAGGCGCTGCACGATCTCGCTGCGATCCAGCTCGGCTGGAATTCGAACGCGTCCAACCCGAATCGCCGGCGCGCCCGATGTCGTTGCGGCCTCCGAAGTCACTTCGCTCAGCGTGTAATACCGAAGTGGCACACTCGACGCACACCCTGCAATCAGCAGCACACCGACTGCGATCCCAATTCTCATTCTTTCTCTCCACGCCGCCCACGCAGCAGCGCCTCGGGATGCCGGTCGAGATAATCCGCCAGCCCGCGCACGGATCGCGCCGCCTCCGTCAACTGCCGCATCAGTTGCGCAGCGTCCGGCCCATCGCCCTGACTTTGTCCGACCAGCGCCTGCACGGAACCCATCGCACCCTGGGCCGCGTCGGACGTCTCACGCAGACTCTTGATCAGCGACTTCAAATCCGGCTCGACATCTCCAGTGAGCCGATCAAGATGCGTCAGCGTGTTGTCGAGCGACTTGATCGCATGCGCCAGTTCAGGCCCCGAAGTCGCGGCGTCCAGGTTCTTCAGCACACCGCTCAGGCTCTGCAGAACATCCGTGAGATCTCCCGACGAGCTCGTCGGCAGGTGCACGTATTGCCCCACACGCCGCACGCGCGCCGGTGGCGCGCCCTTCACCATGTCCAGCGCAACGACCTTGAACCCCGTCAGCAGATTCGCCGTCGTCACCTGCGCGCGCAATCCATCCGCCACCAGCGTTTCGATCCACTCCTGCGCACCTTTGTTCGCCGACCCATCCTCCGCACGCGGCACATTCAGAACGTCCAACCGAGCCGGATCGAGCGCGATCGTCACCAGCGTCGTGAGTGTCTGCCGACGCGCGTCGTAGCTCAGTCGCGCGTCGCGCACCGTCCCAACCTCCATGCCTTCCAGCTCGACTGCCGTCCCTTCATCGACCCCACGCAGATTGCCGCTGAAATCGGCCACGTAGATCAATTGCTCGCCGCGCGGATCACGCATCGCTGCTCGCCGATTGTCGTACAGCGCGAACGTCGCGCCCGCTCCACTGGGCGCGCCGGTGAGCGCTGTCGACGGCGTCTCGAACGCAATTCCGCCGGACAGAAGCTGCTGCCACGAGTTCGCGCGAATCCGCACGCCCTGCGCACCCGCGGACACATCGACGCCACCCGCATTCCAGAACCGCGTCTCCGGATGCACGAACCGGTCGTAAGGCTCGCGAATGAACGCAATGATGTTCACGTGCTGCCCATCCGGTGCGATGGAGTATCCCGAGACTTCTCCAACCGTCACGCCGCGATAGGAAATCGGCGAGCCGCGTGTCAGTGATCCGAGGTCCCCCGCAGTCATGGTGAACGCGCGACCCCGACTGTCCGCCTCCAGCACCGGCGCAGTGTCGAGCCCAACGAACTCATGCAGCGTTTTCGTCCCCTTGCCCGGATACATCTCGATATACGAGCCCGACACGAGCGTCGACAATCCAGAGATTCCTTCTACGCTGAGACGCGGCGCCACGATGTAGAAGCGCGTGCTTTCGTTGAGCGCGTCCTTCATGGCTCGCGTCATCCGCGCATGCACGATCACTCGCGACATGTCCTTCGCGAGCTCGAGCCGCTCCACCGTGCCCACTCTGACGCCACGATGCTGAATGACCGACTGCCGCGCCTGCAGCCCTTCGGCAACCTTGAACGCAATCGTGATGTCCGGTCCGCGAAGTGCGAACGAGCGAACGGCAAGCCACACCACGATGGTCGCCGCCACGATCGGCACGACCCACACCCATGCGAACCAGCGGTGCGCACGGACACGTGCTTCAGGCACATCGTCGTCCAGCGGCTCGTTCACGAGGCATACTCCAGTTCTTCAGGCCGCCGCGCGGCGTCCCACATGAGCCGCGCGTCGAAAGCGACCGTCGCAAACATCGTGATGACGACGACCGCCGCGAACGCGACCAGCCCCTGGCCCACGCGCACGGTCGTCAGCGCCCCGAACTGCAGCACGGCCACGAGCACTGCAGCCATGAATACATCGATGTTCGACCAGCGACCGATCACGTCGATCATGCGAAACAGCCGTGTGCGTGTGCGGAGCAGGGTTGCCGAACCGAGTTGAATCGAGATCAGCATCCACGTGAGCCCGAACAGCTTCATCAGCGGCAGCACGATGCTTGCCACGAACACGATCACGGCAAGCGGCCAGAGGTCATTGCGAATGAGCTCGAACACGCCGCTCAGAATGGTGTTGTGCTCTTCGCTGCCGAACCGGACGATCGTCAGCACCGGCAGGAGGTTCGCGGGGATGTAGAGCAGATAGCCCGCGATCAGAAGCGCGACCGTGCGGCGGAACGCATCGGGCTTGCGCCGATAAAGCGGCGCCTGGCAGCGAGGGCAGGGCTCACTTTCCGCCGTGTCCGGCACAATGAGATCGCAGGTGGTACATGCAAGGCGTCGTGCGCGATTGCCTGTGGGCAATTCATCTTCATGAGGGTGTAGCGCCGCCCACACGGTTCGATCGTCGAGCTGCGTGAGCGCGAGCAGCAGCGCGAAGGTCGAAGCGATCAGGCACCAGCCACCGGTCCCAACCTGTACTGACGCCACGACGTCGATACGCGTATACGCGACGAACGCGCCGATCAGAAACACTTCGATCATCATCCAGGGCCGGAGCAGCCGGACCCAGCGATAGATGCGGCCCAGCGCTCGGCCGCGGGGCGTGCCGCTTTCGCGTGCAAAGTGCAGATTCCCGAGCACCCAGATGAGCGCCCCCGTGTACAGGAACGGCAGCGCCACCGCACAGATCGCAACCAGCAGTGCGAGCTGCCCGAAGCCCTGTTGACCGAGGGCGTCGACGCCGGAGGACAGCCAGCTTTCACGGACGGCGCCAAATGTCGACACGGACATCAACGGGGCCGCAGTCGCGGGGAGGAGTAGCAGAAAGGAGCCGCAGGCAAGCGCCAATGGCAGGTCGACGCGCCCGGCGGTTCGCCCGGCCAGCACGCGCCTGCATTGGACGCATTCCGTGATTTCGCCGCCCAGCGCTTCAGGAAGTCGCTGAATGAGCCCGCAATCCGGGCAGGCAACCTGTTCAGCTGGCCTCATCTCAGGCACAACGCCTGCTGAGGCTTCACGGTTCCCAAGGGGGAACGCGGCAGGTCAGGCTAGGGGAGCTCTGATTTACTTGGCCTTCGCTGCAAATTCATCGAAAAAATAAACATATTTTTTGTTTCCGAAGCCGGTAAATCAGAGATTCCTAGCGCTGGAGGGAGGGGTCCAGCAGCCGCAGGGCTTCGTCGACCGTGATCGCGCCCGTCCGGTCGAGCTCGTCCTTCGAATAGGAGCGGCCCGGGGCGCTTACGCATTCCCCGTCCTTCAGGGCGATGCGAGAGCCGGTCTTGAGGCAGCGTTCCGCCGGGATGTCCGTCCGGGCCGTCCCTGAGGCCAGGTCCGTCCGGGGCGGGGAAGTGGTTGCACAGGCCGTGACCAAGGGCAGGGCGGCGAGGCTGATAAGCACGAGTTTCCTCATGCTTGGTTAGACGCGGCCGCCCCCGCCGAGTTCAGCTGTCGCGATAGCGAAGCAGGCTCCACACCGCGAGTATCGCGATGGAGAGGCCACAGAGAACGCTGTTCCAGAATAGAAGCGGATCGTCGCTGTAGCCGAAGATCCAGGGCGAGGCGGCGAGCCACACCCCCAGCATCACGTGCGCGATGCGAAAGGCGCGCGCCTCGCGTATGAAGACCAGGCGCATGGTGGCGAGCATCACGACGCAACCGCCCACGATCAGCGCGTTCCACACGGTCGCCGCGCTGATGCCGAGCGGCGAATAGACGAACGGCGCGTCGATGACCCACAGCCCGAGCAGCAGCCGCAGCGCATTCGCGAGCGTGAGCTGGCGCCGGCCCGTGTAGACCTGGGTCTCCTCGTCGTCGACTTTCATTTCGCCGGCCATTGTCCGCCAGGCACCAGCACGTCTCGTGCCGACGCTTATCGTAGGACATTCCTTGGGTAAGGTGTTCGTCGCCATCTGCAGACAATTCCGGGGCAGACAACTTGGCCGCGATGTTGATCATGGCGAAGAATTCTTCGCAGCGCACGCACGCTGCGCCGGATGTGTGGCACTGATCACCGAATCTCAGTGCTTGTCGCCATCGAGATGCAGGTAGCTCGCGTTGAATCCCGATGCGCTCTGCAGAGCCTGCAGATCGTGGATGGTGAGTTGCTTGTTCTGGAAGGTGACGAGACCGGCGCGCCGCATCTCCATGAGCATGCGATTCACGTGCACGAGCGACAGTGCAAGAGTGTCCGCGAGCTCGTTCTGTGTGAGTGGCAGGTCGCAGCGATTGTCCTGAGTGAGCCCGACTGCCCGCAGGCGGATGAAGATTTCGCAGAGCAGGTGTGCGAGACGCTCGAACGCCGTGCGATGGCCCACGTTCACCAGCCACTCGCGCGCGTTGGCTTCCTCGACGAGCGTGGACCACCACAACGCTCGCGTGAGGGCCGGCGAACGTCCCATCAGACCGAGCACGCCTTCCGCGCTCAGGAGTGCTGCCTCCACCGGGGCGAGCGAGCAGATGCTGTGATCCATGCGCTTCAGGATGAAGGTGCGTATGTCGCAAAGATCGCCGGGAACGAGATAGGCGACGATCTGGCGCCGGCCATCCGGCAGAAGCTTGTAGCGGCAGGCGAGTCCCTCGAGGATGAGCTTCAGCTCATCGAACGGCTCGCCTTCACGAAGGAGATCCTCGTGCGCGCTGAACCGGCGCACCGTCGTGACGGTTTCGGCGAGCGCGCGTTTGTCCGTCTCCGCGAGCGTCGCGAAGGTTTCGAGCTTGCGGATCAACCTGCCAACGCCAGGATTCACGCTGGCACGTCCCGCGGTCGCTCGGTCCGGATGCTGCGCACGAGGGCGTTCGTCTCCACTGGCTTCTGCAGGCAGGAGGTGTGCCGGAGTTGCGGCGGAATGAATTCGGGGTCGTAGCCGGTTGTGAAGATCGTGTGGATCCCACGTGCCTGCAGCTCTTCGGCGAGTTGAAACACGAAGTCACCGTGCAGGTTCACATCGAGCAGCGCGCAATCCGGCGGCTCCTCGCGCGCGATGCTCCGCGCGACTGTGATGCTGGGCGCGGGTCCGAGCACCGTGGCGCCGCACGCACGCAGTGTCGCGCAGAGATCGACCGCGACAAAGTAGTCGTCTTCCACGACGAGCACGCGATAGCCGCGCAGCTCGTCGCTCTGGGGTCGCGCAGATCGCAACAGGGTGTTCATGATTTTTCTTCTCCTCCCGGGAGGTCGACGCCCGGCTGGAATGCGATCACGCAATGGACCCCGTCGTGCTTGAATTCGAACGCGGTGCGCGCCCGCAGCTCATAGGGGAGCGTCCGTTCGATCAGCTCGAGGCCGAATCCCTTGTGAGTGGGTGGCGGCTCGGAGATCTTCACGCCGCGCTCGCGCCAGTCCAGCCACACGATTCGCAGGTCGTCCACATCCCTCGACCACTGCACCGAGAGCCTGCCCAGCGGTGTGCTCAGTGCGCCGAACTTGAGCGCGTTGGTCGTGAGCTCATGCAAGGCGAGCGCCAGGGATGCGGCGGCCTTGCTGGAGAGCGCCACCGATGGGCCGCCGAGCTCGATGACATTCTCCGGAATCGCGTGCGCGAGAAACTCTCCGCTCACCAGCTCCGCGAGGTCGACTTTCGTGTCCGGCAACCGCATGAGGATGCCGTGCACGCGCGCCAGCGCGTCGATCCGCCCTTCGAGGTGCGCGACGAATTCGTCGGTCGAGTGCGGAGTGAGCGCCGAGCGCCGCGTGATGGCACGGATCTCCGCCAGCAGGCTCCGCATCTGGCGCTGGAATTCGAAGAATCTCAGCTGCTCACGCTGCCGTAACCGATGCAGGAGCTCATCGGCTGTCTGACCGGTCGGCGCGTCCGAAGGCAGTTCCACGATGGTCGCAGGGTACTCTCAAATTGAGCGGGCTCAATGAAAGAAAGCCGAAACCGTCAGCTTGATCTGCACGGCTTGAGGAATTGACCCAGGTTAACGAACCCGCGCGGCGCTCCCGCTACCATCCACCTCCCTGACGTGAGCTCGAAAAACCATGATCTCCAAGCCAGCGGGAGGTCTTGCACACACGGTTGGGCGCCGGTTCATCCAGCTCGCTCAAGCCTACGGCGCGCAGGACGCCGATGCGCGCGACGCGGACCGGTACCAGGTCCTGTTCGACTCCATCGATCAGGGTCTGTGCATCGTGGAGGTGCTCTTCGATGAGCGCGGTCGCGCGCACGACTATTTGTTCCTCGAAGTGAATCGCGCCTTCGAAGAGCAGACGGGCCTCGCGGACGCGGTTGGCTGGCGGATGCGCGAGCTGCGGCCGGATCACGAGCAGGAATGGTTCGACACGTATGGCCGCGTGGCCCTCACTGGCCAGGCCGAACACTTCGAGCGTCAGGCCGCCGCTCTCGGGCGCTGGTTTCGCGTGTCCGCCTTCCGGATCGATGCGCCCGAACAGCATCGCGTCGGCATCCTGTTCACCGACATCAGCAGCCGCAAGGCGGCCGAGCAGACGAGCGCGCGCCTGGCCACCTTGATGGACGCCTTCGCGGTCGCGAATCGTCGCAAGGATGAGTTTCTCGCGATGCTCGCTCACGAGCTGCGCAACCCGCTCGCCCCGCTGCGCAATGGGCTGCAGATCGCGCGGCTGACGACCGCTGCCGATTCGCCACTCCAGCGCACCATCGCCATGATGGTCCGGCAAGTCGCGCAGCTCACGCGCCTGGTCGATGACCTGTCGGATGTGAGCCGCATCAGCTCGGGCAAGGTGCAGCTCGAACGCCGGCCGCTGTCGCTGCGGCAGATCGTCGCGTCCAGCATCGAAGCATGCGAGTCGCACATCGCCTCTCATCAGCACGAGCTCACCATCGAAGCCACGGACGATGAGCTCGAGGTCGAGGGCGATGCGAACCGCCTGAGCCAGGTGTTCTCGAACCTGCTATCCAACAGCGCGAAGTACACGGAGCCGGGCGGACGCATCTGCGTTCGCATCGAGCGGGATGGTGCGTGGGCGCGCGTGAGCGTGAGCGACAACGGCATGGGCATACCGCCCGAGGATCTGCCGCACATTTTCGATCTGTACTCGCAGGCGCGCGTGCATCAGGCGCGGGCGGAGGGCGGCCTGGGAATCGGCTTGTCGCTCGTACACAGTCTCGTGCGTCTGCATGGCGGGTCAGTCACAGCACACAGCGACGGGTCAGGTCGCGGCAGTACGTTCTCGGTGCGCTTGCCCCTTAACACACGATAAGACGTTCGTCGCTCGAGGATCGAGCGGTGGACTGGCGCGGAACGCTGCTTGCTCCCCTTCGTTTTGTACGTCATGGACGACGTGCGTCGAAGCGGTTTGCGATGTCCGTGATTCCGGTTCTGTTGCCCGCGACGATTCCAGGCGTTTCTGCTCGTGTTCGCCGCGGCTTGCAGCACTTTTATCGCCTGATGTCGAACATCAGCCCCTCTCTGGCGGCGCGCCTCGCGCTGACACTGTTCACCGTTCCTTCGCGGTCCGCGGCGCGCAGGGCAGAGCGCCTGGTGCTTGCGCGAGCGGAGCGCACGAGAGTGCATGTGGGCCAGCAATGGTTGCGCGTGTTTCACTGGCCGGGGCGTGGCCCCACCATCCTGCTGGCGCATGGTTGGAGCTCGAGGGCCGCGCGCCTTGCGTTGCTGGCAGACGGGCTGGTCGAGGCGGGCTTTCGCGTGATTGCGTTCGACGCTCCAGGGCATGGTGCGTCGACCGGCTTTCGTTCAAACGTGCTCCTGTATCGCGAAGCGTTGCGCGCAGTGCTCGAACGCATGGGGCCAGTCCACGCGATCGTGGGGCACTCACTGGGTGCGCGCGTGTCGATGCTGATGATGCGAACTGCGGCCACGCCGGACGTGCGTGCCGTAGCACTTCTCGGCATTCCGCCCGATGTCGGCTACATGTTCGAGCAGTTCAAACTCGTGCTCGAGTTGCGCCAGGACGTGTGCCGCCTCCTGCACCTGGAATTCGAGCGCCACTTCGGCGGCGCGCCCGACGTTCATTCACCCTCGGACGCCACCTGCCTGCAGCTGCCGGTGCTGGTCATGCACGACCAGGACGACGAGGTCGCTCCCGTCGATCATGCGCGCAGCCTGGCCGCCCAGCTCCCCTGTGGGACGCTGCACCTCACCCGCAACTTGCAGCACTGCGGCCTGCTGACCGACCCGGCGGCAATCGGCGTGGTCGTGAAGTTCATGAGGCGGCATTGCCTGCAGCGGAGCCCTTGAACTCCGCACGCCCGGCCCCAGCGTGGCCTCCATCTGTGATGCGCCTACGAGAGGAGGCTAAGCGTATGTTCGAACGTATCACCCCTTACGAAGACAGCCTGTTGAGCCAGTTCAGACGTCTGGAGCAGGACCTGGACGATTTCTTCGGCGGCGGGACCTGGACCGGCAGCCGCAACATCCGGTCGTTCGCTTCCGGGACCTTCCCCGGCGTGAACGTGGGTGCGACGCCCGACTCGGTCACTGTTTATCTCTTCGCCCCCGGCATCGATCCGAAGTCTCTCGATACTTCGATCCAGCAGAATTTCCTGTCGGTGTCCGGTGAGCGCCGCCTTCCCGCGCAGAAGGATGCCACGCATTACCGGCAAGAGCGTTTCGGCGGCGCATTCCGCCGGATCGTCACCCTGCCCGACGATGTGGATCCCGAGCGCGTCGATGCGCGCTACGTGGACGGCGTCGTGCAGATCAAGATCGGGCGGCGTGAGTCGGCCAGGCCGCGCCAGATCCAGATTCAGTAATTGCAAGTTGCGGGAGGAGACACTCACATGGCTACGACTCAGAAGGATGTGACTCAGCAGACCCAGGGCGGAACGCCGCAGGAGCGCCGCTCGACTCGCCCGGAGCAGGCCATCCGTCCGCCAGTCGACGTTTTCGAAACGGCCGATGGCATCACGTTGCAGGCCGACATGCCGGGCGTATCCAGGGAGCGCCTGAATCTTCGCGTGGACGGCAACACGCTTCTTCTCGAGGGCAACGTGCAGCTCGACATGCCCCAGCAGATGGAAGCGCTCTATGCGGACGTACGCTCGACCCTTTATCGCTGCAGCTTCGCGTTGAGCAATGAGCTGGACACGGGGCGCATCGCGGCGAATCTGAAGGACGGCGTGCTGTCCGTGACGATTCCGAAACGCGAGGAGCTGAAGCCGCGCAAGATCGAGGTGCACGCCAGCTGAGCTCCGCTGGCATCCGCTCCCGCTGACGCTTGCTAACGGCGGGAGCGGATGCTGACCGGAATGGTGTTTGCTCCCTTTCGCTTCAGTTCATTGGGATACGGCGAGGGGAGTACGACATGCGAAGCGCAGTGGTGTGGACGATGGCTGGGGCGTTGCTGGTGGGATCGGCGTTCGCCCTGGGGAATGAAGGCAAGGTGAGCAAGGCTGGCGAGGACCCGCAGACGTTCGTCGAGAATGCGGCCCAGGCCGGCATGACCGAGGTGGAGCTCGGGAAGGTTGCGCAGCAGAAAGGCAAGAGCGCCGAGGTGAAGGCATTCGGCGCGCAGATGGTGAAGGATCACGGCAAGGCGAATGCGGAGCTGGCGTCGATCGCGAAACCGAAGAAGCTGATGGTGCCGATGAAGCTCGACACCAAGCACCAGGAGATGGTCGACGAGCTCAGCGCGAAGTCAGGCGCGGAGTTCGATGCGGCCTATGCCGAGCACATGGCCATGGATCACGGCAAGGCACTCGAGCTGTTCACCGGCGCGAGCCAGGGGAGCGATGCAGAGCTCGCCTCGTTCGCGAAGAAGACGTTGCCGACGATCAAGGAGCACAAAAAGATGGCGGATTCGCTGACGGGCAAGACGTCGGTCGCCAGCAAGGAATGACACGCTGAAACGGTCGGGCGCGGCGCACGCCGCGCCCGACACTGATCGTTCAGTCGACTATCGACTCGTAGACGAGCGCGCGAAGCTTGCCGTAGTCGTCGATCTCACCGGCGGGATTGAGCTGGGTGAGATACACGACGATGAGCTGTTCCTTCGGATCCACCCAGTACGTCGAGTGGTAAGCACCACCCCAGCCGTACTCGCCGACCGATCCATGCTCACCCCGCAGACCCACGTCCTTCACAACCGAGAACCCCAGCCCGAAACCCTGACCCGGCCGGAACGACACGTCGCCCATGTGATCGGTGGTCATCAGCTCGACGGTCTTGCGTGAGAGCAGACGCTTCCCATCGAGCTCGCCGTTGTTCAGCATCATCTGCAGAAAGCGCGCGTAGTCGCCGGCCGTCGAAATGAATCCCGCACCACCCGAGAACGCCTTGCGTGGCCCTTCGACGTACGCACCCTGGCCTACCCTCGCGCCCGGATTCGGCGCACGCTCCAGCCCACCGCCCGTGGGCTTCGCGGAATACACCACGGTCAGCCGATCCTTCTTGTCCGAAGGCACATAGAACGCGGTGTCAGTCATGCCGAGTGGCGCGGTGATGTTCGTGCGCAGATAGACGTCGAGTGGCATGCCGCTCGCCTTCTCGATTACCGCGCCGATGATGTCGATGCCGTACCCGTACACCCACTTCTCGCCCGGCTGCGCGTCGTTGGGCAGGGCTGCCATGCGCGACACTGTCGCGGCGATGGGCTCGTTGCGGTCCGCGAAGTACCAGCCCTGGATGCCGGCCTTCTTCCATTCCTCCGCCGCGGTTCCCTCTCCATAGCCGATGCCGGCCGTGTGCGTCAGCAGATCGCGGATCGTGATTGGCCGCTTCGCCTTCACGACATCATACCCGCCGCCGTCCTTCGGCACGGCGACCGTCGTCTCCTTGAACTCGGGCAGGTACTTCGACACCGGGTCCGAGAGCAGAATCTTTCCCTGCTCGACCAGCATCATTGCGCCCACAGTGACGATCGCCTTCGTCTGGGAAGCAATGCGGAACATGGAGTCCGTGCGCATCGGCGCGCGCGCCTCACGGTCCCGCTGACCGAAAGCCTCGAGGTACACGACTTTGCCGCGCCGGGCGACCAGCGCCACGGAGCCCGCAATTCTGCCGTCATCCGTGTAGCGCTTCAGCGCCGTGGTGAGGTTCTGCAGTCGCTCGGACGAAAGTCCTACGTCCTCGGGCCGCGCACGCGGCAGCGGGTCGCTGGCGTAGGCCGTGGCCACGCCGAGCAGCAGGAAAACCAGAAACGCGTAGCGCCCGCGCGCGAGCAAGCTGTCCATGAGTCCCCCCTCAGTGGTCGTAGAAGATGTGCGCCGGCTCATCGTGCACGTTCGTAAGGTCCGGCGCAGGTGTGCTCTCCGAGAAGTCCACGGCTCGGTAACGGCCGCTATAGAAAAGGAGCGGTCGATGGGGCTGCACCCCCGTGTGCAGGTCGACTACGCGGCCGATCACCATCCAGTGATCCCCGGCTTCGATCCGGTGCTCGATCGTGCAGTCGATGCACGCGAGACATCCTTCGAGGCGCAGGGCAGATCGCGATGGAACGAGGCGGAACGGCGGCGGCGCGGGCTCCTGCCATCCACCCGCGAAGTAGGTCGACAGTGCCTGCTGGTCATGGCGCAGGACGTTGATGGTGAATCCCTCGAGCTCGCCGATGTGCTGGGCGATGCGCGTCTGCTTGCCCGGGCAGAACAATACGAGCATCGGATCGAGAGACACGGAGGTCACGGCGTTCGCCGTCATTGCGAGCGGCTCTTCGCCAGCCCGTGCAATGACTACCGCCACGCCTGTGGCAAAGAGGCCGAGCGTGTCCCGAAATCGGCGCAGGCTTGGCGTGTGATGTGTGCTCATCTCGATCTCCGGTGCTGCCGCGCATCACGCGCAGCAGTGCGTGGTCCCGCGTATTGGAGTACTTTCTTCAGGCCATGAAACACATCCTCTTCGTCGATGACGACCCGCACTTCCTGGATGCCTTGCGCGTGCGCCTGCATGGCAAGCGTTACAAATGGGCCATGGCTTTCGTCGATAGTGGAGCGGCTGCGCTGACCGAGCTGCAGCGCGTGTCTTACGACCTCATCGTGAGCGATGTGCGCATGAGTGGCATGGACGGCGCGCGCCTCCTGCGGACGGTTGCCGATCGGTGGCCGGCGACTGTGCGAGTGGCGCTCTCCGGTTCGAGCGATGCCGCGCAGACATTGCGGCTCGTGTCCGTGGCTCACCAGTTTCTGAGCAAGCCGTGCGAGCCGCAGGTGCTCGAGATTCTGATCGAGCGCTGCTTCGCCTTGCAGGATCTTCTGCGCGCACCGGAGTTGCGAGCTGCGGTTGGGCGCATGCGTCAGCTGCCTCCGTTGCGGGGAATCTTCAGGAAGCTGCAGAGCCTGCTCGAAGTCGAGGACGTGACTGTTCGTGAGGTGGCACAGCTCATTTCGAGCGACACGATCATTGCGGCGAAGGTGCTGCAGATCGTGAACTCGGCTTTCTTTCGCACTACGCGCAGGATCACGAGCGTCGAGCAGGCTGTGACGCATCTCGGGTTCACCACGCTTCGTAATGTCGTGCGGTCGGCGGAAGTGTTCGCCGCATGGCCTGAGAAAGCGGCCGTGAATACGGTGAATCTGGAGCGGCTTCAGCAGCACAGTCAGCAGGTGGTGGCCATCGCGCATGCGCTTACTTCGATGCCTGCCGTGCGTGCGGCGGTCGGGCACTACGTGACACTCGATGATGACGCCGTGCTCACTGCGCTGGTGCACGACCTCGGGTACTGGATTCTTGCGCATGAGTGTCCGCAGGAGCTCGAGCTCGCGCGGGCGCGTGCCGTTGAACATGAGATTTCGATGCCAGAGGCCGAGCGGGACACGTTCGGCGCGACGCATGCGGAGATTGGGGCGTATCTGCTGGGTATCTGGGGGTTCCCGTACTCCGTCGTCGAAGCCGTGGCGCATCACCATGCGCCGGAGCAGGTTCCACAGACATCGTTCGATGTGCTCGCCGTGATGGCGATCGCGCATGCGCTCGCGCCGAGTCTGGACGCGGAAGCATTCAACGGCACGCTGCCGCCCGACCCGCACGTCGATGAAGCTTATCTCGGCACTGTGCATGCGCCATTCACTTGGGCGGATGCCCAGGAGCGCGCCAGCAGCGCCATCGCCGCGCAGGCGGAACAGGCACAGGCCAGCTGACATCAGAAGAGGGCGGCGGTCGCCAGGCGCGCGCCGTCGGCAAGCGCTTTCAGCTTTGCCCATGCGATTTGCGGGTGGCAGCGCAGGCCAAGGCCGCAGTCCGTGGACGCAACCACGTTCTCACGGCCAACGATGCCGGCGAACCGCTGAATGCGCGCACTCACCAGCTCCGGATGCTCGATCAGCGCCGTCGAATGCGTGACCACGCCCGGCGCGAGAATCTTGCCGGCAGGGAGTTTCACATCGCGCCACACGACGAACTCGTGCTCATGCCGCACGTTCGCGGCCTCGAACAGATACGTCTGCGCGTTCACGGCGAGCATCACATCAACGATGTCGCGCAAAGGAATGTCCTGCGAGTGCGGCCCGTGCCAGCTTCCCCAGCACAAGTGATACCGCACTTTCTCCGGCGGAATGTTGCGTAACGCGTGATTCAGCGCTTCGACACGAAGCATGCAGTAACGCTTGTACCCCGCGAGCCCCATCGGAATCCCAATGCGATCCCACAGCGCAGCGAGCCACGCATCGTCGACCTGCAGAAGAAAACCGGCCTGCACGATCATCTCGTACTCGACGCGCAGCGCTTCGGCGAGCGCGTAAACGTATTCCTCTTCAGTCTTGTAATAACGATTCACGCGCCCCGGCTCGATGCTCGCCGGCGCAGTCGAAGTGAGAAACGCATCGCTCACAGGCACATCGCCGAGCGACGCGCGCAGGATGTCGATCTCAGCTTGCAGCGCTGCTTGTCCGCGATAACCGATCGGACTCGTGCACGCCCAATCCCGCACGGCGCGCGTTTGTTCCGGCGCAGTCTGCGTCTCTTCGAACAGCGTGCCGCGCTCCATCGCGCGTTGATAGAACGCGGCGAAGTCGACCCAGTCCTGGCTTTGCAGAAGGATGCGACGTGTCCCGCCTTCAGGCGCCGGCTCGAAACCACTGAGCCGCCCATTCACGTAGCTCACCCAGTTGCCGCCTTTGGTGAGCTCGCCTTCGTTCACGATGTCGATGCCAGCAGCGCGCTGCTGTCGCACGACTTCGCTCACCGCGCCGCGCAGCTCGGATTCGCTGATGGATGGATTGCCCCAGACGTCGATCGGCGGCGGCAGGGCGCCCACGTGGGTGGTCAGGATTGCTGTTTCACTGCGTCTCATAAACCCTTCCTAAGGGGCTGAAAAACAAAAATTTGCGTCCTTCGAAACGATATGAGATGTTTAACTTAACAAAGCGCCCAGAAGAGCGCTGGAGGAGTAAACCCTGTGAAAGAGACTAGCGCGCCCCTTCGCTCGCCGTCAGCCGGGAGGAAACGCGCCGATATCGGGATCGACGTCCAGGAGGAAGAGCTCGGCCAGATCAAGGCCCAGCAGATGTACCGGATGCGCTGCGAATGCGGCCGCCCCTGGTTCGAGCTGGAGCTGAAACGGCTGGTTCAGTGCCCGGCGTGCCGGAGACTGAATGTCGTCTCTCTCTGAGACCGCCTCACTCCATCGTCACGTCGCGCGCGCTGTCCGACATTCCCTGCGACCAGGTGCTCCACCCGGAGCTCATGCCGTAGGGCGATCGTTGCAGCAGGGCTTCGATCTTGCGGATCTTGCCCTTCTCGATGCGGAACAGCTCCGCGATCTGCCAGGTCCAGGGCTGCACCGGGCCGGCCGTGACCGTGCGCCCGTCCGGCACGGTGAACGTGCGGCTCGCGCCGCCCGAGTGATCGAAGAAGGCGAACGCGAACACGATGCCGCGCTCCTGGTCCACGGCCACGTAGCGCCGGTCGCGGATGCGGTTCACGAAGTGCAGCAGCCCGGATTTGAACTGCTCCGAGCAGCTCCATTGCGCTGAGTAGTTGAGCGCCGTTTTCGGGTCAGGGCGCGTCTGGCCCTCGGGCGTGGGCGCGTTGGTGGTCTGCATGCCGTTCTCGAGCCGGTTGCAGTCGTCGGTGAAAGGGTAGTCGCCCTTGCCGTCGTTCTCCTGCATGCCGGCGAAGTACTTGTTCGCCACCACGATCAGGTCCGCGCGCGACATGCGCTCGCGTTCGGGAATGGCCTGCACGTACAGCGGGTTCGGCGTCAGATCGTTCACGCGTTTCGCGGCGTTCACGTCACGGATCACGAGCTGCTCGATCTCGGCGATCTGCAGGTTCTTCACCTTCAGCCGCAGGGCGATGAGAGCAGGGGTACCCTGGTTCGCTTCGCGATGGTCTTCCTCGATCGAGCCGAAGAAAGCCACCTGGCCTGCGGGCACGTCGGAGACGAAGAGCCGATAGCGGCCTTTCGCGCGCAGCGTGTTCCACAGCCCGTCGCCGATCACGAGCTGCTGGCCGTCTTCCGTGAAGCGCGCGTCGGGCGCGATCGGGACCATCGACGGCTGGTCGGCGACCACCGCATCGAGATAGCGGTCGACGTAGTTCTCCAGGCACGCGCGATTGCAGCTCTCGGTGCCGGCGACGGCGCTCGCGCCGACGAGCGCCGCCACGGCCCCGAACCCATAGGCTTTCCAGCTCGTCATGGCGTGTGCCCTCAGTCTTTCGGGGCCACGTCGCGCGCCTTGATCAGCCACTTCCCGTTCAGCCGCACCAGCTCATCGACGCCACGTCCGGCCGCTGCGACTCGCGGTGGCTTCTCCGGTCCCGCGCCCGCGAACACGGTCATCCAGTACGAATTCAGTCGTGCATGGTCCTTGTCGATGAAGACGAGCTGCGTGTTCGTGATGACGTGATGCATCGCTGTCGGCTTCTCGCCCTTCGCTTCCTGCTCGGCAAAGCGCTTTTTCACGTCCGTGACGATCTTCTTCAGCGCTTCGGTCCCGCTCGCTGAGTTGCTGCCGCTGCCGAACTTGCCGTCGGGCGTGTACACCGCCGCGTAGGCGTTCTCGTCCAGCGAGTCCAGCGCGCGCACGTAGCGCCACATCAGCGCCTCGATTTCGGCGCGATCCTTCATTTCACGCAGCAGTTCGCCATCCGAAGCCACTGCACCCGTCGGCGCAAAGGCCACCATCAACACGGCTGCGAGGCAGCCGCTCAGCATCATGCTTCGCACGTTGTATCCCCCTCGTTGGAAGCGCTATCGCTTCACGTCCGTATCCCAGTGCTCATCCGCCTTGCCGTCCTTGAAGCGCCACATGTCGAACCACGTGGTGGTGTACGTCTTGGTTTCGTCCTTCGGGTCCTTGCGATCGACGGCGAATGCCACACCGACGAGGTCCCCCTGGGCAAACACCGCGACAACCTTGCTCTTCATTTTTTCGGGAATCGGCGTCGGCTTCTGCTTCAGGATCTCGGTGAAGAACTTCACGACGCCGGCACGGCCCGACGCTGCATTCGGGTTGTGCTGCAGATAACGCTCGGTCAGGTACTGGTCGGCCTTTTCCCAATGGCCCGATTCGATGAGCTCCTTGATGATCTTGTAGGTCACCTGCTTGTTGGCATGGAGCTTCGGATCCTTGTCCGTGAACAAGGCGTCCGGGTCGGCCGCGCCCACCACCGGCTCCTGCGCATAGGCCGCCGAGCCGAGCAGAAACAGACCGGAGACGATGAGGATTTGTCGCAGCATTCTGGTTCTCCTTCGAGGAAACATACCCCTGAGCGGCCAAATGTAACGGCATGGGGGAGGGGTTGCTCGGGATATAGAGCGCGGCGCCCTCTCTGTGGCGGCTGCGATCGGGTTTCCGACATACTAGCGCGATGAAAAACCAGCAAGCCGCCGCATCCTCCAGCACCGCGTATCAGGTGATGCTGGTAACGCTCCTCAGCATCAATTTCGGCATCGTGTTCTTCGACCGGAACGCGCTCAACTTCCTGATGCCGTTCGTGCAGCCCGAGCTCGGGCTCAATAACACGCAGGTTGGCATCCTCGCGAGCGCGCTTTCCTTCAGCTGGGCCATCGCGGCGTTCGGCATCGGCTATGTGTCGGATCGCACCGGCAGCCGCAAAGGGCTGCTCATCATTGCGACGCTGGTCTTCTCGGCCTGTTCGTTCTTCTCGGGCCTCGCCGCCTCATTCCTGGCGATGCTGGGTGCGCGCCTGCTGATGGGCGCCGCCGAGGGCGGGGTGATGCCGATCAGCCAGTCCATGGTCGTGACGGAAGTGAAGCCCGAGCACCGCGGCGTGGCAATGGGCGTCACGCAGAACTTCGGCTCGAACCTCCTCGGCTCGTTCGTGGCGCCCGTCGCGCTCGTGGCCTTCGCCACGGCATTCGGCTGGCGGCACGCGTTCTTTCTCGCGGGCATTCCCGGCCTGATCATGGCGCTGCTGATGTGGAAGTTCATTCGCGCCGCCCCGCCGGCGCCGCCCAAAGAGGTGCAGAAGAAACTGTCGATGGCGGAGGCTTTCGCAGAACGAAACGTGCTCCTGTGCGCGATCATCGGCGTGCTGCTCGTGTCCTATCTCGTGGTCTGCTGGGCGTTCATGCCGTTGTTCCTCACACAGGTGCGCAAGTACGACCCGAGCACCATGGGCTGGCTCATGGGAGCGCTCGGAATCTCCGCGACGGTGGGCTCGTTTGCTATCAGCGGCCTGTCGGATCGCATTGGCCGCCGTCCGGTGATGATCGCGATGCCGCTGATCGGGGTGATCCTGCCGCTCGGTGCGATGTTCTTCACCGGCAACGTGTGGGGCATGGCGGTGATTTTCTTCATCGGCTGGGGATTGAACGGGATCTTCCCGCTTTTCATGGCCACCGTGCCGTCCGAGAGCGTGGACCGCGCGCACCTCGCCACCGTGCTCGGCGTGTGCATGGGCCTGCCGGAAGTGCTGGGCGGCGTGCTCGCGCCGTCCATTGCCGGGTACGCAGCGGATCAGGCCGGCTTGCAGGCGCCGCTGTGGATCATGCTCGGCCTCGCCGTCGTCGCCGGGTTGCTTGCCTTCGGCCTGCGCGAGACCGCGCCCGCCGTGCTGGCTCGCCGGCAACGGGCGGTCGGCTCGGCCGCTCCTATTTAAGTGCCCTTCGGGCAGCGTCCAGGCGGGGGTTGCCGGTGCGAAGCGCGGTCGCGCGCCGACCTGAGGCGGTGCCCGTGGATACGGCCAACTCGCTAAAGTGGCTGTAACTTCCTGACGGCCTCCACGCGGGGCCGTCGCTAGCTATATCGAGGAGCGGAGTTCCTCTGCAGTAACCCAGGTGCCGTGCACGGCGCTGCGCAGGCGCATGGGCACCTTGATCCGTGCCACCGGCCCGCGTGAGAGGTGCTCGGCTTCGACGACGAACACCTCGGCGAGATTCAGCTCGTGGCGGTCGACGACGAACGCCAGATATCCCTCGTGCCCTGGCTTGCGAGATGGAATGTGCACGGGCTCCTGCACGGTCCACTGCGGATTCATGTTGAACGAAGTCATGCGCCCGCTGCCGATTTCGAGGCGGCTGATCGCATTGAAGCCTACGTGGACCGGGCCCGAGAGGATGGGCGGACCGATCGACGGATCGAAGCGCTCGTAATACGCGATGTCGTAGTTGCGCGTGCTGTCCTTCGCGGCCACGCGCGGCAGGTCACCCGAAGGTGCGATCGTCTGGCGTTCGAACTCATCGCCAGGCTTCGAGAGATCGAACGTCCAGCGTGAAATCTCGCCCTGTAACGCGTACTGCGGCACGTCCATCTTCGTCGCGTCACGGATGAACGAGAACGCTGGCAAGTTCGAGACGCTGAGGTCCATGTGCAGGCGATTGCCTTCGGTGAAGGCATTCAGGATGTGGAACACGGAGCACGCGGGCCCGCGGAACCAGCGAATCTGATCGATGCGCCCCGCGCGCGGCATGATGCCGACGAACGTTTCGAGGCTCGGGTCCCACGCCCAATGCGGGCCGCCGGCACGCAACCGCGCGAGGTCCGCGGTGATCGGAAAGCCCGGGAACACGACGTGTTCCTGAGTGACCGCGAAGTCGTGCATGAGCGCGCAGTAAGGCACCTTCAGCCAGTCTTCGCGGATCAGCTCGCCATCGCGATTGGCCACGCCGTACGCCACATCGCACGTTGCGAGGCCTCCGGCTTCGTAGCCGAAAAAGTGCAGCTCGCCCGTCTCCGGGTCGATGCGCGGATGCGCAGTCATGGTCTGGCTGCGGAGACGACCTTCGTAGTCCCACTCGCCAACTGTGTTCAGCGTTCGCGGGTCGACCGCCCAGCCGCGGCTGTCTTCCTTCAGCGCGATGAGTCGGCCGCCATGGAAGAGGGGCGTCGTGTTGGCGGCACCGCGCCCTTTGCCCTGCACGCTCGGATGATCGGTGAATGGATTGCGATACAGGCCGTATAGCCCACGGCGTGCGGCGCGTTCGTTCTTCCAGCGCTCCGTCTGCACGTAGCGCATGCTGAAGTCCACGTGTCCCTTCTCGAAGCGGAACGCGCTGACCATGCCGTCGCCGCTGAGAAACGTGTCGTGACCCAGCATCGGCGGGAACTGCGGATCGGGAATCGAGCGGTACCACGTGCCGTGGATTTCCTCGGGCAGCGAGCCTTCGATCTCGAGGTCGAACAGGTCGCACTCGATTCGGCTCGGCGCGTTGTGGCCGGCAAAGTCCGGCGAATCGGGAAAGGGTTGCGTCATGGGCTCCTCGTTGTGCCCCAGTCTTCATGGGCCCGCGAAATCACATAGGCATGGATGGCATCGACGTCCTGAGGGCTCAGCAGGTTCGCAAAGCTCGCCATTCCTTTGTCGGCCCGCAGACCCTTCAGAACGATGTCGTTGAACGCCGTATGACTCTCGCGAGTCATGAAGCGCAGGTCTTTCACGCCGCCGACAGCGAGCTGCCCATGGCACTGCGCGCACGTCGAGCCAAACAGCTCAGCCCCTTTGCGGATCATCGCCTCGCTCGCACGCAGCGGCGGTGGATCTGGAATCGGCGCGGCTTCCGGAAGGGGCGGCAATGTCAGCTTGCCCCCGAGCTTGAAGGCGAGGAGGCGAGCGCTGGCGCGGTTCTGCTGAATGCCGATGCCACGTTCTACCTGCGCAGCGCCGCCGCCCCAGCCGGCATTCACTGCGATGTACTGCTCGCCGTTCGCCATGAACGTGACGGGTCCGGCGACCGGCGCGCTCTGCACAGGCATTTCCCAGAGTTGCTTGCCATCTGTCGCGCGGAACACAGTGAGCGTCTGGCGAGTGGTGCCTTCGATGACGAGATTGCCGGCCGTCGTGAGCACGCCGCCGTTGCCATGCCGGGGAAGCGGAATGCGCCAGGCTTCGCGCTGTTTCGCCGGGTCCCATGCAAGGAGCCAGGCTTTCTCGCGCGTGTCGCCTTCCTTCTGGAGCGCTATGCGCTTCTTGAGCACATCGCCGGTGTAGCCGCCCCAGCCGCCATTCGACCGGAATGGCTTCGGCACGAAGTTCTGATCGCGCGCGTACACGAACCAATGCTCGTACGCGGGAAAGTAGGCGAGCGCGGTCTTCGGATTGAAGGCCATCGGGAACCAGTTGTGCGAGCCGCCGGGGCCGGGCGTTACGAGCACAGGGTCGGTTCCGTAGCGCGCAGTTCCGCCCATGGGTTTGCCGGAAGGAATGTCGATGCGCCGGGCCCAGTTCGTCGGCACGTAGTTATTCGCGGAGAGCAACTCGCCGGTGCGGCGGTCGAGCACGTAGAAGAATCCGTTCTTCGGTGCGTGCATCAGCACCTTGCGCTTGCGGCCGTCGATGGTGAGGTCCGCGAGCACGATGGATTGCGTCGAGGTGTAGTCCCATTCCTCGCCCGGAGTTGTCTGGTAGTGCCAGCGGTACTCGCCGGTGTTCGCGTCCAGCGCGACGATGGATGACAGGAACAGGTTGTCGCCGCCGCCCGGGCTGCGGTAGTACTGGACGATGGGTGAGCCGTTGCCCGTGCCGATGTAGACGAGCTTCAAGTCCGGGTCGTACGTGAACGAGTCCCACACCGTTCCGCCGCCACCCATCTTCCACCACTCACCGTTCCACGTTTTCGCCGCCATCTCCATCGCGGCGTTCTCGAAGCCTTTCGCGGGATCGCCAGGCACAGTGAAGAAGCGCCAGAGAAATGCGCCCGTATGCGCGTCGTAGGCACTCACGAACCCGCGCACGCCGAGGTCCGCGCCGCCGTTGCCGACGATGACCTTGCCGTCGAACACGCGCGGCGCGCCGGTGATGGAGTAGGGCGATGACTTGTCGAACGTCTGCACCGTCCAGTTGGGCTGGCCCGACTTTGCATCGAGCGAGATGAGGCGACCGTCGAGCGTGCCGATGATGATGGCGCTCTGCCAGGCCGCGAGCCCGCGACTCACGGGCTCGCAACACGCGTACCGGCCCCATTCGCGAGGCACCTGCGGGTCGTAGCGCCAGAGGACCTTGCCGGTGGCGGCGTCATATGCGGTGGTGATGGTCCAGGCGCTCGTGCTGTACAACACGCCGTCGATGACCAGCGGCGTTGCCTCGACTCCGCGGAACGTGTCGAGCTCCTGGAACCATGCGAGACCGAGGCGCCCGACATTCTTCTCGTTGATCCGGTCGAGCGGGCTGTAGCGCTGGGCGGTGTAGTTGCGGCCGTCCATGAGCCATTGCCCGGGTTCGCGGTCCGCATTCAGCAGACGGGACCCGTCCACGCCGCGTTGACCGGATGCGCTCGCCGCGGCACAGAGTGCGAGCAATTGCAGTGAGACCAGTGCCAATGCGGCCAGATGCCTCATGCGGCCGATCCTGCTTCCACCACGCGAATCCCCCGAAGAACAAGGCCTGACAGCCGGGCCTGCGAATGATAGGAAGTGAGCATGCGCGCACCCTACGTTTGCTGTCTCGTGTTTCTCGCAGCCTGTTCACTGGTTGCCGTATCGGCGACTTCGTTCGCCCAGGCACCCGGTGAACGAAGTGCGATCTATCAGATCGATTGCGACCGCGATTGCCTGATTGGCTTGACGCGCGGCTACATGGAAGCACTCGCGAAGAAAGATCCTGCGCGCGCCCAATTCGCAACCAACGTCCGCTTCACCGAAAACAACGTCGAGCTGACCGCAGGTCGTGACGGCCTCTGGCGCACGATCACCGGAGTTGCCGCAAACGGTCTCGAAGCAGCAGACCCAACAACCGGCCAGGCCGCCTGGATCGGCACCGTCGAAGAGAACGGCAGCCCCGTCTACTACGGCATGCGCCTGCGCATCGAAGCGAAAAAGATCTCCGAAGTCGAAACCATCGTCGTCCGCCGCACAGGCCTGCCCCTGCCGTTCGGCGACGTCAGGAAGCTCGTCCACGATCCCTCTTTCAACGAGGTGATGCCCCCCGAAGAGCGCCGCCCCCGCGAACGCCTGCTGGCCGTCGCAGACAGCTACTTCAGCACGGTAGAGCTCAACGACGGCATGGTCTTCGCCCCTTTCACCGACGACTGCGCCCGCATCGAAAACGGCATCGTCACCACGCGCGCCGGCGCCGGCTCATCCGGCGATATCGCCCAGGGTTGCGAAGACCAGTTCAAGCTCGGCATCTACCGCATCAACAAACGCATCCGCGAACGCCGCTACCGCCTGATCGACGAGGAACGCGGCGTCGTGGTGGCAACCGGCTTCTTCGATCACGCCAACACCTTCGACACCTACAAGACGACCGACGGCAAGGAACGCAAAACCCTGCTGAAGTGGCCCAACTCCATCTCGCTCGTCGAAGCCTTCAAGATCCGCGACGGCCGCATCTATCGCATCGAAGCCGTCTTCACGTACGTCCCGTATTTCATGCATTCGCCGTTTGCCAGTGCGCCGCCAATCCAGGCGTCGAAGGCCACAACAGCGACAAAGGCAAGCGACTGCGACCGCGCCTGTCTCATCCAGCACGCCGATCGCTACATGGAAGCGCTCGTCAAACGCGATCCATCCGGCCTGCCATGGGCAACCACCGTTCGCTTCACAGAGAACAGCGTGCCGATGATGATCGGCGACGGAACATGGGGATCCATTCGCGGGCAGGCGACGAAGGCACTCTCCGCCGCCGATCCCACGACCGGCAACGTCGTCTGGCTCGGGCGCGTGAACGATCACGACCTGCCGGCGTTCTACGCGATGCGCCTGCGAGTCCAGGGCGGCCGCATCACCGAAGTCGATACGGTGATCGCGCGCAAGGGCAACCCCGGCCCCTTCGGCGATCCGGCCCGCTTCGAGGTCGACCCGGCATTCGACGAAGTGCTGAGCGGATCGCGACTCTCACGGAGCCGTCTGCAATCGATAGTGGAGCGCGCCGAGCCCGGCACTCAGCGTCGCGAGAATGGAGTGCAACTCACG
>Ga0081539_10002180_pt1 | contig 28778 bp, 24 predicted proteins | sample TabmetS4T2R2_FD_71023 | JGI IMG/M metagenome (GOLD analysis project Ga0081539, IMG submission 71023) | Tabebuia heterophylla rhizosphere microbial communities from the University of Puerto Rico - S4T2R2 | ecosystem: Host-associated > Plants > Roots > Rhizosphere ... | reverse complement strand
TGCTCGAGCTACTCGGGCGGCACCGAGGAGACGCTCGCGGCCTATGACGACGCGGGGCAGCGCGGCGCGCCGCGGCTGGTGGCGACGACGGGCGGGGAGCTCGCCGCGCGGGCGCGCCGCGACGGCGTGCGGATCATCCCGGTCCCGGGCGGCTTCCAGCCGCGCGCGGCGGTCGGCTACTCGCTGGTGGCCGCGCTGACGGCGGCCGAGCTGGCGGGCGCCGCGCCGTCGCTGCGCGATGAGGTCGAGGCTGCGGCGGCGCTCGCCGAGCAGCTCGCCGCCGAATGGGGGCCCGAGGGCCCGGAGGACAGCGAGGCCAAGGCGCTCGCCGGGCGCCTCGCCGGCACAGTGCCGGTGATCGCCGGCGCCGAGCTCGCGGCACCGGCCGCGTACCGCTGGAAGTGCCAGATCAACGAGAACGCCGGGCTGCCCGCGTTCGCGAGCGCGCTGCCCGAGCTGTGCCACAACGAGGTCGTCGGCTGGCCCGCGGCGCGGGAGCACGGGCGCTTCGCGGCCGTGTTCCTCGACGACCCCGGGGCCCACCCGCGCAACGTGCTGCGCACCGAGCTCGTGGCCGCGCAGGCCGCGGACTGGGCGGACGTGGTCGAGCGCGTCGCGCCGCGCGGGGAGTCGGCGACCGAGCGCCTCGTCTCGCTCGTGCTGCTCGGCGACCTCGTCTCGCTCTATCTCGCCGTGCTGCGCGGCAAGGACCCGGCCGCCACCGAGCCGATCGCCGCGCTCAAGGCCGCGCTCGCGCAGCGATGACCTTCGTGCTGCACGGCGGCACGGTCCGGACCATGGACCCCGCCCGCCCGCTGGCGCGCTCGCTCGTCGTCGAGGGAGACCGCATCGCGGCGCTCGACGCCGAGCCCGCGGGCGCCGAGCGGATCGACCTGCGCGGCGGCTGCGTGCTGCCCGGCTTCACCGACAGCCACGTCCACTTCCCGACCTGGGCGATCACCCGCCTCGAGCTCCAGCTCCACGGCAGTCGCGACGACGTCCTCGCCGCCGTCGCCGCCGCGGCGCCGCGCGTGGCTCCTGGCCGCTGGCTGCGCGGCTTCGGCTGGACCGGCTTCGAACCCTCGCGGGAGGCGCTCGACGCGGTGAGCGGCGACGTTCCGGTGGCGCTGCTCGCGCACGACTGGCACAGCCTGTGGGTCAACAGCGCTGCGCTGGCCCACGCGCGCGGGGACCTCGAGCGGCCCGGCGGCGTGGTCGACCTCGCGGCCGGGGTGCTGCGCGAGGAGGCGGCGTGGGCGTTCCGCGACCGGTTCACGCTGCCGACGCACGAGGAGCTGGTCGAGGCCACGCGCGCCGCGCTGCCCCTCGCGGCCGCCCGCGGGGTCACGGCGATCCACTGCAAGGACGGGCTGATCGGCTCGCGCGAGGTCTACGCCGAGCTGGGCGACGAGCTGCCGTTCCGGGTCTGGCAGTCGCTGCCCGCCCACCGGCTCGACGAGCGCCCGGACTACGTCAAGGCGTACATGGACGGCACGCTCGGCTCGGGCACCGCGCGCCTGCTCGACGGCACCGGCGTCGCGATCACGAGCCGCGACGAGTTCGAGCAGATCGTGCGCGCGGCGACGCGCGCCGGCGTCCCGGTGGCCGTGCACGCGATCGGCGACCTCGCGAACCGCGAGGCGCTCGACGTCTTCGCGGCCGTGCCGGATGCCGTCCGCCCGCGCATCGAGCACGCGCAGTGCCTGAGCCCCGACGACATCCCCCGCTTCGGCGCGCTCGGCGTCACGGCGTCGATCCAGCCGTCGATGGCGGTCACCGACGCGCCGGTCGCCGAACGCCTGTGGGCCGAGCGGCTGGAGGGCGCCTACGCCTATCGCTCCCTGCACGCGTCCGGCGCGCGGCTCGCGCTGGGCTCCGACGCGCCCGTCGAGGAGATGGACCCGCTCCAGGGCGTGCGCGACGCCGTGCTGCGCGAGTGGCGCCCGCACGAGGCGCTCGACCTCCAGGCCGCGCTCGAGGCGCTCACGGTCACGCCGGCCTGGCTCGCCGGCGACGAGCACCGCCGCGGCCGCCTGCGCCCCGGCATGCTCGCCGACCTCGTGATCCTCGACCGCGACCCGTTCGACGACCTCGCGGGCGCGACGGTCGTCGACACCTACGTCTCGGGCCGATCAAGTGTTTCGCCCATACGACACCGCTAGGCTCGAACCGGAGACTTCGCCTCGTCACCGCGGTGTGCGGTGTCGAATGTGCGACGTTACGTAGATGACAACGCTTGCTTCTGGAACCGAGATCGGCTCGGTGGTCGATGGGAAGGCGGTCGCCGACGCGCCGGGCGGGCACCTGACCTCCATGAACCCCGCCAACACGTCCGACGTCGTCGCCGAGGTGCGCCTCGCCGACGCCGGCACCTTCGTGGACGCCTGCCGCGCCGCGCGCGCCGCCCAGCGCGAGTGGGCGAAGGTCCCGGCGCCCGCCCGCGGGCGCGTGATCGCCAACGTCGGCCGGCTCGTCGAGGCCAACAAGGAGGCGCTGTCGCGCCTCGTCACCCGCGAGGTCGGCAAGCCGTACGCCGAGTCGCTCGGCGAGGTCCAGGAGATCATCGACACCTGCGACTTCTTCGTCGGCGAGGGCCGGCGCCTCTACGGCCAGACCGTGCCGTCGGAGATGCCGAGCAAGCAGCTCTTCACGTTCCGCATGCCGGTCGGCGTCGCGGCGATCGTCACCGCCGGCAACTTCCCGGTCGCCGTGCCGGCTTGGTACCTCGTCCCGGCGATCCTCTGCGGCAACGCGGTCGTGTGGAAGCCGGCCGAGTACTCGCCGGCGCTGGGCGACGCGCTCGCCAAGCTCTTCCACGCCGGCGGGGTGCCCGGCGGCGTGCTCAACGTCGTGCAGGCCGACGGCGCGACGACGTTCGCGGGCCTCGAGCGGGCGCTCGAGGAGCGGCTCGTCGACAAGGTCGGCTTCACCGGCTCCAGCGCGGTCGGCGCGAAGATCGGCGAGCTGTGCGGCCGCCACCTCCAGTCGCCGTGCCTCGAGCTGGGCGGCAAGAACCCGATGGTCGTGATGGACGACGCCGACGTCGACCTCGCCGTCGAGGGCGCGCTGTTCGGCGGCTACGGCACGGCGGGCCAGCGCTGCACGTCGCTCGGCACGGCGATCGTCCACGAGTCGGTCCACGACGAGTACGTGCGCAAGCTCGACGAGCGGCTGCGCACCGCGCCGATCGGCGACCCGATGCAGGACGTCCTCTATGGCCCCATGCTGCACGAGCGCTTCGCCGAGCGCTTCGAGGACTGGCTCGGCCTGATCCGCGACCACCACACCACGTACGGCTCCACCGCGCAGGGGCGCATCACGTCCTCCAACCCACGCGAGGGCTTCGTCGGCGATCCGGACGCGGGGATCTACTACCACCCGGTCCTCGTCGACGGCGTGACGCTCGAGGACGACCTCTACGCGACGGAGACGTTCGGCCCGATCACCGGCGTCGCGACGTTCCGCGACTTCGACGAGGCGATGGAGCTCGCCAACAACCACGGCTACGGCCTGTCGTCGTCGATCTACACCCGCTCCGGCCTGCACGCCTTCCGCTTCCGCGAGCGCATCACCGCCGGCATGGTGTCGGTCAACAACTCCACCTCGGGCGCGGAGGCCCACCTGCCGTTCGGCGGCAACGGCAAGTCCGGCAACGGCTCGCGCCAGTCCGGCATCTGGGTGCTCGACCAGTTCACGCGCTGGCAGTCGATGAACTGGGACTACGCCGGCAAGCTCCAGAAGGCCCAGATGGACGTCGTGGAGATCGACGCCGACCCGGAGTTCCGGCTGGGCTAGGCCCGCGGGCGGCGCCGGTACCAGTTCGGCGACGTGTTGGGCGGCGGCACGAGCGGCTCCGGGGTGCGGGCCACGAGCACCGACGGCGCGGCGTCGGCGACGTGCTCGGCGAGCGCCTCGCCGAACTCGTCGTCGAGCCCGTCGACCGTCTGGGCGCGGACGCCGAACGCGCCGGCGAGCGCCGCGAAGTCCGGCGTGTGGAGGTCGACCCCGTAGCGCGCGGCGCCCGCCACGTCCTGGTCGTAGCGCAGCATCCCGTAGCCGCCGTCGTCGACGATCACGACGGTGAGCGGGATCTGCTCCTGGGCCATCGTGGCCAGCTCGCCGCACGCGAACAGGAAGCCGCCGTCGCCGGTCACGGCGACGGCCGGCCCGGTGCCCGCGATCGCCGCGCCGAGCGCGGCGGGGAACGCGTAGCCGAGCGTCCCCCAGCCGAGCGGGATCTGGAGCCGCCGCGGCGCCGCGGGCGTCAGGAACCCCGCGAGCCAGTAGCCGGGGATGCACATGTCGGCCACGACGACCGCGTCGTCGGGCAGCGCGAAGCGCATCGCGTCCAGGAACCGCAGCGCGCGGCCGTCGAGCGCCGCGCAGGCCTCGGCCCGGACCTCGTGCAGGCGGTCGGCCATGCCGTCGATCCCGGCGCGCGGCGGCACCCGCTCGGCGAGCGTCGCGGTCAAGCGGCCGGCGTCGCCCTCGAGCAGGCAGTCCACGCGGTAGTTCTTGGCGGCGTCCTCCGCGTCGAGGTTGATCGCGATCAGCTGCGGCGGCTGCGGCATCGCGAAGTTCTGGGTCTGCACGCCGTCGAGGTCGGAGCCGATCGCGACGACGACGTCGGCCTCGTCCCACAGCGCTCCCGCGGGGGCGACGTGCGGCGGGAGCCCCACCAGGCACGGATGCGCGGGCGGGAGCACGCCCGCCGCGCCGTAGGTCGTCAGCACCGGCGCGGCGAGCTGCTCCGCGAGGCGGGCGACCGCGCCGCGCGCCTCACGCGCCCCACCGCCGACCCACAGCAGCGGCCGCTCGGCGGCGGCCAGTAGAGCGACCGCCGCGTCGACGTCGCCGTCGTCCGTCGGCGGCGGGCCGGCCGCGGCCACGACGGCGTCGACGCCGAGCTCTTCGCGCAGGAGGTCGGTCGCGATCTCGAGGTACACGGGCCGGTGGGGAGGAGCGATCGCCTCCGTCAGCGCCACCACGGACGCGACCCTGACCAGCTCGGCCGTCGCCGCCCGGTGCGTCGACTTCGTCACGGGCGCGAACATCGCCGCCTGGTCGGTCGTCTCGTGCAGCACGCCGCGGTAGGCGCCGGGGCGCCGCAGACCCGAGGGGATGTCGGTCGCCACGACCAGCACGGGCGAGCGCGAGGCCCACGCCTCGCCGACCGCGCCGAGCGTGTTCGCCGCGCCCGGGCCGGTCGTCGTCAGCGCCACGCCGAGACGCCCGGTCGCGCGCGCGTACCCGTCGGCCGCGTAGGCCGCGGCCTGCTCGTGGCGCACCCCGACGAGCCGGATCGGCGAGTCGCGCAGCGCCTCCCACAGCGCGAGGTTGTGCACGCCGGGGAGGCCGAAGCAGACGTCGACGTCACGCTCGCGCAGAAGGTCGACGATGAGCTCGGCGCCGGTGGGCATGGGATCGCGCATCCTTTCACGGTTGCGGCCCCGCGCTTGGGGGAACACAAACTGCGTATGAAGCTCAGCAAGGTCTCCAGGCGCGTCGTGGCCGTGCCGATGCCCGCTCCCCCGCGTGAGGCGCCGGCCCCCGTTGCCAAGCAGCCGGAGCCGGTCGTCAAGGCGTGACCGACGCGCCGCTGGTCGCGGGCTCGCTGTTCGGACTCCGAACCTGGCGAGTCGCGCCTGACGGCAGCGAGGCCCTCGTCGGGCCGCTCTACGACGCCCCCTGGCCCACGGGGGGCGAATGGCTGCGCGCCACCTGCCCGGGCGGGCACCTGGCGCCGGACCCCCAGTGCGAGTGCGGCCTGCACGCGTGGCATCCGCGGCTGGAGTCGGCCCGCGACGTGATGGCCGTGCGCCGCGTCGTGCCGGGCGTGATCGAGGTGCAGGGGCCGATCGAGGTGCACGAGGACGGCTTCCGCGCCCAGCGCGGCCGGCCCTACGCGCTCGTCGCGGTGCCGGGCCGCAACGCCGAGCTCGTGCGGCGCCTGGCCGAGCGCTACGGCGCCGCGGTGATCGACGCCTCGCGGCCCGAGCAGCTGCTCGACTACTGCAAGCGGCACCGGCTGGGAATGGGCGAGCAGGTCGTCGCCGAGCTGCTCGGCATCGGCGACCCGGGGGAGCGCAGACGCGCCAAGTTGCGGAAGGCACGTATCGACGTCCTGCGCGTCGCAGCAGCGGTCGTGATCTCGGTGCTTCTCGTCGCGCTTGGGCTTGCGGTCGCCACCGACCAGCCCGGCGAGACGCTCTACGGGCGCACCGGCGAAGTCCACGTGCGCCCCTGAGAAACCGCCCGCCGCGTGCGGGGTAACTCTCCTAGACATGGGGGACGGACGAGCCAACCGAGTGAATCGCTCGGTGCGAACTGCCGCCACGCGCGGCGCCGAGCTGAGCCGCTCGGCGGCCACACGCAGCGCCGAGATCGGGCGCAACATGCGCAACATCGACGTCCCCTGGGCGCGCTGCGCTCCCGCCCGCGCGGTGCGCGAGACGATCCTCCAGTTCGTCCTCGCCCCGCTCATGGACGTCTACACGCGCCCACGCGTGTTCGGGCGCGAGGTCTTCAGCCGCCTGCCGCACCCGGTGATCCTCGTGGCCAACCACTCCAGCCATCTGGACACGCCGACGATCCTGCGCGCGCTCCCGCTCAAGTGGCGCCAGCGCACCGCGGTCGCCGCCGCCGCCGACTACTTCTACAAGAAGCGCGCCGTCGCCAACGCGGTCGCCCTGATCTTCAACACGGTCCCGCTCATGCGCCAGGGCGGCGGCGCCAGCAATGGCGCGACCGCCCACGTCGACCGCCTGATCGACCAGCACTGGAACCTCCTGATGTTCCCCGAGGGCACCCGCTCGCGCAGCGGCAAGCTCGGCAAGATGCGCTCCGGCGCTGCCGCGATCGCGCAGGCGCACGACATCCCGATCGTCCCGATCTACCTCAAGGGCACGCACGACGCGATGCCGCCCGGCCGCAACTGGCCCAAGCGCCGGCGCTTCCTCGCGCGCCGTCACCGCGTCGAGGTCCACTTCGGCGAGCCGATCTGGCCGCGCCGCGACGAGCCGCGCCACGAGGTCATGGACCGGGTCCGCACGTTCCTCGAGGACGAGGCTGCCGGCCGCCCCGTCCCGGCGCCCGAGCGGCGCCCGGCGCGCGCCGCCGCCCCGGTCGTTTGACCGCTCGCACCGCTCGTAAGTAGGGTCCGCTCCGGGGGGAAGGACCCGCGAGAGACTGGGCTCGTGGTCCTGCCAATGCCTTCTAACCAAGGGTGAGGACCCGATGAGCGTGAAGACCATGAAGAAGCTGATCAACGCGCCCGAGGACGTCGTCCGCGAGGCGCTCCAGGGCATGGAGGCCGCCCACGGCGACCTGATCCGGGTGTCGTACGAGCCGGCGATGGTCGTCCGGGCCGACGCGCCGGTCCAGGGCAAGGTGGGGATCATCTCCGGCGGCGGATCGGGCCACGAGCCGATGCACGGCGGGTTCGTCGGGCGCGGCATGCTCGACGCCGCCTGCCCGGGCGAGGTGTTCACCTCGCCGACGCCGGATCAGATGCTCGAGGCGACCAAGGCCGTCGACGGCGGCGCCGGCGTGCTGCACATCGTCAAGAACTACACCGGCGACGTGCTCAACTTCGAGATGGCGGCGGACCTCGCCAAGGGCGAGGGCATCGAGGTCGAGGCGGTCGTGACCAACGACGACGTCGCGGTCCAGGACAGCCTCTACACCGCGGGCCGCCGCGGCGTCGGCATCACGGTCATCGCGGAGAAGATCTGCGGCGCCGCCGCCGAGGAGGGCAAGTCGCTGGGCGAGGTCGCGGAGATCTGCCGTCGCGTCAACGGCCAGGGCCGCAGCATGGGCATGGCGCTGACGCCGTGCATCACGCCGGCCGCCGGCACCCCGAGCTTCGAGCTCGGCGACGACGAGATGGAGATCGGCATCGGCATCCACGGCGAGCCCGGCCGCTACCGCGAGCCGCTGGCGCCCGCCAGCCAGGTCGTGGAGCGCCTCGCGACGGCGATCGTCGAGGACCTGCCGTACGAGTCCGGCGACAACGTCCTGGCCTTCGTCAACGGCATGGGCGGCACCCCGCTGGTCGAGCTGTACATCGTCTTCAACGAGCTGAACAAGTTCCTCTCGGGCCGCGGGATCACGATCACCCGCCACCTGATCGGCGACTACATCACCTCGCTGGAGATGGCCGGCTGCTCGATCACGCTGCTCAAGCTCGACGACGAGCTGACGGGGCTGTGGGACGCGCCCGTGCACACGCCGGCGCTGCGGTGGGGCGTGTGACGTCAGAGCAGGTTCGCGACTGGATCCGGCGCTTCGCCGACGTGGTGTCCGAGCACCGCACGGAGCTCGTGCGGCTCGACACCGCGATCGGCGACGGCGACCACGGGACGAACATGGACCGTGGCATGAAGAAGGCCGTGGAGAAGCTCGACAGCACGGACGGCGGCGACATCGGCGCCGACCTGAAGGCCGTCGGCATGGCGCTCGTGTCGAGCGTCGGCGGCGCCGCAGGCCCGCTCTACGGCACGCTGTTCCTCCAGATGGGCAGCGCCAGCGCCGGCAAGGACGAGCTCGACCTCGACGGCTGGACGGCGGCCGTCGAGGCGGGCGTCAACGGGGTCAAGGCCCGCGGCAAGGCCGAGCCCGGTGACAAGACGATGATCGACGCCTGGCTGCCCGCGCTCGACGCCCTCCGTGAGGGCGGCGATCTCGGCGAGGCGCTCGAGCGCTCGGCGGCCGCCGCGGAGGAGGGGATGAAGGCCACGACGCCGATGGAGGCGCGCAAGGGGCGCGCCAGTTATCTCGGACCGCGCAGCGTCGGCCACCAGGACCCGGGGGCGACCTCGACGTACCTGCTGCTGCGCGCCGCGGCCGAGACCCTGGGCTGAGCGGGGCCCGTGCCGGGCTCCATCCAGTCGATCGAGCGGGCCGCCGCGATCCTCCGGCTCCTGTCGGGGCGATCGCGGCGGCTCGGCGTCGGCGAGCTGGCGGGCGAGCTCGGCCTGCCCAAGGGCACGGTCCACGGGATCCTGCGCACGCTCCAGAACGTCGGCTTCGTCGAGCAGGACGCCGAGTCGGGCAAGTATCAGCTCGGCGCGGCGCTCCTGCACATGGGGTCCAGCTACCTCGACGGGAACGAGCTGCGCACGCGCGCCCTCAACTGGGCCGACTCACTGGCCGCGCGCTCGAACGAGAGCGTGCGGATCGGCACCCTGCACGACGGCCGTGCGCTCGTCGTCCACCACGTCTTCCGGCCGGACAACAGCCGCCAGGCGCTCGAGGTCGGCGCGTTGCTGCCCGGCCACGCGTCGGCGCTCGGCAAGGTGCTGCTCGCGCACAACCCCTACGCGACCGACGAGCTGATCGCCAAGGGGCTCGAGGGGTTCACGCCGCGGACGGTCACCGCGGCGGACGCGCTGCGGTCCGAGCTCGACGACGTCCGCGCGCGGGGCTGGGCCGCCGACGTCGAGGAGCTCGTCGCGGGCGAGGTGTCGCTGGCGGCGCCGATCCAGGACCGGCGGGGCGCGACGGTCGGCGCGATCGGCATCTCCGGCCCGATCGAGCGCATGTCGGAGAACGGGAGCCCGCGCAGCGAGCTGATCTCATTCGTACGCGAGGCGGCCCGATCCGTCTCCCGGGACCTCGGGGCGATCCCGTGGTGAGGAGCTGACGTGACGAAACGCTACATCGCCTCGATCGACCAGGGCACGGCCTCGTCCCGCTGCATCGTGTTCGACGAGCAGGCGCGGATCGTGTCCGTCGGCCAGAAGGAGCACCGTCAGATCTTCCCCAGGCCGGGCTGGGTCGAGCACGACCCGGTGGAGATCTGGCACAACGTGCTCGAGGTCGTGCAGGAGGCGCTGGGCAAGGCGCAGCTCACGGTCGCCGACCTCGTCGCGCTCGGCATCACCAACCAGCGGGAGACCACGGTGGTGTGGGACCGCCACACCGGCGAGCCGGTCCAGAACGCGATCAACTGGCAGGACATCCGCACCGACCACCTGATCCGCGAGCTCGCCGGCGACGCCGGGCAGGACCGCTTCCGCGACCGCTGCGGGCTGCCGCTGGCCACGTACTTCTCCGGGCCCAAGGTGCGCTGGCTGCTCGACCACGTGGACGGGCTGCGCGAACGCGCCGAGGCCGGCGACGCGCTGTTCGGCACGATGGACACGTGGCTGATCTGGAACATGACCGGCCGCCACGTCACCGACGTCACCAACGCGTGCCGCACGATGCTCATGAACCTCGAGACGCTCGAGTGGGACGACGTGCTGCTCGACGCGATGGGCGTCCCGCGCGCGATGCTCCCCGAGATCCGCCCGTCCGCCGAGGTGTACGGCGAGGCGGGCGGCGCGCTGGGCTCGCTGCCCGTGGCCGGCGCGCTCGGCGACCAGCACGCGGCGCTGTTCGGGCAGACGTGCTTCGCGCGCGGCGAGGGCAAGTGCACGTACGGCACCGGGAGCTTCATGCTGCTCAACACGGGCGACCGGCCGGTCGCCTCCGCCAACGGGCTGCTCACGACGGTCGGCTACAAGATCGGCGACACGGCGCCGACCTACGCGCTCGAGGGCTCGATCGCGGTCACCGGCGCGCTCGTGCAGTGGTTCCGCGACAACGTCGGCGTCATCGGCTCGGCCCCGGAGATCGAGACGCTCGCGCGCACGGTCGACGACAACGGCGGCTGCTACTTCGTGCCCGCCTTCGCGGGGCTGTTCGCCCCGCACTGGCGCAGCGACGCACGCGGCGTCATCGCGGGGCTCACCGGCTACATCACCAAGGGGCACCTCGCGCGCGCGGTCCTCGAGGCCACCGCCTGGCAGACGCGCGAGGTCGTGGAGGCGATGAACAGCGACGCCGGCGTCGAGCTCTCGACGCTCAAGGTCGACGGCGGCATGACCGCGAACAACCTGCTGATGCAGAGCCTCGCCGACGTGCTCGACGTGCCGGTGGTGCGCCCGATCGTGGCCGAGACGCCGTCGCTCGGCGCGGCCTACGCGGCCGGCCTCGGCGTGGGCTTCTGGCCCGACGTCGAGTCGCTGCGCGAGAACTGGCACAAGGCGGCGGAGTGGTTCCCGGCGATGGACGGCGAGGCCCGCGAACGCGGCTATCGCAAGTGGCGCAAAGCCGTGCAGCGGACGCTCGACTGGGTGGACGAGGACGACGAGATCTGACGTCTTGACATCGCCGCCGCACGTTCGACATAGTCGGCCCCGAGAGTTGGAGCGAGGAGCGGGTCCCCGCCGTCTCCGTTCCCCCCAGGAGCGGCGCGGGTAGATCCTCGGATTCGGTCCGTACGACAATGTCGAACGGCGTTTGACATTGCCGTGAGGCTGGCAGTAAGGTCGCAATTCGTCGGCTCGGCCTGAGCCGCGGAGGAGAGGAGGAGGAGGACGTGAGCATCTTCGGCGCCGAGGTGATCGGGACCGCCATCCTGATCCTGCTCGGAGACGGGGTCGTGGCCGCCGTGCTGCTGGCCCATTCGAAGGCGCAGAACAGCGGCTGGATCGTCATCACCTTCGGCTGGGGCATGGCCGTGGCGATGGCGGTGTTCGCCGTCGGGCAGTTCAGCGGCGCGCACCTGAACCCGGCGGTGACGTTCGGGTTCGCGTTGGAAGGCACGATCAAGTGGAGCAAGGTGCCCGAGTACCTCGGCGGTGAGTTCGTCGGCGCCTTCATCGGCGCGACCCTCGTGTTCCTGGCCTACAGCAACCACTGGCGGGAGACCGAGGATCCGGGCCTCAAGCTCGCCGTGTTCTCGACCGCGCCGGCGATCCGCAACACCGTCGCGAACATCATCACCGAGATCATCGGCACGTTCGTGCTGGTGTTCGGCGTGCTGGCGATCGTGGCGAACAAGGACACCGTCGCCAGCGGGCTCGTGCCGCTGCTGGTCGGCCTGTTGGTGCTCGGCATCGGCCTCTCGCTCGGCGGACCGACGGGATACGCGATCAACCCGGCCCGTGACCTGGGGCCGCGGATCATGCACGCGATCCTGCCGATCCCGGGCAAGGGCCCCTCGGACTGGTCCTACGCGTGGATCCCGGTCGTCGCCCCCCTGATCGGCGGCGGACTGGGCGCCCTCGCGTTCAAGTGGTGGTTCCCCTGAGTTCGAGCTGAGGAGAAGACATGGCGAAGTACGCAGCAGCAATCGACCAGGGGACGACCAGCACGCGCTGCATGGTCTTCGACCACGGCGGCCAGGTCGTGTCCGTGGCCCAGAAGGAGCACGAGCAGATCTATCCGAAGCCCGGATGGGTCGAGCACGACGCGAACGAGATCTGGTCGCGCACGCAGGAGGTCGTCGACGAGGCGGTGCAGTCGGCGGGCGCCGGCGACGGCGACATCGCGGCGGTCGGCATCACCAACCAGCGCGAGACCACGCTGGTGTGGGACCGCAACACCGGTGAGCCGGTCCACAACGCGCTGGTCTGGCAGGACACGCGCACGGACAAGCTCGTGGACGAGTTCTCCAAGGACGGTGGCCAGAACCGCTTCCAGGAGAAGGTGGGCCTGCCGCTGGCGACCTACTTCTCGGGCCCGAAGATCCGCTGGCTGCTGGACAACGTCGACGGCGCACGCGATCGCGCGGAGGCCGGCGACCTGCTGTTCGGCAACATGGACACCTGGCTCATCTGGAACCTGACGGGCGGCACGGACGGCGGCCTGCACATCACCGACGTCTCGAACGCGAGCCGCACGATGCTGATGGACCTGGCGTCGCTCTCGTGGGACGAGGAGATCGCCGGGATCATGGGCATCCCGACGTCGATGCTGCCCGAGATCCGCGCATCGTCGGACGTCTACGGCGACGTGTCGGCGGGCGGCGCGCTCCAGGGCGTGCCGATCGCGGGCGACCTGGGCGACCAGCAGGCGGCGACGTTCGGCCAGACGTGCTTCTCGCCGGGTGAGGCGAAGAACACGTACGGCACGGGCAACTTCCTGCTGCTCAACACCGGCACGGAGCCGGTGCAGTCCAAGTCCGGGCTGCTGACCACCGCGGGCTACAAGATCGGCGACCAGGACTGCGTGTACTGCCTGGAGGGCTCGATCGCGATCACCGGCGCGCTGGTCCAGTGGCTGCGCGACAACCTGAAGATGATCAGCGCCGCGCCCGAGGTCGAGGACCTCGCGCGCAGCGTCGAGGACAACGGCGGCTGCTACATCGTGCCCGCGTTCTCGGGCCTGTTCGCGCCGTACTGGAAGTCCAACGCCCGCGGCGTCGTGGCCGGCCTGACCCGCTACGTCAACGCCGGGCACATCGCGCGCGCGACGCTGGAGGCCACCGCCTACCAGAGCCGCGAGGTCGTCGAGGCGATGGACGCGGACTCGGGCGTCGCGCTCGAGTCGCTCAAGGTCGACGGCGGCATGGTCGGCAACGACCTGCTCATGCAGTTCCAGGCCGACCTGCTCGGCGTGCCGGTCATCCGGCCGAAGGTCCCGGAGACCACGTCGCTCGGCGCCGCCTACGCGGCCGGCCTGGCGACCGGGTTCTGGGGCGAGGTCGAGGACCTGCGCGAGAACTGGGTCGAGGACAAGCGCTGGGAGCCGAGCATGGACTCGGCGCAGCGCGACGAGTACTACAAGTACTGGAAGAAGGCCGTCACCCGGACCTTCGACTGGTTCGAGGCCGAGGAGTAGCCACGGCACGTGCTGCGTGGGGCCTTGGCGCTGCGGGTATCGGCGATGAATGATCTCCACCGCTCCCCGCGCCCAAGGCCTCCGCGGCGCGAGTCGTCCTCCCATCAAGCACGCCGAGGACCCGGCGCAGCCGGGCACCGCGCTGTGCGGCGCCAAGCTCGGCCGCACGCCCTCGAGCGCGCGCGGCGACCGTTGCGTGGTCTGCGCGGACCTGACGCGGCGCACCTTCGTCGGCCGCTGAGACCGTTGTAGGCTCGCCGGTATGGCGAGCCTCGAGACCGACGTCCTGGTGATCGGCGGGGGCGCCACCGGCGCCGGGGTCGCCTGGGACTGCGCGCTGCGCGGCTTCGACACGATCCTGGTCGACCGCGCCGACCTCGCCGAGGGCACGAGCGGCCGCTTCCACGGCCTGCTGCACTCGGGCGGGCGCTACGTGGTCAAGGACCCGGTGGCCGCGGACGAGTGCGTCGCGGAGAACGCGATCCTGCGGCGCGTCATCCCGGACTGCATCGAGGACACCGGCGGGCTGTTCGTCGTCACGCCCGACGACGACCCCGCATACGGCGACGCCTTCCTGGAGGGCTGCCGGCGGGCGAACCTGCCGACGGAGGAGATCGGCGTCGGCGAGGCGCTCAAGCTCGAGCCGCGCCTGAACCCCGGCATCAAGCGCGCCTTCACCGTCCCGGACGGGTCGATCGACGCCTGGAAGACCGTGTGGGCGCTGGCCCGCGGCGCCTCCGCGCGCGGCGCCCGGATCCTCACGTACCACAAGGTCGTCGACCTGAAGGTCGAGGGCGACGCGGTGGTGGGCGCGCGAGTGCGCAACGAGCTGACTGGCGAGGAGCTCGACGTGGGGGCGCGCTTCACGCTGAACGCCTCCGGCGCGTGGGCGGCGCAGATCGTCAAGATGGCCGGGATCGAGGGCGTCGGCGTGATCCCCGGCAAGGGGATCATGATCGCGATGAACCACCGGCTCGTGAACACGGTGGTCAACCGCTGCACGATGCCCGCGGACGGCGACATCCTCGTCCCGATCCGCACGGTGAGCGTGATCGGGACGACCGACATCCGCGCCGCCGACCCCGACGAGATCCCGGTCACGCAGGATGAGGTCGACGCCATGCTCGACGACGGCGAGCGGCTCGTGCCCGGCTTCCGCGACGCCCGCGCGTTGCGCGTGTGGGCGGGCGTGCGGCCGCTGTTCCAGGACGAGAAGGCCTCCGGCCAGGCGGCGGCGGACACGCGCGACGTGAGCCGCACGCACGCGGTCGTCGACCACGTCGAGCGCGACGGCGTCGGCCGCTTCCTGACGATGTCGGGCGGCAAGCTCACGACGCTGCGGCTGATGGCGCAGGACCTCGTCGACGCGATGTGCCGCCAGCTCGGCGAGGACCGCCCGTGCACGACCACGACCGCGCGCCCGCCCGACAACGACGACGGGCAGCTCTACAGCCTCGGCGCGCGGCTGCGCCGGCGCGAGGCGACGCTTCAGGAGGAGCAGCTCATCTGCGAGTGCGAGCTGATCGGCCGCACGCGGCTCGAGGAGACGATGCGCCGCCGGGGGACGACCAACCTCGACGACGTGCGGCGCTCGCTGCGGCTCGGCATGGGGCCGTGCCAGGGCGGCTTCTGCATCTACCGGGCCACCGGCATCCTGCACGGCGTCGGCAGGCTCGACGGGCCCGAGGCGTCCGCGTCGCTGCGCGGCTTCCTCCAGGAGCGCTGGAAGGGCATGTGGCCGATCCTCTACGGCGACCAGCTCCGGCAGGCGCGCCTCGACGACTGGATCTTCCAGGGCCTGCTCGACGTGGAGCACGTGCCGGGGTGAGTCACCATGACGTCATCGTCGTCGGCACGGGGCTCGCGGGGCTGACCGCCGCGGCGCGACTGGCCGAGGGCGGCGCGCGGGTGCTCGTGCTGGCCAAGGGCGTGGGCGCGACGCACCTGAGCCCGTGCACGATCGACGTGCTCGGCTACGCGCCCGACCGCGTCTCGGACCCCGGCGCCGCGCTCGCCGGCCTCGGCGAGGACCATCCGTACGCCGCGGTCGGGCGCGACGGCGTGGCGGCGGCGATCGGCTGGTTCACCGACGCGATGCGCGACCGCTATCCGTACACGGGCGGCCTCGATCGGAATCTGCTGCTGCCGACGGCCGTGGGCGCGCTGAAGCCCACCGCCGTCGTGCCGGAGACGATGGCGGCGGGCGACGGGAGCGACCCCGTGCTCGTGGTCGGCTTCACCGCGCTCAAGGACTTCCACGCCCCGTTGCTCGCCGACAACCTGTCGCGGGCGGGGATCGCGGCCCGCGCCGTCGAGCTCGGCCTCGTGCCCGAGGGCCGCGTCGACGTGAACTCGCTCGGCTTCGCCCGCGCGTTCGACGACCCGGCGTTCCGCGCCGAGGTCGCGGCCCAGCTCGTGGCCCGGCTGGGCGCCGACGAGCGGGTGGCGTTCCCGGCCGTGCTGGGCATCGCCGACGCGCCCGCCGCGTGGGGCACGCTGCGCGAGCGGCTCGCGCGGCCGGTGTTCGAGGTGCCGACGCTCCCGCCCTCGGTTCCGGGGATGCGGGTGTTCGCGGTGCTGCGCGAGCGCCTCCGGCGCGCGGGCGTGCGCGTGATCCTCAACGCGGTGGTGGGCGGCGCCGAGCGCGCCGGCGGGCGCGTGAGCGCGGTGCGCGCGCGGGTCGGGCTGCGCGAGGTCACCTACGGCTGCGACTGGGTCGTGCTCGCGAGCGGCGGCTTCGCCTCGGGCGGGCTCGAGCTCGACTCGCGCTGGAAGGCGCGCGAGCGGGCGCTGGGGCTGCCGGTCACCGGCGTGCCCACCGACGAGCGGTTCCGCGCGGACTACTTCGCCGAGCAGCCGATGGCGCGCGCCGGCGTGGCCGTCGACCGCGACCTGCGGCCCGAGGGGCACGAGAACGTGCTCGTGGCGGGCGCCACGCTCGCCGGCGCGCAGCCGTGGCGCGAGAAGTCCGGCGACGGCATCAGCCTCGCCACCGGCCATCGCGCGGCCGAGCTGATCCTCGGCGCCGCGGTCCCCTCCGAGCCGGCGAGGGCGGCCTGATGGCGGTCGACCACGACGTCCTCGGCGACCTCATGCGCGGCTCGCTCGACCACTGCGTCAAGTGCACGATCTGCGAGACGTTCTGCCCCGTCTCCAACGTCACGCCGCTGTTCCCCGGACCCAAGTACGTGGGGCCCCAGGCCGAGCGCTTCCGCGTGTGGGACGAGACATCGCCGGACCAGTCGCTCGACTACTGCTCGGGCTGCGGCGTGTGCACGCAGGTATGCCCGCAGGGCGTGCACATCGCCGAGATCAACACGCAGGCGCGCGCCAAGCTGCGCGAGCGCACCGGCTTCAAGCTGCGCGACCGGCTGCTCGCCCGTCCGGACCTGATCGGCCGCCTGTCGACGCCGGTCGCGCCGGTGGTCAACGTCACGCTGCGCCACGGCGGCGCGCGCGCCATCGCGGATACGGCGCTCGGGCTCGACCGGCGGGCGGCGCTGCCGGCCTACCCGGGCCGGACGTTCCAGCGCTGGGCGCGCAAGCACACGTCGCCTCCGGCCGCGCGGCGCGTCGCGTACTTCCACGGCTGCGGCGCGAACTGGTCCGAGCCGGACACGGCCGAGCGGACCGTGCAGCTGCTCGAATGGCTCGGCTGCCAGGTCGACGTGCCGAAGGGGCAGCTCTGCTGCGGGCTGCCGGCGCAGTCGAACGGCATGTTCGACCTCGCGCGCAAGTACACGCGGCGCATGGCGCGCACGCTCGCCCCGTCGGCGCGGGAGGGCGTGGACATCGTCGGCACCTCGACATCGTGCACGCTCATGCTCAAGCGCGAGGCGCGCGAGATCCTCGGCCTGGACGCCGACGCCGACCTGCGCGCGGTCAGCGACGGCATCTACGACATCTGCGAGTACCTGCTGATGCTGCACGACCGCGGCGAGCTCCGCACCGACTTCCGGCCGCTCCCGATCACGGTCACCTACCACGCACCGTGCCAGCAGCAGGGTCACGGGATCGGCAAGCCGGCGCTCGACCTCATGGCGCTCGTGCCCGAGCTGCGCGTGATCGAGAACGACGCGACGTGCTGCGGCGTGGCGGGCACGTACGGGCTCAAGCAGGAGAAGTACGAGATCGCGATGAAGGTCGGTCGCGGGCTGTTCGACCAGATCGCGGACGCGGCGCCCGAGCTCGCGGTGTGCGACTCCGAGACCTGCCGCTGGCACATCGAGAAGGCCACCGGGGTCAGGACGGTGCACCCGATCGAGATCCTGCACCGCGCCGCCGGGCTCGCGTCGTAGTGGTCGGGCTCGTCGTCGTGTCGCACAGCGCGACGCTGGCGGAGGGCGTGGTCGAGCTCGCGCGGCAGATGGGCGGCGAGGAGGTGGCGGTCGAGCCGGCCGGCGGGATGGCCGACCCGCCGGGGGAGATCGGCACCGACATGCAGGTGGTGCTGGACGCGATCGAGCGGGCGGCATCGCCGGACGGCGTGCTCGTGCTGATGGACCTCGGCAGCGCGGTGATGAGCGCCGAGATGGCGGCTGAGATGGTGGACGGCACCGAGGTGCTGCTGTGCGAGGCGCCGCTCGTGGAGGGCGCCGTGGCGGCGGCGGCGCGGGCGCGGACGGGCGCGACCCTGGACGAGGTCGCCGCCGAGGCGCGCGCCGCGCTCGGGATGAAGGCGGCGCAGCTCGGGGTCGAGGAGGCGCCGTCGCCAGCGGCGCCCGCGGTCGCCGCCGAGGGCGGCACGTCGCTGCGCCTGGAGGTGCCCAACCGCCTCGGGCTCCACGCCCGCCCGGCGGCGCGCTTCGTCGAGACCGCGGCGCGGTTCGACGCGGCGGTCACGGTGGCCGACGAGACGACCGGCCGCGGCCCGGCCGACGCCCGCAGCCTCAGCGCGCTGATCACGCTCGGGGTCCGCCAGGGCCACGCGATCGTCGTCCAGGCCGCCGGCCCGGAGGCCGAGGCCGCGCTGGCCGCTCTGCGCGAGCTCGCGGACGACAACTTCGGCGACGAGAACGGCGAGGTGCCCACCGCCCCCGCCCGGCCCACGCCCCCGTCCGCAACGGTGCCGGAGGGCGTCCTCCAGGGCGTCCCGGCCTCCTCCGGCATCGCCATCGCCCAGGCGCGGCGCCCGGCTGCCGCCGACCTCGTCGTGCGCGAGCAGCCGGCCGGCGATGCGTCGCAGGAGTGGGGGCGGCTGGAGGAGGCGCGGGAGGCGGCTCGGGGCGACGTCGTGGCGGCGCGGGCGCAGATCGCGCGGCAGGCCGGCGAGGCCGAGGCGGCGATCTTCGACGCGCACCTGCTGCTGCTCGACGACGCGGCCCTGCTCGGGCCGGCCAAGGCGGCGATCGACGCCGGGCGCAGCGCCGCGGCGGCATGGGCCGAGGCGGCACGCGCGGCGGCCGCCGGCTACCGCGCGCTCGACGACCCGTATCTCCAGGAGCGCGCCGTCGACGTGGAGGACGTAGGCGCGCGCGTGCTGCGCCGCCTGACCGGCGCCCCGCCGGCTGCGGCGATGGTCGAGGAGGGCGTGCTCGTCGCCCACGACCTCACGCCCGGCGACGCCGCCGGGCTCGACCGCGAGCTCGTGCGCGGCCTCGCGGTGGCGCGCGGCGGCGCGACCTCGCACGCCGCGATCCTCGCCCGCGCGCTCGGCATCCCCGCCGTGGTCGGCCTCGGCGATGCCATTCTCGCCGTGCCCGACGGCACGCTGCTCGTCGTGGACGGCGCCGCAGGGACCGTCGAGGTCGATCCGGCGCCCGCGACGGTGGCCGCGCGGGAGTGCGAGCGCGCCGCCGTGCAGGAGCGTGTCGCCCGCGCGCGCGGGCGGGCGCGCGAGCCCGCGCGCACGCGCGACGGCGAGACGCTGGAGGTCGCCGCGAACCTCGGCTCGGCCGCAGAGGCCGCCGCCGCCGTCGAGCTCGGCGCCGACGGCGTCGGGCTCCTGCGCACCGAGTTCCTCTTCCTCGACCGCGACGACGCGCCCTCCGAGGACGAGCAGCGCGCGGTCTACGGGGAGATCGCCGCCGCGCTCGACGGGCGGCCGGTCGTCGTGCGCACGCTCGACGCCGGCGCCGACAAGCCGCTGCCGTTCCTGCGCCAGCCGCCGGAGGACAACCCGTTCCTCGGGGTCCGCGGCATCCGGCTCGGCCTCGCCAACGAGCAGTTGCTGCGCACGCAGCTGCGCGCGATCCTCGCGGTGGCCTGCGAGCACCCGCTGAAGGTGATGTTCCCGATGGTCGCGACGCTCGACGAGTACCGCGCCGCCCGCGCTCTGCTCGAGTCCGAGCGCGCCGGGATCGGCGCCCCGGCGATCGAGGTCGGCGTGATGGTCGAGGTGCCCGCCGTCGCGCTCCAGGCCGAGCGCTTCGCCGCCGAGGTCGACTTCTTCTCGGTCGGCACGAACGACCTCACTCAGTACACGATGGCCGCCGAGCGCGGCAACGAGCGGCTCGCCGGCCTGCTCGACGGGCTGCGCCCGCCGGTGCTCGAGCTGATCGCCGCCACCGCCCGCGCCGCCGCCGCCCACGGCCGCTGGACCGGCGTCTGCGGCGAGCTGGCCGGCGACCCCGAGGCGGCCGTCGTGCTCGCCGGCCTCGGCGTGCGCGAGCTGAGCATGGCCGCGAGCCGGATCGCCGAGGTCAAGGACACGCTGCGCGGCGTGACGCTGGCGCAGGCGCGCGACGCGGCCGACCGCGCCCTGGGCCGCTAGAGTCGCACGCACTTGTGGGGGGAGTTGCGAGCATGAGCAGCATCCGCTCGGCGCGGTTCCTCGCGGCCAGCACGTGCCTCCGCATCCTCCTGACGCCGGTGATCATGGCCATGCTGATGGCCGACGCCGACCGCTGGGCCACGGCCGCGCTGTTCGCCGTCGCCGCCGCCACCGACTGGATCGACGGCTACCTCGCCCGCCGCTGGGACGTCACGACCAAGATCGGCTCGTTCCTGGACACGACCGCCGACAAGCTGCTCGTCACCGGCGTGCTGATCGCGCTCGTGGCCGTCGAGCGCGCGTCGCCGTGGGTGGCTGTGATCATCGTCGGGCGCGAGTTGATGGTGCTCGGGCTGCGTGGTGTCATCGCCGCGGGCGGGACCGTCATGCAGGCGTCGATGCTCGGCCGCCTGAAGACCGCGATCCAGTTCCTCGCGATCCTGCTGGCCATCGGCCGCCCCGGCGACGAGATCGGCGGCGCGTTCCTCGACGAGTGGGCGATGCTGGCGGCGGCGGCGATCACCGTGGCGTCCGCGGTCGACTACTTCAGAAGCTTCGCGGACTCGCTGTCGGAACGCTGATGGCGCGCGCCTTCGTCACGGGCGGGAGCGGCTTCCTGGGCGGCGCGCTCGTCGCCGGGCTGATCGAGCGCGGCGACGAGGTGGTCGCTCTCGCGCGGTCCGCCGAGGCGGCCGGCGCGCTCGGGGCTCGCGGCGCGCGGGTCGCCCGCGGCCACACGCTCGACGAGGACGCGCTGGCCGCCGGGATGCAGGGCTGCGACATCGTCTACCACGTCGCCGGCATCAACACGATGTGCCCCGACGATCCGGTCGAGATGATCCACGTCAACGTGCGCGGGGCGGAGACGGCCGTGCGCGCCACCGCGCGCGCGGGGATCGAGCGGCTCGTGCTGACCTCGTCGGCCGCCTCGCTCGGCGAGGAGCGCGGGACGGTGGGCAGCGAGGCCTCGGCGCACCGCGGCTGGTACATGTCGGTCTACGAGCGCTCCAAGCACGAGGGCGAGGTCGCCGCGCTGGCGGCCGGCGAGCGCGCCGGGGTGCAGGTCGTGTCCGTGAACCCGTCCTCGGTGCAGGGCCCGGGGCGGGCCGGAGGCACCGGGCGGATCATGATCGCCTACCTCAACGGCCGCCTGCGGGTCTTCGTCCACACGAACATCAGCATCGTGGACATCCGCGACTGCGTGCGCGGGCATCTGCTCGCGGCCGACCGCGGCACACCGGGCGAGCGCTACGTGCTCAACGGCGTGACCATGACCTCGGCGGAGGCGCTGGAGGTCGTCGCGGGGATGACCGGCGTGCGCGAGAGCCCGCGGTTCCTGCCGCCGGCGGTCGCGCAGGCGGCCGCCACGGTCGCCGAGACCGGCTTCAAGCTCGCCCGCAGGCACCCGCCGTTCTGCCGCGCGATGGTCCGCACGCTGCTGCACGGGCACCGCTACGACGGCTCAAAGGCCGCGCGCGAGCTGGGATTCGAGTACACGCCGGTGCGCGACACGTTCGCCCGCACGATCGAGTGGGCGCTCGCCGAAGGGCTGGTCAAGCGGCCGCTGCCCGCGTGGCCGGGACGCTGACCGGGTAGGCCTTTGCCATGAGCGACGAACGCATCCCCCCGCAGGAGGGCCCGGCGACGCCGGAGCAGCAGCGGTCGGGCTACGCCGAGGGCGTCGATCACAAGCCCGATCCGCCCGAGGAGCTGCTGGAGCCGGACTTCGCCCGCGGCGTCCGCGAGGGCCCCGAGGCCGAGCTCGAGCACAAGGGCCGCTTCAGCGAGGGCGCCGAAGAGCTCCCGGAGACCCCGGACAAGCTCGTCGAGCGGCGCTTCTCCGAAGGCATCGAAGAGAGCCCCACCAGCGAATAGGACCTAGTTCCACGCGAGCTCCGAGCGCGTCGACCAGTAGCGGTCGGCGGGCTCGGCGAGCTCCGCGAGCGCGTCGGGTGCGACATCGAGGTCGCGCGCCGCGAGGTTGCTGTCGAGCATCGCGCGTGTCGACGCGCCGCTGAGCACGACGTCCGACCACGGCTGGGCGAGTGCCGCGGCGATCGCGACGGCGTCGGGGCCCGCGCCGAGCTCGCGCGCCGCGGCGGCGAGCGCAGGCGGCGCCGCGCGGCCGGTGAGCCGGCCGTTGGCGACCGCTTCCTTGACGATCACGCGCATCCCCGCGGCGTGGGCGCGGCCCAGCGCGTCGCCGGCGCTGCGCTCGTGCAGGTTCCACGTGGCCTGCACGGCGTCGAACGCGCTCGTCGCGATCGCCGCGTCGATCGTGTCCGCCTGGCGCGGGCCGGTCGCCGTGAGCCCGGTCGCGACGCCGCCCGCGCGCAGCGCGGCGAGCTCGCCGAGCACGTCGTCGTCCTCGAGCACGCCGCTCTCGATCGTCGCCGAGTGGATCTGGTAGAGCCGCAGCCGGTCGCCGAGGTGCTCGCGCGTCTCGGCGAGCTGACGCCGCAGCGTCGCGACGGTCAGGTCCTTGCTCTCGTGCTGCTCGGCGTCGATCCGCCAGCCCGCGGTGTAGGTGTAGCCCCACTTGGACGCCACGAACACGTCGGCCGCCCCGCGCGAGCGCAGCCACGAGCCCAGGAAGTCCTCCGCGAGGCCGTACGACCGCGCGGCGTCGAGGTACCGCACCCCGCGAGCGTACGCGTGGTCGAGGACCGCGTGGGTCTGCGCGCGCAGCGCCTCCGCGCTGCGGTCGGCGCCGAGGTCGGAGGCGTGGCCCAGGTTGATGTAGGCCGGGCGCCCGAGCGCGGCGAGCCCGAGGCCGATCTCGCTCATCCGAGGGTCTGCTCGACCAGGCGCTCGGCGTCCGCGGCCGCGCGGGCCAGGACGTCGGGCCGGCGCTCGAGCTGCGTCACGCACGGCGTGCCCTCGGGCGGCCGCAGGCCGAGCACGTGCGGCCCGTCGCCGTTCGGCGACTCCGAGCGCCGCGCGATGTCCTCCACGAGCTGCTCGTACTCGTCGATACGACGGTGCCAGAGCGGGACGAGCGCCGGGTTCAGCCGTCGCAGGTGGCGGGCGATCAGCGCCTCGCCCACCCGCCCGCCGGCCGAGCGCGGGACCCCGTAGGGCCGGGTCTGGAGCACGAGGATGTGGGTCGCGCCGAGCTGCGTCGCCAGCTCGATCGGGATCGGCGTCGTCAGCGCGCCGTCGATGTAGCGGCGGCCGTCGATCGCCACGGGCGGCCCGCCGATCCACGGCATCCGCGTGGTCGCGAGCAGCACCTGCCACAGCTCGTCCTTCGTGCGCATGCCCGTGAACGGGACCGAGGTCGCGCTGTCGACGTCGAGCGCGACGCAGTGCAGCGGGATCGGGCTGGCGATCGTCCGCTCGTGGCGCTCGGCGTCGAGCTCCGCGCCGGCGTGGGCGAGCACGAAGCCCACGTCGAGCGCCGGGCGCCCGAACAGCAGCCGGACCGGGTTGACGAACTGCCGGCTCGCGAGCACCGTGTGGTACATCGCCGCCGCGGGGCGCGCCACGCCCGCCAGCAGCGCCGCCGCGTTGAGCGCGCCGGCCGACGAGCCGACCACCAGGTCGAAGCACCGGGTGAGGCCCAGGCGCTCCAGCGCGGCGGTCATCCCGGCCGACACGACACCGCGCATCCCGCCGCCCTCGAGCACGACCGCGACCCTGTGCGGGTCCGTGCGCGCGCCGGGCTCGGACTCGCCGCGCAGGCGCGTCTGGAGCACGTCCAGTACCGGATGGGCCACCGCCGTGGTCACGTGGATGAGTATGGCGGGACAAACCCTGACACAGATGTGTCAAGGTTCGCTACACTCCGCGTCAGATGGACGCGCTCACGATCCACGAGGCCGCGGAGACCACGGGCTGGTCGCCGCGCATGCTGCGCTATGTCGAGCGCGTCGGGCTCGTGGAGCCCGCTCGCTCGGCATCCGGCTACCGCCTCTACGGACCGGCCGAGCTCCAGCGCCTGCGCACGCTGCGCGAGCTGCTCTCCGAGCACGACATCGGCCTCTCGGACATCGCCTTCGCCTCGCGCCTGCGGCGCGACCCGCAGCTGCGCCAGGCCACCGACTCGTGGCTCGACGCCAAGGCCGAGCGTCCCGACGACGTACCCGCGGCCGACTGGATGCGCTGGGAGCAGGAGAAGCACCAGCGCCTCCTCGCCGCCGCCTTGACCGCTACGCCCTAGGAGACCCATGGCATCGACCGATTTGACGACCGACTACAAGGTCGCGGACATCTCCCTCGCCGACTATGGACGCAAGGAGATCCAGCTCGCCGAGCACGAGATGCCCGGCCTGATGGCGACCCGCCGCGAGTACGCGGACGCCCAGCCGCTCAAGGGCGCCCGCATCACCGGCTCGCTGCACATGACGATCCAGACCGCGGTCCTCATCGAGACGCTGGTCTCGCTCGGCGCCGAGGTGCGCTGGGCGTCCTGCAACATCTTCAGCACCCAGGACCACGCCGCCGCCGCGATCGCGCAGGCCGGCATCCCCGTCTACGCCTGGAAGGGCGAGACGCTCGAGGAGTACTGGTGGTGCACCGAGCAGGCGCTCTCGTGGCCCGACGGCCAGGGCCCGAACATGATCCTCGACGACGGCGGCGACGCGACCCTGCTCGTCCACAAGGGCGTCGAGTACGAGAAGGCCGGCGCCGTGCCGGATCCGGCCTCCGCCGAGTCCGACGAGTTCCGCATCGTGCTCGAGACGCTCCAGCGCTCGCTCGCCGAGGACCCGCAGCGCTGGACCCGCGCGGCCGCGAACATCAAGGGCGTCACCGAGGAGACGACCACCGGCGTGCACCGGCTCTACCAGCTCGCCGAGCAGGGTGAGCTGCTGTTCCCGGCGATCAACGTCAACGACTCGGTCACCAAGTCCAAGTTCGACAACCTCTACGGCTGCCGTCACAGCCTGATCGACGGGATCAACCGCGGCACCGACGTGATGATCGCGGGCAAGACCGCGGTGATCTGCGGCTACGGCGACGTCGGCAAGGGCTGCGCGGAGTCGCTGCGCGGCCAGGGCGCCCGCGTGATCGTCACCGAGATCGACCCGATCTGCGCGCTCCAGGCGGCGATGGAGGGCTACCAGGTCCAGACCCTCGAGGACGTCGTCGAGACCGGCGACATCTTCATCACCGCGACCGGCAACAAGGACATCATCACCGCCGCCGACATGGCGCGGATGAAGCACCAGGCGATCGTCGGCAACATCGGCCACTTCGACAACGAGATCGACATGGCCGGGCTCGCCCGCCACCCCGGCGTCGAGCGCGTGAACATCAAGCCGCAGGTCGACGAGTGGGTGTTCCCGGACGGCCACTCGGTGATCGTGCTCTCCGAGGGCCGGCTCCTGAACCTCGGCAACGCGACCGGCCACCCGAGCTTCGTGATGTCGAACTCGTTCACGAACCAGACGATCGCCCAGATCGAGCTGTTCACGCGCAACGACGAGTACGCCAAGCGCGTGTACGTGCTGCCCAAGCAGCTCGACGAGAAGGTGGCGCGCCTGCACCTGGACGCGCTCGGCGTCAGGCTCACCGAGCTCACGCCGTCGCAGGCCGCGTACATCGACGTGCCGGTCGAGGGTCCGTACAAGCCCGACCACTATCGTTACTAAGGGTGCTAGTAGACCCCAATCAACACGACACGTTCGTCCTCCGCCAGCGGATCAGGCTCGTCATCAACCAGTACGAGTTCGCGCTGCCGGAGGACGAGGCCACGCCGTTCTGCTTCGTCGAGCAGGCGCGCTTCAAGTTCAAGGAGGACATCCGCTTCTACACGGATGACTCGAAGGCGACGGAGCTCCTGCGGATCAAGGCCCGCCAGCGGTTCGACCCGCGGGCGACGTACGACATCACGGGAGCCGACGGCAGCAAGATCGGCGAGATCAAGAAGGTGTTCGGCGCGAGCCTGCTCCGCTCCACCTACGAGATCAGCTCTCCGGCCATGACCGTGCGCGCGCAGGAGCAGAACCTCGCGATCGCGCTGTTCCGCCGGCTCGTCGGCTTCCTCCCGTACGTCGGCAACTACGCCGACTGGCTGCCGATCCCGTACAACTTCGAGTTCCTGCACGACGGCGAGGCGATCGGGCTCAACAAGCGCCGCTTCGGCAAGCTGCGCGACATCTACGACATCGACTTCTCGGGGGATCCGGAGCGCAGGTTCGACCGGCGGCTCGTGCTCGCGGCCGCCGTCGGGATGGATGCGTTGCAGGCCCGTTAGGGTCTGCCGATGACCGCCCTCGAGCGCGCCGCCGCGCTGGCCCGTGAACACGTCGACGGGCTGGCGGACCGGCGCGTGGGCGCGCTCACGAGCTACGAGGACACGCTCGCGGCGCTCGACGAGCCGCTGCCCGCGACGGGGTCCGATCCCGTCGCCGTGATCGAGCACCTCGCGCGCGTTGCCGGTCCGGCCACGGTGGCCAGCCCGGGTCCGCGCTACTTCGGCTTCGTCACCGGCGGCGCGCTGCCGGCAGCGCTGGCCGCGGACTGGCTCGCCGCGGCGTGGGATCAGAACGCCTTCAGCCGGGTCAGCTCTCCGGCCGCGACGGCGATCGAGGCGGTCACCGAGCGCTGGGTGCTGGATGCGCTCGCCCTGCCGCCGACCGCGTCGGTCGGCTTCACGACCGGCGCCACGATGGCCAACTTCACGGGCATGGCCGCCGCGCGCCACGCGGTGCTCGGCCGCGCGGGCCACGACGTCGAGCGCGAGGGGCTGGCCGGCGCCCCGCGGATCCGCGTGCTGGCCGGCACGCACGTGCACGCGTCGATGCTCGTCGCCCTGCGCTACGCCGGCCTCGGCGCGCCGGAGGTCGTCCCGGCCGACGAGCTTGCCGCCGCGATCGGCGACGGCCCGACGATCGTGTGCGCGCAGGCGGGCGAGGTCAACACCGGCGCCGTCGACCCGCTCGTCGCGATCGCGGACGCCGCCCGCGAGCACGGCGCCTGGCTGCACGTCGACGGCGCCTTCGGCCTGTGGGCGGCGGCCAGCCCACGCTTGCGGCGCCTCGTCGCCGGCGCCGAGCGCGCGGACTCGTGGGCGGTCGACGCGCACAAGTGGCTCAACGTGCCCTATGACGGCGCGATGGCGATCGTCGCCGACCGCGACGCGGTCCGGGCCGCGATCGGCGTGACCGCGGCGTACATCCCCGCCGACGCAGGCCGCGAGCCGATCGACCTCTCGCCCGAGATGTCGCGCCGCGCCCGGGCGATCCCGGTCTACGCCGCGCTGCGCCAGCTCGGCCGCGACGGGCTCGCGGAGCTCGTCGACCGCTGCTGTGCGCTGGCCCGCCGGCTGGCCGCGGCGATGGACGCGCTCGACGGCGCGGAGGTGCTCAACGAAGTCGTCCTCAACCAGGTGCTCGTCCGCTTCGGCGACGACGACGCGACCACGCGCGCGGTGATCGAGGACGTCCAGCGCAGCGGCGAGGCGTGGCTGGGCGGGACGGTGTGGGAGGGGCGTGCCGCCGCGCGCGTGTCGGTCTCCAACTGGTCGACGACCGAGGAGGACATCGACCGCCTCGCGGCCGCCTTCGGTCGTAGCCTGGGGGGCTGATGGCCGCCTCCGACGTCGCCGACCCCGCGCTCGCCGGCGCGGGCGAGGCCCGCATCGAGTGGGCGGACGGGCAGATGCCGGTCCTGCGCTCGATCCGCGAGCGCTTCGCGCGCGAGCGCCCGCTCGACGGCCTCGTGGTGGGCGCGTGCCTGCACGTCACGTCCGAGACCGCGAACCTCGTGCGGACGCTGGCGGCGGGCGGCGCGGACGTCGCGCTGTGCGCGTCGAACCCGTTCGCCACGCAGGACGACGTGGCCGCCGCGCTGGCCGCCGGCGGGGGCGAGGTGCATGCCGTGCGCGGCGACGGCGCCGAGGCGTGGGCCGCGCGCGTCGCGGCGGTGGTGGCGCGCGCGCCGCGCATCACGCTCGACGACGGCGCCGACCTGCTGACCGCGATCCACCTCGCGCGCGAGGACCTGCTCGACGGGCTGCTGGGCGGCACCGAGGAGACGACGACCGGGCTCGTGCGGCTGCGCGCGCTCCAGGCCGAGGGCAAGCTCGCGTGCCCGGTGATCGCGGTCAACGAGGCGGTCACCGAGCGCTTCAACGACCGCTTCGGCACCGGCCAGTCGGCGCTCGACGGCATCCTGCGCACGACGAACCTGCTGCTCGCCGGGCGCACGGTCGTCGTGCTCGGCTACGGCTGGACCGGCAAGGGCGTCGCGCTGCGCGCCCACGGCCTCGGGGCGTCGGTGATCGTGTGCGAGGTCGACCCGCTGCGCGCGCTCGAGGCCCGGATGGACGGGTTCGAGGTGCTGCCGGCACTCGCCGCCGCCGAGCGGGGCGACGTCTTCATCACGGTCACCGGCGGCCGGAGCGTCCTGCGCGGCGAGCACTTCGCGCGCATGAAGGACGGGGCGGTGCTGGCCAACGCGGGCCATTTCGACGTCGAGATCGACGTGGAGGCGCTCGGCGACGTCGTGC
>Ga0081539_10002179_pt1 | contig 28787 bp, 29 predicted proteins | sample TabmetS4T2R2_FD_71023 | JGI IMG/M metagenome (GOLD analysis project Ga0081539, IMG submission 71023) | Tabebuia heterophylla rhizosphere microbial communities from the University of Puerto Rico - S4T2R2 | ecosystem: Host-associated > Plants > Roots > Rhizosphere ... | reverse complement strand
CCCTCGTTGGTCTCTACCGTGAAGAAACCAGACTGGGCTTTAATAATGAGACCTTTATGTGTTGCTTCACTCACAAATAAATAGTCCTCAGCGTAATTGTTGCCTCTCAGAAATCCATCGCGGCGGACGGCGATGGGAGCGTTTAACGTTATGGTTTCGGCGTTTCCGTTGGAATGCCGCCAAACGGAGTCGGTGTTTCGGTCACGCCGAAGTTGGATTCGAACCAATAAATGGTTTGAGGCGAGCCGAGGTAATACGTTTCCACAATTCGTTGGAAGACCGGTGCGGCCCAATCGGAACCTTCACCCTGATTCTCAAGAATGACTGCAATTGCAATATCTGGCAAGCCTGAACTTTCGCTTGCCAACGTGTACCCTGCGAACCAGGCATGCGGGTCACCACTGCCTGATTCGGCTGTGCCTGTTTTGCCGGCCACCGGAATCCGCAGACCGCGCAATCGGAAATTGGCGGTGCCAAGTGGATTATGCACAACCTCCCACATTGCGTCTTGAATTACTTTCAGCCGGTCTGGTGTTATAGGCAATGTGCCATTGGCTTCGGGCTTGAACAGAAGCTTCGCGGCGGTACCATCGACAGGTTCAATTTTCTCCACCACTTGCGGACGGTAGAGTGTACCTCCATTCCCAATCGCAGCAATGAATCGGGCGACTTGTAATGGCGTGACCTGCACATCACCCTGACCGATGGTCTGATTGACAACATCAATCACGGTTGGGGGATCAACGATCTGCCCCGCGGCTTCATCGATCTGCTGGATGCCTGTGGGGCTGCCCAGACCGAATGCACGTGCCATATTCGCGATGTCATTCTTGCGATTGTTTTGATCCAGTACGTAACCAATCTGCCAAAAGAACGGATTGCAGGAACGCATCAACCCCTGAGGAAGGGTCAGCACCCCGGAAGGGGTACTATCCGGTGTGTTGCACTCATTCCCCGCCTGTAATCTTCGCTGGCAGTGATCCCAGGTCCAGTCATTGCGCACCTGATCTGTCAGGTTCGTCCAGTGATACTGGCAATCGTAGGTTGTTTCCGGTACGAACAGTCCACTTTCCATACCGGCCGCCATGGTAATGATCTTGAACACAGATCCAAGGGGATACTGTCCCTGTGCCGCGCGGTTGATCAGAGCCCCGCTTTGTAATTCGGCCGCCTCAGCTGCACCGTTGGGATTATTGGATGAAAATATGTTCGAGTCAAAACCCGGTGAGGAAGCCATTGCAAGCACGCGTCCAGTATCGCGCTCAAGTACCACCGCAGCACCGGTAAATCCTTCAATTGCTTTCTCTGTATAATACTGCAAATTGTTGTCAATCGTGAGGTAAACAGAATCGGCAGCCTTTGGCTCCTTTTGGCCGATCTTCGTTACAGGCTGACCGGTGGATGGATTGACCACATATAAATTGCCGCCGCGCTCTCCTGCGAGATAATCCTCCGCCCAGCGTTCGATCCCAACTGCTCCGATGCGCGCGTCTTGAGCATAACCAAGACGGCGGTACGTCTCCATATCTTCTTCAGAGATGAACGTGGTATATCCAATAATATTGGAGCCAACACCTTGTTGAAAATAATAACGGGAATTGTAATCGGTCCATTCCAAGCCGCTTGGGTACACAGACCGGATGCGTTCTGATTCCTGTGTCGATGCTTCACAAAGTGGAATGGGAAATTGTGCCGGGGTATTGAAGATTTCCTGTGCAAGTGTTTCCACGCTGATTCCGCACAACCTCCGGGCTTCTGAAAGCAAGACATCCAAACTTTCCTCGGTGACATTGCCGGGGACAATGTAAAAGGCGTGTGCATCCGATTGAGCCACAAGGATATCCCCATCGCGATCATAAATATTGCCGCGTGATGGAGAACTGTAATCCATACGTAAAACGTTTCCGCCTGCAAGCTCGGGAAGGATGAGTGAATCATCCCATTGCAACTTCCACGCGTTGTCTTCTAAAGCAAAGCGCGCGATCATTTCACGCTGGATATCTCCAACCAGTGCAGTATGGTAGGTAACTCGATAAGCGACTTCGGAAGCGTATGGACTAACAAGAGAAGAAAGTATTTCATAATCAAATGAACCGGCACTCATTTCATTCAATGCATCGCGATTGCGCCTGGCGAAATCCTCCAGTGTGATGGTATCCTGACTGACCTTGCTAATCAACCCATACATTGTGTTGTAATCATCGGTTTTGAATGCGTCAAGATAAGCTGACAGCGCTGCGTCCGCGTCGGGCGCGCCCACTACAGTTACGATGGGTTGAGACAGCGGTGTTTCCGTAGGGAAGATCGAAATGCCTCTACCTCCGCTGCATGAAGTAAGAAATGTCAGCACGACAATTGCATTCAACCATCGGAGAAATTTCATTTTTTACCTTTCAATATTCCTGCATGTCATTGCGAGGAGGATGTACTTCCCGACGAAGCAATCTCCTCCTAAATGGAGATTGCTTTGTCACTCCGCGGCTCTCAATGACATTTTGCTTACATTGCTCCACTCAATATCTCAGACGAAACCGGACACGCATATTCCAAAAGCGTTTCGCAGTTGAGAAAAAAATCTGTGTTGGGTTGGATATCCATTTTCCTCATCAGACGAATGACATGACACACCGGCAGGCCCATCACGCTGGCATAACATCCTTTCATCTTTGCGACAGGATGAAACTGTGGATGTTGGATCCCGTACGCGCCAGCTTTATCGAGCGGGTCACCTGTCTGGATGTAGGCTTGGATCTCCTCATCCGAGTAGTCGCGCATGGGCACATCCGTAATGCAGAGATCGTTCAAAAGAAGAGCATCACTCATTCGAAGCAGAGCAATCCCGGTGTAGACCTGATGCGTGTGTCCGCGCAGGCGCGTTAGCATTGTGACCGCCTCCGCCTTATCCTTTGGTTTGCCAAGGATGTCTTGTTCATCTACAACTGTTGTATCTGCCGCGAGGATGATCTGATCTTTATGAGCCTGTCTTGCTACTGCACGGGCTTTTGTTTCTGCCAGTCTTGAAACGTAATCCGCGGGTGATTCGTTCACGTACAAACTTTCATCCACATTTGCGGCCGAAACGCGAAACGCCCAACCAGTAAGGGCAAGCAGCTGCCGCCTTCGCGGCGAGTTGGATGCAAGTACCAATGAGGGGTTTTCGGTCACGGGGAAAGATTCTAACACAGCGACCTGCCCCCACCGTCCTTCGGACACCTCCCCCAAATTCGACATGATAAGTTCGTATAAAAATCTTTCGATGTCGAATTTGGGGGAGGAAGGGTGGGGGTGGCACATGGTAAAATCCAATAGATTTGTCTGGTCATGGAGGTGGATGTGAAGGAATTGGAAGAACGGATTTTGCGCGACGGGAAGAATTTGGGCGGGGGAATCTTAAAGGTGGATAGCTTTGTGAATCATCAAGTGGACCCGCTTTTAATGAATGTTTGTGGCAAGGAATTCGCGCGTCTCTTTGCTTCGGTTAGTGCGACGAAGGTGCTGACTGCAGAGATCTCCGGCATTGCCCCAGCTGTGACGACCGCTATCCATCTCGGGCTGCCCGTCGTATATGCGCGCAAGACGAAGCCCATCACCATGCCAGATCAGGTGTACTTGACCCTCGCGCCATCCCACACAAAGGGACGCATGGTCGAGTTGATCGTCTCGCCTGAGTATCTTGCAAATGGAGAAAAGGTGTTGATCATTGATGACTTTCTCGCCAGCGGACAGACCATTCTCGGGTTGGCGCGGCTCGCCGAGGCTTCAGGTTCAAAGATCGTGGGTATCGGCGCGCTCATCGAGAAAACCTTTGAAGGCGGGCGTGATGCGTTGAAATCTTTAGGCGTGCCCATTCATTCGCTGGCGTGTATCACCTCCATGGAAGATGACAAGATTGTGTTCGGGGAACCGTCGTGATTCTTAATACTTATCATGATACGTAAGTTCCTTCGATATTTTGCACCCTTGATCGGATGGATTTTTGCACATATGAATTTTGCCATTCCCGTAAAACGGTTACGAGAGACAGAAACGTTGATGGCGTTTCATCACCCAAAGCCCTCTTATCCATTTCATATTTTGCTTGTTCCGAAAAAGGCAGTTGCTTCTTTAAAGGAATTTGATTCAACTGATACATCGTTTCTCTCTGACTTGTATGCCACTGTACAAAGCCTTGTGGATGAATTCCATCTTGCCGCGTATCGTTTGATCGTCAACGGTGGGGAATATCAGGATTTTCCGCAGTTGCATTTTCATTTGGTTTCCCCCTCACCTCAACCCCTCTCCCAAGGGGAGAGGGATGTCCGAAGGACAGGGTGAGGGACATATGGACTCCATCGCTATCCTCGACTTCGGTTCTCAATATGCGCAAATCATCGCCCGGCGTGTGCGCGAGGCACAGGTCTATTGCGAGTTATTTCCCTGGGATACGCCGATGAAAGATATTCTCGCGATCAGCCCAAAGGGATTTATTCTTTCGGGCGGGCCGAGATCGGTGTATGAAAAAGATGCGCCCTATATTCAGGATTTCATTTTCCAAACTGGATTACCCATTTTAGGTATTTGTTATGGCATGCAGGCATTGACCCATGCTCTTAGCGGAGAAGTGTCCTCCTCACAAACTCGAGAATATGGTCATGCGGAAATCCAACCCCTCGTTTCTGATTCTCTGGTCTCCAATCTTTCCAAGGTCTGGATGTCTCACGGTGATCGGATCACGCGTATGCCGGATGGTTTCATCGCGTTGGCCAGCAGTGGGAACAGTCCCTTTGCAGCGATCGGCGACTTAGATCGAAAATATTTCGGTGTGCAATTTCACCCTGAAGTGAATCACACGCTAAACGGATCGCAACTCATCAGGCATTTTGTGTTTGATATTTGCGGTATACGCCCAACCTGGACGCCTGCTTCCATTATCAATGAGGCTGTCACTCGTATTCGTCAGCAAGTGGGAAGTGAGCCTGTCCTCGCGGCAGTATCGGGCGGAGTCGATTCAACGGTGGCAGCGGCGCTTGTCCATCGGGCGATCGGTGATCAACTAATTGCTATTTTTGTGGATACGGGTCTACTGCGAAAAGATGAAGGGGAACAAGTCGCCACGGCATTTCGAAATAACCTCAATTCAGAATTTGTCACGGTAGATGCCAGCGAAGAATTTTTGTTCGCTTTGAAGGGAGTCACTGACCCCGAACAGAAGCGTAGGATCGTCGGTGAGAAATTTATCCGTGTGTTTGAAGAACAAGCAAAAAAACTTGGACAGCCAAAGTTTTTGGTTCAAGGGACAATTTATCCTGATGTAGTTGAGTCTTCTGCGCCGGATCGAAACAAGGCTGAGAGAATAAAGACGCATCACAATGTGGGGGGATTGCCGCAAAACATGCAGTTTGAACTTGTCGAGCCGTTGAGATATCTATTCAAAGATGAAGTGCGTGCAGTCGGTGAGGAGCTAGGATTGCCTCGCATCCTGGTCTGGCGGCAGCCGTTCCCAGGTCCTGGTTTGACTGTTCGCTGTCTGGGCGAAGTGACGCGTGAACGCGTGTCCCGGTTGCAGGCCGCAGATTCGATCTTGATCGAGGAGCTATCTAAAGCTGGATTTTTAGGCAGGCGCATTCCATCCAATCATTCAAATGCTGGCAAGACAGCGCCTCTACATACCGGAGCTACGGGTCCATTACCTGCCCGCCAAACTGGACCGCTCACTGCTGAACCAATAATGATCGTGGCACAAGCCTTTGTCGTTTTACTCCCCGTTCGTTCTGTCGGTGTGATGGGAGACCAGCGAACATATCAGGAAACGGCCGCGATTCGAGCCGTGACCACTGAAGATTTCATGACCGCTGATTGGGCGCGCCTGCCGCATGACCTTCTGGCGAAGGTGGCAAATCGTATAGTGAACGAAGTGGACGGGATCAACCGGGTCGTGTATGATATCACGAGCAAACCGCCGGCGACCATTGAATGGGAGTGAGGCGATTTATGATTTGCGATTTTAGATTTTCGATTCAATCTTGAGGACAAACATGAATTTTGTTCCTGGGGAAGTTCTGATTAATTTAAGCACACAATCTCTTATATTGTTCATCGCTGCTTTTAGCATAATCTCGTTGTCCGTGATGGCTCTAGTACAAGGGATTACAATTATCTATATGAGAGCGAAATATATACCGGTTTACATGCGCCTGACGCGCGGTTCAAAGTCACAGCCCGTATTACTGGATGCAGTCCCATCATAAAGGAGTCAACATGAATTTCAACTTCGGAGAAGTACTCACCCGCGCCTGGCAAATTGTGTGGAAGAACAGGGTTTTGTGGATCTTCGGCATTTTAGCCAGTTGTGGTCGTGGAGGGTCAAATTTCAATTCAAACGTTCGCGGGAATGGTGGGAATGGCGGATTTGGAACGCCCCCAGACTTGCCGCCTCAATTCCAGGATTTGTTCCGAACCATTGAACAAAATCTGACGGCATTCATCGTAGTGATCATTGCATTGGCCTGCATCATCTGGATTCTGACTATCTTTCTCAGCACAGTTGGCAAGATTGGTCTCATTCGTGGTACTGCACAGGCGGATGGCGGTTCAGAAAGCCTGATGTTCGGTCAGTTGTTCAGCGAGAGTACACCCTATTTCTGGCGAATATTGGGCTTGTCGTTGTTGGTTGGGCTCCCTATCCTGGTGGTCATTTTGGCATTTGCTGTGGGGCTGGTACTATTCGCTGCCGCCACAAGTAGTGGCAATGATATATCTGGGGCCGGTTTCCTGGCACTAATACCAATTCTCGTCGGCTGTGTTTGCCTGCTGATTCCAGTTATGTTTGTGATTGGCATGATCGCCCGTCAGGCAGAAAACGCGATCGTCCTGGAGGAAATGAGTGTCATGCCAGCCATTAGCCGTGGATGGGATGTATTTCGCAATAATCTCGGTCCGATCATTATTATGGCAATCATCCTGGCTGTGATTGGACTTGTCGTGGGTTTCATCATTGCGATACCAGTTTTTATCGTGGCAGTTCCAGCTTTTATCGCGTTTATGGCTGGCGAGGCGCAAAACTGGAGTCCACTAGCCCTTGCCGGTGTATGTATCTGTCTTTATATCCCAATCTCCTTATTGCTTAACGGCATTGCGATTGCCTTCACAGAATCCGCGTGGACGTTGACGTATATGCGCTTGACGAAGCCACAGAGTATCGAGCCAGTTGTTCTTCCTGAGGCAAATGAGTAAACTCTTTACGCTCATTCTAGGGCTCCGTCTGGTCATAGCTCCTCAAGCCTTTGTACGCGCCCAGACTGCTGCCTACGCAGACATCGCCGCTGTAGACTCGCAGAACTTTCCGCAAGTCTCTGCTCTCGTTGATGTTTACAATGCAAACGGCGAGTTCATCACAGGACTTCAACCGTCTGACTTCACCGTTTACGAGGATGGAAGACAACGGGATACTGGGACACTTACTGAATCTACCGTACCTGTACAAATTGTAGTTGCGATTAATCCAGGGCCTGCGCTGGCTGTACGTGATGGAAATGCAGTTCCTCGCTTTTCCTATGTGGTCGATATGTTAGGCAGGTGGGCGGATTCACAACCCGCCGATTCACGCGATGACGTTAGCCTTGTCTCGTTATCAGGTTCCCTGATCAGCCATGCCAATGCAAAAGATTGGTTCGTGAGTCTTGGTTCATTCAAACCAGATTTTCGCAGCACGACTCCCAATTTGCAGACTCTTTCGATTGCTCTGGATACGGTGACCGCGCCGCCGCCTCAGCTCGGTATGAAGCGCACCATCCTATTGATCACGCCGCACATGGATGACCCCAACATAGACAATACGATCGATCCACTCATCCAGCGTGCTATCGATTCGAAAGTTCGTGTCTTTGTCTGGTTTGTGGATGCATCAGAATATTCTGTCACAGCCAGCGCGAATGCGTTTAAGTCACTTGCCCAACAAACAAATGGGTCATTCTTTGCGTTTTCGGGCATCGAGCCCTTTCCAGACCCAAATCAATTCTTTGCTCCCCTTCGTCATATTTACAATCTGACTTATACATCCTCCCTCACAACTGCTGGCGATCACACACTGGGTCTTTATGTGGAAGCGCCAGAGGGGCGGATTCCCGCGTTGGATAAAACCTTCCACGTAGATATCCAGCCGCCAAACCCAATCTTTATTTCGCCGCCGCTACAGATTACACGCCAGCCATCCAAGGAAGATCCATATAATGCCCAAGCACTAGTGCCGTCTCATCAGTTGATTGAGATTATTGTCGAATTCCCAGATGGGCATGAACGCGAATTGAAGCGCACCGCCCTCTATGTGGATGGCCAGATAGTAATGGAAAACACCTCGGCACCTTTTGAAAATTTCGTGTGGGATTTGAGCGCCTATGATGCAAGTACTCAATATGAGATCACTGTGGAAGCAGAAGATGTACTGGGCCTCACCAAGTCCAGCATTGGAATTCCGGTTACATTAACCGTTGTACAACCGCCGAAAGGCATACAGGCCATACTTGCCCGTTATCGTTCGTATGTGGTGTTCGGCGCAATTGGACTGGCAGGGTTGGCTTTGCTTGGCATCCTTTTGCGCGGACGCGCAAGTGGTGCATCCTCCCAAAATCGCCGCGAAACTCGGAAACGATTTGAAGACCCGCTCACACAACCCGTTGTCTCATTGACCGAACCACCTATTTCAGCTACAAAGAAATCAAAGACGGAACCGCGTCGCACCGGCTGGTTGCAGCCTAAAGCCGCGCGGGTGGCGGAAGCACCAGCCTATCTTATCCGTTTGACCAATGGCGGTGAGCCAGCCAGTGTTTCCCCCATTCCGGTGATCGAAAAGGATATGACGTTTGGAACAGACCCCGTTCAATCGAAGCGCGTGCTCGATGACGCATCCATTTCGCCGCTGCATGCTCGGATCAAACAGACAGACGAGGGTGTCTTTATCATTTATGACCATGGCTCTGTTGCAGGCACATGGGTGAATTATGAACCAGTTATGCGTGAAGGCCGTCGTCTAAAGCATGGCGATCGAATCCACTTTGGTCAGTTAGTCTATCGCTTTGACCTGAGTCGGCCTCCCGCTCAGTCCGAGCCGAAGGTCATCTCAAAGAAACAGGTCTAAAGATGATCCGCACTGTGCGTTCCCATCTGAATGTTGAGGCCCTTTCGCATCCTGGCATGACGGGCAAGAACAATGAGGACCGTTATGCTGTAGCTTCGTTTCAGTTGGATGATCATAATAAAATGCCTGTGCTTTTCGCCGTGCTTGCCGATGGTATCGGTGGACATCGTGGTGGTGAGGTAGCCGCTGAACTCGCGGTCAATCACATGGTGCAGGCTGTCGCAAAAAGTGATGGCCGACATATCCGCAGAACAATCGAAGAGGCCGTGAATGAAGCAAGCAATGCCGTTGCTGCGCATGCGGCGTCGAATGAGGACTTACAAGGCATGGGTGCAACGTGCGCCACTGCATGGATCGTCGGCGACCAACTTCATACAGCCTATGTGGGAGACTCACGTATCTACCTGATGCGGGCCGGGCGCATTCAACAATTAACGACTGATCATACCTGGGTGCAGGAGGCAATGGAAAAGGGCATTCTTACACCTGAACAGGCGCGTACACACCCAAATGTGCATGTCATTCGCCGGTATCTTGGTTCAGCCGAACCTCCCGAACCAGATTTTCGCCTGAAGTGGTTTGATGCAGAAGATGATCCTCATGCCGAGAACAATCAGGGTGTTCAATTATTGCCAAATGATGTTCTTCTTTTGTGCACGGATGGCTTAACCGATCTAGTCTGGAACGACGAGATTCTTGAAGTCGTCCGCTCCAAGCCCACTTTGAAAGAAGCCTCACGCGCGCTAGTGGAACTCGCAAACTCACGCGGTGGGCATGACAACACTACTGTCATCTTGATCTCAGTTCCTTCTAATTTTAAGCTCGCCGCGGGAAAAGATTCGGGATGGCTTCCCTGGGTGATTGGAGGCATAGCCGGCGTGTTGTTTATTGTGGTCGTCGGTTCGGTCCTGACCTTAGGTTTGCTGAGGCGAAACACAAACCCGACGGCGACGCAAACCTCGACCATTCCACCGCTCTTCACACAGACTCCGCTGTTTCAGCCCACGCTGCCTGCCCCAATACCAACGACGACAATCGCGACACAAGCGCCGCTTCCCCTTGCACCGACGTACACACCGTGGCCCACGAATACGGGAATACCATAACAGCGAGGGTGGTGGTTGAGTAGCCCTGAGCGATTACTGTGAAGGGCATATCGAAACCACCATGCTGAAGCGATCTCCTCTAATTTTGAGATTGCTTCGGGCTAACGCCCTCGCAATGACGTAAGGAGCGTTATATGCCTGTCAAACATTCAAATGATGTGGAAGCTAAAACCGTGGCTGCCGGGAAGGACACGACTATTCAAGTCCTCATCTCGGCGCAGGAAGGTCCGAATTTTGCACTGCGAAAGTTTTCCATGCAAAAGGGAGGTGGGATGCCGCGCCACGCGAACACATTGGAACACGAACAATACGTCCTGCGTGGCGAAGCAACAGTGACCATTAATGATGAGACACATCGCGTCAAAACTGGTGATGTACTTTTTATCCCTGAAGGCGCGATCCATTCCTATCAAAATACAGGTGAAGAACCGTTTGAGTTCTTGTGTATTATCCCTAACAAGGAAGACAAGATCACGATTGTGGATGAGGCATGTTAATTGTAGGGACTCGCAGCTGCGAGTCCCTACAGATTTATAACGGCTGTTTCGCGGGAATCCCCGGCTTGCGCGGATATTTAGGTGGTGTCGCCGCAACCTTTTCCACAACGACAAGATAACGATCCTCTACCACATCCGGCAAATTGACCGGAATCAATTGCTTCAGCTTCCCACCCAATAACTTCATCGCCTTTTCAGCGGACTGCGCTTCGGCAGGTCCGCTTTCGCCTTTTTGGGCGAGGATTGACCCCCCGACTTTTACTAGTGGAAGAAGATACTCACTCAAGACATTTAGATTCGCCACTGCCCGCGCGATTGCCCAATCATATGTCTCACGTTGCTTTGAGTCCTGTCCTATTTCTTCCACGCGTGCTTGAATAACATACACTTTTTCCAGGTGAAGTACATCCACAATATGCTGGCAAAACGTTGCCTTCTTACCCACCGATTCGATTAGAGTTAGTTCTAAATTTGGGTAGAGGATTTTAAGAGGAAGGCCTGGGAAACCGGCACCTGTACCGACATCGATGAGTTGATCGGGTGGTGATGACTTCCAAGCTAGAACACAAGAGAACGAATCCAGAAAATGTTTTGTGCGGATGGATTCCACGTCACGAATTGCAGTGAGGTTGAATTTCTGGTTCCATTCGAGTAGTTCTTTTTCATACTTAATCAATGATGCAATTTGATGCTCTGTGAGATGAATATTGAACAATGCATACGCGTCGTGAATTAGTTGCTCCATTGAGGAAAATTATAAAACAAAAAGGTAGGGACACCGCGTCGCTGTGTCCCTACCAGATATTTTGTCGGTATTATTTCTTCACTTCTTTTTCTTCAACATCACCTTTTGATTTATTGATCCTGCGGTACACTGCGCGTCCAGCCAAATAGACCAGATACACTGGGATGGCGATTAAGATCAACGCAGGCAGAATGGACAATACGAAGTAAATCAGGAAGTCCACAAAATTCTGGACGAAACGGATCAAATCCTCAATAGCTTCCTTGACCGCGCCGCCAGGCGTCCAGGGGCCGACGATTATAGGTTGAGCGCTTTCCTCGGCGATGAGGCGAACACTGATCGAAGAGAGCGCAGCCGATTCTTCTAAATATTTGATCTGTCCCTTCAACATTTCGATCTCGGTTTGAATGCTCTGAACTTGCAGGTAGACGGCAAGAACATCTTCAGCTCGTTGCGCCTGATCCAAAATCTCAAGAAGTTTCTTTTCAGCCGCTTGTTTGGCTTTGAGTTGAGACTGCAAATCTACATACTGACTGGTCACATCTTGCCCGCTGATGTTCTCATGATCAACATCCACTGCGCCTTCTTTAATGCGTTCAAGGGCTTCGTCCAGGCGCTCGCTTGGCACACGAATGACTATGGTTGCCTCGGGAACTTCGATGCTGTTGGGACCATAATAAGATTGATACAAATTGGATGAAACTACAAACCCGCCCATCTCAGCTGCCATAGCAGAAATTTGCTTCATGCGCGCAGCTGGATCTTTGACGACGATAGCCAGGTCAGCATTCTTGATGACCAAGCGATCCTGTCCTTGTTGTTGCACTACTGAGTTATCAACAGATTGCCTGGCTGCTTCCTCTGGCGTATAAAAATCAGTTGCTGGCAAGGCAGGCGCTTCTACTGCGGCAGGTTCAACAGGCGCAGCGCCGCCTCCAAAGCCAAACGATGGTGAATAGACCGCATTATCGCCTCTTTGTCTCATCATACTTGTAAAAGAAAAACTAAATACGAGAAATAATGCAATTACAGTGAGGATAATAAATAGTGGACGTTTCATTTTGTTGCTCCTTGATGGATGTAAGATAATTTCACCCTACAGACGAATCCTCCTGCAAAAAGTTCCTACCCCCACCGCCCTAACAGGCACCTCCCCCAAAATCCCACTTGGATTTGTCGGATTTTGGGGGAGGCTAGGAGGGGGTTACCACCCCTCAGCAATTCTCACGGCATGTTTTTCCGGCAGGCCTGCCTCTCGAATACGTTGTTGTACTTCGGGGATATTATATTCCACCCGGCGCGGTTCCCAGGTTTTTGCAGTGCTGTCATAGATGGCGTATGCAGCGCGTGGATCGCGATCGCGCGGCTGGCCGATTGAACCCGGATTGAGGATCAACCTCGGCTCCAGCTTCATGGCCTGTCCCACTTTAAGTGGCTGCAAGTTGACGCGATCCGTTCTTTCATCAAGATGGAACATGCATTGCAAGTGGGAATGTCCCACAAAACACCAGGGCGTGGTGAAATGATCAAAGTTCAGGCGCGCCGAAAGCGTATTTAAAATATATTCCCAGACTGAATCGCGCGGGCTGCCATGCACGATGCTTACATCTTCACGTACCTTTAAATTCATTGGCAAACTGCGCAGATAGTCCATGTTATCAGCGGTCAAAACACGCTCGTGATATTCAAGCGTTCGGCGTGCATCGCCGTTGAATGCTTCAAAGGGAATTTTGCCAATGACTGCCACATCGTGGTTGCCAAGCAAGCAGGTGAGATTGGGTATCTCGCGAACTTGCTCGATCACGGCATTAGGGTCTGGCCCGTAGCCAACCAGATCACCAAGGCACCAAGTCTCATCCACGGCACCTGCATCATTGAGCACTGCCTCCAGCGCCGTGTAGTTCGCATGAATATCTGAAATGACCAGAATACGCATATTACTCCAACATAATTGCAACTCGTTCCAAGATTGCTTCAGCCGTTTTCGTCTTGCTCATCAGTGGCAATGATTCCCTTCGACCATCCGCGAACAATAGTGTAACCCGATTCGTTTCGACTGCAAAGCCTGCATCGGTAGCAGAGATGTCGTTCGCGACGATCAAATCCAAGCCTTTGGATTCTAACTTACTTGTCGCATTTTGAAGGAGGTCTTGAGACTCAGCGGCAAACCCTACCACGACACGCGGGTGCTTCCTTTCACTTTCTATTTGAACGCTACCATCGGTAGCGTTGGCACTCCTCAGAGCAATCCTTTCTGACCTTTTCTGCGCAACCGCTTTCAAAATATCCTCTGTGTTTTCGAGTTCGATCTGCGGAATCCCTGTCTCTTTTTTGATCTTATTCTTTGCTTTGTTCTTTGGTCTAAAGTCTGCCACTGCCGCGGCCATAATGAGCGCGTCACTTTCTTCTGATTCTTTCAATACGGCATCCAGCATTTCTTTTGCAGTTTCAACCTTAATAACGTTTGCACCGACAGGTGGGATAAGCGAAGTTGGAGTTGTAATTAATTTAACATGTGCGCCCATGTCTACCGCAGTTTGCGCAAGGGCATACCCTTGTTTCCCTGAGGAGCGATTGGTCAACACGCGGACGGGGTCGAGGGGCTCCTGAGTCCCCCCGGCGGTGACGACGATTTTTTTATCGGCGAGCGGGCCGTTACGTCCGAGAATGAGTCGGATGTGCCCGATCAGGTCGCCTGTTTCAGGAAGACGTCCTTTTCCAACCAGTCCAGAGGCAAGATGTCCTTCCAAAGGCTCTATGATGAACGCGCCGCGCTTTTTCAGCGTCTCGATGTTCTCCTGTGTTGCAGGATGGTCAAACATACCACCATCCATCGCGGGCGCGATGAGGAGCGGACATTCAGCAGCTAAAGCGGTCACCGTCAGTAATGTATCGGCTTGACCATACGTGAGTTTGGCAATTGTATTGGCTGTACATGGAGCGATGATCAGCAAGTCAGCAGAATGCCCTAACCCCACATGCAACACATGGGCTTCGTTTCCCCATAAATCCATATCTGTATAAGCGCGGCGGCCGGTGACTGATTGAAATGTAAGCGGTGTGATGAACTTCTCCGCTGCGTTCGTGAGAATCACGTCCACTTGCGCACCCGCCTGCGTGAGTTTAGATGCCAAGTCCGCAGCTTTGTAGGCGGCGATAGAACCCGTGACGCCGAGAATGATCCGTTTGTTGGAAAGGACTGACATAGAAGAGATTATACTGCTTCTAGTGAAACACAACTTCATGCCCCATAAGCTTAACCCCTTCGTATACAAATTTTGCTGAGAAAAAATTTCCTCGCTCAATCCATGGAAAAAAGATGTGATCGCTTTCCCACAGATTCAGTCTTGTTAACTCTTCATCTTTGATCCACTCCAATTGGCCTTCGGGTGAATCGATTAAGTCGCCGGTAAATTCCGTTGCAGTAAAAACAAATACATACCAATCATTCTCCATGAAATTGGGAAACATGATCAAACCACACAATTTTGGGTTTTGAATGGATAAGCCTGATTCTTCATGCACTTCTCGAAGTACACATTCCTCAGGCGATTCAGCAGCATCAAACTTTCCACCCAGACCATTCCACTTTCCTTCGTGAATGTCATTCGCTTTTTTGTTGCGATAGACCATTAATGTACGCCCATCGCGTTTGACATAACATAAAGTGGCAAGAATGATCATATTTTTGAGGCCTTTGGCGCAGAGCGGAGGCACTGTGATAGTCAGTGCCAAAGACGAAGCGTACGTGACTGAACGGCAAAATATTTTTAAATTATCCGCGCTTCGACTACAAGTCTCGACGAGCCCTCGACTTTCCGCTCAGCGCGATGTAATGGGAAACATCATTTCCAACCCGCGCCAGATGTCATCGCGCCAGGAGGTGTAATTGTGCGCACCTGAGAATTCGCGATATGTAACTTGATATCCCTTTTCTGTTAACAGTGCATGCATATTGCGATTATCTTCCAGCAATTCCTCGAACTTCCCAACATCCATCCAGATATTGATTTCACGAGATTGGCCGTGGCGAACAAAATCCACCACTGCGAAATCGCGGCTCTCGATCATAAACGCACCAGACTGACTCATCACCTTGCCAAACACTTCAGGCATACGAATTCCTGTATAAAAGGACATGGTTCCACCCAAGGACGCGCCCAGAACACCGTATGCGCCCGGATATTTTTCGATATCTACTAGTTTCAATTTTTTCGTTGCGAAGGGCAAGATTACCTGGTCTACCCATAAGAGGGTTGCGTCTGAGCAGGAATATTCCACACTGCGCCATCTCCCTACACTGGGAAGGAAAGCCATCGCAATAGGTCGGATGCATTTCTCCGCGATCAGGTTATCTACAATGACTGCCAGTTTGGCGCGATGAAGATAATCCTGCCCATCGTAAACGACCAGTAGCGGCACGGCTTCTTTGACAGGCGGTTTGTACAAATAGATCTGACGCTCGGAATCATCACGCAGCCATTTCGCATCCACGTGGTAACCGCTTATACGTCCAGCAGGCACAGCCGCGCGGCGGATAGCAAATGGAGATGGAATTGCCTCTGGCATGTAAAAATAGTTGTTACGCCCACCGACGCCGTTGTTCACAGTATGCCGGTTGAGTGGGTCCAGGAAACGCGTTTGAGTTTTGGGACCATAAAAAGCATATTCAAGATAGGCGTCGCGCGGGAGTGTTAAGGAACAAGACCAAACTGATTTCGCGGAATCAGGCTTCCGTCTGGATGAGATACGTTTGAAGGGTGTGGATGTTTCATCCCAGTCGTTCAGATCACAAATCAAGTTTGGCGCGATTTTTCCTCCCCAAATGAATGTCGCGCGGCTCCCATTAATGACAGGATTCCCTGCCTCTCTTGCACGTTGGATGATTGAAACTGTCATTTGCTGAATGTGCCCATCAATTCACCTTGTGCAAGGATGTGTCCCTGCATTTCCTTGAGTACCTGCTCCTTTGTCGCGCCCGGTAGAAGGCTGATCGTTGTATCCAGGGCATACAGCTTGAAGAAGTAACGATGCGTCCCGGAAGGTGGACAAGGCCCGTTATAGCCAATATTGCCCGATGAATTCTTGCCAACATAGATGGCGTTTGGGTCTACGTTTTTTCCGGTGGTCGGCAGATCTTCCTGCAAACCGCGAACGTTAGCAGGAATGTTGAATAATACCCAATGCACCCACGTGCCCATCGGCGCGTCGGGGTCATCTACAATCAACGCGAGGGATTGTGTACCTGCCGGTGGTTCATCCCACGCAAGCGCAGGTGAAATATCTTTGCCTTTGCAGGAGTATTTCACTGGGATGGATTGACCGTTTGCGAACGCATCGCTTGTTAATTGAAGGGACATGGCTGCCTCCTGAGTTTGTGTTGCAGAAGAACATGCAGAGAGAATGAAAACTATGACCGTAACGAGACTGAAAGATTTCATTGTTTTACTTCTAAATCTTCTCGTTTCACACCCTCAAATTGCATAATGAAATCTTTTCCATAAGCAAGTGACGGCGTCTGAAAGCCTGGTTTGGGATCTTGATTCAGAATTCGTTTCATGATCTCGACTGCCGTTAGCACGGTGCAAGTATATCCCTCTGGTGTGATCAATTTTGAGATGGCGCGTCTGTTGTCCTGGTCACTTACTTCACCAATCAGAGTTACAGAACTGTTCTTTCGTTTATCTTCATTCGGTCCGGCTGGGAATAAGTCGATCATGGCTTTAAGAATATTTTTTGCGAGACGGTTATACAGCAATGGACCGATCACGCGCATGGAGCGCATGAGACCAATAACCATATTTGAAAATGCAAAGTATGTTTCGATATTCGGAATGCCTGTGCTGTAATAAGCAGTGCTCACATCTCCCCAACCGACAGACACAACTTTGACCGGACCGCAGCCGAAATCCTGCTCAAGAATTTGCCAGGCAGGCGGCACTTGAATTAGTTTTCCGTCGCGGCGAATCCTTCCCTGCCTGTTCATGTTTTCGATCGCGGATTTTGCTGTGCCTCTCGAAACTCCCGCGCCTACACCGCGCAAGAAAAGGCGGAACTGTGTTGCACTTGGTAATCGGTGTTTTAGATGCGCAACGAGACAATCAGAGGGTACAACATCGAATCCGCCGCCAGGCAGGAGTATGATGCCAGCCTGTTTCGCTTCATTATCGAGCGTAGCCAACGCTTCGAAGCCAGGAATCTCCCCACTGATATCCACATAATGCCTTTTCGTGCGCAAGCATGCCTCCGCCATCTGTTGGAATGTATACACAAACGGACCCGCACAATGCAAAACTGCATCCACTTGCTGCAAGACAGAATCCAATTTTGCAGTTTCATCTAATGAAAAGGCCTGATATTCAAGATTGTATTTTTCTGCCTGTGCATGCAGTTTCTTTTTATCACGCCCCGCGAGAATTGGATTCAGGCCCTCTTTTACAGCATGATCAAGGATCAACTGACCTGTATATCCGTAAGAGCCGTAGAGAAGGAAGGATTTCATAAGGAATTTTCGCGCTGAGCGGAGTGTAGCGCAGTCGAAGCGCGCTTCGTCTTCGTGCCTCAACTTTCATTCGGCACTCCGCTCAGCGCGAACTATAGCCTCTTCACAAAATGCACCAAACGTTCCGCTTCCCAATATCCCATCTTCAAATGTGCTTGGATACTGACTTCATTATCAAGCCATGTATCAGACGCCATCTCTGACATCCCTTTTTCACGTGCCCATCCTTCTGCGGTACGCACCATTTCTCGACCAAGCTTTTGACCACGTACATGCGGATCCACATACCAGGCTTCGATGTAGCCAACAGGACTCGTTTCACAGCCCTCTACATGATTACGCAATCCTGCTTCGATAAAAGCGATCAGCTTCCCGTCCGCGTGTGAAGCGACAAATACTGCGTAGTTGGGGTCTGCGAGCAAATCGTCCATATCGAAATCCAAATATTCAATGGGCGCTTCGGGCCATAATCCCTGACGCATTCGCAGCCATTCGGGTTTGTCTGCTGCAGTCGCGCGGCGAATTTCATAACTCATGATCTCTCCACCATACGAAGGATGATTGATGCGCTCCAGATTATAGCCAATATCCAGATGAGGAGGATGATCACGGCCCCGATTTTGCCAGCTACCGTTCAAAGCACCTCCTTCAACACTTGAGGTGGGATCATTCACCGTAAACAAACAGGTCGCCAATCGACTCGCGGTTGAAATTGTGACGGATCGAATCCGCAAAGATGGAGGCAACGGAAAGCACTTTGAGTTTTGTATGGTGTTTCTCAGGCGGTATGTGAACTGTATCAGTGGTAATAATCTCCCTGATCTGCGACACGGCTGCAAGTTTTTCCACTGCGCCACGAGTAAAGACCCCATGCGTACAGACTACTATGATTTCTTTTATCCCTTCATCAATTAAGACACGACTCAATTCCAAAATGGAGCCACCAGTAGCGATCTCATCATCATAGACCAGGGCACGCTCATGCCCTCTCACCTGATTGCCTACGAGTCCGCTAATCTTGACTTCTGTATCTGAAATACGTTCCTTATTCCCGGCTGCGATCGGCAGTGACAGACTTTTCGCAAAACGTGCCGCAGACTTAGCTTGTCCCATGTCTGGAGCGACGACGATAAATCCGTTCAAGTCGCGTTCTGCCAGATATGCTCCAAACACGGGACGGCTGCTTAATGGATCTGTAGGAATACCAAAGAATCCGTGTACCTGTGGCGAGTGGAACATCATACTCATGACGTGCGTTGCCCCGGATGTTTCAATGAGGTCAGCCACAAGACGCGCTGTAATGGAAATGCGCGGCGCGTCTTTTTTATCCGAACGGCCAAACGAGTAGTATGGGATGATGGCATGTACTTCAGAAGCTGCTGCACCGCGAGCAATGTCGAGCATCATCAACAGCTCCATGACGTGGTCATTGACCGGCTGCGAAAGTGACTGCACAATATAAACCCGGCGGTTGCGCGCGCTAGCACCCAGCTGCAGATACATATTGTCATTGCTGAAGCGCATCACATGAGTATCATCGAGAGGCACGCCTAATTCACTTGCGATGCTCGCTGCCAACGTGGGATTCGAACTGCCGCTGAAAAATCGGACCTCATCTGCAGGAATTGAAAGATTAGTCATTCTACCTCCCGGCATAATATCTATAAAATTTCATAGCTCATCTTACCCGACTTTATGGGAATCGAAAGTTCCATCCTTGTCAATTCTCGCTTTCCATCCTATCAATTCCTCTGGCGAAGCTCCGGTATCCAGCGCGGCACATTCTTACTGTATTCATCGTACGCCACACCGAACTGATTTCTGAGCATAGGTTCTTCAATAAAGATAATCAGGATGTGATATGCCATAACAAAAAACAGAAAATAAAGGATCATGATCCCTGAGCCAAACCATACGATATACCCTACATGGACAAGTAACGCACCAAGATAAATCGGGTTGCGGACAAAACGATAGAAATTCGTGGTGACCAGTTGCTTTGGCGGATCGAAATGCGCTGGTGTTCCACGCCCCCTACGGATAATATCCACACAGCATTGAATGATGATCCATGCGCCGATGCTCCAAAGCGGGAAGGCCAAAAAACGGAAGATGCCTATATAAAATATTTGTTTATCGTGAGAGGCGAGTTGATAGGGGAAATAAAATGTGAATAAGCCATGCATTGTCCCCATGTAGAGGATGGTTTTGAGAGTGGTCATATCATGGCGTAGGAACACAGCGTCGCTGTGTCCCTACCTGATTTTCGGAATCCAACGCGGGACTCGCCTGAGATATTCTTCGTAGGATGAACCGAATTTTCTTTTTAGCGTTGGCTCTTCATAAAGAGTTACAAAAGTATGAAAACCCAGGAAAACAAAAGCTGCATATACCAGCAGATTCCAATATCCAAACCATAAGAAGTGACCAATATTGATTGCCAGCACACCTACATACATCGGGTTGCGAACGTAACGGTAGAAACCGACTGCAACCAATTCCCTGGGCGGATCAATCGGCGCCGGCGTGCCGCGTCCCTGAACGAGGAAATTCCAAAAAGACCACAATAGGATAACTCCACCAACCAGCCAAAGTGGAAACGCGAGATAGGCAAAGATTCCCGTTTCGATCTGTGAACCTCTTCGTAAAAGAGCGAGAGGAATATACCCCGCGACCATACCGGGAGCGACAATTAGAAATAAGAGGGATTTGAGGGCGGTCATTATTCTCCCGTTTTAGTTTACTTCAACAATGGCAAATGTGTTTCAAGTCCCGGTAATTTTTCCATGCTGCCTTGCGGAGAAAATTTGGTCTGAAAAAGGAATTCAAAGACCTCTGCGAGGATGACGCGGATCCCGGCCCACATGGATGAGTGCATGATTTTGAGATAACGTTTATCTTTGCTGAAGAAAATACGCTTCAATGCCTTTGGGCGGAGGTGAAACAACGCTTCAGTCAGCTTAACTCCGAGGAATAACTCGAATGGTTTGAGATTTGGCGTAGCAATGACCTGATTTCGATACGACCATTTATTCAAATCGCTCTGAATAACATCTGCAGGCTTAACGGCTTTGCCTTGGGAGGTCCAGAAATGGGGCATGAGGTACATCGCGTTCAGGATATCTGAATCGAGTTCGAGCAAACCTCTGAATTTTTCACGGATCGTCTCCCAGCTTTCCTCTTCAAGCCCATAGATGATGTTCGTTAGACTGAGAATATTATTTTGGCGCAACAATCGCACCGCCTCTTTCGAAACCTCAAACGGGTTATTTTTGCGGATGCCAACAATCACATTGTCTTTGAGCGATTCGACTCCCATGACCATGTAATCAACGCCCGCGGCTTTGTAGAGGTGGATGATATCTGCGTCGCGAACCACATCTGCGGCTGTCATGTTGATATTGAGACTGAGATTTAGATTGGCCTCAATAATCAACTCTAATAGACGTTTGACTGTTTCCTTATCGGCTGAAAAATTTTCATCCGCGAACCAGACGTAGTCCACATCATATTTCCCGGACAGAATTTTCAATTGCTCCACGATGTTTTCAGGGCTGCGATGCCTCCACTTTTTCCAGAACATCCATTGCCCACAATAGCTACATGTGAGCGGGCAGCCACGACTGAATTGCAAACCGGCCGCACGTTTGAAGCCGAACATTTGATACAGCGACCAGTCCAACAGTTCCCAGCCGAGGCGATAGACATCCAGATTTTGAATCGGAGCGCGGGAGCGATTGACAATGACCTGGTTTCCGTTACGCCAGGTAATGCCCAGTACATCTTCAAATTTTCCACCGTTCTCCAGTGTTTGAATAAGTTCAACGATAGTCTGTTCCCCTTCGCCGCGGACGATGACATCCACTTCACCACATTCGCGCATGATGCTTTGATCTGCATAGGATGGATAGACTCCACCATAAATGGCAATTACATTTGGAAATGATTTCTTGATTTCTTTTATTGTTTGAATTGCAATCTTATGTGACGCCGTAGACCCCGAGTGCCCTAACAATATGTAATCTGCCTGAAAGTTCCCAACTTCTTTAACTAGCTTTTTGAATGACCAACCATACGCATCGTGGTCGATCAATCTCACACTGTAGTCCGCATCGACCAATGGTCCGCCAATACAAACCAAACCAAGAGGGGTAAGATAACCCAGTCCATATTGATTTGCAATGAAATGACGCGCTGGGTTGATCAATAAGATTCTGCCAGTCATATCACCTCCTATGAGATCGTCCAGCAGTTTAACTGCTAGACGAACAAAGCTATTCAGACAACTCGGGTGCGATTTGTGAATAATATCACAATCGGAGGTTTTGTCAAGAGTTTTAAACTTTATAGACCTGACAGGTTTTTGCGAAGCAAACCTGTCAGCTCTTTCACCGATTCAATATCTATCCTTTTCAATTGATAGTCTTCTCTTGCTAACCATACTAATTATGAATGCACTAACCATATACCAAATAACCAGATCCAAAAGTAGCCACAGCCAGTTGAATTCAGAGCAGGATTCACCCGGTGGGCACGGTCCTCAGGCAAGATAAAACTTCAGAGGGAATCCCCACGGAAAGATATCTGAAATTGTGGAAGTTATGTAGCTTCGCCAAAGGAAACTTGTAATCACAAACAATAGAAATGCGAGACCAATTTTCGACAAACTAGGTTTTAGGATGGTTCGCATTCTTTGTATGTTTACATCACTGTGAGCTTCAAAATGACATCACGTTTAATTACCCACGTTTCTTCAACCAACCCAACAACTTTTTTGTCGACCAGCAATTGATGACATCCTCTTTCGTCAACCAGGCGCGGCGGGCGGTCGCCACACCATAGGGCAGCATATCGAAATCGGCTTCAGAGTGTGAGTCTGTGTTGACACTGATAGGGATGCCCAGCTCCTTTGCGCGGCGAGCGTACACATCTTCAAGGTCGAGGCGATAAGGGCTGGCATTGATCTCCAATGCGACGCCTGTCTCTGCCGCGGCGCTTAGGACCGCGTCCATGTCGAGGTCGGCGCCTTCGCGGTCTGGGATCAAACGTCCGGTCGGATGACCGATGATATCCACATGCGGGTTGCGGATGGCATTGATAACTCGCTGTGTGACCTTTTCGCGCGGCTGTCGCAATGATGTATGAAGGGAAGCGAGGACGAGATCAAGTGTAGCAAGAAATTCATCGGGATAATCCAGTGTGCCATCCGCTTTGATCTCCACTTCGCTGGCATGCAAAACGGTAATGCTATCGCCCAATTGCTTTTGAATTTTCTTGATTTCCGCGGCTTGTTTCTTGTGATCTTCCATACTCAAACCCTGTGTGACTCCCAAGCTTACCGAATGATCGGTGAACGCAATCACTTTGATGCCACGCTTTGCCGCAGCGCGTGCCATCTCCAGCATAGATAACTTTCCATCGCTCCATGTCGAATGGGTTTGCAAATCTGCTTTGATATCTTTGACTTCGATCAGCTTCGGAAGTTTGCCAGCCTTCGCAGCTTGAATCTCACCGCGATCTTCGCGCAGCTCAGGTGGAATCCATGGTAAGCCAAGTATCTTGTAAACTTCTTCCTCCGTATCACAAAATATTTCCCCTTCTCCTTTTAACTTTAAGAATGAATGATCCGATAGTGATAGATTTTTAGCCAGTGCCATTTCACGCAAACGCACATTGTGATCTTTTGAGCCGGTCGCATAGAGAAACGCCGTTCCAAATTCCTTCGGCGGATGCACCCACACCTGGGCGCGAACGCCATCTATGAATTCGATGCTTACTTTTGTATCCCCTCTACCAACGACGCGCAGAACGCGCGGCAAATTGACTACGGCATCCATCACGGGCTTGGAATCTTTTGCCGCGACAAGGATATCAATGTCGCCAATCGTCGAACGCATCCTTCTCAAACTTCCACCTGGTTGCGCTTCGACAACTCCCTTTACCTTTTTGAGTTGGGCAATGATCTCCAGTGCAAGCGGATAGGCGCGTCCGAGTGGAATTCGTGTCGACCTACGTCCCCGCGAGGCGATCCCCTCCAGAATGGCTGCCTCAGATTTCGCGCCCATGCCTGGAAGGTCGCGCAGTTTCCCTTCTTTCGCGGCCGCTTCCAGTTCCGCAAGAGATGTAACTCCCAATGTCTTCCAGATCATCGCGATCTTCTTTGGTCCTAAGCTTGGCACGGGCAGTAGCTCTGCCAAACTGGGTGGGATCTCTGCCTTCAATTTTTCCAGGAATTCAAGCTTGCCCGTGCTTAGCAGCTCATCGATCTTTTCCGCGATGGCTTTGCCCACACCGGGGATTTCCAGTAATTTTCCCTGCTTCCAGTATTCGGAAGCATCGCGTCCCAGCGACATGAGGCTTTCTGCGGCTTTGCGATAGGCCAGCGTTTTGTAAATGATTTCTCCTTTAATCTCCAATAGATCCCCGATAAGAGTGAATGTATCTGCCAGTTGACGGTTATTCATCATAGTACACCTCTAAATAGATTATACGATTATTTATGATACCATTCCTGTATGGATCATAAAGACCACGTTAACCTTCTCAAGCCGGCGGATTTACCTTTTGGTGGGATATGGGCAGACTTCGGTGCAGGCTCCGGTGCGTTCACTCTGGCACTGCGCGAAGTGGTAGGTCCTCATGCAGAAATTTATGCAGTAGATAAAGATCAAAGAGGTTTCAATGAATTAGAGAAAGCACATCGGGAGAAATTCGGAACGTCCCAGAATGTGCATCCGGTGCGCGCAGATTTCACGGGCGCGCTTTCACTACCTCCATTGGATGGGATTGTGATGGCAAATTCACTGCATTATTTTAAGGATAAGGAAAAGGTATTGCGACACGTTCGTTCATTCCTGAAGATGAATGGCGCGCTGCTGCTCGTCGAATACAACGTGGATTCGGGGAATATGTGGGTGCCTTATTCCCTCTCTTTTGAAACGTATCGCGCCCTGGCGCCGCGTGCTGGACTCAGCGAGCCGCGGCTCTTGGGGACTGCCCCTTCGAGATTCCTGAAAGAGTTTTATTCGGCACTTGCACATAGGGTTCCATAAACAATCCCAACCTAACACTTACTTGACCGTTAGCCAAACTCCTGCAAGTACGACAGCCAGCCCAAAGACGCGAGTCAGGTCCATTGACCGGCTTGCAGCGCCAAGCAACCCATAATGATCGAGAATCGTACTGACCAGAAGCTGACCCGCAACGATCGTTGTGATGGCGGACGCAATCCCAATCCGTGGAATCATGTAGCTGATGGAACCGATCACCACCAGGCCAAATATTCCTGCACCCAGCGCATACCAGGGAATATTTCGCCACTCCATAAGTTTCCCGCCGCCATATATCAACAGCGGAATCAAGGCAATGATCGCGCCTCCCATATGAATGATGAAAACACTCTCGAAGAGACCGAGCCTCTGTGTGATCATGCTCGCCAATGGACTTTGCAGCCCAACTGCCACGCCACCGATTAGACCAATGAGGATGATGAGAATGATAGATTCCATTGATTTATCCTTAAATTCTGAGTTTTGAGTATCATACTTGATTTTTTCGCCCTTTTTCTGAAGGCTTTTCCGATTCATGTTTTTTCGATTATGATTCAGAAATTGAAAACGATAAGAGGTGATGTTGCATGATCAAAACTGCATTTGATAAACATCTTGATTTTGTCGTGAAGCAGGTGGAACCGTATAATGCAGGACCGCCACCCAAATTACTCAGTCAATCCTATATCACGCCGACCAATTTATTCTTTGTGCGCAATCACGGAGATGTGCCTGAAATAGATGTTGCCGCCTATCGTTTGAAAATCAATGGCAGGGTTAAACGGCCGTTGTCCCTATCACTAAACGAAATTAAAAATAATTTTGGGGTTGTAGAGGTTTCTGCCACCTTGCAATGTGCGGGGAATCGACGTGAGGAATTAATGGTTCTCAAGCCTATCCTCAACGAGTTGAAGTGGGGAGTGGAGGCGATCAGTCATGCCCGCTGGGCTGGAGTCAGGCTTCGGGATGTGTTGTCAGCTGCAGGCGTGGAAAGTGAATCGGCTTCTCATCTCCATGTGGAATGTAGCGGGCTTGATCAGGTGGAACGTCTTAATAAACATTTTCAATATGGCGGGTCTATTCCACTCGAAAAAGCATTATGCTCTGAAGTAATACTGGCCTATGAGATGAACGGAGAGCCATTGACGGCTGTGCATGGCTTCCCATTGCGGACGATTGTGCCAGGGTATATCGGCGCACGGAGTGTGAAGTGGCTGGGTCGTATCACTGTGCAAAACGAGCCATCACAGAATTATTTTCAAAGCCGCGCGTATCGACTCTTTAATCCGTATACGCGTCCCGAGACGGTGAAATGGGAAGATGGCGTTATGCTCGGAGAAATGAATGTTACATCTGTGATTTGTTCACATGCTGAAAATGAACGGATATCGCGCGGGGCTGTTACTGTGCACGGATATTCAATCGCGGGTGGGAGATGTATCGCGCGTGTGGACGTCTCCTGTGATGGTGGCCGCACTTGGGTGCAAGCGGAATTGATAAATGAGACAAATCCCTGGGCGTGGACATTATGGAAGGCAAGCTTTGAGTTAAGACCGGGCAAACATCAACTCGTGGTCCGTGCCATGGATACTTCTGCCAACACACAGCCTCAGGATTTTTCGCAGGTGTGGAATTTTAAAGGATATATGAATAATGCCTGGCATCGGGTGAATATCGATGTGGATTAATGCTACCTATAGCAAATGAAAAACGTAGAACACATTCGTGATTTTCTGAATAGCTTCATTGCCTGGGCATCGGCGCAACCCGATGTGCAGGCGGTGGCGCTGGTGGGCTCGTATGCTCGGGGCGACGCGCAGGATGAATCAGATGTTGATCTGGTGATTTTGACAGATCGGCCTGAGAAATACCTTGAGGGTACGCAATGGACAGAACGCTTCGGTACGCTTGAAAAACATCAAATCGAAGAGTACGGAGAATTGACATCAATACGCGTCTGGTATCAAGATGACCATGAAGTTGAGTATGGCATTACGGCACCAGACTGGGCGGCTAATCCTCTGGATGAAGGAACTCGCGAAGTTATCGATGGGGGTATGGATGTACTGTTTGAACGCGGGGATTTGTTAAGCCGTCATCTCAAAAAATAGTTTTATTTCTTGCGTTTGAAGAATTGGACTTCGCGTTCATGCTTTTTTGCAGCTTCAAGTGAATTGAATGTACCGAGATTCTTGCGCTTGCCTGTTTTGGGATCTTTCTTTTCCGAGTATAGACGATACTTGCCTGATTTTAATTTTCGAATCATCTTAATGCTCCAAAACACAACAGAATCAGCTGTGTTCAATTTTTAGAACGTCAATATGACCGGGCCGTTACGAGAGCCTTCGCGCAAATGCAGAGCATGGGTATTCCTCATGGCCATTTTGGACGATAGATCACTTTTGGATGAACGATCACACCCGTCAGAGTTGTTGGCGCTTCGCTCAAATTAAGCATTTCATGTTCAGTGTAGTATGTAGTAATCAGCTTTTGAAGATCAGATGGAGTTTCAAAAGTACTCTCATCTGAGATGATCTCAGCGTAATAGTGATTTCGAATCCTGTTTACAAAATCCTCCGGCAAGGGTATTTCTCCGCGGTGACGGACGTACCATAGCGTTGCAATTTGAGTTGACGGTTCTTTACCAGCCAGCAGCTCATAATAAGGATGCATCATGACCAGAACTGGACCGTCACTGGCAGCAATTTTTTGAATGAGGCGGTCTCCGCTTCGTTTCATAAATAGGCTCGGGATATAGCGCTGAGGAGAATATCTTCCCAGCGCAAACTGTATCAATATCAGGCTCGCAACGATCCAATTCTGCCAGGGAAACAAGTTTTCATCCACGGTATGCTCTCTGGACGATAATGGAACAAACATTTGCATCAATATCGAAGGTGTAAGACACAGGAGGGCGTAGGTGGGCATACGGTTATTTATATTCCCACCGACTCGCATACGACCCAAAGCACTGATCACAATGGCAAATACTAGCCCGATGAGCCACGGTTGTTTGAGAAACACCTTCCATCCCATTCGTTGAATTCCGAAAACTATTGTGAGAATGGCGATCAAACTCAAGCCTGTCATCACACCGAACATTTCCTTCGTCAGGAAATTGACGAGACGGTCTCCTTCGACCGGGTCGGCAGAACCGATATAAAAGATGTGATAAAAAAACCAGCCATCCGTAGACCAATTGATGAGCAGCATAGGAATTACGGTGAGCGCGCTAAATGGAATTAAGAAGTACCAGGCGCGCCGACCCAACCTGATTAAGAGATAGAGCGAGAAGCCAATGGCTGCAATGAAGCCAGTCTGCTTAGTGAATGTAGCCAGTGCGAATATCACAGCGGAAAGAACCAGGCTGCGATTCGATTTACCTGCGTAGTTTGCTAACGCGAGGCCTGCCAATAATAAAGCAACAAATAATGAATCGACGCGTGCCACCTCGTACCAAAAACCGTTGATGTGATATCCACCGAGGAATAAGCCTGCACAAGCGATGCCAACCCAGCGCATTTCACTCTCACGGACTGCAATCCAGTAAATTAGGAAGGTGGTAGCAAGCGTTGCCCCAAACGAGATCAGCCTAAGCAAAATAAGACTTGGCCCGCCGATTTTGAATAACAGTGCGCCAAGCCAGAAGAAGAGCGGCATGTAGACATGTGGGTTAAAATCCGCGTTTGGCGGCACGTAGACAGGCTGTCCCTGCGCAAATTGCAGGGATTCCATCAACATGCTGTCTTCGATGAAATCAAGGTCGTAGGGATAGA
>Ga0081539_10002178_pt1 | contig 28792 bp, 25 predicted proteins | sample TabmetS4T2R2_FD_71023 | JGI IMG/M metagenome (GOLD analysis project Ga0081539, IMG submission 71023) | Tabebuia heterophylla rhizosphere microbial communities from the University of Puerto Rico - S4T2R2 | ecosystem: Host-associated > Plants > Roots > Rhizosphere ... | reverse complement strand
ATACAGCGTCGGCGATGGCATGTCGGTCATTCACAGAGTGTCCCCAACCGGCGCGGGCGAACCACACCGGAGCGGCCGACCGGGGTAGCGACCAGGGAATGTCCCGGGCGCGATGCGCCGGGCCGGCGCGCCATCGTGACGGTGTGCCGTCCATGCGCTGGTCCCCCGGAGCACGTCGTTGCTCTGGAGGGTAGGCCGCAGCCGGCAACCAGCACCATCGAGGGAGGATCCATGGAATTCTCGGAGCGACTCGACGCGCTGCAGCAGCGCGTCACGGCGGCCAAGACGGCGGTGCAGGGTGCCGCCACCGAGTCGCGGGAACAGATCGGAAAGCGGATCGACCAGGCCCAGGCCGACCTCGACCGGGCCGTCCAGGGTGCACAGGAGCAGGCCGAGCGGGACGCGGACAGCGCCCGTACCCGGTGGGCGCAGATGCGGGCCGACGCGGCGGCCAAGATGGCGGACGTCAAGGCCGGGATCGAGAAGCGGAATCGGCAGACCGACGCCAAGATCGCCGCCCGTGACGCCGACTGGGCCGACGCTGACGCGCTCGACGCGATCGGGTTCGCCGAATGGGCAGTGGACAACATGGAGCTGGCCATCTTGGACGCGATCGACGCCCGGGTCTACGCCGACGAACGTGCCAAGGCCGCCGGCGCCTGACCGCCGCCCTGTCCTGCTACCCGCATCTCGCCGGTCGCTAGGCGGCCAAAGTCGCGCTAGACGGATGGTCCGGGCGCATTCCCGGGCGGACGATGCGAAACATGGACTATGCCGAGGCACGCGCCGCGTTCTTCCAGCCCCGTTCCACCGACGCGCCACCGCCGGGATCCTCGGCGTGGCAGTCGCCGGCCCGCCGGCTGCGCGACGCGATCGAGCCGATCGCCACCATCTGTTTCTGGAGCGAGCCGGCCTACGACCGGTACGCGGGCCTGGGTCTCGACTTCCTCACCGGGTACGTGTGGAGCCGGGCCAGCGTGCTCGGCGAGCCGGAGGCGACGGTGGTCGCGGCGGCGTTCGGGGTGTTCGAGCCGGGGTTGGTGGCGACGCTCTACGACACCGCCCGGAAGGCGGCCGGACTGGACGACGTGCGGGCCGCGAAGCAGGCGGGAGCGGTCGAGGCGCTGCGTACGGTGCTCGGTGACCCGGACGGCTTGGACGAGGTCGTCGAGCAGTTGCGCCGGGGAGTGGCCGCCGCGGACCCGATCGGGCGCCCGATGCACGCCGGCCTCACCGCACTGCCGTGGCCGGACGAGCCGCTCGCTCAGCTCTGGCACGCCTGCACCGTCCTGCGTGAGCACCGCGGGGACGGCCACGTCGCGGTGTACGTGGCGGAGGGTCTCACCGGCCTCGAGGCGAACCTGCTCACCGAGCTGACGGTGGGCTGGGACCCGCTGGCCTACACGGCCACGCGCGGGTGGCCGACGGAGGCGATGCAGGACGGTCTGCATCGCCTCCAGGACCGCGGCCTCGCGGCCGGTGGCACGCTCACCGAGGACGGGCGGCGGCTGCGCGACCGGCTCGAGGAGCGCACCGACCGGGTGGTGCAGCCGGTGATCGACGCCGTCGGCGACGATCTGCCGGCGCTGACCGACCGGCTGACCACCTGGTCACACATGATCATTGAGCACGGGTGGTTCCCGCCGGACCCGTACAAGCGCGCGTCCGGCTGAGGGTCAGGATTCGATCACCACCTTGATGGCACCGCCGTCCTTCGAAGCGGCGGTGCCGAAAGCCTCCGCCACCTGCCGCAGCGAGTACCGGTGGGTGACCATCGGGCTGAGGTCGATCCGGCCGGAGCGGACGAGTTCGAGGCTGCGCTCGTACTGTCCGCGGCCGCCGTTGCCGCCGACGCCGAAGATCGTCAGGGTCTTCGCCATGATCGGGATGACCGGCAGCGGCGGGAGGTCGTTGGCCCAGCCGATGTGCGCGACTTTGCCCTCTTTGCGCACCACATCGAGGACCAGGGCGGAGGATGCGGGATAGCCGGAGGTCTCGATCACCACGTCGGCGCCGCGGCCGTCGGTCAGCTCCATGACCGCCTTCGTCGCGTCGGTCTCGGCGACGTTGACGCAATCGGTCGCGCCGTACTGGCGCGACACCGCGAACGGCGCGTCCCGCGCGTCGGTGACGATCAGCCGCCCGGCGCCGGACAGCGCGCACAACCGGGTCAGCGCGAGACCGATCGGTCCCTGACCGAGGATGAGCACGGTCTCGCCGAGGACGAGGCGGAGCCGGTCGACGGTGTTGAGGCCGACGGCGAGCGGTTCGAGCAGCGCCGCCTGCCACGCCTCGACGCCGTCGGGCCGCGGCACGACGTTGACCTGGGGCACCGCGACCTTCTCGGTGAGGCAGCCGTCGGACCACAGGCCCATGAGTCTCTTGCGGGGACAGTCGGCGAGCCGGCCGGCTGCGCAGTCGGCGCATTCGCCGCAGGGTAGCGACGGCTTGACCGCCACCGGCGCGCCGACGAGAGCCGGGTCCACGCCCTCGCCGACGGATTCGATCCGGCCGGCGAAGTCGTGCCCGGGTACGCGCGGGAACGGCGTGTCGACGCGTCCGTCGTACTGATGGGTGTCGGTGCCGCACAGCGACGCGGCCTCGACCCGGACCACCACCCACCCGGGGCGGGCCACCGGCTCGTCCCGATCCTCCAGCCGGACCTGGCGCAGCCCGGTCAGCACCGCGGCGCGCACCTCAGGCCCCCTCGGGCAGGGCGTCGCGGCTGCGCAGGATGTCCAGCGCCTGGTCGACGTGGCTGGAGATGTGGCCGACGATGATCGGAATCCAGTCGGCGACCGTCTTGGTGCCCAGGTCCGGTATCTCGACGCTGCGGTCGAGCACCGCGGGGTCGGTCGCCGGCAGGCACGTGGCGATGGTGCGGCGGGTGCTCTCCAGGCGGCGCCGGGCGAGATCCACGGTGGGAGGCGGGTATCCGAGCGCGTCGTGGCCGATCTCCTCGCGGAAGAAGAACCGCAGGTCGGGGTCCTGCCGGAGGCGTTCGACGTCGCCGAGCCAGACCAGGGTGCTGACGGTGATGTGCGAGACCACCTGCGCCACCGTCCATCCACCGCCGGGTGTGGCGAGGTGCAGATCGGCGTCGGTGATGCGGGAGAGCACGCCGGTCAACCGGTCGAGTGCGGCGTCGGCGGTCTGCGCCGCGTCGGTGAGTACGGAGTTGGCGGTATCGGCCGTCACGGTACGGATCCTCTCTGTTGTGCTTCAGGACAACCATCCGGGGAGGCCGGCGGCCGCCGCAGCGTCTGCGACGGCAGCTCACCGAACCTGTCCCGGTACTGCTGGGCGAACCGGCTCGGATGGGAGAACCCCCAGCGCATCGCGACCTCGGTCACGTGCCCGTCGGGGCCGACCCGCAGCAGTTCGCCGCGGACCCGGTCGAGCCGGATCGCGCGGAGATACGCCATCGCGGAGGTCCCCAGCTCCTGATGGAAGACGGTGTGCAAGGTACGGACGCTCATGTGGCCGGCTCGGGCGAGCGCCCGCGGGCTGAGTGACGCACCGGCGTTGCGTTCCATGAACTCGATCACCGGCCGCAGCCGGTGGGGACGGGATCGTTCGGCGACGGTGTCCTGCGTCATGACTGTGCGGGGCTGCCGGCTAGCCGAGCTGGAACGGGTCGCGGGTGCCGCCGGTCAGCTCCACCCAGACCGACTTGTTCTCGGTGTATTCGTTGAGCGCGTCGATGCCGTTCTCCCGTCCGATCCCACTGTGGCCGAAGCCGCCGAACGGAACGTTGGGTGCGAGCACCCGGTACGCGTTGATCCAGACCGTGCCGGCGCGCAGCTTCGCGGCGACCCGGTGCGCGCGGTGGACGTCCTTGGTCCACACCGCACCGGCCAGGCCGAACTGCGTGTCGTTGGCGAGCTTGAGCGCTTCCTCCTCGTCGGTGAAGGTGAGGGCGGCGACGACCGGGCCGAAGATCTCCTCCCGTACGACGGTCTTGGACGGGTCGACGTTGGTGATGACGGTCGGCCGGACGAACAACCCGCCCCGATCCTGCGCCGGGCCCCCGCCGCAGGCGAACACCCCGCCTTCGGAGCGCGCGGTCTCCAGGTATCCCAGCACCTTCTCGTACTGCGGGGCGTTGGCCATCGGCCCCATCTCGGTCTCGGCCTCGTTCGGGTCGCCGAGCTTGATGCTGTTCGCCCGTTCCACGAGCAGGTCGATCAGCCGTTCCTGGACGCTCTCGTGCACGATGAGCCGCGACCCCGCCATGCAGGTCTGCCCGGTCGCGGCGAACACGCCGGCGACCACCCCGTTCGCGGCGGCCGCCAGGTCGGCGTCCTCGAACACGATCTGTGGCGACTTCCCACCGAGTTCGAGCGTGACGCGGTTGATGTTCGCGCCCGCGGCCCGGGCCACGGCGGCACCGGTGGCGGTGGATCCGGTGAACGCGACCTTGTCCACGCCCGGATGACCGGCCAGGTGCGCGCCGAGCTCCCGGCTGGAGCCGGCGACCACGTTGAACACTCCCGGCGGGAACCCGGCCTCGTGCGCCAGCTCGGCCAGCACCAGCGTCGAGGCCGGCGAGTGCTCGGACGGCTTGCAGACCATCGTGCACCCGGCCGCCAGCGCCGGCGCGAGCTTGAAGGTGAGCAGCAGCAGCGGCGAGTTCCACGGCGTGATCGCTCCGACCACGCCGACCGGCTCCCGGCGGGTGTAGACGAAGAAGTTGGGTTTGTCGCTCGGGATCGCCCGCCCCTCGACCTTGTCGGCCAGGCCGGCGAAATACCGGTACCAGGTGGGCAGGGCACGGGCCTGCCCGATCATCTCCCGGAACAGCTTGCCGGAGTCGTTCACCTCCGTGCGGGCCAGCCGCTCGGCGTTCTCGGCGATCACGTCGGCGAAGCGGTGCATCAGCCGCGACCGCTCGAAGCCGGTCATCTGCCCCCAGTCCCCGGACAGGGCGGAGCGGGCCGCCGCCACCGCGGCGTCGATGTCCTCGACCGTGCCCTCGGGAACGGCGGCCCAGGGCCGGCCGGCGTACGGGTTGAGCGACTCGAAGGTCTCCCCGGAGGACGACTCGACGAACCGGCCGCCGATGTAGAGCTGGAACTCCTGCAATTTCTCGATTGTGGTCATCCGTGGTTTCCCTCCTGGAGCGGTCAGATGACCCCGTCGTGTCGGAGTCGTTCGATGTCGGCTGGTTCGAGACCCAGCAGATCGCGCAGGACTTCTTCGGTGTCCGCGCCCAGCGGCGGGCCGGCGTGCCGCACGCCACCGGGCGTGCCGGACAACCTGGGGAACACGGCCTGCATGACGATCTCGCCGTAGCGCTCGTCCGGCACCCGCACCAGCGACCCGCGGGCCGCGAAATGTGGATCGGCGACCATGTCCTTGGGCTCGTACACCAGCCCGGCCGGGACGCCGGCCTCGTGCAGCCGGTCCAGGACCTGGGCCGAGGTGTGGGTGAGCGTCCACGCCGAGACGATCGCGTCGATCTCGGCCACGTGCGACGCGCGCGCCTGGTGGTCGGCGAACCGCGGATCGGTGGCCAGTTCCGGATGGCCCATCACGCCCACCAGGCGGGCGAATACCGAGTCCTGGTTCGCCGCGATCAGCACCTGGCCGTCCGCGCTGGGATACACGTTGCTCGGCGCGATGCCCGGCAGCGTCGGCCCGGTGCGTTCCCGGGAGAGTCCCTCGGCGTGCCAGTCGATCACCAGGGCCTCGGTCACCGCCAGGACCGACTCGTAGATGCTCGCGTCGACCACCTGGCCACGACCGGTGCGGTGGCGGGCCGCCAGGGCGGCGAGCGCACCGAGCGCACCGAACATCCCGGTCAGCGAGTCACCGATGCTCACGCCCACCCGGGTCGGCGGCCGGTCCGGGTATCCGGTCAGCGCCCGCAGGCCACCCATGGCCTCGCCGATGGCGGCGTATCCAGCGCGTCGCGCGTACGGCCCGTCCTGCCCGAAGCCGCTGATCCGCACCATGATCAACCCGGGGTTGACGGCGGACAGATCGTCCCAGCCCAGCCCCCAGCGTTCCATCGTTCCGGGCCGGAAGTTCTCCACCAGGATGTCGGCCTTGCCGGCCAGCCGCCGGACCAGGTCCTGTCCGGCCGCGGTACGCAGGTTGATGGTGACGCTGCGCTTGTTGCGCCCGGTGACCCGCCACCAGAGCGAGTCGCCGTCATCCGTCCGGTGTCCCCACTGCCGCAGCACGTCCCCGACGCCCGGCGGTTCCACCTTCACGACTTCGGCACCCAGGTCGCCGAGCAGCTGGCCGCAGAACGGCCCGGCGATGACCTGGCCCAGCTCGATCACCCGGACGCCGGCGATGGCCTCACTCATGTCCGTGCTCCTCGGATCGGCCGCAGCGGATGTCAGCAGCGTAAAAACCCGATTTAGCGCGCACTATCCGCGCGGTGCACGAGCGCTATCCGTTCCGTGCAGAACCGCGCGCGACCTCCGCACGCTCCGGATATCGCGAGGTTCCGCGCCTTCCTACCGTGAGGCGATGGCGGACGTGAGCGTCGTCGAGGTCAGCCCCCGCGATGGCTTGCAGAACGAGAAGACACTGCTGCCCACCGCGGCCAAGCTCGACCTGATCAGCCGGCTCGTGAACGCCGGCGCCACCCGTATCGAGGCGGTGTCGTTCGCCCATCCCCGGCTGGTGCCGGCGATGGCGGACGCGGAAGCGGTGATGGCCGGCGTGCCCCGGGTGCCCGGCGTCTCCTACGCCGGGCTGGTCCTGAACCGCCGCGGGCTCGACCGCGCGGTCGCGTCCGGCGTCGACGAGGTGAACTTCGTCGTCTGCGTCAGCGACACGTTCAGCCGGCGCAACCAGAACATGTCCACCGGCGACAGCATGCGGTCCGCGATCGAGGTCGTGGCGGCGGCGCGCGAGCGCGGGCTTTTCACCACGATCACGCTGGCGACCGCGTTCGGTTGCCCGTTCGAAGGCGAGATCGACCCGGCCGCGGTGATCGCTCTCGCGGTAGAGGCGTACCGCGGCGGTGTCGACGAGATCGCCCTCGCCGACACCGTCGGTGTCGGCGTGCCGACCCAGGTGCGGCACCTGGTCGAGGCGATCCGGGCCGAGACCGGCGACCACGTCGCGCTGCGCTGCCACTTCCACAACACCCGCAACACCGGCTTCGCCAACGCGCTGGCCGCGGTCGACGCCGGCGTCACCGTGCTCGACGCCAGCGCCGGCGGCATCGGCGGCTGCCCCTTCGCCCCGGCCGCCACCGGCAACATCGCCACCGACGACCTGGTCTATCTGCTGGAGCGGATGGGCATGCGGACCGGGATCGAACTCGGCACCCTGCTGCCGACCGCGCAGTTCCTCACCGAGCGCCTCGGCTACCAGGTGCCGGCGCTGCTGCCGCGGGCGGGCAGGTTCCCGTGAACCTCACCCGCCGGATCCTCCGTTCACACCTGGCGGCCGGCGATCTCCTTCCGGACACCGACATCACGCTGCGGGTCGACCAGGTCCTCGTCGAGGACGCCACCGGAACGATGACCGGGATGCAGTTCCAGTCGATCGGCGCCGGCGAGGTCGCCGTCCCGCTGGCCGTGCTGTACGTGGACCACAACGTCATCCAGGTCGACGACCGGAACATGCAGGACCACCGGTACCTGCGCTCGTTCGCCGAACGGTACGGGCTGCGGTTCTCGCCACCGGGCCACGGAATCTCCCACTACATCCACCTGGAGCAGTTCGGCCGTCCCGGCGAGGTGCTCGTCGGCGCGGACTCGCACACGACGATGGCGGGCGCGCTGGGGATGTTCGCCACCGGCGCGGGCGGACTGGAGGCTGCCGTCGCGCTGGCCGGTTACGGCTTCGAGTTCAGCTGCCCGCGCGTGATCGGCGTCGAGCTGACCGGGCGGCTGAGTCCCGCGGTGGAGCCGAAGGACGTCATCCTCGAGTTGCTGCGCCGGTACGGCGTACGGGGCGGCCGGGGGGCGGTGTTCGAGTTCTTCGGCGACGGCGTGCCGGGTCTGTCCATCACCGGCCGCGGGACGATCTGCAACATGGTCGTCGAGACCGGCGCCACCACCGGAATCTTCCCGGCCGATGAGCAGACCCGCCGGTGGCTCGCCGACCACGGCCGCGAAGGTGACTTCCGGCCGATGGCGGCGGATCCGGACGCCTCGTACGACGCGGTGGAGCACATCGACCTGAGCCGGCTCGAGCCGCTGGTGGCCGTACCGCAGTCGCCGGGGAACGTCGTACCGGTAGGGGAAATCGCCGGTACCGAGGTCGTGCAGGTGTGTGTCGGCTCGTCGGTCAACAGTTCGTACGAGGATCTCGCCACCGTCGCCGCCACGCTGCGCGGGCACAGTGTCTTTCCCGGTGTGCAGCTGACCGTGACGCCGGGCTCGCGGGAGATCCTGGACACGATCGTGCGGTCCGGCGTGTACTCCGATCTGCTCACCGCGGGGGCGCGGATGCTCGAGCCGATCTGCGGCCCGTGCATCGGCATCGGCCAGGCCCCGGTCAAGGGCAGGCCGTCGTTGCGGACGTTCAACCGCAACTTCCCCGGCCGCAGCGGTACCGCCGAGGACCAGGTCTACCTGTGCTCGCCGGCGACCGCCGCCGCGTCGGCGCTGCACGGCGTCATCACCGACCCGCGGACGGTCGAGCGGCCGCGGCTGCGCGCGGCCGCCCCGCCCGACCCTTCGATCGGGCGGCGCCTCATCACGGTCGGTCCGGCCGACCGGGCGACCACCGTGATCGAACAGGGCGACAACATCGTCGAACCGCCAGTGCCCCCACCGGCGCCGGATGATCTCGACGCGCGCGTACTGATCGTGGTCGGCGACGACATCTCCACCGGTGACATGGCGCCCGACGGCGCGATCGGCATGGCCGTGTGGTCGAACATCGCCGAGTGCGCCCGGTTCATGTTCCGCCGCCTCGACCCCGGGTTCCACGACCGCGCCCGGTCCTGGGGCGGCGGCCTGATCGTCGGCGGCGACAATTACGGCCAGGGATCGTCCCGGGAGCACGCCGCGCTGGCGCCGCTCTACCTCGGCGTACGGGCGGTGGTCGCGGCCGGTTACGCCCGCATTCATCGCCGCAACCTGATCAACGTCGGCATCCTGCCGCTGGTCTTCGCCGACCGGTCCGACCACGACGCCGCCTCGGTCGGCCAGCGCTGGCACATCCCGGGGATCGCCGGCGCCCTCGCCGGAACCACCGACACGCTGACCGCCGACGTGGACGGAGTCGGCCCCATCGAGGTACGGCTGGCCGCTTCGCAGGCCGATCGCCGGATCCTGCGTGCGGGCGGTCTGCTGGCGCAGATCCGTGCCGGGGAGCGCCGGCCGGTCAGTTAGCCGCGTGCCGCCGGACGGTGTCGGACGGTAGTTCGCCGAATCGCTCCCGGTACTGCTGGGCGAACCTGCTGGGATGCAGGAAACCCCAGCGCAGCGCGACGTCGGTGATCCGTACCGGCCCGCGGCTGTGCAGCAGCTCCGCCCGTACGTGGTCGAGGCGGATCTGCCGCAGATACGCCATCGACGACATGCCCAGCTCCTGCTGGAACGTCGCGTGCAGGGTCCGCACGCTCATGCACCCCACCCGGGCCAGCTCCAGCGGGGTCAGCGGCTCGTCGGCGTTCATCTCCATGTAGTCGATCACGGGCTTGAGCCGGCTGGACGGTGCCGCGTCCGCCGGCCGGTTCAGCTCGTCGAGGTACGGATGTGGCGCCGCCAGCAGCAGTTGGGTGAGGACGAACGTCTCCAGCTGCTCGCGCGCCAGCGGCATCTCGGCGATGCCGCCCGGCCGGTCCAGCTCGCGTGCCATGAACTCCACCGCCGCCAGGAGGCTGCTTCCCCGCGGCGTGGTGAGGTCGAAGGTGAAATCGAAGTCGATCATGTCCGGAACCGGATGGTCGAGCAGATCTGCCAGATGCGACTCCAGCCGCGAACGCGGAATCCTGAGGATCAACTGCTCCGCGTCCGCCGTCCACCGGACGGTGTTCAACTGGTCCGGCACCAGCACCAGGCCGCTGGACTGGGCGGCGGTGACCGCGCGGGTGCCGTCCTGCCGGTCGGCGTACGTCCGCCCCCGCGTGGTGAGGTTGACGTGGTAGTAGATGTCGGTCGCCGGCATCGTCAGCCGCGTCGGTGCGCCGTACACGAGGAACCCCACGGTGAACCGCTCGGCCTGCGCCGCGTTGAGCGTCATCCGCAATTGCTCGCCGTGCCTGGACTCCAGATCATGTGGGAGATAGACGCGGGTGACCGCGTCCCGGGCCTGCTCCAGGCTCGACGTGTGCGCGACCGGGAATCGACCGAGCGGTTGCGCGACCGTGTCCTCCACAACGCTTCCTCCGGCTCCTGCCGTCGGGAAAGACGGCCATCTCCCAGTGTCGGGAACGAAACCGATCAGGTCGAGTGCCACCTGTCGTTTACGCGATAGTTCGTAGCCGGTGTGACTACTACGGTGAATGGCGCCTCGTCGACCCAGATGCGCGAATCGAGGTCACCATGTCCGAGCATGACCTGCTGCCTAGCGGACAGCCCGTCCTGGTCCGCGGCCGGCTGGAGGAGCCGCTCAGCCGCTGGCTGTGGCTGCTGAAGTGGCTCCTGCTCATACCGCACTACATCGTCCTGGCCTTCCTCTTCATCGCCTTCGCCTTCGTCACGGTGGTCGCCTTCTTCGCGATCCTGTTCACCGGCAGCTACCCGCGCGCCCTGTTCGACTTCAATCTCGGGGTGCTGCGCTGGTGGTGGCGCGTCACCTACTACGGCTACAGCGCACTGGCCACAGACCGGTACCCGCCGTTCAGCCTCGGGGCGGAGCCGGAATACCCGGCGACGCTGGACATCGCCTATCCGGAGCGGCTCTCCCGGGGACTCGTGCTGGTCAAGTGGTGGCTGCTGGCCCTGCCCCACTACCTGCTGCTCGGCCTCATGGTCGGCGGAACCAGCTACACCGTCACCTCGGTGGCCGACGGGCGGACCACCACCTGGACGATCGCCACCAGCTCGCTGCTCTCGCTCCTGGTCTGCTTCGCCGGGATCGGGCTGCTGTTCACCGCCCGCTACCCGCGCGGCCTGTACGACTTCGCCATGGGAGTGGACCGGTGGGTACTCCGGGTCACCGCCTACGCCGCCCTGATGACCGACGCGTACCCACCGTTCCGGCTGGACCAGGGCGGCGCGGAGCCCGTACCACCCCGCGGCCCGACGCCGCCCGGTCCCGGAGACGCCGCCCGCGCGGACGGGGAAGGCGGCGCGCGTATCCCGGCAGCACCGGCCGCCGGGGTTTGACAGCAACCGCGTGGTGCGGTCCAGCCGGCCGGTCGATACTGGGGGCATGGGCATGGACGACGACCAGCGGCAACCGCCCCGGCCGGCACCGGACGCCTCGGAGGGCATGTTCGAACGGCTGGCCGAGACCGCGGAGCAGATTGCCGAGACAGCGAATGCGGGTGCACGCGTCCACGATCAGATGGAAGCGTACCTGCCTGGTGCGGCGGAACACGCGGCCCGTGAGCGTCGGCTCGCGGCCGCGGAGGCGGAAGCGGCCGTTGCCTACCGTAACCACGCGGTGCCGTCGGAAGCGGTGCGACAGGTAATCCGGGAGAGCAGGCTCGGCCAGCCGGCCGACCCGCCGCCGGCCACAGCTACGCCATCCCGGCCAGCTGAGCCAGCCGGGCCATGCCCGGCCCCACGTGCCGGGCCAGACGGTCCTGGGCGGCGGTGACGGCAGGGGAGCCGGCCATCTCGGGCGGGATGCGCCCCGGGTTGAGGGAGACCCCGTCGGCCCAGTCCCTGATGGCGGGATACGTGGTGAAGGACGACGCCCGACTCCCGAGCACCTGCTGGCGCGCCCAGTCGGCCGGTGTGTTGGAGAACGGCGCCGGCGGGCACAGCCGGTTCTTCTCGGCGTCGTCCTCGAGGCTCGCCTCCAGGTATCCGGCCAGTGCGGCACCGAAGCACGCGAAGGTGATCCGGATCGGCTGCAGCGTGATCGCCGCACTGCCCCAGATCGGCACCAACGGCGGGTACTGCAGTCCCGAGGCGGCACAGTGCACCACCAAGGCGTCCCGGGCGACGGCGGCCTCACCCTCGGCGAGGACCAGCCGGCCCGGCCGCACGTGCCGCAGTCGGCCGAGCCGGACGACCCGATCGATCGTGCGTAGCCGATCCAGTTCCCATTGGGCGACGGTCGGCACCTTCGCCATGGTGGGAGCCACGGACCGGTCGATGCGCAGCATGACGCCGGCGTCCTCCAGCCGGAAGAACACGTCATCGGCGATCGCGGCCCCGGCGGCCGCCTCCATGATGTCGGCGGCCGTGCCGAGGAACAGCACCGGATCCGGCTGGACGACCGCGCGGTTGAGCATCCACGGCTCTCGAGGACGTACCCAACAGATGGCCCCGGGATCGACTCCATTGTCGAGCAGCCAGATGCAGGCATCCGTGGCGGTCTTGCCGGATCCGACGATCACGTACTCCGACGGCGCCGCGCCCAGCGTGATCAGGTCGTTGACGGTGACCGCGGACACCCCTTCCGCGACGCCGTACGGCGGTGGGCTGGTCGCGGGGATCGACGGGGACAGGTAGCGGGCATCCACGACGCGCCGCCGGCCGCGCACCTCGTGGTGCCGTCCCGAGACCCGCGAGACGAACCGTCCCTCTCCGAGGTAGTCGCAGTTGGGATGGAAGGAGACCTTTCCTGAAGCGAGCAGGCGCGTGCGGAGAACCCGGTCGTAGTACGCGCAGACCTCCGCCGCGGTCGCCCGCTCGTGCAGGCCGGCTTCCGGGCCGTCGCCTTGCAGCGACCCGTCGCCGAGCAGCGTCGAGGCCACGCCGTAGAAGGAGGAGGCCTGGTGAAGCCGGACGAAAGGATATGCGTCGAGCCAGTGCCCGCCGGCTGCGTATCGGCGGTCGACCATGACCACGCTGACGTCCGCATGCTCGATGAGAGCGTCCGTGAACGCCATCCCCATCGCACCAGCACCGACCACGAGGTAATCGGCTTCCAGCCCGGCCACCGCCACGGGCCTCATCCTGTCCGCAGGACAGGACCGGGTCAACGGCTACAGCCGCCCGCACAGGTGTCGGAGCTGCCGCTCGGCGTGGACGCGCGGCAGGTCGTGCACCCCGAAGGGATAGACCGCGATCTCCTTCGGCCCGGGGATCTCGTGGTACGCGGCGAAGACCGTGGACGGTGGACAGACCTCGTCCATCAACCCGACGCTGATCAGGCAGTCGGCGGTGATCCGGCGGGCCAGCAGCGCGCAGTCGACGTACCGCAGGGTGTTCAGGGCGGCGTCGGCCAGATCGACCTGCTGGGCGAGGAAGTCGGCGATCTCCTTGTACGGGTAGGTCGGCGAGAGCCCCACGGCCCGCTGGAAGTCACACAGGAACGGCACGTTGGCCTGGCACACCCGTATGCGGTCCGGACACAGGGCCGCGGCCGCGAGCGCCAGGCCGCCGCCCTGGCTGGTCCCGCAGACGGCCAGCCGCCGGCCGTCGACGCCCGGCAACTCGGCGGCCACCTCCACGGCCCGTGCCGCGTCCACGTACAGCCGCGTGTAGTAATAGGTGTCCGGGCTGGTGATTCCGCGGGTCATGACTCCCGGATACTCCGGGCCGGCGCCTGCGCCCGGGTCGCCCGTGACGCCGACCGTCCAGTTGCCGCCCTGCCCACGGGTGTCCATGACGAACGAGGCGACACCCACGGCCGGCAGCGCCAGATGCTCGTACGGGACGCCCCGGCCGCCGCCGTACCCGATGAACGTGACCGCCACGGGCACCGGACCAGCCGCCGCCGGACGCAGCAACCAGGCCCGGATGCGGTCCCCGCGGGCCCCGGAGAACTCCACGTCGTACACCTCGACCGGTCCGTACGCGTCGGCGGCGTAGCGCGAGTAGGTGGGCGGTGCGGCCGCCTGCCGGGCCTGGTCGAGGTGCCGTGTCCACCAGGCGTCGAGTTCCTCGGGCTCGGGCGTGTTCACCCGGTAGGCACGCAGCTGATCCTCGGGCAGGTCGAACCAGGCCACGGGGTCTCCTTCCGCTACACCGCACGTCCCGACATCATGCGCTCTGCCGGCCGTCAGCGCTCGGGACTCCGACACCATTGCCGATAGGCGTCCACGGCGGTGGGCAGGGTGGGGAAGATCCGGTCCGGTCCCACCTCGCCGGCCAGCCCGAAGGCGCGCAGATCGTCGAGCAGGTCCTGTTTGACGCGGGCGAGGGCGAACACGACGTGGCGGGCGACGAGATCCCGCCGGAGGCCCTCGACCGCGTCCAGCCCGGTGATGTCCACCGCCACGTTGGCCTCCATGTTCAGGATGAACCAGCGTACGGGCTCGTCCTGCCCGTCGACGGCGGCCAGGGCGCGCCGGCGGAAGTCCTCGGCGTTGGCGAAGAACAACGGCGAATCGTAGCGGTAGACGACCAGGCCGGGCACCGTGTTCGCGTGCGGATAGTCGTCGATGTCGTGCATGCCGGCGAGGCCGGGCACGAAACCCTCGATCGCGTCGTGCGGCCTCGCCACCCGGACCAGCATGTCGGCGACGGACAGGGCGACGGCCAGCACCACCCCGTACAGGATGTCGAACAGCAGCACCCCGGCGAACGAGCCCAGCGCGAGCAGAAGTTCGCTGCGCCGGAACGCGGCCAGCCGGCGGAAGCCGGCGACGTCGATCAGACGTACCGCGGCGTACACGACGATCGCGCCCAGCGCGGCCGCGGGGAAGTGGGTGAGGACCGGCCCGAGCAGCAGCAGGGTGGCGACCACGAGGGCCAGCGTGACGAGCGAGTAGAGCTGGGTGCGGGCGCCGCCGGCCTCGGCGAGCGCGGTGCGGCTTCCGCTGCTGCTGACCGGGAAACCGTGGAACAGCCCCGCGCCGACGTTGGCCGCGCCCAGGGCGACGAGTTCCTGGTTCGCGTCGATGTGCTGGGTGCCGGCAGGGGCCCGGTCGGCGAACGACCGGGCGGTGAGGATGTTGTCGGTGTAGCCGACCAGCAGCACGCCCAGCGCGGGCAGCACCAACCGGCCCAGGTCGTCGAATGCCGGCAGCGCGGGTGCCGGGATGCCGGCCGGGACCGCCCCGATCACCCTGATGCCGTGCGCCTCCAACCGGAACATCAGCACGGCCCCGGTGGCCAGCAACACCGCGAGCAGGGGCGCGGGAACGGCGGACGACCAGCGCTGGAGCAGGAAGAGGAAGGCGAGCACCGCCGCGGCGAAACCGGCGGTGGGTAGGTGCACGGCGCTCAGGTGTGTGACGAACTGTGTCAGTTGCCCGGGAAACGTGTCGCCCCGGACGGGAACGCCGGTCAGCTTGCCGAGCTGGCCCGCGATCATGATGAGGGCGACCCCCGCGAGGTAGCCGACGAGGATCGGCCGGGACAGCAGGTCGGCGACGAATCCGAGCCGTACCACCCGGCCGGCGAGGCAGAGCACGCCGACGAGGACGGCCAGCGTGGCAGCCAGGCCGGCGTACCGGGCCGGATCGCCGCCGGCGATCGGCCCGACCGCCGCGGCGGTCATGAGCGCGGTGGTCGATTCCGGCCCGACCGACAGCAGCCGGGAGGAGCCGAGGACGGCGTACGCCGCGAGGGCGGGCAGGATGGCCCACAGCCCGGTGATCGGCGGCAGCCCGGCGATGGTGGCGTACGCGAGAACCTGGGGCACCAGGTACGCGGCGACGGTGACGCCGCCCAGCACGTCACCGCGCAGCCACTCACGCCGGTAGCCGGACAGGTCCGCGAGTCCCGGCGCCCATGCGCGGATCCACGATGATCTCATCACCCCGCCATTGTCGATCCGCCGGGGCCAGGATCTATCGTCGGCGGTAAGGCCCCATGTCGCGATGGGCGGGCTGCTGTGACGCAGATGGACTTCCGGTTGCTGGGCGCCGTCGAGGTGTGGACGGGCGGCCGCAGGCTGGAGGTCGGGCCGCAGCAGCGCCGCACCACGCTCGCCATCCTGCTGGTGGAGGCGGGCCGGCTGGTGAGCCTGGACGCGATGGTCGACCGGGTCTGGGGCGACGCGCCCCCCGGCGGGGCGCGGCAGTCGCTGTACGCTCACATCGCCCGGATCCGGCGGCTGCTCGACCCGGCACGGTTGGTCAGCCGGTCCGGCGGCTATCTCCTCGAGGTCGACCCCGAACTGGTCGATCTGCACCGGTTCCGCCGCCTGCTCGACGCGGCCCGCCGCCCGGGCCTCGCCGATCCGGAGCGGGTCCGGCTGCTGAGCGAGGCGCTCGGCTCGTGGCGTGGCGACCCGCTGGCCGGCCTGGCCGGTGACTGGGCGGCGCGGATCCGGCAAGGATGCCGGCGCCAGCGCCTGGATGCCACGCTGGTCTGGGCCGACGCTCAGCTCCGGATGGGCGATCCGGGTGCGGTGGTGGGCGTGCTGGCCGATCTGTCCGGTGAGCACCCCATGGTCGAACCGCTGACCGCGGCGCTGATGCGGGCGCTGCACGCCAGCGGGCGTACGGCCGAGGCCCTGGCCTGTTACGCCCGCACCCGCCGGACCCTGGCCGAAGAGCTCGGCACCGACCCCGGCATCGAGTTGACCGAGCTGCACCAGGCGCTGCTGCGCGGGCACGGCACCCCACGGGATCGGGTGGCGGTCCGGCCGAGATCGGTGCCTCCGAGCCCGGCACAGCTCCCGCTGGACGCGCCGGGGTTCGCCGGTCGCGCCGCCGAGCTGGCGCAGCTCGACGAGGGTCTGGCCGCGATGGCGCTGCAACCCACCGCCGTGGTGATCATGATGTTGGTCGGGTCGGCGGGGGTGGGCAAGACCGCCCTGGCGGTGCACTGGGCGCACCGGGTCGCCGACCGGTTCCCGGACGGCCAGCTCTTCGTCAACCTTCGGGGCTTCGACGCCGGTGGGCCGGCGATGAGCGCCGTCGAGGCGGTGCGCGGGTTCCTGGACGCGTTCGGCCTGCCGCCGCAGCGCATCCCCATGCACCTGCATGCACAGACGGCCCTGTACCGCAGCCTGCTGCAGGGCCGGCGCATGCTGGTCGTGCTGGACAACGCCCGCGACGTCGAGCAGGTCCGGCCGCTGCTGCCCGGCTCGCCGGGCTGCCTGGTCGTGGTGACCAGCCGCGGCAGCCTGACCAGCCTGATCGCGGCCGAGTGCGCGCGTCCGGTCGCCGTCGACGTGCTGAGCGTGCCCGATGCCCGGCAACTGCTGGCCGGTCGCCTCGGCGAGAGCCGGCTGACCGCCGAACCGTCCGCGGTGCGCGAGATCGTGAACCGCTGCGCGCGCCTGCCGCTCGCGCTGGCCGTGGTCGCGGCCCGCGCCGCGACCCGCCGGTCCCTCCCGCTCGACGCCGTGGCCGGCGAGCTGCGCGACGCCCGCCACCGGCTGGACGTGCTGACCAGTGGGGAGGACGCGGCCACCGACGTGCGGGCGGCGTTCTCCTGGTCGTACCGGCAACTCAGCCCGCCGGCGGCGCGGCTGTTCCGGCTGCTGGCACTGCACACCGGCCCCAGCATCGCGGCCGGCGCCGCGGCGAGCCTGGCCGGCGACTCGGTGCCGAGCGTGCGACCGCTGCTCACCGAGCTGGTCCGGGCGCATCTGGTGGCCGAGGAGGTGCCGGACCGGTACGCGTTCCACGACCTGCTCCGCGCGTACGCGGGCGAGCTGGCCGAGTCCGGGGAGCCGGACGCCGACCGGCGCGGCGCACTGCACCGCGTGCTCGACCACTATCTGCACACGGCGCACACCGCCGATCGGCTGCTCTACCCGCACCGCGACGAGATCGCCCTGCCCCCGCACGGGCCCGGGGTCACGCCGGAGGCCCTGCCGGACGACCGGAGCGCGACCGCCTGGTTCACGGCCGAGTACCCGAACCTCATGGCCACGATCCGCGCGGCGGCCGAGGCGGGGCTGGACGCCTACGCCTGGCGGCTGGCCTGGCTCCTGATCACCTTCCAGGACCGGCAGGGGCGCTGGCAGGACGTGGTCGCTACCCAGCAGTCCGCGCTGGACGCGGCGGTACGGCTGGACGACCGGCACCGCCAGGCCTTCGTGCAGCGGGACCTGGGCTTCGCCCTCGCCCGGCTGGGCCGATACGAAGAGGCCTGCCTGCGGTACCGGCAGGCCGTGGAGCTGTTCGGCGAGTTCGCGGACCAGACCGGCCAGGCCCGGGCACACCGCGACCTCGCGTTCGTGGCATGGCGGCGGGGGCGGGACGCGGAGGCCCTGGTCCACATCGAGCGGGCCCTCCGGCTGTCCCGTACGGCCGGACACCGGGCCGGTCGGGCGTACGCCCTCAACGCGGTCGGCATGTACCACTACCTGCGTCGGGACCTCCCGCGGGCCGTCGAGTCGATGGACCAGGCAGTGCCGCTGTACCAGGAGATCGGCGATCGGGTCGGCGAGGCGGTCGCCTGGGAATGCCTGGGACACACCCACCACCGGCTGGGCGACCACCGCGCCGCCGACGCCTGCTACCAGAAGTCCCTCGACCTGCGCCGGGCACTCGGCGACCGGTACCTCGAGGCGGACACCCTCCGCCACCAGGGCCGCAACCACCTGGCCGCCGCCGATCGCGACGGTGCCCGGCGGGCGTGGCAGCGTGCCCTGGCCATCCTCGACGAGCTCGGTCACCCCGACGCCGACGAGGTCCGCGCCGACCTCGCGCGGGCGGCCGTGGACCCGGATCCACGCCTTCCCGGCGTGTGGTCCGGGAACAAGGATTCGACAAGGTAGGCCGCCTACCGGTCAGGCGATGCTCGACGGCATCGCACCAAGAGCCGACGCCGCGGCCGGCCACCCGGCCGGGCAGCCGCGACCTCGGGCCAGGGAGGGAGGACACACCATGCCAACCGTCGAACAGCGATCCCACCGCGGCGTACGCGGTCTTCTCCGCCTCCTCGTCATCGCTGTCGCCGTGCTTCTCGCGGGAGCGCTCGCCCAGCCGGCGCAGGCGGCGCCGGCGAGGACCAACGGCGTCTCCAACGCCGTCTACTTCGTCCACGGCTACACAAGCGCCCAGCGGCACGACTGCCGCGAGGTCTGGGATACGGCGCGGAACTCGTTCCGCTCCCGCGGGTGGACGGGCACGCTGCGCACCTGGGGTTACTACAAGTACAACGTGAACTGCACGACGAACTTCGCCGGCTCGACGGACACCCCCATCCGGGAGGTCGGCCGGCGTCTGGCCTGGAGCATCTACAACAACTACACGCGCTACGGGCGCAAGGTGGACATCGTGGCGCACTCGATGGGCGGGCTGGTCGCCCGGGCCGCGATCCAGGGTGTGCGCACGCACTACACCGGCTTCCCGCCGGCCCTCTACGTGGAGGACGTGATCACGCTCAGCACGCCGCACACCGGCACCAACTGGGCGCGGCTGTGCACCAACCGCCAGTGCCAGGACATGCGGCCGGGCAGCGGATTCCTGACCTGGGCCGGGCAGGGCCCTCAGTCGAGCATGGGCACCGACTGGACGCTCATCGGCGCCGATGACGACGACACCGTCACCTCCGGCTCGGCGGTCGGCATGACCTACAACGTCGGGCACCGGATCGTCTTCTGCAGCGGGCAGGGCATCGAGCACAACGTCATCATGAAGAAGACGACCGGCACGAGCTGGTGCCAGCGGGTGTGGCATCACTACCAGGCGTACTGGGTCACGCTCAGGTCGCACTCCCCGATCGGGCGCGCCTTCCTGGGAGCGAAGTACTGGTCGCTGTATTGACCTCGGCGCCCGGGGAGCCGGCCAGCGTGCTGAGCTCACCTTCTCCTGGCCGCCCGACGACCTTGGCGTCTCGTACCCGCGGGAGGGTGGTCACGATTCCAAGATCGAGTATGCGGGGGTTCGGTGGGTGGGGTGACCTGCGGCGGCGCGGCCGGGCGCGGCCAGCGCAGTGACCTTGGCATCGTTTCCCCACGCCAACGTTGCCAGGGCGCCAAGATCCGGCAGCAGAGCCCCCGGCAGCCGCCTCACCACGGAGTACCGGACACCCGCGCCGACCTTGGCACCGAGACCACGCGGCGGCGGGGAGACGGCGCCAAGATCGAGCAGGCGACGCCCGCGCCACCGCCCTGACCTCGGCTTACCTCGGGCGGGCCGGCGACCTTGGCGTCCCGACCACCCTCCCACGGGTACACCACACCAAGATCCACGACCGCCGCTTGACCACAAACATCATGGGATGTCTTGGCGCCTCGTACCCGCGGGAGGGTGGTCACGATTCCAAGATCGAGTATGCGGGGGTCGGTGGGTGCGGTGACCTGCGGCGGCGCGGTCGGCGCGGTGGACCTTGGCATCGTTCCCCCACGTCGCTAGGCGCTGCAGCCGGGCCGGCCCCCAGCCGGCCTTGATCGCGTCGGAGCGTAGATGTCGGGCCACCCGATCAGGGTCGGCGGCCGAGGTAGGCGTCCAATGCGGCGGCGCCGGTGAGCATGGCGCGGCCGCGGGCCGAGAGGCGGGCATGCCAGTCGCGAAGCAAGGACGCGAGCGGCGCGACGCCTCCGGCGGCGCGGACCTGGGCGATCAGCGGGGCGATCTGCTCCAGCCGGTAGCCGCCCCGTCTGAGCTGGTGGGCCAGCAGGGCGTCGCGTACGTCGGCAGCGCTGTAGACGCGGTAACCCGTCCGCGGGTCGCGGCGCGGTCGCACCACGCCGGCGCGTTCCCACTTGCGCAGGGTGGCCGGGCGCATGCCGAGTCTTCTCGCCAGGGGACCGACGAACGTGTCGCCGCGTTCTGCCGGCACGGGCTCGAGGTTGCGAAGTGCGGCTTCGACGGCCTGAAGGGTGCGGCGGTCGTCGAGGAGCTGGGCGTGACTCTCGTCGATGAACCGCAGCGCGTCCTCGGTCGCGCCGCGGTTGATCGCCTGCATGATCGACGTGGCCGTCTGGTGGCCGTGTCCAGGCAGGAGGGCGAGGAACGCCCGCAGGGCGTGTGCGTGCAGCGGCGTGTAAGTGCGGTAGCCGTGCGGAGTGCGTTCGGCGCCCGGAAGGATCCCGGCCGCCTCGTAGTTCCTGATCGCCTGCGTGGACAGGCCGTGCCCACGCGCGAGATCAACCGGCCTGAGCCGCTCACCGTCTTGAGGGTTTCGCCGCACCGTCCTGCCAATGTCGCGGATAAGTTTCAACCGTCGGTTCAACGATACCGTTGAGGGTATGACTGCTGGTATCAAAGACGCCGCCCATGCCGTCGACGCCGCTGCCGTCATGCGGTTGCTCCCGGCCCGGCCGCGGCTGCTCGGCTTGGGCGAGCCCACCCACGGCGAGGACGTTCTGCTCGACCTGCGAAACGATCTCTTCCGGCAACTTGTCGAGCAGGAGCGCTACCGGACGATCGCGATCGAGAGCGACTGCACGGCGGGCCTGAGGGTGGACGACTATGTCGCCTCGGGTAGCGGGAGCCTCGACGAGGTCATGGAGCGCGGGTTCAGCCACGGGTGGGGGGCGTTCGCGGGCAACCGCGAGCTCGTGCGCTGGATGCGTGCGTACAACGAGGGCCGGCCCGGGGCCGAGCGGCTGCGCTTCGCCGGTTTCGACGGACCGCTGGAGATCACCGGCGCCGCGAGTCCCCGGCATGCCCTCACCGAACTCCACGCGTACCTCACCGCCTGGGTCGACGCCGGCTTGCTTCCGTGCCCGGCGGCGACGCTCGACCGCCTGCTCGGCGCCGACGACCGGTGGACCGATCCCGCCGCGATGATGGACCCGTCGCAATCCGTGGGGCGGTCACCCGAAGTCGAAAAGCTGCGGTTGCTCGCCGACGACCTGGTAGCCCTGTTCGACGAGCAGACGCCACACCTGATCACGGCGTCCTCGCGGGACGACTGGGACCGGGCACGCATGTTCGGTCGTACCGCCATCGGGCTGCTGCGGTACCACTTCTGGATGGCCGACACGTCACCGAGCCGCCTGGCGCGACTCTGCGCGCTGCGGGATTCGATGATGGCCGCCAACCTGCTCGCCATCGCCGAGCGGGGTCCGGCGCTGGTGCACGCCCACAACGCGCATCTCCAGCGGGACAAGAGCAGCATGCGGATGGGCGGCAGGCCGCTGGAATGGTGGAGCGCCGGCGCGATCGCCGGTGCCCGGCTGGGCGAGGAGTACGCCGTCCTGGCCACGGCCATCGGCACGATCCGGCACCACGGTGTGGGCACTCCACCCCCGGACACCATCGAGGGGCTCCTGTATGCGCTTCCGGAGGACCGGTATCTCGTCGACGCCCGCCGACTGGCCGCCATCGTCGCCGACGTGACCCCCGCTCCCCGCGTGTCCCCCTGGTTCGGCTACGCCGCGCTGGACCCGGCCCACGTGGCCAGCCATGACGGGATCGTGTTCGTCAAGGACGCCGGGCCGCCGAGCTAGGCTGCTCAGCGTTCCTTCCGTACGGCCGGAAAGGTTCTCTCCACCCACTTCCAGCTGGCCTTGGCGCTCTCGAAGGGGTCCATGCTGGTCTTGTCCACCTCGACGATGAGCCAGCCGGCGAAGTCGTCTCCGAGGGCGGCGACGGCGCCGTCCAGGTCGATGTCTCCGAGGCCGGGTTCCCGGAAGAACATCTGGTCGGCGACCTCCTCGTACGGGATCGGCCGGTCCCGGCTGGCGGCGGCGATCGTTAGGTCGAGGTCCTTCACGTGGAGGTCGATCAGACGATCCCGGTACCTGGTCAGGAAGCGTACGCAATCGATGCCGGCCCATTCCAGATGGCCGACGTCGGGCGAGACGCCGAGCAGCGCGGCGTCGATCTGCGCCAGTGCGTAATCGATCTCGAACTCGGTCTCGATGAGGGTGCCGACATGGTTGTGCAATCCCGGCCGGATTCCCTCGGCCCGCAGGATCTCGGCCGCCTCCACGAGGCACTCGACCTGGCGGTCGAGCAGGTCCTGATCGAAGTCGGCGCCCATCGCGCAGGCCCGCCGGTACCGGGAACCCTGCTTGTCCAGCTCCGGGGCCAGAAAAACGGTGTGGAGGCCGAAGAAGTTCGACTCCTCGGCGCGCCGGCGCACCGGGTTGAACCAGCGCACCCATTCCGCACTCCCTCTCGGGAGGGAGAGACCCTTCGCCTCCGGAGGCGATATCTGCAGGAAGCCGGGGGCGGGTCGAAGTCCGGTGTCGTCCAGCATTCGCCGGTAGTTCTGGAGGGTCTGGGTGTCCAGCACCTCGATCATCACGGCGTCGAATCCGGAACGCCGGATCTGACGGTGTACCTCGGCCTGCTGCAGGCGCCAGGCCGGATCCGAGAGGAGCCAGACCGGCTCGCCGCCCGGAGGGGCCTTCAGATTGACCCACGGGATGAGGTTGAGGGCGACCTGGGCGCGCGCAATCGCCATCTTCGGGAGCCTAGCGTCTACATCAGACTTTTTATAGCGGTATCCATCGATGATCAGGCGGCGCGGCGCTCCCGACGGACCAGCACGGCACGCGAGTACAGCAGCTGGAAGCCGGCGCGCTGGACGTTGTGTTGCGACGGTGAACCCGGCCGGGTCGTGACCACGGCGAGCTCGCATCCGGCCGAGCGGGCATCGGCGAGCCGGGCGGCCAGCAGCGCGCTCTGTACCCCGCGTCGCCGGTGGGCCGGCAGCGTCGCCGCGCCGATGAACTGCGCGATGCCGTCGCCCGCGGCGCGCAAGGCGGCACCGCCCACCGGCGTCCCCTCCCGCCAGGCGAGGTAGCGGACGGCGCCGGCCGTGGTGACCTGGTCGCGCTCGGCCGCCTCGAGCGCCGTACGGGAGAACTGTTCGTGTTCCGCGATGCCCTCGACGTCTGCGTGCAGGAAGGCCTCCACGACCACCTCGAGCCACGTCTCGAGCTCGTCGTCCGGGCTGGTCCGCACGTCGGACGGACGGCTCGGAACGTCGAGCAGCCGGCGCCCGAGCACGTTCTCGAAGGACATTAACCGGTAGCCACGCTCGGTGAGGCGTACGCCGATCGCGGCATCGGCCAAGATGGACACCTCGACCTGTACCGGGCAGCCCACCGCTGCGTACGCCTGTTCGATCTCGTCGAGCGCGGCGGCGTCCGGTACGGCGCCGAAGCCGAGCCCGGCCACCTTGTTGAACGGTGAACCGTCCTCGACGAAGGTCGCCACCCCGCCGCCGACCGGGATGGTGAACCCGCGCGGATCGGCGCCGCGCGCCGCCGCGGCGACGGCGGACGCGGCCATGAACTCGGCCTCGGCCAGCTCGATACGCGCGGCCAGCGCGATGTCGCAGAAGAAGGACTCCATGGCCGCCGACCGTAGGGACCGCAGCACCGGCCGGTCAAACGCGGCGACCGCTGGTGGTGTGCCGAACGTAGAGCGGGTCCAGGAAGGCGGCGAGGCGGCTGAGATCGTCAGGCGATCCGGCGTATGCCACGTGCCCGTCGGGCCGGATCAGGAACAGCCGCGGGGTGCGAGCGCCGTAGCGTGAGTGCAGAGCCCGTTCGCCGGCCGCTACGACATGGACGGCGACGTCGATCAGGTACTGGCCGAGCAGGTCGTCGACCGCGCGGCGGCGGCCGAGTGTGGCCGGGTCGGGCTCGGCTCCTTCGAAAAGCAGGACGTGGTGCCCGGTTCCACCGATGACGTCGAACAAGCTGCCCGGTGCACCGTCCTCGGTGCGCTCGACGCGGCCGTACGGTGCGCGGTCGCCGGGACGCGGCCCCCGGTTGCTTCGGGGCGCGTCGGCGATGGCGGGACTGTGCCGGTAGCTGATCCAGGTTTGCGAGAAGAGCCGGAAGATGCCGGCGCGGACGACGGACAGTCGGGTGAGCGGTCCCACCAGGCGGGTGGCGATGTGCGACCTGACCCAGGTGGCGATCGGGTTTCGCATCGTTTCGAGCGCGAACCCCCGGTCCGCGCCGTGCAGCACGGTCATCGCGACGGGGCGGCGCTCTGCCTGGTAGGAGTCGAGCAGCCGGTCGTGGGCCTGCCCGTTCGCGACGAGCGCGAGCTTCCAGCCGAGGTTGAACGCGTCGCCGATCGCGAGGTTCATGCCCTGCCCGCCGGCTGGGCTGTGGATGTGCGCGGCGTCCCCGACGAGGAAGACGTCGCCTTCCCGGAACCGGTCGGCGATCCTGCTGTGGATGCGGAACAGGGCCGTCCACGCCGCGCCGGTGAGCGAGGCGTCGACGGCGAAGTACTCGTCGAACCATCGTTGGATGTCGGCGAGGGGTACCGCGGCGTACGCCTCGTGCGAGACGTCGTCGCCGGTCATCGGTGCCGTGAGGTGGGGCGGTACGGCCCCGAAGAGCCGGTAGCGGCCGCCCGCCAGACGGAAGATGCCGACGAACCCGCCACGAGTGAGGTTGAGGCGCAGCGTACCGGCGCACAGGCCGGCGCCGGCGGGAAGGTCGACGTCCACATCGGCGAGCAGACCGGTCTGGCCGTACGTGCTGCCAGCGAAGCGGATGCCGAGGGCGTGCCGGACCGGGGTGCGCGCGCCGTCCGCGCCGACCACCCAGCGCGCCGAGATCGTCTCCGGCGCGCCGCCGGTGCGGTGTACGACCGCCCTCGGCCCGTCCGGCCCGCCGGTCAGAGTGACCAGTTCGGTGTCCCAGTCGACCCGCCGGCCGCGCTCGCCCAGCTGCAGGGTCCGTACGTGCACGATCGCGGCCCGCGACTCGGCGACCGGACCAGCCTTGCGGTCGACGATCCTGCAGTCCACACCGTGGTCGGCGAGCACCGCGGCCAGGACCAGCCCAGCGGGACCGGCTCCGACGATCAGAACATCCGTGCGCACCATCACGTCACCGTACTGACCGGGCGACCGATCGTGTCGTGACGCCGTCCGAGTCTCCCGGACCGCCCGGTCCAGAACCAACCGCCCGGGCATGACCAGGGTTCCGTACGGGCGCCATCAGCCGCCCGAGCCTTCACCGTTGAAGGGAACGGAGACCCTTCGTCAAGGAGCGTCCACCATGTCCCTGTCGTCCTCCCTGCTGTGGCGGGGCCTGCTCGCCATCGCCGTCGGCGTCGTCTCGGTCATCTGGCCGGGCATCACCGTCGGCGCGTTCGTCATCCTGTTCGCCGTCTACGCGTTCATCGCCGCCGGAACGGAAGTCATGCGCGCGTTCTCCAGTGACCGTGCCGGACCCGTCGTCGGCTACCTCCTGCTCGCCGTCCTCTCCCTGGCCGCCGGACTGGTCGCCCTGTTCTGGCCGAACATCACCGCGCTCGTGCTGGTTCTCTGGATCGCCGCGTGGGCCGTGGCCACCGGCCTCGTCGAGGTCGCCATGGCGTTCCGCCAGGGCGAGGCCGCCGGTGCGCGCGCCATGTGGTCGCTCAGCGGCCTCGTCTCGATCGCCCTGGGCGTGGTGCTGTTCATCCGCCCGGACCTCGGCGCGGCATCGCTGGCCACCGTGTTCGGATTGTTCAGCATCGTGTACGGGGTGTCCGCCGTGGTGCTGTCCATGCAGGCCCGGCACGTCACGTCCACCGCCCGGCGGATGTTGAATCCCACCCACTGACCGCCTTCGGCATGAGGAGACCGGCCCCCGCGCGGGCCGATCTCCTTCCCGGCGGCGCTGAGGCGCGGGCCTACGGGCGTCGGCGCCGCCAGGCACGCGGCGCGTGCCAGTGGCGGGTCAGCGCGGCGAGCCGGAAGGCGAAGATGAACACCGCGGCCGCCGCGGCGATCCACGGCCCGTGGTAACCCAGCTCCCGCAAGCCCACCACCGCCAGCACCCCGGCCACGGCGGGCACGGCGTACAACTCGGTGTCCGGGCGAACCAGGGCCGGGATCTCGCGGGCGATCACGTCCCGCAGCACCCCGCCGCCGACCCCGGTGAGGACCCCGAGGCCCGCCGCCGGCAGCGGGCTCAGTCCGTACGCCAGCGCCTTCAAGGTCCCGCCCACGCAGAACAGACCGAGCCCGGCCGCGTCGAAGACCAGGACGGCGGTCGTCAGGCGCTCGAACGCCGGATGCGCGAAGAACGTGACGGCGGCCGCGGCGGCCGGCATGAGGAAGTAACCCAGCTGCGTGAAGGCGACCGGCGGGATCGCCCCGATGACGACATCCCGCGCCACGCCGCCGCCCAGCGCCGTGATCCCCGCCAGGAGCACGATGCCGACCACGTCGAAATCCTTGCGGATCGCCATGAGCGCGCCCGAGACCGCGAAGGCGAATATGCCCACGAGCTCGAAGACGAGCTGGACGCCGTGGTCGAGGAGGATGGGCTGCGTCATCCGCTGACCGTCGGTTGTCGTCCCGGTACCTCGCTCAGTCGCGCCCGGTCGTCTCCGGCTGGTCGGCGGTGGCCGCCCAGCTGGCGATGAGGTTGAGAGCGTCCTGATCCGGCGAGCCGGGTTCGGCGCTGTAGGCGTTGAGGCGTAGCCCCGGGTCGGCGGTGATGTCCATCGACTCGTAGGCGAGGGTGAGGTCGCCGACCAGCGGGTGCCGCAGGCGTTTGACCCCGGAGCGGTGCAGGCGCACGTTGTGGGCGGCCCACCAGGTGCGGAACGGGTCGCTGCGGGTGGAGAGCTCGCCGATGAGATCGGTGAGGTCACGGTCGGACGGGTTGCGCCCGGCCTCGCCGCGCAGGAGCGCGACGACGTCTTCGGCCAGTTGCTCCCAGTCGCGGTAGAACTCCTGCGACGCCGGGTCGAGGAAGACGAACCGGGCGAGGTTGGGGCGGCCGGCCGGACCCTGGAACACCGGGGCGAACACCGCGCGGCCGAGGTGGTTGGTGCCGAGGATGTCGAGCCGCCCGTTGCGTACGTAGGCCGGGGCGCCGGTCATCGCGTCCAGCAGATGCTGGACGCCGGGCCGGATACCGGCCGCGGTACGGGTCCGCGCACTCCGGGCGGCGCGGGGACCGGTGTTGGCCTGCCGGGCGAGGTCGTAGAGGTGCTCGCGTTCGGCCTCGTCCAGGCGCAGAGCCCGGGCCAGGGACTCCAGCACGCTGTCGGACACGCCGGAAAGGTTGCCACGTTCGAGGCGGGTGTAGTAGTCGACGCTGACCCCGGCGAGCATCGCGGCTTCCTCGCGGCGCAGCCCGGGCACGCGCCGGCTGGTGCCGTAGGACGGCAGCCCCGCCTGCTCAGGGGTGATGCGGGCGCGGCGGGTGGTGAGAAAGTCGCGGATCTCGCTGCGGTGGTCCATGCCTCCGACCGTACGTCCGGGGACGCGGTGCTGGGAGGTTCTGTCATGACCGGTCATCGGTCGAGGGATCCGAGCGCTCCCGGATCCGTCCGATACCCGCCCACGACACCGCGCCGGCGCCCGGTGTCGTGGACGGTACCGCGTCGCATGCGCCCGCTCAGTCGGTGGAGCTGCTGGGAGCCGGGCGGTGGCCGCCCTGCCGTTCGGTGATGGTCTTCAGGTCGGCGCCGACCTCGTACATGAGGTTGGTGCCGGCCTTGGTGGCGAGCACGTCGTAGGAGCCGTCGGGGTCCTTGCGGACGCTGGTGACGGTGGCGGCGGAGTCCTTGGCCTTGACGGCGGCGGTGACCTTCGCCAGTTCGTCCCCGGTCACCGGTGTGTCCTCCGAGGCGCCCGGGTGGCCGTAGCCGTGACCGCTCGGCGCGCTGCTGGATTCGGATGTCTTCGTGGCGGCGTCCGCGAGGGTGGCACCTCCGACGGCGAACGCTCCCACCGCGGCGGCGCCCGCCACGGCCAGGCCGACCTTCTTCAACGACACATTCGCTCCCGTTCGTACGAGGGAGGCCGGCGCAACGTCGGCCCGACTTGACGTCAGAACCGTCTCAACCGCGCCTGTGCCGATACTGTCAGCACCATTCGGTTGCGCTGAGAGTCCTCGTCCTATTGCTCCGCGATGCCGCTCGGCGCACGGGTCGCGGCGCCGCGGGTCTCGTGCCGCGGCGCGCCGTCGAGCGGGCGCACGGCACCGGCGAGCAACAGGGTCAGGGTGAGGAGCGCGGCGACCA
>Ga0081539_10002177_pt1 | contig 28795 bp, 29 predicted proteins | sample TabmetS4T2R2_FD_71023 | JGI IMG/M metagenome (GOLD analysis project Ga0081539, IMG submission 71023) | Tabebuia heterophylla rhizosphere microbial communities from the University of Puerto Rico - S4T2R2 | ecosystem: Host-associated > Plants > Roots > Rhizosphere ... | reverse complement strand
GCGTACATCTCGGGCTGGGTGTACGCGGGCTCGTCGGCCTCGTTGTGGCCGAAGCGGCGGTAGCCGATGAGGTCGATGACGACGTCGTGGCCGAACTCCTCGCGGAACGCGAAGGCGAGCCGGACGGCGGCGATGCAGCCGGCCACGTCGTCGGCGTTGACGTGGATGATCGGCGTGTCGTAGCCCTTGGCGATGTCCGACGCCCAGCGCGTGGAGCGCGCGTCCTCGGGATCGGTGGTGAAGCCGACCTGGTTGTTCTGGACGAGGTGGATCGTGCCGCCGACCTTGTAGCCGTCGAGCGCCTGGAGGTTCAGCGATTCGGCCACGACGCCCTGGCCGGGCATCGCGGCGTCGCCGTGCAGGACGATCGGCACCGCTGCATCGGTGTCGCGGCTGGCGTGCTGGCCCTGGCGGGTGGTCTGCGCCGCGCGGGTGGCGCCGACGACCACCGGGTGCACGTACTCCAGGTGCGACGGGTTGGACTCGAGGTTGACGAGGATCGCGTCGCCGTTGGGCAACTGGTAGGTGCCCTGCGCGCCGTGGTGGTACTTGACGTCGCCGGTGCCGCCCTGGGGGATCGAGGTGACGGCCTCGAGCGTGGAGGCGCCTTCGAACTCGGCGAAGATCGTCTCGTACGGGCGGCCGAGGTTGTGGGCCAGGACGTTGAGCCGGCCGCGGTGGGCCATGCCGACGACGACCTCGCGCGCGCCGTTGGCGGCGGCGAGCTGGATGATCTCGTCGAGCATCGGCACCGTCATGTCGAGGCCCTCGATCGAGAACTGCTTCTGGCCGAGGTAGGCCTTGTGCATGAAGCGCTCGAGGGCGTCGACCTCGACCAGGCGCTGCAGTAGCGCCTTCTGCTCGTCGTCGGAGAGCGGCTGGCGGAACTCGCTGGACTCGATCTTCTCGCGCAGCCACATGCGCTGGCGGTGGCTTGCGATGTGCTCGATCTCGTAGGCGATCGTGCCGCAGTAGGTCTCGCGCAGGTGCGGGAGCGCGTCGGCGAGGGTCGCGCCCGGCACGTACATCCGCAGGATCTTGGCCGGGATGCGGCCCATGATCTCGGGCGTCAGGCCGACGGTCGTCGGCTCGAGGGCGGGGTCGCCCTCGGGCTCGGTGCCGAGCGGGTCAAGGCGCGCGGCGAGATGGCCGTGGGTGCGGTGGGCCTTCAGCAGCGAGGTGGCGGCCTGGACGGCCTGCAGCATGTCCTCGTCGGGGGCGGCCGCCGGCGCTTGCGGCGCCGCGGGCGTAGCCGGTGCGGTGAGCGTGGGCTGTGGCGCCTCGGGCGGCGGGCCCATCTGCGCGCCGAGCGAGGCGAAGACGCCGTCGTAGAAGCCGTTGTCGCCGTTGAGGTAGGCCTCGACGACCTGCAGGAAGCGGCCCGACTCCGCGCCCTGGATGATGCGGTGGTCGTACGTCGAGGTCATCGTCATGACCTTCTCGGCGCCGATCGCCTCGCCGATGGCCTGCAGGCCCGGCGGGTAGCCGATCGCGCCGGTGGCCACGATGGTGCCCTGGCCGACCATGAGGCGCGGGACGGAGGCGATGGTGCCGATGCCGCCGGGGTTGGTCAGCGTGATGTTCGCCTTGGCGAGGTCGTCGGCGGTGAGGGTGTTGGTGCGCGCCTTCTCGATGAGGGTGTCGAAGGCGGCCTTGAAGTCGGCGAAGTTCTTGCGGCCCGCGTCGAGGATGACCGGGACCATCAGCGTGCGGCTGCCGTCTTTCTTCTCGACGTCGACGGCGATGCCGAGGTTGACCTGGCCGTCGTCGACGCGGAACGCCTTGCCGTCCTGCTGATCGAAGTGGTGGGCCATCACCGGCATGTCGTGCTGGGCGGCCTGAGCGATGGCGTAGGCGATGAGGTGGGTGAACGAGACCTTCTGACCGGAGTCCTTGAGCTGCTTGCGGCGCCCGTCCATCGCGGTGACGGTGATGGTGCGGAACGAGGTCGCCGTCGGGATCGAGCGGCTCTCGTCCATGTAGCGGGCGAGCATCGCCGCGCCGCCCTTCATGAGCGTGCGCTCGCCGGCGGTGGCGGCCTCGGGCGCGGCAGCGGCCGGCGCTCCGTTCTTGGCGTCGAGGACGTCGGCCTTGGTGATGCGCCCGCCCGGGCCGGTGCCGCTGACGGCGGTCAGGTCGATGCCCTCGGCGGCGGCGATGCGGGCGGCGACGGGGGAGATCTTCTCGGGGAGGTCGACGGCCGGAGCGGGTGCGGCGGCGCCGTTGCCGGAGGTGGGCTCGGGCGCGCTCGGCCGCGGGGCCGCCGCGCCGGTCTGCATGCGCGCGATGACCTGGCCGACGGTCACCGTGTCGCCCTCGTCGGCGAGGATCTCGGTGATCGTGCCGGCGGCCGGGGCGGGCAGCTCCATGTCGACCTTGTCGGTCGAGAGCTCGACGACTGTTTGACCGTCCTGCACCGTGTCGCCGACCTTCACCGCCCACTCGAGGATCGTCCCTTCGGTGACCGACTCGCCGCCGGTCGGGGTGACGATGTCGAGGATGTCGCCGGTCGCGGCGGGCGAAGCGGACTCGGCGGGGGGCGGAGCGGCCGCGTCGGTGGGGGGCGCAGCGGCCTCGCTGGCGGCGGGCGGAGCGGCCGCCTCGGGGGCGGGACCGTCGCCGCCGTCGGAAGCAGGCGTGTCGGTCGCGGGCGCGTCGGCCGGTGCGCTTGCGGTGGCCGCCGGCGCATCCCCGTTGCCGCTCGCCGCGGCCGGGCCGGCGCCGTTCTCGGTCGCGATCTCGGCCAGCACCGCTCCGACGCTGACCGTGTCGCCCTCGGCCGCGTGGATCTTGACCACCGTCCCGCTCGCCGGGGCCGGGACCTCGGCGTCGACCTTGTCGGTCGAGATCTCGACGAGGACCTCGTCGGCCTCGACTCGCTCCCCCTCCTGCTTGTGCCACTCCAGGACGGTGCCCTCGGTCACCGATTCGCCCATTTGCGGCAGGGTGACCTGCACTGTGGTGTTGACCGCCATGTCTCTGAACACGGACTCTAGCGCGCGCTTCCCACGCGAGTTCCTGGCCTAATACGTCCTAACTGACGCCTGCGTTACTGGCAAGCGGACGTGCTGGGAGGATGCCACGAGGGCGAGTGTGGCTGACTGGTCAGGCCGTAGGTGCGGCCGCTCGGCGCCGACGCTCCTCGCGGACGAACTCGTACGAGCCGACGAACGGGCCGACGGCGCCGATCACCGCCACGGCGACCCCCAGGCGCAGTGGGATCACGCGCGCGCGGACCGCAGCGAGGACGAGGACGCACATGGCGATCCAGCCCAGCCCGTGGGCCATCCCGAAGACGAACTCGAGCGTGTGCAGGCCGGGGACGATCCAGACGACGAGCAGCGTCAGGTAGATCGCCGAGTGGGTGAACGACAGGCGCTTGAGCGTGCCGAACGAGAGGCTCACGCCAGCAGGCCCGCCATCCGCCGCAGCGGCTCGTCGGCCTCGGCGGGCCAGTCGTCGATCGCCGGCGGCCACCAGGCGTAGTCGTCGTGCTCGTGGTCGGGCGTGACCTCGGCGCCGGCCGGCAGCCAGGCCTGGCCGATGAAGAGCACCAGCTCGTGGGGCAGGCGCACGAGGACCTCGCCGCGCACCCGCTCGGGCACGACGCTCCACTCCTCGTGCAGCTCGCGCGTCAGCGTGTCGACCGGGCTCTCGCCGACGTCGACCGCGCCCCCCGCCCCGAGGGCCCAGCGCCCCGGCCACGACGACAGCCACGCCGCCCGGCGCCCCGCCAGCCAGCACCCGTCGGCCGACCGCGTCACGCACAGCGCGGCGATCGACAGCGAGGCGTCGCCCTCGACGAGCCGCAGCGCCCACCGCACTGGCTGCAGGTGGAGGCGAAGGCGCCCGTCGTCCTCCTCGTGGCCGACGAGCCGGGCCGCGAGCCCGTCGTGGCTGGGCGAGCCGCGTTCGCGCAGCGCGGCGATCGCGGCGTCGGCCTGCTCGTCGCGCACGGCGGGCGCGTCGTAGCGGGCGTCGCTCCAGTGGACCTCGACCTCGTCGGGGCGCCACGGGCCGCGGGCGAGGAGGGCTGGCTCGTCGGGCATGGCCGTCGGCGACCAATCTAGAGGCCGCGCGCCGGGAGCGGACCGCTCGCGGCGGCCGCAGCGAGTTGGCGGCATACGATCGGCGGCGATGGCGCGCGCACGCAACCGCTGGGGCTGGGGCTTCGACGACGCGGCGATCGGCTCCGACGAGGCGCGTGCCGCTGCGCCCGGCATCGTCGCGATGCTCGGGTTCGGCTCGACCGAGGTCGAGGACCCGCGCGCGTTGCCCGCCTTGCCCGCGCCGCGCGTCGAGCCCCCGCCCGCCCTCGCCGCGCTGTGCTCGACCGACGACCGCGATCGCGCGGCCCATAGCCTCGGCAAGTCCTACGTCGACGCCGTCCGCGGGCTGCGCGGCGAGTACGAGCACGTCGTCGACCTCGTCGCGCGCCCCGGCGACGACGACGAGATCGAGGCGCTGCTCGAGTGGGCGGCCGGCGCGAACGTCGCCGTGATCCCCTACGGCGGCGGCACCAGCGTCGTCGGCGGCGTCGAGCCGCGGATCCCTGCCGCGTACGACGGCGCACTCTCGCTCGACCTCGGCCGCCTGGACCGGGTGCTCGAGGTCGACGACGTCTCGCGCGCCGCGCGCATCCAGGCCGGCGCGGCGGGCCCGCGGCTCGAGGAGCAGCTGGACCCGATGACGATGCGCTTCTACCCGCAGTCCTTCGAGCTGTCGACCCTCGGCGGCTGGATCGCAACGCGCGCCGGCGGGCACTTCGCCACCGGCCCGACCCACGTCGACGACTTCGTCGAATCGGTGCGCGCGATCGCGCCGACCGGGACATGGGCGTCGCGGCGGCTGCCCGGCTCGGGCGCGGGCCCCTCGCCCGACCGGCTCCTGCTCGGCTCCGAGGGAACCCTCGGCGTCATCACCGAGGCATGGGTCCGCGTCCAGCCGCGGCCGGAGCACCGCGCCTCGCGCACGGTCCGGTTCGCCGAGTTCGCGCACGGCGCCGAGGCGGTCAGGGCGATCGTGCAGTCCGGGCTGCGGCCAGCGGGCTGCCGCCTCATCGACGCGCTCGAAGCACGGCAGACCGGCATGGGCGACGGCGACGTCCTCGTCCTCGCCTTCGAGTCGACCGATCACCCCGTCGACCACGAGCTCGCCGGCGCGATCGGGCTCTGTCGCGAGCGCGGCGGCGCGCCCGACGAACCGTCCGCCCGCGCGGCCGGCGCCTGGCGCGAGGCGTTCCTGCGCATGCCCTACGTGCGCGACATGCTCCTGCGCCTCGGCGTCGTCAGCGAGACGTTCGAGTCGGCCGTCACCTGGGACCGCTTCCCCGCCTTCCACGAGCAGGTCATTGAGGCCACGCGCGCTGCGCTCGGCGAGCCGTGCCGCGTGACCTGCCGGCTCACGCACGTCTACCCCGACGGCCCGGCGCCGTACTTCACCGTCCTCGCCCCCGCGCGCCGCGGCGAGGAGGTCGCGCAGTGGCAGGAGGTCAAGCGCGCCGCCTCCGACGCGATCCTCCAAGCGGGCGGCACGATCACCCACCACCACGCCGTGGGCCGCGACCACCGCCCCTGGTACGACGCCCAGCGCCCAGAGCCGTTCGCGGCCGCGCTGCGGGCGGCGAAGGGCGCCGTCGACCCCCAGGGCATCCTCAACCCCGGAGTACTCTTGGATCCATGAGCGCCGAGGGCAAGAACTTCGAGGCGATCACGAAGGCGAAGGCGGACCACAACACCAGGTGCCCGTTCCCGCCGCACACCGTGCGGATGAACCCGTTCGAGATCGAGCGGATGCAGTGGGAGGAGGGCGACACGATCGCCGGCCTCGTGCTCGAGGGCGACGCGAAGGTCGGCACCGGCGCCTTCCGCCTGGTGTGCGACGGCATGGAGCCGCCGGAGCTCGAGATCGAGGAGGTCGAGGCGATCAGCGCCCCGACCGAGCCGATCGAGGTGCCGGTCGGGCCGGAGCGGCCCGGCGAGCCCACCGCGTAGTGAGCGAGGCCGAAGCCCCCGGCGCGCCGACGGTCTTCGACCTCAACGGGCTCGATCGCCAGCGCCCGCTGCGCGACCTGCCCCGCATCGTCGCCGGCGCGACCCGGATCATGTGGGCGGCCGGCCGCTGGCAGCTCGCCGCCACCATCGCCCTCCAGGTGCTCTCCGGGATCGCGCTGCTGGCTGCAGTCGTGCTCGGCCGCGACCTCGCGAACGCGATCCTCGCCGCCGACCGCACCGGCGGAACGCTCAGCGACGTCCTGCCGGAGACGCTCGGGCTCGCCGCCCTGCTCGCCGTCCTCGGCCTGGGCACCGCGGCCCAGCAGTCCCAGCGCCAGCTGCTCTCCGAGCTCGTCATCCGCTACGCGCAGGGTCGCATCCTCGACATCGCCTGCCGCGTCGAGCTCGACGCCTACGAGCGGCCCGGCTTCCACGATCGGATGGCGCGCGCCCAGTTCGGCCTGCACCGCGCCGACCAGACGGTGTTCTCGCTGGTCATGCTCGGCGGCTCGCTGGCCCAGGCGATCGGCGCGCTCGGCGCGCTGCTCGCCGTCCAGCCCGCGCTCGCGCCGCTGGTCGTCGTCGCGGTGATCCCGGCTTGGGTGGCCGCCTCGCGGCGCGGTGCGGCGTTCTACCGCTTCTTCTTCGGCATGACCCAGGCCGACCGCGAACGCCAGTACCTCGCCACCCTGCTCACGGGTCGCGAGGAGGCCCAGGAGATCCGGGCGTTCAACCTGGCCGGCCACCTGCGCGCACGCCACGAGCGCCTCTACGACGAGCGCATGGCCGGCCTGCGCGCGGTCGTGCGCCGCCAGCTCATGTGGTCGGCGATCGGCAACCTCGTCGCCGCAGCGGTGATCGCCGGGGTGCTGATCGGGCTGCTCGCGCTCACGCTCGACGACCGCGTCGAGCTCGGCTCGGCCGCCGCCGCGGCGACCGCCATCGCGCTCCTCGGCCAGCGCCTGACCTTCCTCGGCTATGGCGTCTCGAACCTCATGGAGTCCGCGTTCTTCGTCGACGACTTCCTGTCGTTCGTCAAGGCGACCGAGGCGCTGCCGCCGAGCCCGACGGGCGGCCGGGGCCGCGCGGCCGGCGATCCGGTGCAGATCGCGGTCGACCGCGTCAGCTTCACCTACCCGGCCGGCGACCGGCCGGCCCTGCGCGACGTCTCGCTGAGCATCGAGCCCGGTGAGGTCGTGGCGCTCGTCGGCGCCAACGGCTCGGGCAAGACGACGCTGGCCAAGCTCATCGCCGGGCTCTACCTGCCACAGCGCGGCAGCGTGCGCTGGGACGGCCTGTCCACCGCCGACGCCGACCGCGACGCGCTGCGCGGCAGCGCGACCGTCGTCTTCCAGGACTTCCTGCGCTACGTCCTGCCGGCGCGCGAGAACGTCGGGCTCGGGCGCCACGAGCGCCTCGACGACCTCGCGGCGATCGAGGCGGCCAGCATGCGCGCCGGCGCCCACGCGGACCTCAGCGCGCTACCGCGGGGCTACGCCACGCTGCTGGGCCCGCAGTTCGTCGGCGGCACCGACCTCTCGGTGGGCCAGTGGCAGCGCGTCGCCCTCGCGCGAGCGTTCTTCCGCGACGCCCCGCTGGTCATCCTCGACGAGCCCACCGCCGCCCTCGACGCCCGCGCCGAGCACGAGCTCTTCGAGAGCCTGCGCGAGCTGCTCGCCGGCCGCTCGGTGCTGCTCATCTCGCACCGCTTCTCCAGCGTCCGCGCGGCCGATCGCATCTACGTCCTGCGCGACGGCGAGATCGTCGAGCACGGCACGCACGAGGAGCTCGTCGACGCCGACGGCCTCTACGCCGAGCTCTTCACCCTGCAGGCGGCGGCCTACCGAATCTAGGACGCCCCCCGGCGAGCCGGCCGCCCGAGGGAGGCGACCGGCTCGTAGGGGATCGGGATGCCGGCAACCAACGGCGCCGCGGACGCGAACTTGCGCCACGGAGTTGGCGGCCAACGTCAGACCGCGAGCTCGCGGTCGAACGCGCGCGCGAAGAGCTCGGTCTCGCGGCCGGCGGCCCAGCGCGAGACGCGATCGTCGCCCTCGGAGACGAGCTCGAGGCGCACGGTGCCGTCGGCGACCGCCACGTGCGCGTCGCGGACGAGCTGGTCGCGCGAGCGCTCGAGGTCCTCGGCGAGGCGCAGCAGCGTGGCCATGCGATCCAGGCGCTCGGCGTCGCCGTCGACGGCCAGCGGCGCGAACGGCCCGAGCGACGGGATGCCCTTGCGGTGGTAGCGGACGGCCTGGCCGATCAGCGCGACCTCGCGCGGCTCGAAGCCGGGCAGGCCGGCGTTGAGGATCAGGTAGCGCGAGTGCTTGTGATGGTCGTCGTAGTCGACGGTCATGCCGATGTCGTGCAGCAGGCAGGCCGCCCACAGCAGCTCGCGCTCGAGGGCGTCGCCGCCGTGCAGCCCCGCTTCGGCGAGCTGGTCGAAGAGGCCCAGCGCGAGGTGGACGACGTGCGCGGTGTGCGCGCTGCTGGCCGGGTCCATGCCGTACTGCGCGGCCATGTTGATGACGCTGGCCTGACGGACGTCGTCGAACAGCGGCGGGTCGCCGGGGAGGTGACGCTCGAAGAAGACGCCCTCGCGCAGGCCGGCCTCCGTGATCTCCACGCCCTCGAAGCCGCCCGCCTCCATCACCGACTGCACGACGATCGCGCCCGCGAGGATGAGGTCGCCGCGCGAGGGCTTGATGCCGGGCAGCTTGGCGCGCTCGGCCGGGGTGCGCCCGGCCAGCTCCTCGATCAGGCGGTCGAGCTCGGAGCGCTGCAGCACGTAGCCCTGCACGCCGAACTCGGGGACGCCGAGGTCGCGCTGGGCCGCGGCGCCGAGGTTGCGGACCGTGCCGCCGATGCCGACCAGGCGCGAGCCGCTGGCGCTCAGCCACGGCGCGCGCTCGAGCTCGCCGGCCACATGCGCGGCGAGCTCGCGCACCTGCTTTCGCTTGGCCGGGCCGTCGCCGGGGAGGAAGCGCTCGCTCATGCGCACCGCGCCCAGCGCCCACGAGTCGAGCTCCTGCGCGTGGCGGCCGACGACGTGCACGAGCTGCATCGAGCCGCCGCCGAGGTCGAGCATGACGCCGTCGGCGAGGGTCGAGGAGTTCACCGCGGCCAGGTAGCCGTAGCGCGCCTCCTCCTCGCGGCTGAGCACGCGAACGCGAAGGCCGCTGGCCTGCTCGGCGCGCTCGAGGAACTGCGGCGAGTTCGATGCGTCGCGGATCGCCGACGTGGCGACCGCGTCGATCTCGTCGGGCCCAAGCCCGCTGGCCGCGCAGAAGTGGGCGAAGACCTCCATCGTCGCCTGCGCGCGGGCCATGCCGCGCTCGCCCAGCTCGCCGGTGGCGGCCAGGCCCTCGCCGATCCGGACCGCCTCGTAGATCTCGTCGGTGCGCTTCCACCAGCCGTCGCTGGCGGTGAAGACGACGAGGCGGAAGGAGTTCGATCCGAGGTCGACGACGGCAAGGCGCTCGGCCATGCCGGGAGGGTACGGCGCGCCGGCCACGCGCGGTGGCCGGCGCGCCTGGCGCGGTTAGATCCTCACGACGACGCCGTACCTGAAGGTCTTCGTGGCCTTGTTGCTGCCCACGATGGTGATCTTCAGCGTCAGCGTGACCTTCTTGACGCCCTTGCGCTTCAGCGACTTGCGGTAGCTGTCATCCAGCTTGACGGTGAGCGTCGGCGTGCCGGCCTTGCGCGTGTAGCGGGCGGTGCCGACGACCTTCTTGCCGCGGAGCAGCGAGAGCTTGATCGTCGACTTGCGCGAGATGCGGACCTGGGCCTTGGCGTAGTGCAGGCCGCCCAGCACGCGCAGCAGCGCGGTCTTGCCCTGGCTCAGCGAGCCGGTCACGGTGCCCGGCAGCGTGGGCGAGACGCCCGTGGTCGAGCCACCGCCGCCGCCTCCGCCGCCGGCCACGATCTTGACGTTCGTGAACGCGCAGTACTCGTCCTGGCCGTCCTGGTGGTTGATCGTCACGCGGCCGTTGGCGACGTCAATGGCGAACTCGCCCGGCAGAGTGGCGATCGCGTTGCCGGTGAGCGGGTCGACGTGCAGGCACTGGATGTCGCCGACCTTCCAGCCCGCGGCGGGCATCGCCTGCCAGGTGTACGTCCCGGCGGGCGGGCCGACGCTGCGGCGCTCGCCCTCGGCCAGCACGAACGGGTTCTTGCCCTCCTTGAGGCCAAGGCGATACGAGCCGTCGCTGTTGAGGAGCGCGTAGGTCTGCGGCGTCGGGTCGCCGGCGGGGTTGTTGTTGCTCTGGATCTCCAGCGTCGCCCACGCATTCGAGGCCATCGCGCCCGAGAAGGCGAGCACCAAGGCCGCGACGAGCATCATCCGGATGCGAGGGCCGCGCCTGCCGGTCGCGACGGGGGTGGAATGGGGCATAGAGAAGAAGGACCTTTCCGATCGAATGGTGGGACGGACGCGGCGTGCTCTCTTCACGCCACGCGAGCATGTCATTCACACACGCTCAGTCGGACTGAACCAATGTCCAGACCGATCGATGCGGTTGCGAGGCGTCGATGTGATTCCCAACGTTCGAGCGCGCCGAACGTTGGTCGTTCAACCTCGCTCGATGAGCTCGATGCGATAGCCGTCGGGGTCGCGGACGAAGGCGATCCGGGACCCACCCTCGCGGACGGTGTACGGCGGCTTCTCGGGCTCGATGCCCTGCTCGGCCAGGCGGGCGAGCGTCGCGTCGAGGTCGTCGGTGCTGATCGCGATGTGGTTGTAGCCCGTGCCGAGGTCGTAGGAGTCGACGCCGAAGTTGTAGGTCAGCTCGAGGCGCGAGCCGTCTCCGGGCAGGCCCATGAAGACGTTGATCGCCTCGTCGCGGATCGGCATGCGGTGGTGCTCCTCGAAGCCCAGCGCCTCGTAGAAGGCGACGGAGCGGTCGATGTCGCCGATGCGGTAGCAGGTGTGGATGAGCTCGGGCATGGCCTCGTAGCCTAGGCGACGTGCGCCTGCCCTATGAGCTCACCGCGCCCGTCCAGACCGAACGGCTCGTCCTGCGCGCGATGACCGATGGCGACGTGGACGCCATCCACGCCTACCAGTCGCGCGCGGACGTCTGCCGCTACCTCCCGTTCGAGCCGCGCACGCGCGACGAGGTCGCCGAGAAGGTGGCCAAGTACTCGGCCGCCCTCGCGCTGACGGGCGAGGGCGACTTCTGGCAGCTCGCCATCGAGCGCGCGGACGCGCCCGGCATGATCGGCGACCTCTACTTCGCGATCAAGAGCACCGAGAACGCGACGGCCGAGATCGGGTGGACCGTCCATCCGGACTTCGCGGGAAACGGCTACATGACCGAGGCGGCGAGCGCGCTGCTCGGGATCGCGTTCGGGACCCTCGGGCTGCATCGCGTCTTCGCCCAGCTCGACCCGCGCAACGCGGCCTCGATCGCGCTCTGCCGGCGGCTGGGCATGCGCGAGGAGGCCTACTTCGTCGAGGACCTGTGGTTCAAGGGCGCGTGGGGCGACACGGCGGTTTATGCGATCCTCGACAGAGAGTGGTCCTCGAGCGCTCCATGCACCCGCAGTTCCTCTCCAACACCTACCTCGTAGGACAGGAGGGCGGCGCGGCCTTCTTCGTCGACGCCGGCGGCCCTGTCGCCCCGCTCATCGTCGCGGCCGAGCGCCACGAGATGACGCCGACGCACGTCCTGCTCACCCACCACCATCACGACCACGTCGCCGAGCTGGCCAAGCTGACCGACCGCTGGCCGGATCTGCAGGTGCTCGCCCATCCCGACGAGCGCGTCGACGGCGTCACCGGCGAGATGGGGCCTGAAGAGACGATCCGCGTCGGCGATCTCGAGGTCCGCGCGCTCCACACCCCCGGCCACACGAAGGGGATGCTGTCGCTGCTCGTCGAGGGCAACGTCTTCACCGGCGACACGCTGTTCAAGAACTCGGTCGGCGGCGTGCGCGCGCCCGGCCACACCACCTACGCGGACCTGAAGCGCTCGATCATGGACGTCCTGCTTGCGCTCTCCCCCGAGACGGTCATCCGCCCCGGCCACACCGAGCCGACGACGGTCGCCGACGAGTGGGAGGGCAACGCCTTCGTGCGCGTCTGGCGCGGCCTTGACCCCGAGGGCGCCGAGCCCTGCACCGCGATGGGCGAGCCGGCGACCCTCATCCTCCTCGGCGACGACTATGACGGCGGCCACAAGGCCTGGGTCCGCTGGCCCGACGGCTCCGACGACATCGTCGCGGGATCACAGGTGCAGCGGGGCTAGCGGCCCCGGCCCCGTAGCATTGCTGCGGTGCCGAAGGATCCGATCCCGACTTCGCGACTTCGCCGCTCGGCAGCCGTTGGGCGGCTCGCGGCCGGGCAGGCGGTGCGCCAGGCGGGCACGCGCGCGGCGAACCTGACGCGCTCCGAGGACGCTGCGCAGCGGGCGCTCGCGCGCCGCCAGCTCGAGACCGCCGAGCAGATCGTCGCCGCGCTGGGGACGATGAAGGGCGCGGCGATGAAGCTCGGGCAGGTGATGTCGTTCCTCGACGTCGGCCTCGTGCCCGAGGAGTTCCGCGAGCAGTTCCAGGCCAAGCTCGCCGAGCTGCGCGACGCCGCCCCCAAGGTCTCGTTCAAGGACATGAAGAAGGTCCTCGAGCAGGAGTACGACGAGCCGCTCGACGACGTCTTCGAGACCTTCGACCCGGTGCCGGTCGCGGCCGCCTCGATCGGGCAGGTCTACAAGGCGCGCCTGGAGGACTGCCGCGACGTCGCCGTGAAGGTCCAGTACCCGGGTGTGAACGTCGCCGTGCGCGCCGACATGCAGAACCTGGGGATGATCCTGCGGCTCATGAGGTCGGTGGCGCCGGGGCTCGACGCCAAGGCGATGGGGACCGAGATCCGCTCGCGCATCGAGGAGGAGCTCGACTACGAGCTCGAGGCGCAGAACCAGCGGCGGCTGGCGCGGATCTTCCGCGACCACCCGTTCATCGTCATCCCCGACGTCGTCACCAGCCTCAGCCGCGAGCGCGTGATCGTTTCGGAGTTCGTCGCCGGCCGCGGCTTCGAGGAGATGAAGCAGCTGCCCCAGGAGGAGCGCGACCGGATCGGCGAGATCATCTTCCGCTTCTACTTCGGGTGCATGTACCGCCACCACCAGTTCAGCGGCGATCCGCACCCGGGCAACTGCCTGCTGCTCGACGATGGCCGCATGGCCTTCCTCGACTTCGGCCTCTTCAAGCGCATCCCGGCCGAGGCGGCCGAGTTCGAGCTGCAGAGCCAACGCCTGGGCATCGAGCGCCGCGGTGCCGAGCTCATCGAGCACCTGCACCGCGGCGGCTGGATGGGCGACCCGAGCTATTACACCGAGGACGGCATCCTCGAGCAGTTCGACGACTTCACCTGGTGGTACACGCGCGACGAGACGATCGAGCTCACGCCCGAGATCGCCACCGAGGTGATGATCCAGATGAGCGATCCGCGCTCGCGCTACTTCGGCAAGATGCGCCACGAGACGCTCCCGCCCGACCACCTCTTCGGCCGGCGCCTGGAGATGCTCACGTTGGCGGTGCTCGGCCAGCTCCACGCGACCGCCAACTGGCACCGCATCGCGCGCGAGTGGATCTACGGCGACGATCCGGTCACCGAGCTCGGCGACCAGGAGGCCGACTTCTACCGCCGCCGCCCGCCGGTCGCCGCGTGAGCCGCTAGTACCACCTGCCGCGCGCGAAGCCGCCGAAGGCGAGCAGGCCGATCAGGATGATGATCAGCCCGAGCCAGAGGCTCCACACGAGCAGCACGACGATGCCGATGATCACGACGATCCCGCCCAGCGTGATCCCGCCGGCCGGGCCATAACGACGTTCCGGGGTTCCCATGACCCGGGAGTACCCCCGTGGGCGCAGCAGCACGCTACGGCCGTAGCGTCAGCACCCAGTGGTTGACGCGCAGCTTCGCGTCGCGGTACTCGCCGTCCTCCTCGCCGAGCAGCTCGAAGCCGAACTTGCGGCAGAGCGCGTTGGACGCCGGGTTGGTGACGCCGGGCCAGGCGTGCAGCTGCTCGAAGCGCGGCTCGGCGCGGGCGCGGTCGAGCAGGAGCGCGAGCGCCGCGGTCGCCAGGCCGCGCCCGTGGAACCGCCGCGCGAGCATCCAGCCGGTCTCGTGCACCTTCGCGCCGTCGTGCTCGGTCTCCCAGATGCCGAGCGCACCCGCGGGCTCGTCGTCGTCGGTGACGACGACGAAGTACCACGGGTCGGCCTCGGTGGTGGTGAGGCGCCGCTGATGGATCGCGGGGATCTCATCGCGCGCCACCGGCCCGCCGAGCTCGGCCATCACCACGGGGTCGGTCTCCATCGCCTCGGTGAGGGCGAGGTCCTCGTCGCTGTAAAGGCGAAGGCGGATCAGAGCTGCTGGACCTGGAAGAGGCTCGTGGTCCCGGGCTTGCCGCTCGGCAGCCCGGCGGTGACCCCGACGCGCTGGCCGGGCTTGCACCACCCGAGCTCGACGACTCGCCGGGTGGCGTCGGCGATGAGCGCCTCGGTGACCTCGTGGCGGCGCATCGAGGCCGCCTCGACGCCCCACATCAGGCCGCAGCGGCGCACGGTCTCGCGGCCCGGCGAGAGCGCGTAGATCGGGACGTTCGGCCGATGCGCGCTCACCAGCCGCGCCGAGCGGCCGCTCAGCGTCGGCACGACGAGCGCGTCGAGGCGCAGCTCGTTGGCCGCGACGCAGGCCGAGTGCGCGACGGTGTAGGCGGGGTCGCGCTCGTCGCGGCGCACGCGGAAGTTGTTCCAGTTCTCGTAGGGCGCCTCGCGCTCGGTGGTGCGCGCAACCGCGGCCATGATCTCGACGGCGAGCACCGGGTGAGCGCCGACCGCGGTCTCCTGGGAGAGCATCACCGCGTCGGTGCCGTCGAGGATCGCGTTGGCGACGTCGGCGACCTCGGCGCGCGTCGGGCGCGAGGACGTGACCATCGAGTCGAGCATCTGCGTCGCGGTGATCGACGGGCGCGCCATCGATCCGGCCAGCGCGAGCAGGCGCTTCTGGATGATCGGCACCTCCTCGATGGGAAGCTCGACGCCGAGGTCGCCGCGGGCGACCATCACGCAGTCGGAGACCTTGAGGATCTCCTCGGCGCGCTCGACGCCCTGCGGCTTCTCGATCTTGGCGATGAGCGGCGTGCGCGTGTGCTCGCGGACGAAGAGGACGTCCTCGGGGCGGCGCACGAAGCTCAGCGCGACGAGGTCGACCCCGATCTGCTGGCCGGCGCGCAGGTGGGCGAGGTCCTCCTCCGGCACCGCGGGCAGGATGTCGAGCGGCCCCGGGATGTTCAGGCCCTGGCGCGAGGCGACGGTCCCGCCGATCTCGACCTCGGCCTCGATCTCCCCGTCGCCGCCGCGCACCGCGACCGCGCGCAGCCGCACCGCGCCGTCGGCGAGGTAGAGCACCTCGCCGGGCTCGACGGCGTTGGCCAGGCCGTCCCAGGCGATCGTCATGCGGTGGGCGTCGCCGAGGCTCGCGCCGTTGCCGCACTCGAAGGTCACGCGGTCGCCCGGCTTGAGCTCGGCGACGTCGTCGCGCAGCGCGCCGATGCGCAGCTTGGGGCCCGGCAGGTCCTGCAGGATCGCGACGGGCCGGCCGGCGCGGCCGGCGGCGTCGCGGACCCACTGCGCGGTCTCGGCGTGCAGCTCGGCGGTGCCGTGGGAGAAGTTCAGGCGAGCGACGTCCATGCCCGCCTCGACCATCCGCACGAGGACCTCCCGATCGCGCGAGGCGGGGCCGATGGTCGCGACGATCTTGGTGCGGCGGTTCATCTGGCTGGACAGTACGGCATGGGTGGCGCGTTCCCGTCACCCGCTCGACAACGGACCGGCCAGGTGTCGAACCTCAGCCCTGCAGCCAGGCCAGCACCGCCAGCACCCGCCGGTGATCGTGCTCGGACGGCGGCAACCCGAGCTTCATGAAGATGTTCGACACGTGCTTCTCGACCGCGCCCTCGGTCACCACGAGCTCTTCGGCGATCGCCACGTTCGACCGCCCTTCGGCCATCAGCCCGAGGACGTCGCGCTCGCGCGGGGTGAGCTCGTCGAGCGGGCCGTCGTCGCGCTGGCCGAGGAGCTGGGAGACCGCCTCGGGGTCGAGCGCGGTGCCGCCCTCGGCGACGCGGCGCACCGCCTCGACGAAGTCGCGCACCTCGGCGACGCGGTCCTTGAGCAGGTACCCGACGCCGCCCCGCCCGTCGGAGAGCAGCTCGGCGGCGTAGGTGCGCTCGACGTACTGGGAGAGCACGAGGATCGGCAGGCCGTCGATGCGCCGGCGCGCCTCGAGCGCCGCGCGCACGCCCTCGTCCTTGAACGTCGGCGGCAGGCGCACGTCGACGACGCAGACGTCGGGCCGGTGGCGATCGACCGCGTCGAGGAACGCCTCGCCGTCGGCGACCGCGGCGACGACCTCGAAGTCGTGGTCGCCGAGCAGCCGGGTGATGCCCTCGCGCAGCAGCGCGAGGTCCTCTGCGATCACGACGCGCACGGGACCTCCGCGTACAGGACGGTCGGGCCGCCGCGCGGCGAGGCGATCGCCAGCGTGCCGTCGAGGGCGGCGAGCCGCTTGGAAAGGCCGTCAAGCCCGTGCCCGTCGGGATTGGCGCCGCCGCGGCCGTCGTCGCGCACCTCGATGCGCAGCCGGTCGCCCTCGCGCCACAGGTGCACCCGCGCGCTGTGCGCCTCGGCGTGCTTGACCGCGTTGGTGAGCGCCTCGGCGACGGTGAAGTAGGCGGCGAGCTCCACCGGCGCGGGCAGGCGCCCGTTGAGGTCGACGTCGACGTTGGTCGGCAGCGGCGTGCGCGCGGCGAGCGCGGAGATCGCCTCCCCGAGCCCGCGCTCGGCCAGCAGGGCGGGGCGGATGCCGCGGGCCAGGTCGCGCAGCTCGCTCATCGCCAGGCGCGCCTCGCCGCGGGCCTTCTCGACGAGCTCGCGCGCGCCCTCGGGGTCGCGGTCGAAGCGCTCCTCGGCCATGCCGAGGTCGAGGGCGAGCGAGACGAGACGCGCCTGCGCGCCGTCGTGCAGGTCGCGCTCGATGCGCTGCAGCTCTGCCGCCGCCGCGTCGACCGCGCCGGCGCGCGTCTGGGCCAGCACCTCGACGCGCTCCTCGAGCTGGCGGCGCGAGGGGCCGAGCACGAGCTTGCCCAGCGCGCCGCTCGCCGCAGCCGTCCCGCGCACGAGCGCCGCGGCGATGGGAATCGCGATGATCCCGATCGCGCAGGCGAGGATCGCGTTGCCCCAGGAATCGAGGGTGATCGGGCCGAGCTCGACGGGATCGGACTCCGGCGCCGCCCACCACCACGCCGGCGCCGTCAGGCACCCCAGCGACGCCGACCACGCGGTCACCGCGACGACGAAGTCGGCGATGCCGATCGGCAGCAGGAGCAGGTGCCAGGCGAGGTCCTTCCACGTCGACGGGTCCGAGAACATCGCGCGGACGCGGTCGAAGAACTTGCCGCTGGCCGGCGGCTTGTAGACGCCCGCGATCGGCTCGCCGAGAACGAGCGCGGCCCGGCGGCGCTCGATCCACGCCATCCACCGCGACGCGTACACGGTGACCATGAGGATCGGCAGGCCGATGAAGGTGATCAGCAGGGCAAGGCCCACCGACCAGCCCGTCACGACGAACGTGAAGGTCAGGATGCCCATCGGCAGGGCGAGCACGAGGTAGACGGTGTCGAGGGCGAGCTGCCTGAGCAGGGCGCCGGGGCGTTGCACGAGGGGCATGCCCTCATGGTCGGCTGTGGCGGACGGTTGCGCCATGGAGGTAGCGGGCGTCATGCGAACTGGGGAGAACCCCACTCTCTCACGACCTCAAGCGCGGTGCTGACGGGCCGATCAACGGGGCGATGGCCGAGGTCGTCTCGATCCACTCCGCCCGTAGCGCGTCCGCCGATCGCGCCTCGACCCCTGCGTCGAGCGGTGCCGACGGCAATGGCTTCAAGGCCGTCCTGGCCGAGGCCACGACGCGGCCGAAGGACGAGAAGACCGAGAAGGTCTCGGGTCATCACTACGAGAAGATCGTTGCTGGCCCGGACAAGGGCGAGTACCTCAACCGCACCGGCAACGCCCGCGATGGCGAGGCGTTCCGGATCGTCCAGCGCGGCGGGCGCACGTTCCACGTCTACGGCTCGGGCGAGGACCACAAGGTCTTCGAGCTTCCCAACGGGAAGAGCCCGGACGCGACGTCGGGCGGCACGCCCGCCGCCTGAAGCGAGCGCCTTGGGGTGCCGGAGCCGCTCACGTGAGCGGCGGAGGCGGGCCCCCTGGGGCTTTCACCTTCGCAGCTCGACCGCACGCGGCAGCGTGTACGTCGGGAAGAGCTTCGGGTTGCGCGCGCTCTTCGGCACCCGCGTCTGCAGGCGGTAGACCGCTGCCTGTCCGGTCGGCGGCGCGGGGATCGTCACCGCGAAGCCGCCGGACTTGTCCGGCTTGACCGTCTTCACCGTGACCTCGGTCGTGCACGAGACGCGGCGCTTGATCGTGATCGCGCTCAAAGGCCTGGCGAGGGGGCGCAGGACCCGGCCCTTGATCGTGACCGTCCCGTCGCGGCTGCTCATCTGCTCGACGAGCATCCGCCGGTAGAGCTTGAGCTCGAGCGATCGCTCCGCGCCGATGCGCGCCTGGTAGCGAGCGCGGTTGCTCGTCCGCAGCGCCTTGGGCGGCAGCGCCGCGGTGGCCGCGAACGTGCCGTCGGGGAGCACCACCGGCCGCGCCACCACCTTGCCGTTCCACAGCGAGACGACCTCCACGCGCCTGCCGACGTACTGGGGATCGGCCGCGCCGTAGAAGCGCGTCCGGTCGGCGCGGCTGATCACGTCGATGAGCGCGAGCTTGCGCGAGGTGCAGGCGAGCTGGGCCTGCGGCACGGCGCCGACGCCGCCGCCGGCCGGGTCGCTCGGGTCGCCGCCGCGGCCGCCGTCACGCGCGCACACGACGTCACCGCGCGACACCGACGCCTGCCCGGCCGTGAGGTCCGCCAGCGGCTGCCCGGCGACCGACACCACGAGCCGCGGGCCGTTCTGCGTCAGCGTTCCGTCCTGCACGACCTGCCCGCCGGGCGTCAGGCCCACTTGCGCCACGGTCGCCGGCACGGCGATGTTCGGCAGCGCGTCGAGCAGCGGCTGGATGACGAGCGCCGACATCGAGTTCAGCGGCGCGGGCAGGACGGCCAGGTTCACCGCGGACGGGTCGATCGTGGTGGCGCTGATCACGTCGACGGCCTGCGAGAAGGCGTGGTCGGTCGGGAGCGCCTGGCCCATCGCGGCCAGGCCGGTGGCCTGCGACGAGCCCGCAAGCACCGGCGAGCCGTTCGTGCAGCGCCCGCTCGCCGTCGTCGTCGTCCCCACCAGGTCGACGAGGTTCCCGCTCGGCACGGGGACGAGCGTGCGCAGCGCCGAGGTGATGTCCACGACCCCCACCAGAGGCACGGTGATCGTCGTGGTCGGCACGTTGACGGGCACGTTGGCCGGGATGCCGATGCCCAGCCCCGACACCTGCGTGGTCGCGGTCGCGACCTGCTCGGCCGGGTCGTCGGCGGGACCGTCGAGCGTCGTTTGCGCCGAGAGGGCCGTGGCCTGCAGCGGGGCGGGCAGGACCGGCAGGCTCCCGCCCGTGCTTGCCGCCTGGCACGCGGCGGCCCCCACGTTCGCGGCGGTGGGCAGCGTCGCCGGCTGTCCGGCCAGCCCGGTCGCCGAGCAGTTCCAGCCGGCCGCGGCGGCCGGCGCGGGCACGACGACGGCGCCCGCCAAGGCGAAGGCAACGAGCGACAACGTGCGTAGCGACGAGACGTCCATGGTGCCGGCGTCTGATCGGCGCTGCGCGAGCACGACCGCTCAAAGACCCTCGTCCGGTGGACAACCATCCGATCCGGAATGGCGCGAGGCACCCACACGACGGACGTCCGTTCGGTCAGAAAAACCGACCGTTTTCCTGGATCACCTCGCCGTCGGCGGTCAGGCGCCCGCCGGCGCGCAGGTCGCAGATGAGGTCCCAGTGCAGCGCCGAGCGGTTCTTCCCGCCGGTCTCCGGATAGGAGCGGCCAAGGGCGAGATGGACGGTGCCGCCGATCTTCTCGTCGAAGAGGATGGTGCCGGTGGGCCGCGCGATGCCGAAGTTGGTGCCGATCCCGATCTCGCCGAGGAAGCGGGCGCCGTCGTCGGTGGCCAGCGCGCGCTGCAGGTAGGCCTCGCCGACCGTCGCCGACGCCGCGACGACCTCGCCGTCGCGCAGCTGCAGCTCGACGCCGTCGACGTCGATGCCCGCCGGCGACGAGCGCACGGTGAAGCGCACGCGACCGTTCGCGCTGCGCTCGTGCGGCCCGGTGAAGACCTCGCCGCTGGGCATGTTGCGCCGCCCGTCGGAGTTGACCCACGTGCGCTTGGCGACGCTGAGCGTCAGGTCGGTGCCCTCGGCCTCCAGGCGCAGCTCGCTCGCGTCGCTCAGCCGCCCGATCAGCCGCTCCTGGAAGGCGGCCAGCCCGCCCCACGCCCGGACCGGGTCGGGCTGGTCGAGGAACAGCGCGCTGCACACGAAGGCGGCGAACTCCTCCGCGCTCATCGACGCCTGCTCGGCAAGCGCCGCCGTCGGCCACAGCGTCGAGCACCAGCGCTTCTTCATCGTCGCCTCGCGGATCGGGCGCCGGGCGCGCGCGTGCCGTGCGATGCGATCGGGGTCGACGCCGGCGAGCTCGCGGACGTCGCCGGGCGCCTGGATGCCGAGGATCGCGTCGGCGCGCCGCACCTCGTGCAAGGCGAGGTCGGGGAAGTCGTCGAGATGGCGATCGCGCGCCGCGTCGTAGTACCCGCGCGTCTGGCCCGGCAGCTCGACGCGCAGCAGCGGCCAGGCGTCGCGCTCGAGGATCGCGCGCTGCAGCTCGAGCAGCAGCGGCTCGGCCAGCGAGGTCGAGCGCACGAGCACCGTCTGGCCGGCCTCGACGTCCAGGCAGTAGCCCGCGAGCAGGTCCGCGAAGGCGGCGGGTTCAAGCTGGTTACCAGCGCGCCGCAACTCGCCCGGCGCATCCGGCCGTCCGCGTGCGTGGTCGCTCGCAGTCACGGCGCCTCGACGTCGGGGAAGTGCTCGGAGACGTGCTCGCGCAGCGCGTCGCGCACGAAGCGCCGCTCGTCCTGCGTGGCCACGCGGAAGCGCATGAGCAGCTCGCGCTGGCCCTCGGTCGGCACGTCGGAGACCACCCAGCGGACCGCCAGGCGCTCGAAGAGCAGCTCGACCGCGCGCTGCCAGGCGTCCTCCTGGGAGAGCACGTTGCCGTGGAGCACCTCCTGGTACTGCCGGCGCGTCTTGGCGGTCAGCGAGCCGCGCAGGACGAGGACGTCGCCGCCGGGCGACGTGTACGAGCTCTCGGGCGCGGTGAGCTTCTCCGCTCGACCGCGCGCGCGGGCGCGCTTGCCCATCGCCTACGTCTCGGCGGCGGCACGCTCGAGCTGCGCGCGCACGTCGCCGGTCACCGGCTCGGCGTGGCTGGGCCAGGCGGTCGCCGGCTCGAGCGCGGCGAGCTTGCGGATCGAGGCGCGCGCCTGCTCGGTGTCGTGGTTGAAGGCGTGGTGGGGCACGCGCGGCGGCCCGTGACGTCCGGTCTGGGGGTCGAGCGTGTAGAAGCAGTCGCTCGTCAGCGCGAGGCGATCGCCCGCCCGCCACAGGGCGATCATGCCCGGCGCGTGGCCCGGGACGAGGACGACCTCGAAGCCGGCGACGTCGTCGCCTTCGGCCACGGTGTCGGCGATCCGCACGGGCCCGCCGTCCCACATCCGCAGCAGGTAGGGGTAGGCGATCCGCGCGTACGGCTTGAGCTCGGAGAAGTCGAAGTAGCGAACGCCGCCGTCGCCCTCGGCGTCGTCGCGGTTGTCGGGGTGGCAGAGCACGGGCACGTCGAAGGACGGGGCCACGCCGCGGTGATCGGGGTGCCCGTGGCCCAGGACGATGCGCGTGAGTCCGCCCAGGGACGCCGCCGCGGCGGCGACGCCGTCGGCCATAGTCCTGATTCCGGCGTCGAAGGCGAGCACGCCGTCGCCGTCGCGCACCAGGAAGACGCTCATCTCCTTCGTCGGGAAGCCGCCGCGGACGACCCAGACGCCGTCGGCGATCGGCTCGGGCTGGCCGACGATGCTGCGCTTGGCCCGCGTGCGCAGGTTGAAGGCCTTCGCGAGGCGCTGGTCGGCCGTCGAGCCGGCCGCCGGCAGCGCGCCGAGCTGCCGGGCGAGCTCGGCCCCGTTCATGTAGGCCTCCAGGCGCTGAATGCGCCCATCGCGCACCCAGACCATGTCCTGGCCCTCGATGTCCGTGCGCGCGCCGTTGGGCTCGAAGCCGAGGAAGGTCCCGGGCCCGGCGAACGTGCCGCGGGCGCGCCAGCGCACCGCCGCGCGCTCGCCCTCGGCGATCACGTCGAGGACCTCGAAGCGCCAGTCGGGGAAGGCGCCGAAGACCTCGTCGAAGAACAACTTGGCGTCGTCGGGGCCGACCGGCCCGACGACGCCGTGGATGTGGCCCTGCGCGCCGGGCGCGTAGAAGCGCTGGGGCGCCGAGCTGTCGGCTCGCCCGAGCGCCTCGAAGTACTCGCGCGCGACGCGCGCGGTCTCGGTGGAGTGCTCGACGTCGGTCGCCATCCCATCACTCTAAGGTCCGCCCGATGCCGGCGCCGGCCCGCAAGCGAGAGGTCGGCCGGGGCGAGCGCACGCTGCCCGGCGTGTGGCGCCTGCGCCTGCCGCTGCCCTGGCCGGGCATCCCGCACTGCAACGCCTGGGCGGTCGCCGCGGGCGATGGCGTGGTGCTCTTCGACACCGGCCTGCACGAGGCCGGCTCGATGGCCCATCTCGAGCGCGCGCTCGACATGGTCGGCCTCGAGCTCGCGCACGTGCGCCTGGTCGCCTGCACGCACGCTCACATCGATCACTGCGGTCAGGCGCCGGCGATCGTCGAGCGGGCCGGCTGCGAGCTGTGGATGCACCCGGCCCACGGGCACCTGACGCGGTCGCTCGACGATCCCGAGGCCGCGCTCGCGAGGCGCATCGAGATCGCACGCTCGGCCGGCGTGCCCGAGGAGCCGTTGCGCCGCTGGGCGCAGGAGCGCTCCGGCGGCGACAGCGGCGTCGCGGGCGAGCTGCGGCCGGATCGCGACCTGGTCGACGGCACGACGATCGACACCGACCTGGGCGCCTGGGAGGTCGTCGAGACGCCCGGCCATGCGCCGTCGCACGTCTGCTTCTGGCAGCCAGAGCGACGGCTGCTGATCTCCGGCGACCACCTCCTCGGCCGCGTCTCGCTCTACTACGACTTCGGCTACACGCCCGACCCGGCGGGCGAGTTCCTGCGCTCGCTGGACCGCGTCGAGGCGCTCGGCGCGCGGCTGTGCCTCTCCGGCCACGGGCGGACCTTCACCGACGTCGCCGGCCACATCGCCGCCAACCGCGAGACGGTCGGCGCCCGGGTGGCCGCGCTCGAGCAGCTGCTGCGCAGCGACGGCCCGATGACCGCGTTCGAGGCGCTGCCGCGGCTCTACGACGGCGAGCTGACGCCGATGAGCACGAGCTGGTGGCTGGGCGAGACGCTCTGCTACCTGCGCCACCTGGAGGTCGGCGGGCGCGTCGAGAGCGACGGCGCCAGCCCGGCGCGCTGGAGCGCGACTTCCGGCTAGGCCGAGACCTGGACCGGGATGTCGGCGAGCGCCTTGGCCAGCAGCTCGCGCAGCGTCTTTCGCTCCTGCGACGTGAGGCCCTCGAGGACCTCGTCTTCGAGGTCGTCGAGCGCCTCCTCGGCGTGCTCGAGCGCCTCGCGGCCGGCATCGGTGATCTCGACGACGTGGCGGCGGCGATCGTCGGGGTCGCGGCGCCGCTGCGCCCAGCCGGCGTCCTCGATGTCGTTGAGCAAGAGCACGCAGTTGTTGGCGTCGAGCAGCATCGCGTCGCCCAGCTGGCGCTGGCTGACGCCGGGCGCCTGGCGCAGGTAGGCCAGCGCGGAGAACTGCTTGAGGCGCATGCCGAGCAGGTCCTCGGTCGCGCGGCGATATGCGACGCGGGAGAGGCGCGTGGCCAGGACGAGTGCGCCGGGGGTCTCAGCGGACATGGTTGTTAAGAGATCGTAGCGACTGGGGTGATCGACATTGACGAATTGATGATCCCTAGTATAGTGACTATCTGCATGCCTGGTATCAACTCTTTCACCCTCGAAGGCGACCGGCGCCGTTGGGCCGCCTTGGTCGCCGTCCTCCTCGCCCAGCTGATGATCGTGCTGGACGCGACGATTGTGAACGTCGCCCTACCCGCGATCCAGCAGGACCTGCACTTCAGCCAGTCCTCGCTCACCTGGGTGGTCAACGCCTACCTCATCACCTTCGGCAGCTTCCTCCTCGTCGCTGGCCGTCTCGGCGACCTCATCGGCCGCCGCCGGGTCCTCATCGCCGGACTGGCGCTCTTCACCGCGGCCTCGGTCCTCTGCGGCGTCGCGCAGGACAGCGCGATGCTCGTCGGCGCTCGATTCCTGCAGGGCTTCGGCGGCGCGCTGTCCTCGGCCGTCGTCCTGGCGATCCTCGCCACCGAGTTCCCGCTGCCGGTCGAGCGCGCCCGGGCGATCAGCAGCTTCACGTTCGTCTCGGTCGCCGGCGGATCGGTCGGCCTGCTGGCCGGCGGCGCGCTGACCCAGGCCATCGATTGGCACTGGATCTTCTTCGTCAACCTTCCCGTCGGCCTGCTCTCGATCGCCGCGATCCGCGCGCTGGTCGTCGAGCGGCCCGGCATCGGCCTGGACAAGGGCGTCGACGTGCTCGGCGGCGTCATGGTCACCGTCGCGATGGCGCTGACGATCTTCGCGATCGTCGAGGCGCCCGACCACGGCTGGCTTTCGGCGCACACGCTGGGCTTCGGCGGCTCGGGCCTGGCCCTGCTGGCGGCCTTCTTCTCCTACGAGTCGCGTCTGAGCAACCCGATCCTCCCGCTGCGCCTGCTGCGGCTGCGCAGCCTCGCCGGATCGAGCGCGGTCCGCGCGACGCTCGGCACCGGGATGTACGGATCGTTCTTCCTCGGCGCGCTCTACCTCGAGCATGTCCAGGGCTTCGGCGCGGTGAGCACCGGCGCAGGCTTCCTGCCGTGGACCCTCGTCGTCGCGGCGCTGTCGATGGGCCCGACGGCGGCGCTCGTGCGGCGCTTCGGCGCCCTGCGCCCGCTGGTCGTGGGCCTGACGATCATGGTCGCCGGGCTGCTGCTGCTCTCGCGGGCCGGGGCAGGCGACGCCTACTTCCCGCTCGTGTTCTTCGCCTTCATGCTCATGGGGCTCGGCGCCGGGACGGCGTTCGCGCCGCTGCTGCAGATCGCGATGAGCGACGTGCCGGCCGAGGACGCCGGCATCGCATCCGCGCTGGTCAACGTGTCGCTGTACATCTCGGGCGCGCTCGGCCTCGCGGTGCTCGGCGCCGTGGCCACCGACCACACGCGGGCCCAGCTCGCGCAGGGCTTCTCGAACGCCCACGCGCTGGCCTCCGGGTATCAGCTGGCCTTCACGATCGCCGCGGGCGTCGTGGCGGCGGGGCTGGCGCTCGCGCTGGTCGTCCTGCGGGCGCCGCGCGCCGAGCGCGAGCCGGCGACGGTGCCCGCTCGCTCGTAGGCCGTCTTGCCATATGCGCATCGCGCCCGCGTACCATGGGCGCGATGCGCATCGACGAGATCCTGGCCACAGGCGAGCGGCCGACGTTCTCCTTCGAGTTCTTCCCGCCGCGCACGCCCGAGGGCGAGGCGAACCTCTACCTCGCCCTCGCCGCCCTGCGGCCGCTGGCGCCCGACTTCATCAGCGTCACCTACGGCGCCGGCGGGTCGACGCGCGGCAAGACCTTCGAGATCGTCTCGCGCATCCGCGACGAGATCGGGCTGGAGGCGATGGCGCACTTCACCTGCGTCGGCGCGACGGTCGACCAGCTGCGCACCGCGCTCGACGAGATGGGCGGCCTGGGCTTCGAGAACGTCCTTGCGCTGCGCGGCGACCCGCCCGCCGGCCAGGAGCACTGGACGAAGACCGAGGGGGGCCTCGAGTACTCGCGCGAGCTCGTCGAGCTCATCGCCAGCGACTACGACTTCACGATCGGCGCGGCGTGCTTCCCGGAGACCCACATCCACGCCACCTCGCCCGAGGACGACCTGCGCTACCTCAAGGAGAAGGTCGACGCGGGCGTCGGCTTCCTCATCACGCAGCTGTTCTTCGACAACCGGCTGTACTACGACTTCGTCGAGCGCGCCCGGGGGATCGGCATCGAGGTTCCGATCCTGCCCGGCATCATGCCGATCACCAGCCCCCAGCAGCTGACGAAGATCACCTCCATGTGCGGGGCGAGCATCCCCGGCCACGTCCTGCGCGAGATCGAGGAGCGCCGCGCGAGCAAGGAGGCGGTGGCCGAGTTCGGCGTGGCCTACGCGACGATGCAGTGCGCCGACCTGCTGGCCAACGGAGCTCCGGGGATCCACTTCTACACGCTCAACCGCTCGCCGGCGACGCGCGCGATCCTCAGCACGCTCAAGCTCTGGCGCCCGTGGGATCCGGAGCACACCGGCCTCGGCGAGCCGCGCCGGCCGGCGGCGGCCGCCTGAGTCAGCGCAGCTCGATGTCGAGCTTCTCGGCGACCGCGGGCGAGCCGTCCGCGCGCTCGTAGCGGACGTCGACGCTGTCGTCCTGGCGGTAGGTGCCCACGCCGAACGCGCCGAGCAGCCAGCGCCACCCGCTGATCTCGTCCTTGCGCAGCTCGCGATCGAAGACGAGGGCGCCCTCGCGGACCTCGTAGTCCTCACCCAGCTGCTGGCGCACGCCGTTGACGTAGACCTGGAAGGGCGAGCGGACCTCGCTCGGCAGCCGCACGATCGAGCGCGCCATGGGCGGGATTATGGTCGCGCGGCGAGCGGCCCGGCCTCCGCGGACGCCGGCGCGCGGCGCGGCCGCCGGCCGCAGGATGCTGCCGCCCGCGCTCGTAAGCTCTCCCGCGTGCAGTCGATCCCGTACACCGTCCGCCGCTCCCCTCGCGCCCGGCGCGTGCGGGTCGCCGTCGACGCCGACGACGGCGTTCGGGTCACGCTCCCCGCTCGCGCCCGCGAGCGCGAGGCGGCGCTGGCGGTGGCCGAGCTGCGGCCGTGGATCGAGCGGCGGCTGGCCGAGGTGCGCGCGGCGCGCGAGCGCCTGGCGGTTCCGGTGGGGCACGTGCCGTACCTGGGATCGCACCTGTCGCTGGCGCCCGAGGCGGGGCGCGTGCGCGCCCACCGGCGCGGCCGCGTCCTCCACGTCCCGGCCGACGACCCACGTCCGGCGCTCGAGCGCTGGTACCGGCGCGCGGCGCGCGCGGAGATCGCGCCGCGGCTCGACGCCGCGGTCGCGGCGCTGGGCAAGCGCTACACGAAGCTCACGATCCGCGAGCAGCGCACCCGCTGGGGCTCGTGCTCGACCACCGGCGCGATGAGCTTCAACTGGCGCCTGGTGCTCGCGCCCGAGCCCGTTCTGGACTACGTGGTCTGGCACGAGGCCTGCCACCTCGTGGTCATGGACCACTCCAAGCGCTTCTGGGCGCTGCTCGAGCGCCACCGCCCCGGCTATCGCGAGCATCAGCGCTGGCTGCGCGCCAACGGCACCGCGCTCGTGCTGCCCTAACCTGCGAGCGCGCGGCGCAGCGCGTCGTAGGCGGTCTCGCCGGCCCGGGGATCGATGAGCGTGCGCCGCCAGCGCCCCGTGTAGGCCTCCAGCGAGCCGTCGCCGCGGACGTCGACGCCGCCGCGCACGCCGCGGCCGGCGACCTCGCCGCGGACCGCGACCTGCTGGACGGGCTCGAGCTCGCGGGCCAGCGCGCGCTCGGTGCCGCGCCGCTCCTGCGGACCGAGATCGTCCAGGCGTGCTTCGAGCGCGGTCAGCGCATCGGGCAGCGACCGATAGCGCGCTCGCTCGGTGCGGCCGCGGCGCCGGACCGTGACCCGGTAGCCCATCGCTAGCGCTTGGCCGACCCGATGACCGCGTCGAGCAGGCCGGGGAAGCGCTCGTCGAGGTCGTCGCGGCGCAGACTGATGTGGCGCTCGGTGCCCTCGGCGCGGGTGCGGGTCACGCCCGCCTCGCGCAGCAGACGCAGGTGGTAGGAGCCGGTGGAGGTCGGCAGGCCCAGAGCATCGGTCATCTGGCCGCAGTTGCGCTCGCCGCCGTCGGCGAGCAGGCGCACGATCTCCAGCCGCACCGGGTCGCCGACGGTGCGCAGCACCGTGGCCAGATCGATCTGGTCGGCGGCCGGATGGCGGATCTCGCGGACGTGCGTGGCAGGCACGCCCCTCATGATACTTCCAAGCCCATGGAACTAACCACGAACGTCCATGGCGTCACAACAGGGGTGTAACGCGATGGACGTTCGCGTGGGGTCAGGCGGCGAGCGGGAGCGCCGGGGCCGCCCCGAGCTCCGCGCTGAGCTCGTACGTCGCGCCCTCCACTCGCACCTGCGAGTAGGGCGACAGGCGCAGGAACAGCCGCCGGGCGGCGACGTTCTCGGTCAGCGCGGTGCCGACGAAGCGCCCGATCCCCCTGGCGCGGGCCGCGTCGGCCAGCTCGTAGACGACCGCGGTCCCCAATCCCCGGCGCTGAAGCTCGTCGTCGACCACGATGGCCAGCTCGGCCACGTCCGGGCGCTGCGCGTCGCGCACCCAGCGCCCGACCGCCGCGGCCCGCGTGGGGTCGTCGGCGCGCACGGCAACCAGCGCGTAGTGGTCGACGAAGTCGATCTCCGTCAGGTAGCGCAGCTCGGCGCTCGTGAGGTGGTTCTTCGGGGCCAGGAAGCGAAAGCG
>Ga0081539_10002176_pt1 | contig 28801 bp, 28 predicted proteins | sample TabmetS4T2R2_FD_71023 | JGI IMG/M metagenome (GOLD analysis project Ga0081539, IMG submission 71023) | Tabebuia heterophylla rhizosphere microbial communities from the University of Puerto Rico - S4T2R2 | ecosystem: Host-associated > Plants > Roots > Rhizosphere ... | reverse complement strand
CCGCGTGGACGGCGTGCTCCCGTCCGCTCGTGGCCTCGGTGCGGCCGAACCGGGAGATGCCGGCGCCGGCGATCAGCACGCGTCCCATCACGCCGCTCCGGCCGGTGTGGCCCGCGGCACCCCGGCGGTGGCCTCGATCCGGTACGGCGCGCCGATCCGGATCGCGTCGAGGTCGCCGTCGAGCACGGCCGCGACGCGCACGCCCTCCGGCAGCTCCACGTAGCCCACCGCGAACGGGCGGAAGCCTTCCGGCGGCGGGACGTACGGCGGGGACTTGGGGGCGAAGCGCTGCACGGTCCAGGTCCACAGCCGGCCCACAGTGGACAGTGCGATGGGCGCCGCGCCCCGCCCGCAGCGCGGGCAGGCGTCCGCCGCCGGGTACACCGTCACCGCGCACTCGGTGCAGCGGGAGCCGACCAGTGGCACCATCGCCTCAGCGGCCCTTCCACTTGGGCTCGCGCTTTTCCAGGAAGGCCGCCACGCCCTCGGCCGCGTCCTCGGAGTTGAGCGTCACGCCGACCGCGAGGTGCTCCAAAACCATCAGCGAGTGGACGTCCGCGTCGAGGCTCCGGTCGATCGCCATCTTGGTGATGCGCATCTGAAACGGGCTCTTGTCGGTCAGGTGGCTGATGAACTCCTCCACCGTGGCGTCAAGCTCCTCGGCGGGCGCCGACTTGTTGATGAGGTCGAAGTCGGCGGCCTCCACACCGGACAGTAGCTTGCCGGTGAGCATCAGCTCCTTCGTCTTGCGGATGCCGATCATGCGCGGCACGCGGTAGATCGGGCCGGCGCCGCCGAACAGGGCGCGGCGGATGTGGAAGTCGCCGATCTTCGCGTCGTCGACCGCGATGGCGAAGTCGCACGAGATCATCAGCTCGAAGCCACCCGCCGTCACGTAGCCCTCCAGCACGGCGACCGAGGGCGTGTTCATCGAGTACAGCCGGTCGCACACTTTGGCGGAGATCACGGCGACGTCCATGGCCGTGCTCCGCCCGATGTAGTCGGCCTGCAGCTCGTCGAGGTCGAAGCCGGAGCAGAACGTGCCGCCCCGCCCGCGCAGCACGAGGACGCGCAGCTCCGGGTCTTCGTCGACCTCGGTGATGATCTCGTCGAGCCGTTTGAGGATCGGCAGGGTGACGCTGTTCTTCTTCCACGGGCGGTTGAGCCACACCCGCGCCACGTGCCCGTCGCGCTCGAACTGGATGTCGTCGGTCTCCGTCACTGTTCCTCCTCTTGTCCGGTAAGGGCTAGCGATGCCCCGAGCCGCAGCCGGTGCTCGTCGGCGGTGCCGAACAGCACCTCGTCCGCCCGGGCCCGCCGCACGTACAGGTGGGCGGGGTGCTCCCAGGTGAAGCCGATGCCGCCGTGCAGCTGGACGTACTCGGCCGCGGCCCGCCGGAACGTCTCGGAGCAGACCACCTGCGCCGCGCTGGCCGCCACCGCCAGCTCGCCGGACGCACCGTCCACACAGGCCGCGGCGTACGCCGCCACCGAGCGGGCCGCCTCGACCTCGACCAGGAGGTCTGCGAGCCGGTGCTTGACCGCCTGGAACGAGCCGATCGGGCGGCCGAACTGCCGGCGCTGCCCCACGTACGCCACGGTGGCCTCGAGCGCGTGCGCGCTGCCGCCGACCTGCTCGGCCGCGAGCGCGGCGCGGCCGACGTCGAGCACCCGCGCCACCACCGCGGCGGCGGCGCCGGGTGCCCCGATCGGGACCAGCGGGGTCTGCCGCAGCGTCACAAGCGCCTGCGGGCGGGTGCCGTCGAGCACCGGCCGCGGCTCCCGCACGAGCCCGTGCGCGCCCGCCTCGCAAGCGAAGAGCCGGCCGCCGGCGGTTACGAGGATCACGTCGGCACCCGCCCCGTCGAGCACGAAGTCGGCGCGGCCGTCGCCCACCCAGCCCCCGAACTCCGGCGTCGCGGTCAGCTCGGCATCGCCGTCGAACCCCGCCACGGTCGCGGTGAGCGTGCCGTCCGCGATGCCGGGCAGGTATCGGCGGCAGGCGGCCCGGTCGCCGGCGAGCAGCAGGGTGTGCGCGGCGAGCACCACCGTGGAGAGCAGCGGCGCGCCGGCGAGGGCGCGCCCGGCCTCCTCCAGCGCGACGGCCAGCTCGGCGAACGAGAAACCGGATCCGCCGAACTCCTCGGGAATCGCCAGCCCCTGAACGCCGATCTCCTTGGCCATCCGCGACCACAGCGCCCCGCCGTCCGCCTCCGGCGGCGTCGCGAAGAGGTCGCGCAGCACGCCACGCAGCTGCGCGCGCTCCTCGGTATCGCCGAGCGTCGCGGGGTCGACGTCGCGCATCGCCATCCTCTCCAACTGAACTCAATTCAATTTCACTGTAGATGACGGTCCGACCGCCAAGCAAGGTCAGACCGTGAAGCGGCCGCCGTTGGCGAGCAGCACGGCCCCGACGACGTTGGCCGCGCCGGCACCGGCGAGGAAGAGCGCGACGTCGGCGATCTCCTCCGGCGTGGCGTACGGCCGGACCCGCCCATCCGACATCGAGCGGCGCAGCGCGTCCGGCGTCCGGGTGGCCATGCCGGTGTCGGTCGGCCCCGGCGCCACCACGTTCACCCGCACGCCGAACGCGATGGCCTCCTTGGCGACGGCCTGGCTGAGCGCGTGTACCCCGGCCTTGGACGCGGCGTAGTGGGGATAGCCGACCGGGGCGTCGAACGACGCGGACGAGCCGACGACGACGATGGCGCCGGAGCGGGCCGGCATCATCGCACGCACGGCGGCGCGCAGGACGTGGAACGTGCCGTCGAGGTTCACCGACATGACCCGCCGCCAGGCGGCGTCGTCGAGCCGGGTCGTGACGTCCGGCGCTTCCCCGGCGAGCAGCGCGTCCGCGATCACCTGCTTGGCCGCCGGGTCGTCCACGCCGGCGGCGTGCACCACGACGTCCAGCCGCCCGTGGTCGCGGAGAACCCGCCCGACCGCCTCGTCCACCTGGGCGGCGTCGGCGACATCGACGGTCGCGGCGCGGCCGACCGCCAGGGTGGACGCCACGGCACGCGCGGCGTCGGCGTCCACGTCGGCCACGATCACGGCCTTGGCACCCTGACCGGCCAGGCCGCGCGCCACCGCGGCGCCGATCCCCGATCCCCCGCCGGTGACGAACGCGATCATGCGAACCCCTCTCCTGAACTGATATCAGTTTTGCTACCGTGATCGCATGTCGGTGTCAACACGTGACCGGGCGCTGCGCCTGCTCGGCCCGGGAGGCGCGGCCCTGGTCGAGGTGGACCGGCCCGTCCCGCGCGGCACCGAGGTGCTGCTCCGGGTGACCGCGGCCGGGCTCTGCCACTCCGACCTGCACGTCGTCGACGCGCCGCCGTTTCCGACACCGTTCACGCTCGGCCACGAGGTCGCCGGCCGGGTCGCCGCGCTGGGGCCCGACGCCGGCGGTGTCGCGCCGGGCGACCCCGTGGTGGTCTACGGCCCGTGGGGCTGCGGCACCTGCCCGCGCTGCCTCGCCGGCCGCGACAACTACTGCGACCGCCGCACCGAGCTGTCCTGGGCCGGCATGGGGCTGGGCCGGGACGGCGGCATGGCCGACTACGTCCTCGTGCCGTCCGACCGATACCTGGAGCCGATCGGGGATCTCGATCCCCTCCAGGCCGCGCCGCTGACCGACGCCGGCCTGACGCCGTACCACGCGATCCAGCTGTGCCGGCCGGCGCTGCGGGAGGGCGCCACCGTGGCCGTCATCGGCGTCGGCGGCCTCGGGCACCTGGCCGTGCAGCTGCTGCGCGAGCTCACGCCCAGCCAGGTGGTCGCGGTCGACGTGCGGGAGGAGGCCCTCGCGCTCGCCGCCCGGTGCGGCGCCCACCAGACCGTGTACGCCGCGGCCGACCCGCACGGCCGCCTCCGCGCGGCGACCGCCGGCCTTGGCGCGGACGCCGTCCTCGACTTCGCCGGCACCGACGCCACGCTGGAGCTGGCCGCCCGTTGCCTGCGCCCCGGTGGCGACCTCGTGATCGTGGGCAGCGGCGGCGGGCACCTCACCGTGCGCAAGCCCGGCGCGCTTCCCCCGGGCGCCCGGCTGTCACTGCCGTTCTGGGGCACCCGGGCCGAGCTCACCGAGGTGGTGGCACTCGCCCGCGCCGGCACGCTCCGGGTCGAGGTCGAGCCGTTTCCGCTCGCCGCCGCCGCGGAGGCGATCGACCGGCTGCGCACCGGAACGCTCAGCGGCCGAGCGGTCCTCGTACCCACGCCCTGAAGGAGAACCGATGACACCCAGCCCATCCCGCACCGCGATCGTCACGGGCGCCGCGCGCGGCATCGGCGCGGCCGTGGCGCGCCGGCTCGCCGCCGACGGCTTCGCGGTCGCCGTCCTCGACCGCACCGCGGAAGACGGCAAGGAGACGGTCGCCGCGATCGAGGCCGCCGGTGGCCGTGCCATCTCGGCCGGCGCCGACGTCGGCGACGCGGGCGAGGTGCGGGCCGCCGTCGAGCTCGTCGCGGCGGCGCTCGGCCCGCCGACCGTACTCGTCAACAACGCCGGCATCACCCGGGACAACCTGCTCTTCAAGATGACCGACGACGACTGGGACGCCGTGATGTCGGTGCACCTGCGCGGCGCGTTCCTGATGAGCCGGGCCGTGCAGAAGTCCATGGTGGACAGCGGGTGGGGCCGCATCGTCAACCTGTCCAGCACGTCCGCCCTGGGAAACCGCGGTCAGGCCAACTACTCCGCGGCAAAGGCCGGCCTGCAGGGCTTCACCAAGACCCTCGCCATCGAGCTGGGCAGGTTCGGGGTGACCGCCAACGCGATCGCGCCCGGGTTCATCGCCACGGAGATGACGGCCGCCACCGCCGCCCGCGTCGGCATGTCCTTCGAGGACTTCCAGAAGGCGGCCGCCGAACAGATCCCGGTGCGCCGGGTGGGACGGCCGGACGACGTCGCCAACGTGGCCTCGTTCCTCGTCAGCGACGCCGCCTCGTTCGTGTCCGGCCAGGTCGTCTACGTCGCGGGCGGGCCCGCGGCGTAGCTACCGGTCGGGGTTGACGTTGTGGTTGCCGGCGAACAGGTTGCCGGGGTCGTACTGGCGCTTGACCGCGGCGAGCCGGCCGAGCGTCTCCTTTGGATAGACGGCGGCGACGTCGTCGGCGGTGGCTGAGGCGAGGAAGTTCGCGTACGCGCCGTCGACGTGCGGCGCGAGCCGCTCCCAGATCGCCGCCAGGGCCGGGCGCGTGGCCTCGACGACCGGCGCCGGACCCGCGGTGGTGGTCGCGAACATCAGCTCCGCCTTGCGGTGCGCGTAGGCGGTGGCGTCGTCCGGAACGCGGGACACCGCACCGCCGACACCGCGGACGGCGATGACCGGAGGCCGCTCCGACGCGCCGACCTCGGCGAGAATCCGCAGGACGTCCGGCACCGACTCCTGGTAGACGAAGCCGCTCCGGGTGAAGACCTTGAAGCCCGGCGGCGGCGTCAACCCGTCCACGAGCGTTTCCGCGTACCGCTTCGGCACGACATCGTCGCGGATCACCGTGCCGAGGCCGCGGATCGGGTCGATCGCCTTCGCGGCGAGCCGCGGGTCGGCGCCGTCGAACGCGACGTGTACCTCGACCGGCGCCGACGGCCCACCGGCGAACGGGTTGGCGAAGTCTACGACCGAGGTGAGCTCCTCGGGTGCCGTGCGCAGGTAGTCGGCCCAGCCCTGGAGCACGGTGGCCGCCTCCGGCGCCGGGAAGGAGATCGTGCCGAAGAAGAGGCCCGCCGTCGGGTGTGTCACGAAGTCGAACGCGGTCACGATCCCGAAGTTGCCCCCGCCGCCGCGGATGGCCCAGAACAGGTCCGCGTTCTTGGCCGCGCTGGCCCGCACGACCTCGCCGTCGGCGGTGACCACCTCCACCGCGGCCAGTTGGTCCAGCGCCAGGCCGTACTTGCGGACCATCCAGCCGATGCCGCCGGACAGCGTCAGCCCGCCGACGCCCACGCTCTTGGTGTCGCCCGAGGAGATCGCCAGGTCGTGTGGTGCCAGGGCGGCCGCGACCTGTCCCCAGGTGGCGCCCCCGCCGATCCGCACGAGGTGGCGGTCGCCGTCGAGGATCTGGACGCCGGCCAGCTTGCCGAGGTCGATCACGACGCCGCCGTCGTTGGTGCCGAAGCCGGCGAACGCGTGACCGCCGCCGCGCACGGACAGCGCCAGCCCCGTGCTGACCGCGAACCTGACCCCGGCGCGCACGTCCTCGACGCTCTCGGGTCGCAGGACGTACGCCGGGCTGCCCGCGACAAGTACCGAACGGCTCGCCGACTCGTACTCCGGCCCGCCAGGTTCGATGATGTCGCCACCGAAGTCACGGCGAAGGCCGTCAAGCGCTGAGCTCATGATGTTCCCTCCACGCACTCGTCATCCGTACAAAGGCGTGACGAAACGGCTCGGCCCGATGTAAGGGCCCGCGGACGTGACCTGCGTCTCACGACTGCGGCGAACTCACCTCACACCGCCATCAATAGACGATTCTTGATATCTATACCCATGGATGCGATACTTCGGTGGAAGCGCTCCCACAACGGCCCTCGGTGCCGAAGAACGGAGGATGTACGTGCGTTCACACAAGTCCGATCAATCCGGCCAGCGATCTCGGCCAGCCGCCCGCCAGCTCCTTCGAGCGCTCGTCCTGCTGCTCGCCATGTCGATCGGGATGCTGCCCTGGACCGGCCCCGCCCAGGCCCACGGCACAATCGTCAACCCGGCATCCCGCGCCTACCAGTGCTGGCAGACCTGGGGCAGCCAGCACACCAACCCCGCGATGCAGCAACAGGACCCGATGTGCTGGCAGGCGTTCCAGGCCAACCCCGACACCATGTGGAACTGGATGAGTGCCCTGCGGGACGGCCTCGGCGGACAGTTCCAGGCCCGGACCCCCGACGGACAGCTGTGCAGCAACGGCCTGTCCAGGAACGACAGCCTGAACCAGCCCGGAGCGTGGAAGACGAGCAACATCAGCCGCAACTTCACGGTGCAGCTGTACGACCAGGCCAGCCACGGCGCTGACTACTTCCGGGTCTACGTCAGCAAGCAGGGGTACAACCCGACCACCCAGCGCCTCGGTTGGGGAAACCTCGACTTCATCACGCAGACCGGGCGCTACGCACCCGCGCAGAACATCTCGTTCAACGTCTCGACCTCCGGATACACCGGACACCACATCCTCTTCGTCATCTGGCAGGCCTCGCACCTCGACCAGGCCTACATGTGGTGCAGCGACGTGATCTTCGCCTGACCAGCGAGAACGACAGGCGCCCGACCGGCCGACCCCGGTCGGGCGCCGCCGTCGGCTCCGCGACGGTTACCCGCTCACGGGTGCGGGCGTGCCGCGTGATGGTTCGCTCCCGTGGGAAACCCCTTCCGGTACGTGGGCGGCGCGCGGTACGAGCGGGAGCACCGCGGCGAGCAGTGCCACGGCGACCACGGCGTCGAGCCAGTAGTGGTTCGCGGTGACCACGACGACGGCGAGCGTGACCAGCGGGTGCAGCAGCCAGAGCCACCGCCACCGGGTGTGTGTCGCGCGGATGAGCACGATGGCGACGACCGCCGCCCAGCCGACGTGCAGGGACGGCATCGCGGCGTACTGGTTGGCGAGCGAGTCGGCGCCGGGGTTGCCGTAGACGCTCGGCCCGACCGTCTGTCCCGTGTCGACCATGCCGGCCGCGGCGAGAAACCTGGGCGGTGCCAGCGGGAGGAGCACCTGCACGGCGAACCCGGTCGCGGTCAGCGCGGCGAGCGTGGTGCGCGCCCAGCGGTAGAGGGCGGGGCGGCGCAGGTACGTCCAGAGCAGCAGCGCGGCGGTTGCCGGGAAGTGGACCCACGCGTAGTAGAGGTTGGCGGCGCGGGTCAGCCAGTCCTGGCCGAGGACCAGGCTCTGGAGGGCGGCCTCGCTGGGCAGTTCGAGCGCGCGTTCCAAGTCCCATACGTGCTCGGCGTTGGCGTACGCCGTCGCCATGTCGCCGGCGACCGCGAGCCGGCCCAGCCGGTACGCCAGGAACAGGGCGAGCACGAGCAACAGTTCACGGACGGCGCGCGGGCGTGCCATGCGGTGCCTCCTCTACGGTGCGAGGCGCGGGGTGGGCCGCCGCCGGCGTGGCGGCCGCCCACCCGGGCTCAGACGGAGACCCGTTCGCGCGTGTCCACTTCGGACTCTGGTGTCCGGTCGAGCTCGCGGCGCAGCTTGTCGCCCTCGACGTCCACATTGGGCAGAAGCTTGTCGAGCCAGCGCGGCAGCCACCACGCCGCCTTGCCCAGCAACGTCATCACCGCGGGCACGATCGTCATCCGGACCACGATGGCGTCGAAGAGCACCGCGAGGGCGAGCGCGAAGCCGATCGACTTGACGATCGACTCCGGCGACAGGATGAACCCGGCGAAGACGCTGATCATGATGATCGCGGCGGCGGTGACGACCCGGGCGCCGTGGCCGAAGCCGGAGACCACGGCGTGGCGGGCCGCGATCCCCCGCACGTAGTCCTCGCGCATCCGGGTGACAAGGAAGACCTGGTAGTCCATGGCGAGGCCGAACACGATGCCGATCAGGAGGATGGGCAGGAAGCTGATGATCGGTCCGGTCTGCTCCACGCCGAGCAGGTCGGCGGCCCAGCCCCACTGGAACACCGCGACGACCGCGCCGAACGTGGCGAAGATGCTGAGCAGGAAGCCGGCGGTCGCCTTCAGGGGCACCAGCAGCGACCGGAACACCAGCATCAGCAACACGAACGCCAACCCGACCACGACCGCCAGGTACGGCACGAGCGCGTCGCCGAGCTTGGCCGAGACATCGATGTTGATGGCGGTCAGCCCGGTCACGCCGACGGTGGCGCCGGCGATCGTGCCGTCGAGCTGGCGGATCGCGTGTACCAGATCCTCGGTGGCGGTGTCGCTGGGCCCGCTCTTCGGGATGACCGTCAGCAAAGCGGTGTCGCCGGCCTGGTTGAGGGTGGCCGGGGTCACCGCCGCGACGTCGGCCAGGCCCTGGATCCGGCCGGTCAACTGGTCCGCCGCCGCCTGCGCCGACCCTGGATCGGCGTCCACCACGACGGTCAGCGGGGCGTTGAAGCCCGGTCCGAAGCCCTCGGAGATGAGGTCGTACGCCTTGCGCTGGGTGGTGTCCGGCGCGGCGGTGCTGTCGTCCGGCATGCCAAGCCGCAGGTCCAGCGCCGGGATCGCGACCGTGCCCAGCCCGACGACCGCGATCAGCAGCGCGGCGACCGGCCGGCGGGCGATGGCGCGGGCCCAGCGGATGCCGAAGCTCGTGGTGTTGCCGGCCTCGGGGTCGCGCCGGCCGCGCTTGCCGAGGATGCGGCGCCCGGCGAAGCCGAGCATGGCCGGCAGCAGGGTCAGCGCGATGAGTACGGCCACCGCCACGGTAGCGGCCGCGGCCAGGCCCATCTGGGTCAGGAACGGGATACCCACCACCGACAGCGCGGCGAGCGCGATGATCACCGTCAGGCCGGCGAACACCACCGCCGAGCCCGCGGTGCCCACCGCACGCCCGGCCGCGTCGCCCGGCTCACGGCCCGCGGCCAGCTCGTGCCGGTACCGCGAGACGATGAACAACGCGTAGTCGATCGCCACCGCCAGGCCCAGCATCAGGGCCAGGGTCGGCGTGGTCGACGACATGTCCACGAACCCGGTCGCCGCGGTGATCAGGGAGATGCCGATACCGATGCCGAGCAGGGCGGTCAGCAGCGGCAGCCCGGCCGCAACCAGCGATCCGAACGTGATCACCAGCACCACGGTGGCCACCACGACGCCGACGATCTCGCCCAGGCCCTGCTCGGGCTGGGCCTGCAGCGCGTCGCCGCCGATCTCGACCGTCAGCCCCGCCGTGCGCGCCTCGCCGGCCACCGCGCCGAGCGCGTCGCGCGCCTGGTCGGTGAGCTCGGCCGACTGGACGGAGTAGGACGCCTGCGCGAAGCCGACCGTGCCGGCCTGGTTGAGCGCGCCGCTCTGGAACGGATCGGTGACCGAGGCCACCTGCGGCGCCTGCTTCAGCTCCGCGACGACCCGCTCGATCGCCGCCCGGTTGGCCGGGTCGGTGAGCCGCTGCCCGTCCGGCGCGGCGAACACCACCCGCGCCGTGGCGCCGTCGGCGGATGCCTGCGGGAACCGCTCCTGCAACGTGTCGATCGCCTGCTGCGAGGCGGTACCCGGGATGCGGAAAGAGTCGGACGTCTGCCCGGACAGGGTGGCGGCGCCGGTCAACGCCGCGGCCAGCACGGCCATCCACAGCGCGAGCACCAGCCAGCGCCGGCGGAAGGCGAACCGGCCGAGCCGGTACAGGAACGAGGCCATGAGAGAGGTCTCCTGTTCGAAGGCGTGCGGGATCGTCCGACCACCGCACGGTGGACGGCTACCTGTGTCGTGGGGTCGGTGTCCTAAGTGGTCGGTGTGGCGTCCAGCGGGAGACCGGCGCGCAGCAGCACGAGGCTCTCCCTGATCAGGTCGGACAGGGGGGCGTCGGTGTCACCGGTCGCCCAGATCTCGATCGTTTCCTTGAGGACGGCGGCCACCGCCGCGCCCAGCAGGCGCGGCGCGAGGGCGCCGGGGTTGGCGCCGGAGCGCTCGGCGATCACCTGCTCCATGGCCTTGTGGCCACGCTCGAACACGACGAGGTGCTGTGCCATCAGGCCCGGCTCACACTTGAGCATCCGCATCAGCACGACCATGTCGCGGCTCGGCCCGATGAGGCCCTCGACTATCTCGGGAAGCAGCGCGATGAGTGAGTCCCACACCGGCTCGCCGGCGGGTCGCGCGCGGATCGCCTCGGCGAGCGCCATCCCGCGCTGCATCATCCAGTCGAGGATGGCCTCCTCGCGGCTGGCGAAGTAGTTGCGAAACGTGCGCGCCGACACGTCAGCCGCCTCGGCGATCGCCTCCGGTGTGGCGGCGTCGAGGCCCTTCTCCACCATCAGCGACCACGCGGCCTGACTGAGCGCGGCACGCGTCGCCTGCTTCTTGCGCTCACGCAGGCCCATCTCGGAGGTCATGCCACCGACTATCCGCCTTTCTTTCCATCACGGCAAGTTTTCTGAGATGGAAAGATCGTGCCCTAGCCCACAGAAGTGGCGCCCACCTATGCGCCCCCACCTCCACCGCCACGGACGGCGGATCAAGACTCCCGAGGGCGAGACCGCCACTCGTCCCAGACCTTGGGGCATTTCGGATATTTGGGCTACCGCGACGTCCGCGGTGGTCCAGACCGCTGCTCCCGCGGCCTCACCCTTCGTTGTTGGTTGCGCTTACCCCGTCTTGGCCTCCGGCCCAGGAGCGCTCCAGATCGGGATGACACAGGCGAGGGGGTGCGGTGCGCGCGTGTCGGGGTTGAGGTCGGCGTTTGTCCACAATGTCCTACGCCGCCACGCCGGTGCCGACCGAGCCAGGCGGACCTCGGTCGCGGGCAGTAGCCGCTGTGCCGGGTAGACGGCACCAGGTTCGCGATCTAGAACGGTTAGGGCGCTATATCGACCCTAACCGTTCTAGATTCACACCTACGCCCCGAATCTGATTACGGTACGTTACCGGCGGTGCGGTGGCACTGCACATTTCGACCATTTTGGGCTACCGCGACGTGAGGTCCGTGCAAAGGTGAGGCCGCGGGAGCAACGGCCTGGACCACAACGGACATCGCGGTAGCCCAAATCCAGACGGCGGCTGGCGGCGCTGGTCTGCTCGGCTCAGCCTGGACGACGGCAAACGGCACGGCGCACACCGCAACCACCCACTAACCACCCAACTCAGCCGCAGGGCGGCCCGGTCCGGAGCCCGAAGCCCCGCCGGAGGCCCACGCCAGAGGCGCCGCAGTAACCACAACCCAAAACGGACCTGGCAGCGGAGGCCGGGGATCTCGGCGAGCCCTGGCGAGCCGCCGGCCGCAGCGGTCTCCGGCGGGAGCGACGGCCCGCCGCTGACGCGGACCCGGGAAAGCTCGAAAAATAGATGCTGCCGTCGTACAACCCTGGGGCGGGCTGCGTCCGTTCCACCCCCGACGGAGGGAGCGGCCTGTTGAAGCAGGACGATCACGATGGGTTTCGCGAGTTCGCGGCCGCGCGCATGGCATCGCTGCGCAGCCTGGCGTACGTGACGTGCGGCGACTGGTACGCCGCCGAGGACGCGGTCGCCAACACCCTGATCAGGCTCTACCCGCGCTGGGGCAAGCTCGAGCGGCCTGACCTGTACGCGAAGACGATGGTGTTTCGGGCCGCCATCGACGAGACCCGGCGGCCGTGGTGGCGGCGGGAGCGACCGGCCGGCGACGTGCTGCCCGACGTGGCGCAAGCCGACCCGGCCGAGTCCACCGACGAGCGGCTCAGGGTGCGGGCGGCCCTCATGGCGGTGCCGCCCCGGCAGCGCGCCGTGCTCTTCCTGCGGTACTTCCAGGGCATGAGCGTGGACGAGACGGCCGAGGTGCTCGGCTGCCACGCCGGCACCGTGAAGAGCCAGACACAGAATGCCCTGGCGAAGCTGCGCACGGTACTGGGCTCGGACCGGATCGAGCTCGACGAACCTCCCGACCGCCGGTCGGACAGCAACGCGAACACCAACACGGGAGAGTGGATCAATGCGGGTATATGACGTTGTCGACCTGGCGACGTCCGGGGCGCCGCCGCCGCGGCACGGCGCCGATGACATCATCCAGGCCGCGCGGCGCAGGCAGCGGCGGCGCCACTGGGCCCTCGCGTCCGGCGGCGGCACGGCGGTGGCCGCCATCGCCGTCGCGGTCGCTGTCGCGGTGCCGCACCTCGGGCAGCCCACCACGCCGCGGGAGGCCGCGGGCGTAGCGCCGCGGCCGGAGGCGGTGCAGGCCATCGCGCCCGGCCCGATACAGGTGCCCGCCGACCCGTTCACGTTCACGTTCGCGGGTTACGACGTGGGCCGGTTCCATGTGAAGGCGCCGCTTGTCGCGTCCACGGCCTACCAGATCGCTCCGCTCTACGAAGACAGCGGCAACGGACTGTCAGCCTACGTCGTGGTCTACCGGCCGGGTGCCTTCGACCCCGACGGGCTGCGCAAGGCGCGCAAGCTCACGGTCGGCGGACGGCCCGCCCTGCTGCGGGAGCTCACCGACATCCGCTACCACAAGCTGCTGGCTTGGCAGTACCTGGACGGCGCGTGGGCCACCATCGAGACCTACTCCGACAGCCCGGACGATCCCTCGGCAGACGACCTGCAGAAGGTCGCGCTCGCCCTGGCCCCCGCCAGCCCCCCGGCCCCGGTCAAGCTGCCGTTCAGGATGAGCTACGTGCCGGCCGGGTTCAAGCCGGTCGTGCTCGGATCGCACGCGATGGCGGGCATGGACGGCGTCGCCGCCGCCGAGGAGGGCGACTTCGGCGGTGCGGTCTTCGCCAAGCCGGCACCCCGACCGGTCGGCCTGACCAAGCCCTGGCCGGAGAGCGCGGGCCCCGGCCTGCCCGGCAGCTTCGAGATCTTCGTCGTGCCCAGCGCCAACGCCAACCAGAAGCCGCGAGGCGGTGCGCCGACCTGCTCGGCCAGCCTGTGCAACATGTGGACGCCGGACGGCAAGGTCAACATCCAGATCGCCACCGAAAACGGGGCGCTCTCCAAGAACGAGATGATCAAGGTGCTCAACGGCATCACGCTCGCCTCGGTCAAGGACGACGCCACCTGGTTCGACGCCGCGACCGCGATCCCGGTCCGGCCATAGCCCATCCCGGGTCCCGCGTTGGCCGGAGCCGGCACTACTTGCGACACTCGCAGCGTGCGGCACGGCGAGCGGGAATCGTCGGCGGGGCGCCGGGATGCCGGTGCCCCGCCGGTCACGTCTACCCGGGAGGCGGTGCTGGACGCCGCGCTCGCCGCGTTCACCGAGCGCACCTACGGCGGCACGTCGATGGCGCAGGTCGCCGAGCGGGCGGGCGTCGCGGTCGGCAGCATCTACCGGCACTTTCCGAGCAAGGAGGCGCTGGGCAACGCCGTGTACCTGCACTGGAAGCGCCGGGTGGTCGAAGACGTCGAGCGGGAGGTGGATCTCGGCGCGCCGGCCCGGGTGGCGTTCAGCCAGCTGTGGCGGGTGCTGACGAGGTTCGCCACCGCGTACCCGGACGCGTTCGCCTTCCTGGAGCACCAGCAGCACGAGGAGTACCTCGACGGCGAGAGCCGCGCGCTGTCCGAGCGGATGACGGTGATCGCGGTCGACGTCCTGGTCCGCGGCCAGCGGGCCGGTGAGGTGCGCGCCACGGAGCCGGCGGTGCTGCTCGCGTTGGCGTACGGCGCCTTCGTCGGCGTTGACAAGGCGCTGCGTACCGGCCAGGCGGCGCCCGCCGAGCTGTTCGTGGAGGCCGAGGCAGCGGTCTGGGACATGTTGCGGGCCCCATCCCCTTGACAGCGGCCGTCGATGTGAATGAACATTCATTCGCACCATCGACGTCGCCGACGGGCTGGGGGACGCATGGTCAAGGCCACAGTCAACGACGAGCCGCAAGAGGTCGAGGCGGGCGTCGACACCGTCGCTGTCGACGTCATCCGCGACGACCTGGGACTTACCGGCACCAAGCTCGTCTGCGGTGCGGGCGTGTGCGGTGCGTGCACGGTGCTGCTCGACGGTGAACCCGTCGCGAGCTGCCTGCTGCCCGCGACCGCGCTCGAGGGGCGGCGGGTGACCACCGTCGAAGGCGTCGCCGGGCATCCGGTCGCCCGGGCCTTCGCCGCGCACAACGCGTTGCAGTGCGGCTTCTGCACCCCCGGGTTCGTGGTCGAGGCCGCGGCGTTCCACGACCGGTGGCGGGCGGCGGCCCGGTCGGGCGCCCCGGCCGATACCGAGATCGCTGCCGCCTTGGCCGGACACTTGTGCCGGTGTGGCGCCTACCCGGAGATCTACGCCGCGGTGCGGGCCGCCTGCGCCGGCGAGTTCGACGAGCCGGGCGCACCGGCCGGTCCACGGGTGGAAGCCGCCGCCAAGGTGACCGGGGCCGCGAAGTACACCGTGGACATCCACCACCCCGGCCAGCTCACCGGCCTGATCCTGCGCTCGCCGCACGCGCACGCCCGGGTAGGCGAGATCGACCTCGCGCCGGCGCTGGCCATCGCCGGCGTACGCGCGGCGGTCCCGATGGCTCCCGCCGACCGGATCGTGCGCTACGTCGGCCAGCCGGTCGCCGCCGTCGCGGCCGACGACCGGGATACGGCCGAGCGGGCGCTGGCGGCGATCAGGGTCGGGTACGAGCCGCGGCCCAGCACGGTCGAGCTGGCCGCCGCGATGGCCGCGGACGCACCCGAGGTGTACGGCGACGGCAAGCGCAAGCCGCCCAACGCCGCCGAGGGCGCACCGTTTCCAGCGCCCTGGCGGCGCAACGTGCGGGGGCCGCTGTCGGCCTTCTCGGTCGGCCGGCGGACCGCCCGCCGCCGCCTGGCCGCGGCCCGCGAAGCTGGTGACCCGCTGCTTGTCGAAGGGACCTTCGTCACCGAGGCGCAGTCGCACACCGCGTTCGAGCCGCACGCGGCGAACGCCCGCTTCGTCGAGGACACGCTGGAGGTCCACGTGTCCACCCAGGCGGTCGCCTCGCTGGCCGGCGAGATCGCCAAGCACTTCAAGCTGCCCAAGGAACGGGTGCGGGTGTTCGCCGAACACGTCGGCGGCGGGTTCGGCGCCAAGCAGACGCTCGGCGACGAGACCATCGCCGCCGTCCTGCTCGCCCGCGCGGCCGGCGCACCGGTACGCGTGGTGTTCGACCGCCTGGAGGAGCTGAGCTTCACCGGCTACCGGCCGCCGGCCCGGATGGAGATGGCCCTGCTCACCGACCGGGAGGCCAACCTGCGGGCGGTCCGGATGACGGCACACGCCGGCGCGGGAGTCGCCGTCGGCTCGACCGTGGCCGGGCTGGCCCGGCTCATCTACCCGGCCGGCGCCAAGGAGCTGCTCGACTTCGACGTGGTCACCAACCTGCCGCCGGGTTCCCCGTTCCGAGGTCCGGGCGGGCCGCTGACCTGCTTCGCGCTGGAGCAGGCGGTGGACGAGGCGGCGCTGCGCCTGCACCGCGACCCGATCGCGCTGCGCCTGAAGTGGGACACCGACCCGCTGCGCCGGCGCCTGTACCGGTGGGCCGAGGCGCTGCCGCCGTGGCGGGAACGCGTCGCGCTGCCGCGTACCGGCCGGCTCCGCCGCGGAATCGGCGTGGCGGCGGGTTCCTGGCTGTACCTCTGGCAGCTCGGCTGCACCGTGGAGCTGACGGTGGAGCACGGGCGGATCGTGGCCAGCACCGCCGTGCAGGACATGGGCACCGGCAGCCGCACCGTGCTCGCCCGCGCGGTCGCCGGCGCGTTCGGCCTGGAGCCGGGTGAGATCGAGGTGCGGCTCGGCGACTCCCGGCTGCCCCGCGGGCCGGGTTCCGGTGGGAGCCGGACCACCGCGACGATCGTGCCGGCCGCGCTGGACGCCGCGGCCCGCCTGCAGCGCCGGCTGGCCCCGGACGGGCCACCGCCGGGAGACGCCCGCTGGCGCGACGTGCTCGCCAAGGCGCACGGCGTGCGGGTGGCCTCCCGCCGCCCCGGCGACGACCGCCGGCTGGCCCGGCTGGCGAGCGCCCCGCTGGCCGGCGCGGGCGCGATGGGCGCGGTGGTGGCCCGGATGCTGCGGCTGACCTCCCGGATGGCCGCTGGCCGCGGCGCCACGAGCTCGGTACACGTGGCCGAGGTCGAGGTCGACACGAGGTTCGGGCACACGCGGGTGCTGCGGGTGCACGCCGGCCTCGCGGTGGGGCGGCCGGTGGCGCCGGAGCTGGCCACCGCGCAGGTGCGGGGCTCGATCGTCCAGGGCCTCGGCTACGCGCTCTACGAGCAGCGGGAGATCGATCCGCACACCGGGCTGATCCTCTCCGCCGGGCTGGAGGACTACCGGATCGCCGGCATCGCCGACGTCCCGGACATCGAGGTGCACTTCGACACCGAGGGCTTCGAACACGTTCCGGGCGGCGGCGTCGGCCTGGGCGAGGTCGCCACGGTGCCGGTCGCCGCCGCGATCGCCAACGCCGTGCGTGACGCGACCGGGGTGCGCCCGTACGAGCTGCCGATCCGCCCGGACCGGTTGCTGGAAGCACTGAGCTGACGGCGGGGAGTTGGCATGACCATCGAACTGCGTGCCGGCGGCACCGACCTGACCGAGCGCCGCCGCAGCGGCGTCTCCCGCGGCCCGGTCGCCGACATCGGCTCCCGGCCCGAACTCACCACGATCGAGCGCGGCGCCGACGGCGGCACCAGCATCGGGGCGCTGGTCACCATCGAGACGATCGCCTCCGACGCCGGGCTGCGACGGGACTACCCGGCGCTGGCCGCGGCCGCCGGCGGCCTGGCCACCCCGCAGATCCGGCGGGTCGGCACGGTCGGCGGCAACCTGCTGCAACGCAGCCGCTGCTGGTACTTCCGGCACCCCGGCACCTCATGCCTGAAGAAGGGTGGCGACAGCTGCCCGGCCCGGGCCGGCAACCACCGGCTGGGCGTGCTGTTCGACCTGGGCGAGTGCGTGGCCGTACACCCGTCGAGCCTCGGGACCGCGCTGCTGGCGTACGGCGCGCGGGTGCGTACCGAGCAGCGCGGCTCGATCCCGGTCGCCGACCTCTTCGGCGACGGCGGCGACGGCCGCCGTGACCACCAGCTGAGCGCCGGCGACCTGCTCACCACAGTGCGGCTGCCGCCGCCGGCCGCCGCAGAGCTGGGCGGCTACTTCCGCGCGATCAGCCGCACCTACGCCGAGTGGCCACTCGCGGAGGCGGTCGTACGCCTGGTCCTCGACGGCGGCCGGATCGCCATGGCCGCCGTCGCCGCCGGCGGTGTGGCGCCGGTGCCGCTGCGGCTGTCCGCCGTCGAGGCGGCCCTCACCGGCCGCCCGGCGACCGCCGAGGTTTTCACCGAGGCCGCCGCCCGCGCGGCCGATGGGGCCAACCCGCTTCCGCTGACGGGGTACAAGGCCCGGCTGCTCGTCGGCACCGTCACCGAGGCCCTGGAACGAGCCGCGGGCGCCGTCAGCGGGCCAGGGTGAAGAGAGGGTTACCGAGTCGACCGCGCCGAGGAGGTCGGTCGGGTACAGCCGGGACGGGAAGGTCGCGTTGGGTCGACTGACCGACCATTACCTGGCCACGGCACAGCGGGCCGCGGACATGGTCGAGGCGCACCGTCCGGCCTGCCACCGGACCGCACCTGATCCCGCCACAGTGGACAGTGTGGGTACACCGGTGCGGGCGCTCGGGTGGTACGACGCGGAACGACCGGTGATCCTCGCGGCCGCTCGGCGTTCATCAGCCAGGCTTTCCAGCGCGCGGACGCGTTCCTGTTCGGCCGGCGGACCTACGAGATCTTCGCCGGCTCCTGGGGTGCGGGCATGGATCCCGGAAACCCCGTGGGAGAGGCGTTGAACGAGCGGCCCAAGTACGTCGCCTCGACGACGCTCACCGACCCGCGCTGGGCGAACACGACCGTCCTGTCCGGCGACGTCGCGGCCGCCGTCCGCGAGCTGGGCGCCGAGCCGGGCGGTGAGCTGCAGGTGTGGGGCAGCGGCACCCTGATCCGCTGGCTGCTCCGCCACCGGCTGGTCGACCAGATCGTCCTGCTCACCTATCCCGTGGTCGTCGGCCAGGGCACGCGGCTCTTCCCCGCCACCGGCACTGACCTAGGACTGGAGCTGGTCGACCTGCGGTCCACCCCGCGTGGGCTGACGATCCAGACGTACCGCACGACGGGCCGCCCGCGGTACGAGACAGCCACGAGCTGAAGGTACGGCGCCTTGGCTCGCCCTACTTGCAGGCGCCCGCCTTGTGCGCGGGATGCGGGTTACCTTGCTGGCCGGGCACGCACTGCTTGTCTCCGGGCCCGGGCGGATCCGCGGACGCCGAAACGGCCGCGCCACTGACAATGGCACCGACGACTGCGGCAATGATGAGAACACGCTTGATCATCTCGGATTGCCTCCCTCGCTCGGGGCATTTTGATCATCTGGGTCAGACTAAGAGCGAGTCGTCAGTGACGGGAACACTACCGTCGGTCAACCAATATGCCCGTTCGATGCCGGCCTGAAGGCAAACGGTCCCACCTTGATCGGCGCGAGGCCCGAACGCGCCGATACGGGATAGCAAGCACAGAAGGCGACGACAGGATCAGCACGGCACGAGCGGCTGATCCAGCATGGTCAGGTTCTCGGTGACGGTGCCAGGGGCGGAGGCCCACAACCGCCTACGACGGCGGGCGGGCCGGGAGCCAGTCCTCCACATGGCGATGCCGGCCGAGGCCGATCGCGTCGAACTCGTCGTATTGCCCGTCGACGGACACGCCCAGGTGGCGAAGCGCCTGCGAGATCGGTGACCAGCCCGGAGCCGGCCGGGGCTCGTCCTCGGTCAGCACCAGTGGCCCCAGGACGACAGTCCCCTCCCGCCACACCGCCGCGAACTGCGAGCCGATCCCACCGAAGTAGTCGGCCTCCACATACGCCACCGGGTCAACCGCTGACCAGGTGCCCAGCACCACCTCGAAGCCCGGCGGGAACAGATGAGCCGGCGCGAACCGCGGATCCGCTTCGTCACCGTGCCGAACCTCGTCGAACAGGGCGGGAGTCATCGGCACCAGGCCCAGCCCCTGGCCCAGATCCACAACAACGCCGTTGACGAACGCCCGACACGGACGCAAGGCGCGGACAGAAGCGATGACACCCTGCAACACGTAACCCACACGGACACCCTACGAGGCGGCCCCAACGAGCGCCCTGCGGCAGATCCGCGCACCCTCGACGCTAGACCAGCGGTAGAGAGCGCGTAGCGGCACGATCCGTGATTGGCTCTGGGGCGTGTAGTTTGCCGTTCAGGGCGACCAAAAATCGGGAGGGTGGCATGTGGAGCGTTGACGACGTGCCGAGCCAGACCGGTCGGGTCGCGGTGGTGACCGGGGCCAATGCCGGCATCGGCTTCGCCACCGCCAAGGCCCTCGCCGCGCACGGCTGCCATGTCGTGCTGGCCGTGCGGGATCCGGCCCGGGGTGCCGATGCGGCGGCCCGGATCGGCGGCTCGACCGCGGTCGCCCAGCTGGATCTCGCCGCGCTGGACTCGGTGCGATCCGCCGCCGCCGCGCTGACCGACCAGTATCCGAGGATCGACCTGCTGGTCAACAATGCTGGCGCGTGGTCGGCCACCCGGGCTGAGACGCGCGATGGGTTCGAGTTGCAGTTCGGCGTGAATCATCTCGGGCACTTCGCTCTCACCGGCCTGATGCTCGGCACCATGCTTGCCACGCCGGGCTCGCGGATCGTCACCGTGAGCAGTGTGAGTCACCGGGGCGGCGAGATGGACATGGCCGACTTGCCGATGCTGGGGAGCTACCGGCACGCCGCCGCGTACGCGCGGTCGAAGCTGGCGAACCTGCTGTTCGCGTTCGAGCTGCACCGACGGCTGACGGAAGCCGGTGCGGCGACCGCGTCGCTGGCCGCGCATCCCGGTGGCGTCTGGACCGGGTTGTTCCGCGGCGCCAACCCGGCGTTGCTCGTGCACACCTTGGGTCGGCTGCTCACACAGTCTCCCGAGCGGGGTGCGCTGGCCATCCTTCGCGCCGCGACCGACCCCACGGCCACCGGCGGCCAGTACTACGGTCCGGGCGGGATGGGTGAGTTGAGGGGCGCCCCGAAACTGGTCCAGGCCAAGGCCGAGGCACACGACCAAGGCCTGGCTCGACAGCTGTGGGACGAGTCGGAACGGCTGACCGGGGTCGTATACGACCCAACCCCGCCGGCATAGAGAGAAGCCGAGCAGGGCCGCCCGAAACGGCGAGCTGGCATGGCGCTCGTCACAGTCACATTCTCCCGTGATCGGTCGTCGTGTGGGTGACGGGCGAAAGGCGGCCCGTCCGACGAATGGGGGTGCGCTGTGTCGCGTCGAAGGACGGACTCCACGCCGTTGCGCGGCATTCTCAACCGGGTCTTTCCCGACCACTGGTCCTTCCTGCTCGGCGAGATCGCGCTCTATTCGTTCATCGTGCTGCTCGTCACAGGTACGTTCCTCGCGATCTTCTTCGAGCCGTCGATGGAGGACGTCGTGTACGACGGGTCGTACACACCCCTGCGGGGAACGCACATGTCGGCGGCCTACGACTCCACATTGGACATCTCGTTCGAGGTCCGCGGCGGCCTGCTGATGCGCCAGGTGCACCACTGGGCTGCCTTGCTGTTCATGGCGTCGATCCTGGTGAACCTGCTGCGGATCTTCTTCACCGGTGCGTTCCGCCGGCCGCGGAGGCTGCAGTGGCTCACCGGCCTACTTGTGTTCTGGGTCGGACTGTTCACCAGCTACACCGGCTACATGATGATGGACGACGGCCTGTCCGGCTCCGGCATGCGGATCCTGTCCGGCATTCTCCTGTCGATACCCGTCGTCGGCACCTGGCTCACGTCGTCGGTCTTCGGCGGCGAGTTCCCGGGCGAGGTGATCGTCGGCCGCTTCTACCTGCTCCACGCGCTGGTGCTGCCCGCGCTCCTCGTGGCGCTCATCGCAGTCCAAAAGGGACTGTCGTGGCGGTGGAAGCCGAGCCAGTGGCCGCGGCCGGGCCGCACGAACACCAACGTGGTGGGCGAGCGCCTGTTTCCCCGGCACGCGATGAAGCAAGCCGGACTGTTCATGGTCGTCAGCGCCGTGACCGCGTTGCTCGGCGGCCTGTTTCAGATCAACCCGGTCTGGCTCTACGGGCCGGCGCACGCGGCCACGGTGTCGGCGGCGTCGCAGCCGGCCTGGTACGTCATGTTTCTCGACGGCGCGGTCCGCCTGATGCCGCCCTGGGAGATCACGATCCCGATCGGCGACGGGTACATGATCCCGCCGATCTTCTGGGCCGCCGTCGTGCTGCCCACCATCCTCGTCGCCCTGCCCATGGCGTATCCCTTCATCGAGGCGCGCGTGCGCCGCGACTACCGCGAGCACCATCTGCTCGAACGTCCCCGGGACGCACCGACCCGCACCGCGCTCGGCGCCATGGCGATCACGTTCTACCTCGTGTTGACGATGGCCGGCGCGGGTGACGTCATCGCCCTCAACTTCCACGTCAGCACGAACGCCGTGACCTGGGCCGGCCGGATCGGGTTGTTGCTCCTGCCACCCGCGGCGTACTGGATCGCCCAGCGCGTCTGCCTCGGCCTGCAACAGCACGACCGGCAGGTGCTGGCGCACGGCGTGGAAACCGGCGTCATCCGGCGCCGCCCGGACGGCGGGTTCACAGAGGTCCATCAGCCACTCGCCGCGACCGGCGCCGAACTCCCGTACGCCGGCTGGGCGGTGCCGAAGAAGATGAACCGCCTCGGCGCGCTCCGACCTGCCATCAAAGGCTTCTTCACACCGGTCGAACGACCGGGGGCGCACGTCGACCGGTGAGGCTCAGTCGAGACAGAACTCGTTGCCCTCGACGTCTTGCATCACGATGCACGACTCGTTGACGTCGTCGGCGGGCAGCAGCCGCACGCGCACCGCACCAAGCGGGATCAGCCGTGCGCACTCGGCCTCGAGAGCGGCCAGGCGCCCCGCACCCACGAGCCCGGTGCCGACCCGCACGTCGAGGTGCACCCGATTTTTGACCACCTTGCCTTCGGGAACGCGCTGGAAGTACAGCCGGGGGCCGACACCTGACGGATCGACGCAGGCGAACGACGAACCCCGGTCCTCGGGCGGCAGCGAGCGATCGTAGTCGTCCCAACTAGCGAAATCCTTCGGTGGCGGCGGCACGACGTATCCCAACACCTCGCACCAGAAACGAGCGACACGCTCGGGCTCCGCACAGTCGAACGTGACCTGAAATCGCTTGACCGACACCATCGGTCCACCATACTGACGCACGCGCCGCAGCTGTGCCGGCGGGGCGGTGCTCGCGGCGGGATGGGGGTGCTGTGCGTGATCGAGTCGCTGCGCCGCCGGGACGAGTGGCAGTTCTTCGCTGTCCTGCCGAGGGTCAGCCGGTCACTGGCCGCCGTGTGGTGGGGCGCGATCCTACTCAAAGGCTTTCTGCCCGCGCTGTTCGCCGTAGCGGTCGGTGTCCTCGTGGGGCGGGTGGAGCAGGGCCGACCGATTGGCGTGGCGCTCGCGGCCGTCGGCCTGATATTCGTCGGGCTCCAGGTGCTCCCCGCCTTGCAACGTCAGGTCGGCGCGAACCTCGGCGACATGTTGAACAGCTGGCTCAACGACCGGCTGCTCGACGCGACCGCCGGGCCCGCGGGCCTCGCCCATCTGGAGTCGCCCGACCTCAACGACGACCTAACCCTCGCGCGGGACTTCGAGCTCGGCCAGACCGGTCCGCCGATGTCCCTGACCCTGGCCTTCATCGCCGGTGGACTCGTCGAGCTCGTCGCCGGCGCTGGCCAGCTGGCCGTCCTCGCGGCCTACACGTGGTGGGCCCCGCTGGTGGTGGGCGGGGCGTGGATGGCGACGCACTGGCTGCTGCGCAGGTCCACCGTCTGGGACAAGATGTCCGGCGAGGTGCTGGCGGCGCAGCGCCTGGCCGAGTACTCCTTCCGGCTTGTCACGGATACGCCGGCCGCGAAGGAGGTGCGGCTGTTCGGCCTCTCGGACTGGATCGTCGATCGCTTCAGCCGCGCCCGGATGCGGCTGGTGGACATCCGGTGGCGGTCGACGCGGCTGCGGCGGCGCCAGGTGGTGGCCACCGTCGTGCTGCTCGTCGGCGCCAACACCGTCTGTTTCTGGTCGCTGGCAAACGACGCGGCGTCGGGCGACATCGGCCTGGCGGCCGCGGTGACGTTCGCACAGGCCGCCGTCGGGGCGAGCGCGCTGGCCTTCGGCGGGTTGAACTGGGCGCTGCCGCACGCGGCGGAAGTGGTGGCCAAGGTACAACAGCTGGGGCCGAAGATGCGCGACGTGGGCGCGCTGGCCGGCGGGGGCCGATCCGCCGAGGGGATGCCGGGCACCGAGATCCGGCTGCGGCAGGTCAGCTTCTCCTACACGCCTCGGGGGCGCGGCGTCCTCGACCACCTCGACCTGGTCATTCCGGCCGGGACCTCACTGGCCGTGGTGGGGCTCAACGGCGCGGGCAAGACGACGCTGATGAAGCTGCTGTGCCGGTTCTACGATCCGTCGTCGGGCGTGGTCGAGGTGGACGGCGTGGACCTGCGCGCGCTCGACGTGGAGTCGTGGCGCGGCCGGGTGACCGCCATCTTCCAGGACTTCGTCCGCTACGAGGCCTCGACGAGAGACAACGTCGCCCCGCTGGGTGGCTCCGATGTGGACATCCGGGCCGCTCGCGGACGCCGGTGTCGACGGCGTCGCCGACCTGGACACGATCCTGGCGGCGGGATACGAAGGCGGGATCGACCTGTCCGGCGGTCAGTGGCAGCGGGTGGCGTTGGCCCGCGTGCTGCACGCGGTCCGCGGTGGGGCGGGAGTGGTGATTCTCGACGAGCCGACGGCCAACCTCGATGTGCGCGGCGAGGCGGAGGTCTTCGAGCGGCTCCTGGCCGCCACGAAGGGCCGCACCGCGATCCTCATCTCGCACCGCTTCTCGACCGTGCGCCACGCGGACCAGATCTGTGTGCTCGAGGGTGGCCGCGTGGTGGAGATGGGCACCCATGACTCCCTGATGGCGGCCGGCGGCCGCTACCGGACGATGTTCGACCTGCAAGCCTCGCGCTTCGGTGAGGAGGAGCCCGATGCCGCACAAGCCCAGGCCTGACCTGCCGTCCTCGTTCGTCTCGGTCTGGCGGGCCCTGCGAATGGGCTACCGGGCCGAGCCGCTGCTGCTGATCGCGAGCGCGGTGACGATCTTCGCCGCCGCGGTGCCGGACGCGCTGTTCGCGCTCGGCTTCAAGCTGTTCGCCGAGTCGATCGTGGCGGCGGACGATCGGCGGATCCTCTTCGCCGGCCTTTTGCTGGCCGGGCTGGCCGCGGCGGGCTGGCTGCTCCACATGGCCGGCGAGCGGGTGAGCCTGCGCTTCGCCGAGCGGGCCGCGGTCCCGATCGAGTCGTACGTGGCGAAGCTTCAGGCCTCGGTGGTCACCATCGAGCATCAGGAACACACCGAGCACCGCGACATGTTGTGGGTGCTGCGCGAGCACGCGGGTGCGCTGAGCCAGCTCTACCGGTCGCTGTTTCTCACCACGGGTGCGGTGATCCGGGTGGTACTCACCGTCGGCCTACTTGTCTCCGTGACGCCGACGCTGGGCCTGCTGGTGCTCTTCGCCATCCCCACCGTGCTTGTGTCGACCCGGCGCGGGGCGGCGGAGAGCCGGGCGCAGGAGGCCGGGGCACAGGGCCGGCAGATGGCCCGCCACTGGTTCGTCCTCGGCACGACGCCGGCACCCGGCAAGGAGGTGCGCGTCGCCCGGGTACAGGAGCGGCTGCGCCAGCGCCGCCGCGAGGAGTGGCAGCGCTCGTACGCCTTGCTTTCCCGGGCCCGCGGGGTCAGCACCGGGTACCTGGTGGTTGTCTGGTCCCTGTTCGGCGCGGCGTTCGCCGCGGCGGTCGCTTACGTGGCTCTCGGGCCGGGTACGCCCACCGCGCTGGCCGGCGAGGTCACGCTCGTGTTGGCGGCCGGCGGGCGGCTGTCGCGGTACGTGGGTCAGACGGTCACCGAGTCCCACTTCTTCTGCAGTATCTGGCTCGACGCCTCCCGGCGCCTGACCTGGCTGGAGGACTACGCCGCGAAGCGTGCCGGCACAGGCGCCCTCCCGGTGCCGGACCGGCTGCGCGACGGGGTCGAGTTTCACGACGTCTCGTTCCGCTACGCGGGCTCGGACCGGCTCGTCCTCGACGGAGTGAGCGTGAAGATACCCGCCGGCAGCGTGGTGGCGCTGGTCGGCGAAAACGGCGCGGGCAAGACGACGCTTGTGAAGCTGCTGTGCCGGTACTACGACCCGGCCTCGGGACGCATCACAGTGGACGGACGCGACCTCACCCAGCTGGATCCCGGGCAGTGGCGGGCCCGGCTCCCCGGGACGTTCCAGGACTTCATGCGGTTCGAGCTGAAGGCGAAGCAGGCCGTGGGCCTCGGCGACCTGCCCCGGCTGGAGGACGGGGTCGCGGTGGAGCGTGCCGTCGACCGGGCCGGCGCCGGCGACGTCGTGTCCACTCTGGCCGGTGGGCTGGACACTCAGCTCGGCAGCACCTGGCACGAGGGCGTCGACGTCTCCTTCGGACAGTGGCAGAAGCTCGCGCTGGCTCGGGGATTCATGCGTGAGGACCCGCTGATCCTGGCGCTGGACGAGCCGACCGCCGCGCTGGATGCCGAGATCGAGCACCAGCTCTTCGAGCGTTTCGCCGCGGCGTCCCGGAGCGCGGGCGAGCTGGGCCGGATCACGGTGCTCGTCTCGCACCGCTTCTCCACGGTCCGGATGGCCGATCTGATCGTCGTGCTGGACGGCGCGCGGGTGCTGGAAATGGGCTCGCACGACGAGCTGAGGACAGCGGTGGCAAGTACGCCGAGCTGTACCGGATCCAGGAGGCCGCCTACCGGTGACGCCGGACCGGTCAGGCCCGCGCTCGCTCGCCCCTGGCCGCCGGTTTCAGACCGTCGAAGACAAGGTCCAAAAGCTCCTTCGTGTACCCGTCCGGCAGCGGCCGGTCGCGGAGTAACCAGCTGTGGTAGAGCGGTCCGTAGATGATCTCCACGGCCAGGTCGAGGTCGGCGTCGGGTCGTAGCTCACCGTTCGCCCGCCCCTTCGCCAGGCGCGCCTTGGCCTCCTCGATGGCCTGCTCCAGCAGTGCGCGCACGCCGTCGGCGGCGGCGTCGTCGGACTGTGCGGCGATGATCAGCCCGCGCCACACCGCGCCGATGTCGGCGGCGAACAGCTTCTGCAAGGCGGTCGTCTGCTCGAGCAGGTCGGCCCGCAGATCGCCGGTGTCGGGAAAGCTGAGCGCCGCCGCGCGTGCCTGGTGCATGTGTTCGAGCAGCACGGCCGCCTTCGAGGGCCACCAGCGGTAGATGGTCTGCTTGCCGACCCCGGCACGGGCCGCGATGGCCTCGACGGTGGTCGCGCCGTAGCCGATCTCGGCGCAGAGGCCGGCCGCGGCGGTCAGGATTGCCTGCCGGGACTGCTCGCTGCGGCGGTTGGGGTCGGGCTGTCGACTCACGGTTGGTCAGCCTACACCCCCACGAGGCGAGACGTCTCGTCTTGACAGCACCTCAATCGTCAGGCACAGTTCCCAACGAGACAGACCGTCTCGTCTCTCCATATCGCCGTCCGGAAGGTCTACGCCAGCATGGAACTACGCGATATCGAGATCTTCCTGGCCCTCGCGGAGGAATTACACTTCGGCCGCGCCGCCCAGAAGCTGCATGTGAGCCAGGCCCGCGTCAGCCAGTCGATCAAGAAGCAGGAACGCCGGGTGGGCGCCACACTCTTCGAGCGGACGAGCCGCAGGGTCCAGCTGACCCCCATCGGCAGCCGGCTGCGCGACGACCTGCGCCAGGCGTACGACCTGATCCAGGACGGGCTGGCCACCGCGTCCGGCGCGGCACGCGGCACGCTCGGCACGCTGCGCCTCGGCGTGATGGGTGTGATGGGCAACGAGATCCGGCCGCTGACCGCGGCGTTCAGCGCCAGCCATCCGTCGTGCCCGGTGGAGGTCACCGAGTTCCACTTCAGCGACGCGTTCTCGGCACTGCGCGCCGGCGACGTCGACATGCAGCTGATGTGGCTGCCGGTGCGCGAGGACGATCTCACCATCGGTCCCGTCGTCCTCACCGAGGGCCGGGTGCTCGCCGTGCCCGAGACCTCGGACCTCGCCTGCCGCCAGGCGGTGTCCCTGGAGGATCTCGCCGGCCGCACGGCGCCCGACCCTGGACCGGAAGCGTTCGGCTACTGGCTGCGGGCGATGTTTCCCACGTCGACGCCGAGTGGCCGCTTCATCCCTCGCGGCCCGCGCGCACGCACCTGCCACGAGCTGCTCGCGCTCATCGCCGCCGGGCAGGTCGTCAGCCCGGTCAGCGCGCACTTCAACCGCTACTACGCGTATCCCGGAATCGTCTACCTGCCCATCGAAGACGCCCCGCCGACCGAATGGGCCCTCGTCTGGCGCACCGACCGCGAAACACCCCTCGTCAGCGCCTTCGCCCAACTGGCACAAAACCATCAGCCCCGACCGCACATGGCGGCGGTCGCCTGACGCCTCCACGACGCCGCCTCGGGTTGACCTTTGGCCCGCGCGGCGGCGAAAACCCTTTCCGAACAAAGAGATTTGGGCTACCGCGATGTCCGTCGTGGTCCGGACCGCTGCTCCCGCGGCCTCGCCCTGCGCGTCGGGGCAATCTCACCCCGGCCGGCTACGCCGGCCCCGAAGGCCCGCGATCGAGAACACTTATGGCGGCCATACCAACCACAAATGTTCTATAGAGCTTTCGAGGTGGAGGTCAGCGTTTGTCCACAATGTCCTAAGCCGCCAGACCGGCGACGCGCAACCCGAGCGGGCCTCCGTCGCGGGCAGTAGCCACTATGCCGGGTAACGGGCACCAGGTTCGCGATCTAGAACGGTTAGGGCGCTATATCGACCCTAACCGTTCTAGATCCACACCTACGCCCCGAATCTGATCACGCTGTGTTACCGGTGGCGCGGCGACACCCACGCATTTCGACCATCTTGGGCTGCCGCGACGTCCGTCGCGGTCCAGGCGGCCTCACCCATCCGCCGCTGGCCCCGCACCAAAGCATCCCGGCGTGCGCGGGCCCGGGGACCCACGCCCACACGACGACGCGGCGGCACAGATGGCGCCTACCCGCCGCGCGGCGCCCCCGTCCCAGGCGTGAAAGGGGGCGGTTGGGCTTGGCGGGCGGAGGTGGCAGCGGGGGCCCGGGAGCTCGGGGAGCCCTGGGGGGC